>Ga0074046_10004286_pt1 | contig 11704 bp, 13 predicted proteins | sample BogForMeECP23OM3_FD_94441 | JGI IMG/M metagenome (GOLD analysis project Ga0074046, IMG submission 94441) | Bog forest soil microbial communities from Calvert Island, British Columbia, Canada - Bog Forest MetaG ECP23OM3 | ecosystem: Environmental > Terrestrial > Soil > Wetlands ...
CCGAAGAGCGTTGAAGATCACATGGTGCTGGGGCAGCTTTACACCGTGAAGCACCAGCCCGAGAAAGCAGAAGCGGAGTTCAAGACCGCACAGGCAATTGAGCCCGAGTCAGAGGACGTGGTGTTGAACCTGGCGCGGCTCTACGCCGAGAGCGGCGACCTGCAGCATGCGGTGAAAGCGATTGAGGCGGTTCCCGTGGACGGGCGCTCGCCAAAGATGGAATTCACACTGGGCGCGCTGTACGACCAGATGAAGCAGCCCAAGGACGCGATCGCGGCCTATAAGCGCGCGGAGGATATGGAGCCCGGCGATTTGCAGACCGTGGATGCGCTGGCGCAGGCGCTGCTTAACAACAATCAACTCGACGACGCGCTGAAGCAGTACAAGGATCTGGCGGAAGCCAATCCCGACGACGCAGAGCCGCTGATTCATATCGCCGAGATCGAGCGCAGGCAGGGCAAGTATGAAGATGCGCTGACTGTCGTCCGCAAGGCGCGCAAGATGGATCCGAACTCGCTGGAAGCGGGATTCAACGAAGGGCTGCTGCTCGACATTCTGGACCGGCTGGACGAAGCCATCCAGACCTACACAGAAATTCTCGATCTGCCTTCGATGTCGGATCAATCGGTTTCGCACGCCAATGGCGCGTACACCGAAGAGGAGAAGAATAACCGCAGCATCTTCCTGGAGCGGCTGGGAGCGGTGTGCCTGGAAGAAAACAAGGTGGACCAGGCGGTTGCTGCATACCAGAAGATGATCGACCTGGGCGGCAGCATTGCGGTGCGCGGTTACCAGGGCGAAATCGACGCGTATCGCGCAGCGCATGAGTACGATAAGTCGCTGGACGTGGCGAAAAAGGCCGTGGCCGCCGATCCCAAGGATCGCGACCTGAAAATGATGCTGGCAGGAGAGCTCGCCGACCAGGGACATCCCGACGAGGGACTGGCGATGGCGAGGGGCCTGCTGGAAGGGGCCACGCCCGAGGAGCAGCGCGGCATCTGGCTTGCGATTGGGCAGATGAACGTGCGTCTGCGCCGCTGGAAAGATGCCGAAGATGCGCTCGACAAGAGCGAGCCGCTGGCAACCAAGAAGGAAGACCGCACGTATTTGTTCTTCATGCGCGGCGAACTGGCCGAACGGCAAAAGCATTACGACCAGGCCGAGCAATATTTCAACCAGGCGCTCGCGCTCGATCCTGAGAACGCCAATACGCTCAACTATCTCGGGTATATGTGGGCCGACAAGGGCGAGAAGCTGCCTGAAGCGCTGAAGATGATTCGCAAGGCCGCGGACATTGAGCCGATGAACGGCGCGTATCTCGATTCGCTGGGCTGGGTCTACTTCAAGATGGGCGAGTACGAACTGGCCGAGGATAATCTGCGCCAGGCGGTGAACCGCGACCAGACCGATCCGACGGTGCACATGCACCTGGGCGATCTGTACGAAAAGACGGGACGAATCCGGTTGGCGGCAGCGCAGTGGCAGCTGTCGATGGACGAATTCGCCAAGTCGTCGCCCGCTGACATTGAGCCGGGTGACGTGGCCAAGGTGCAGAAGAAGCTGGAGAGTGCGCGAGAGAAGCTCGCCAAAGAGGAAGGCGCTCTAAACCAGACCAAGCCGGAGTAGTCGGGATGCCCGTTCCCACTGCAAGGGTTTTCGGTCGATTGCATCTCAGCTTCGGGTAGGCTCATGGCAACGGCTGGCGATTTCGAAGTGGCCTTTTCGGAACTGAAGCGTGTCTTCGCAGGGCATCTGTCCCGCCTAGCGGTCAAGAAGGACACGGCCACTGAATACTCCCTCAACACCCTTGTGCCCTCGCCGTTTCCCCAGCACAAGGGACATCCGATGTGGTTTGCCTCTGTGCGCAAGGGCAAGGCCTACGTCAGCTTCCACCTCATGCCGCTTTATATGAATCCTCCGCTGCTGCGTGCCGTTTCCCCCAGCCTCAAGAAACGCATGCAGGGCAAGACCTGCTTCAACTTCAAGGCCGCTCTGGAGCCTGAGTTACTCCAAGCCCTGCGGCAACTCGTCGAAGCGGCCATGACCGATTGGACCGCAAAGAAGTACGTCTAGTTTCTGCGTCCCAACGCTGGATCGCGCCTACTGCGCGTGCGCCGTGGCATCGGCCAGGAACACATCCACGTTGCTCTTATCCACGAGCGCTGTGCCAGTATCGATAAACGCCGGGTAGGGCGCGAAGGCGTCGACGCTGTAGTCCTTGCTGAGCTGCGCGGGGGGATCGTGATAGATCTCGTCCAGCGCCTTGAGGCCGACGAAGCCCATCGTGAAGGGCTTTTGCGCGATCGTGGAGTCGATCACTCCGTCCTTGATTCCGTTCAGCGTGTCGGTATTGACGTCCCACGCCACCACGACGCGACTGCCGTCGCCGCTGCGCTTCACGGCATCGGCCACCAACTTGCCCGAAACGGAATCGAGGCAGACGAAGGCATCGACCTTCTTTGCGCCGGTCAGAGCCAGCAACTGCTGAGTGCGGTCGAAAGCCACGGTGGTGTCGCCCTTGATGTCGACCACATCGACGATGTTGATGCCGGGCCGGGTGGCAAAGACGTCCTTGAAGCCCTTCAGGCGCTCTTCAGTGTTGGGCTGGCCGGCGATGGTATAGAAAACCACATTGCCTTTCCCGCCCAGCTTCTCGACAATTCGGCGACCGCCCAGGCGTCCTGCCTCCAGATTGTTGGTACCGATGAAGTAGAGCCTGTGGCTGCCCGCGGCGTCTGAGTCAATGGTGATTACAGGAATGCCGGCATTGATCGCGGCATCGATTTCTGGTGTGAGCACGGAAGCGTCGGAAACTGAGATGAGAATGCCGGCCGGCTTGGCCGCAACCGCGTTCTTCAGTTGTGTGAGCTCTGCCTGTGGGTCGTAGTTGTCGGGCCCGGCTACCTTGGCCGTCACCTGGTATTGCGCCGCCGCCTTCTTGAATCCCGCGACGGCCGTTTGCCAATAATTGGATGACATGTTCGAGCCGACCAGGTAGAAGACCTCTTTGAGCGAGTGTCTTGCTTCACACCCCGGGATTAATGCCACTGCCAGCGCCGCGAGTGCCAGCGCCATTCCCTTCATTGGTTTCATGGTTTCCTCCCCCTGAAGCGGGAATTGATGTGAGAAGTTTTGCCCGGACCGGCGCTGGCCGTTGCGGACATGCGCCAGCCCATCTAGAAATCCGGCAGGATAGTACTCTCGTGAACCCAGTGTTGTCCATCCTGCGGCGTATTGGCCTTTTGTAACAGCCGCGGTGCGCACGGCCCAGTGATACAGGGCACAGAGATGCATGCAATGCGCCGCAGCGTCCCCTTTTGCGGTATAACCAGACGAGAGCCGATGACTGTGCTCAAGAACGAATCTCCGGACCCGTTGCCGGCGGGAGTTGCCGCCAGCGGCCGGGACAACAGCGAATTGGTACGCCGCACCTACGCGGAGCCGCCGCATGCCTATCGCAAACCATTTGCGCGCGATGCCGCGCGCGTTCTGCACGCGCGCGCCTTTCGCCGCCTGGCGGGGAAGACCCAGGTGTTTACCCGCCTGCCCGCGGAAGGACTTTCCGATCACTTTCGCAGCCGCCTGACGCACACCCTCGAAGTGACACAGATTTCGCGCACCGTGGCGACAGCGCTGGGACTGAATGCGGAACTCGCCGAAGCGCTGGCGCTGGTGCACGACATCGGGCATCCGCCCTTCGGCCACGCCGGCGAGAAGGCGCTCGACCGCGCGCTCCGCGGCCATGGCTTGAGTTTCGATCACAACCTGCACGCGCTGCGCATCGTCACTTGGTTTGAGGAACGTTATCCGGCCTTTCGCGGGCTCAATCTCACGCTCGCGGTCCGCGAAGGCATTGTGAAACACTCACGCGATTACTCCGCCGTGGAACATCCCGAGCTCAAGGAGTATTTCCTCGATGAGCTTCCACCACTGGAGGCGCAGCTGATCGACCTGGCCGATGAAATTGCGTATCTGACCGCGGATCTCGACGACGGATTGGACTCGGGGATCATCGCACTCGAGCAGGTGCGCGAAGCCGTGCCTCTCTTTCAGGGCTTCCACGACGCCGCGCTCGCCAGTTATCCCTCTGCGGCGCCCAAGGTCGTGGTTTATGAAGCCCTGCGGCGCGTGTTGAATGCGCTGGTCACGGATTTGATTGAAGAAGTGCGCGCGCGCGTGACTGCGCTGGGCGCGACGACGCTCGACGAGATCCGGCACGCACCCGAACGTCTGGCCACGCTCAGCCCACGGATGGAAGCCGCACGCATGGTGATGAAGGACTTTCTCTACGCCAACCTTTACAACTCTCCCGGCCAGGAGCATGTGCACGCGCAGGCAGAAAAAGTGGTGGGCGAGCTCTTCGATTTTCTGATGGCCGAGCCGGGGTTAATGCCGGAGGATCACCAGGCGCAAATCCCTACGGAGGGTTTGGCACGCACTGTAGCCGATTACATTGCGGGCATGACCGACAGCTACATTGTGCAGTTGTGGGAGCGGTGCGGCGGCAGCTAGCTGTTGCTTATTCCGCGACTATTTCGCGGGAAGAAATTCGATCCGCGCTAGATCGTCCACGGCCTTGAACTCGTAATCGGCCGTCACGAGAATGTGCTCGGGGGATGCCATTGCGAGATCGAGAGCGAAGGCATCCGCGTAGGAGACATTTCTGTCCACCCTGAACTCTGCCGCATGAACTGCGCGCTCCGCGGTAGCGGGAACAATGGTGGCTTCGCTCGGCAGGATCGTGCTCATAATGTAGATTTCCTGTGCCGGGCCGAAGCGTTTGCGATAGTTGGCAGCAACCTCGCCCCATTGCACAGCCGAGATCCATATCCTCGCCTGCGAAGCCGCGCAGGCGCTGAGAATCGCCTCGACTCGCTCCGCTCCAGCCTCATCGTCCACGAAACGAATTAACGCCGAGGAGTCGAGAACGTAAGTGATCATCAGGCCAATTCCTAGAATCCGTCATTTCGCAGTTCGCGTTCGCGCTCCATGCGGCGATCTTCCAGCAAAATGTCAGTTCCCGATGGACCCCCCGCGGTATAGCCTCGCATCGATCTGATCCGGCGAAGCTTTGCCTCGATACTCTGTGGATCGAGAATCAGCTGACCTCCATCGACACGAACTGCGACTCGGGTACCCGGCTCAATGCCCAGCGCCTCACGAATGGTTGCGGGGATGACGAATTGTCCCTTCGTGCTAACCGTTACGTAAATCTGCTCCATGGCTTACATTCTAGCACAAGTAAGATGAATTCGTGAAGTAAGAACAAATTAATACGTAAGACTACAAATGTTTTACTTACTTTTAATTTTCCGTCTTACTGCACCGTGCCCTGTGGCCGTAACCGCCGCAAATCCAACGCGCACTGCACGGAATTCTGCGCGTTGAGGCGCAGATTGTCGGCGGCGGCCCAGAGCCAGAGGCGCGATGCCTGGCTGGAGTTGCGGCCCAGCAGCTCCGGACGCAGACGCACCAGGACTTCGTTCTGTCCCGTGGCTGCAAGATTCGAGGGAGAATCCGTGTCTTCGAGCACCAGCTCGATGTGCTCGCCGGTCAGCACCTCTTCGAGGGCGACAGTTTCCACGGGCCGCTCGAGCTCGATGGCAATGGAAAACGCAAGGCCGTGGAAGACCGGTGCGTGAATGACCTGCACGGCCAGGGATGGCCCGCGGCCGGCGGTGAGCGCTTCGTAGTGACGGCGAATCCGCGCTTCCATGTGAGGCAGACTGACCGTGGCGTCTTCGCCCGTGCCGCCCAGCAGGTTAAACGCGATCTGCGCATCGTAAATGCCGCGTGGTACCGCCTGGAAGTTGAGCAGGTTGACCGTTTGCTGATGCAGTTCGTCCATGGCGGTGCGCCCGAACTCGCTGGCCGGTTCAAGGACCGTGGCCGCGGCAAAACGGATGGGGGCGGCCTGCTGTAGCCGCTGGAGCAGCAGGGTGATAGCGATGACGGCGGGATGCGCCGGCACCACGGCAGGAGTGAACAGGTCGACGGTTACGGCTTCAGTCTCCAGCCAGGGAGCGCGGATCAAAACGCCGGTTTCCTGATCGAGTGCGCCGGATAGATCGAGCACCGTGGAGCCGGAGCGGAGCGCCTGCTGCCAGTAGCGGCGCGTGAGGTTCTCAGAGCCACAGAAAAAGGTGAAATCGGCGCGTTCGAAGGCTTCCGGGCCGATGACCTGGATGAAGGTGACCTCGTCGCCGACCTGCTCCAGCTGGCCCTGGGTTTCTCCTTCGTCGAGGAGGGCAAAGTTGGAGGCGGCAAGCGGCGACTCGGAGAGAACGTCCTTCAACTCACGGCTGAGCAGACTCGATGCGCCGGCGATGGCAATTTTGTACACAGGCATCCTCAAAAGAAGCAAATTAGCGAGTTAGCAAGTTAGCGTCGCATCCTTCGCGCCAGTGCCCTGAGCCGATACACGGCAGGGGCGCACAGCAATTCTATTCGGAAAACTTGGGCCCGAGTGGTTCTGGTTCTGCGGGGGCGCCAGGAACTGGCGTGTCGATTGGCCTTCTGCGGCGGCGGCGTTGCCACCCATAAGCCGCGCGCGCCCAAATCCCGGAGAACATATACACCAGCGACACCGTAAACATGCTGACCCACGAATAACGAATCACGATGTAGACAACCAGCGCCAGGGGCAAAAGGCGGCGGAAGGGATGGCTGCGGGAAAGCGAAAGATTAATCTCCTTGGCCGACCAGAAGCGCCAGGTGCTGACCATGAGATAGCTGCAAAGCCCGACCAGGATCAGCCAGGGAATGGCAATGTACCAGTAGACATTGGGAATTCCGTAGCAAAGGTGCACGCTGGCTGCGAGCAGGCCGGCGGCCGCGGGGATGGGCATGCCCACAAAGTACTTGCGATCAGGCCGGCCCGGGTTGCGCGGCTTTGCGTCGTGGCTGATGTTGAACCGCGCCAGCCGCGAAGCTCCGCTGAGAAGAAAGAGAAAACAAATGAAGGCTCCGGCTTGCAACAGATGCATGTGCAGCTGCGCATTCAGGGAGTCGGGCAGAAAGTGAAATCCCCAGATGAAGGCCAGCAGACTGGGCGCCATGCCGAACGTAACCACATCGGCCAGCGAATCCAATTCCCTGCCGAAATCGGTGGCGGTGTTGGTCATGCGCGCGATGCGCCCATCCAACGCGTCGAAGGGAATGGCGAAAAGGATCGCGATCGCAGCCCAGTCCAGATGTCTCTGCGCGTCGCCGCTGATGGCGTCAATGGTCTGGGTGATGGAAAAGTAGCCGGCAGCAATACTGCCCGCGGTGAACAGCGACGGTAACAGGAACATGCCGCGGCGCAGGCGGGGATGCGGCTCGGATTTGATGTGCGCAAAATCAAAGTGGTTCATGCGCGCGCTCCCCCCTCATGCCGCATCATCTCAAGCTCGCGCTCGGCGGCATCGAGCGCCACAATCACTTCCTCAGGCAGAACAGCAGCGAGCACGCTCGAGCCGCCTTTCACTCGATCTCCCACACTCACCCGCAGCTCGGCGTTTGCGGGCAGCAAAACATCCACCCTGGAGCCGAATTTAATGAGCCCCACGCGCTGACCGCGCTCCACGGTCTGGCCTGCGGTGCAACGGCAGACGATGCGCCGCGCCAACAGTCCCGCGATTTGCTTGAACGTAATCTCGAAGCCAGCGTCCGCACCCTGGCCGCGCAGCGTGACCACGTTCTGCTCGTTGCGCTCGGCCGACGCCGGGTTCATGGCGTTGAGGAACTGGCCCTTCTGATAGTGGACGCGGCTCACCGTGCCGCTGATAGGCGCGCGGTTGACGTGCACATCGAAAACGCTCAGGAAAATACTGACGCGATGCTGAGCGCCTTCAGGGGTGGTGATGGATGCAGTTTCGGTGACCAGGCCGTCACCCGGAGAAACAATCAAACCTTTGCCGGTGGGGATTGTGCGATGAGGGTCGCGGAAAAACCAGAGGAAAAACGCAGCCAGAAGTACCGGGGCAATGCCCCAGGCCCAGGCGCCTGTAAACCACGAAAGCGCCGCGGCCACGGCTAATAAGCTGAGCGCGTAAATGTAACCGTCGCGAACCATTGTCCCCAACGATTATACGGTGCTCAGGGGCAACGGTTCGGCGGACAAGGCACTTGGCAAGATACGTATCGGGCACACACTGCACACGGTAACGCCGCGGGGCGTACCGATGGGCAATTGACCGTCAAAAGCCCTTTAGACTACGGTCGACCTTTCGATCTAGGCAACGGCCAGTTGACGCCGTTCGAGTGCGAAGATCAGATCCTTGGCGTGCAGTTTGAGTTTCTTGAGTCGCACTTCCTCGAGATGCTCGTCTTCGGTGAGGTAGGGCTTTTGAAGCAATTCTTCCAGACGCTGAGCGTAGCGGCGATGTTCGGCGTGCAGACGATCAAGTTCGTTGCCCAGCGTGGAACCCTGTGTCTCGTCCATCAAGCACCCCCGGTGGCGACTCAGTTTGGACAATCTGCCGAGACCGCCAATTTTCTTCGAACATTTACATATATCGCCATACAGGTGGAATCGGCAAGCAGCAAAATCACCGACGGTAATGGAAGCCTGTGGATTTCAGGAGGGGAGATAGCGGAGATAGTGGCGTTAGCAGTTTTGGCGGAGTTAGGCCGAATGGACCGGCGCTCATGAGAGTTTCTCAGCGAGCGGGAGGCTCATGAGGACCGCATCTTCCTTAGGATCTGCATAATAGCCCGGCCGGAGAGCGGTTTTGGCGAAGCCAAGAGCGTGGTAAAAAGCTAGCGCCGGCTGGTTCGAGGCGCGCACTTCAAGCACAAGCTGGCCCACGCCTGCGGCCTTGAGTTCGGCAGCCAGCGCCTGAAAAAGATACTGGCCAAGCCCGAGCCGTTGGCTCTTCGGGGCGATGGCGATAGTCTCCAACTCGGACTGAGGGGGCAGGAGGCTGGCAATGGCGAAGCCGAGGATGGAACCGGGGTTGCGGCCTGCAGCGACCAGGGCGATGCGGCGCGGCGTGGATTTAGGGTTGATGGCGATCAAGTAAGCCGACTGCGGCCAATGCGGCGCTTGCGGCAGGCGTTTGGCAATGGCCAGCACGTGATCGAGGTCGCTGGCGGTCATGCGCCGAATCTCGATGCCTTCAAGAGGCTTCATGCGCCCTTCGATTCTGGGACGACTGGGTCTGCGGCTGCTGGGCCCGCCGCATCCGCCTGGGTGGCAACATTGGAGCCGAAGATCTCGGCATCGGAGCGACGCAGGTAGTGGCCATCGAGCAGCGCGAGGTCGACGGCCGCGCCTGCAATAAGGCGCGCCTCGCCGGGACGAAGCGCGTCCGAGGCGAGAGGCGGTGAGGTGGTGACGACTTGGGCTTGCGGCCAGACGCGGGCCAGCAGGGCTGCGGCGCCTTCGTCGCAGACGGCGACGCGGACGGGGATGGGAAGGACGGCGGCGAGTTCATTGGGGCCGGCCAAAAGCTCAACCGGCGCCGAGCCTGTGCGTGCCAGATCCGCCCGGTCAAGGCGCAAGTACACCTCGCCACGATGCGCATCGAGGGCTGCCGAGGGCACGCCGGATTTACGCGAGAGAACTTCGAGTCGCGAAATCGCCACCACGGGGATTCCCGCGCCCTGGGCGAGACCCTTGGCGGCACTCACGCCCACTCGCACTCCGGTAAAGCTTCCGGGACCGTTCACGACGATGATGCCGTCGAGGTTGCGGAGTTCGAGGCCGGCGGAGTGCAACAGTTCGGTGATTGCCGAGATCAATGTCGCCGAGTAGGTGCGCCCGGCGAGCTCCGTCTGCCCGAGAATCTCGAGATCGCGGCCGGGAATCCGCCCCAGGGCCACCGATCCCGACGGGCCGCAGGTGTCGATTGCCAGCAGGATCGGGAAATCAGGCATGGTCGTTCATCACACAGCCGCCAGCGCCTGGTCGAGATCAGCGATCAAGTCTTCCTTGTCTTCAATCCCGATCGACAGGCGGATGCGGCCCTCGTTGATGCCCATACTCCGGCGCACTTCCTCGCTCACCGAGCCGTGCGTGGTGGTGGCCGAGTGCGACGCCAGCGACTCCACGCCACCCAGCGACTCGGCGTTGATGAAAATCTTGATTGCCGTGAGGAACCGCGCCGCTTCCTCGCGGGATTTGAGCTCGAAGCTCATCATGGAGCCGAAGCCCTTCTGCTGTTTCACGGCCAGGTCGTATTGCGGATGGCTCTTGAGGCCGGGATAGGCGAGCTTGCTTACCTTGGGGTGCGTGGAGAGGAACTCCGCCACCGCGCGGCCGTTTTCCTCGTGCTGCTGGATGCGTAGAGGCAAGGTCTTGATGCCGCGCAGCACCAGGTAGCACTCGAAGGGCGACATCACGCCGCCGGCGGCTTTCTGAATGAGTAGAAAACGATCCTTGTGCTCGGGCCTGGAGCCGATGAGCGCGCCGCCCAGGCCGTCAGAGTGGCCGTTGAGGTACTTTGTCGTCGAGTGCATCACGATGTCGGCGCCCAGTTCGAGCGGGCGCTGCAGCGCGGGCGAGAGGAACGTGTTGTCGACGCTCACCTCGACGCCATGCGCGTGGGCGATCTTGCTCACCGCGGCGATGTCGGTGAGCACCATGAGCGGATTACTCGGCGTCTCGATGTGCACGAGCTTCGTGTTGGGCTTCATGGCCGCTTCCACGGCGGCTAGGTCGCTGGTGTCGACGTACTCGATCTCGATGCCGTAACCCGAAACAATTTGATCGAATAAGCGGACGGTGCCGGCGTAGACGTCCCTCGAGCAGACGATGTGGTCGCCTGAGCGCAGCATGGCAACGAGCGCGGCGATGGCTGCCATGCCGGTGGTAAACGCATGACCACTCGTGCCGCCTTCGAGCGCGGCCAAGGCCGTCTCCAGCCGGTCGCGAGTGGGATTGCCGGCGCGTGAGTAGTCCCAGCCGCGGTCGCTGCCGATGCCGGTGAGTTCAAAGGTCGAGGAAAGGTAAACGGGCACGTTCACCGCGCCCGTCAGCGGGTCAGGGTGCTGCCCAGCGTGGACGGCAAGGGTTGAGTATTTGTACTGAGCCATGATGGGTTTTGCTGCGATCTCCTGCATTTAGAATATCGTGGCGGGGGCGGTGATGTTGGGATGAAGCAAATGCAAGTCCTTCGACTCGGTCGCTGCGGCGACCTCGCTCAGGATGACCGTTCAAGGGACAAGGTGCTAAGGGGAAGAGGGCGCTAAGGCAAACCTTTACGTAAACTGGCTGCGGAACACCGCTTTGATGTGCGCTAGCCGCTTTTCGAGCGCCGCGGTTTCTTCCTCTAGCCCCATCCGCCGGGCCAGACCGATCGCATCGTAGTAGCACTCCTTGGCGTCGCTGTAGCAGACGTTCGCGCTGCTCGGCGAATGCGCCTCGTACATGTCGTCGTAGGCCTTTTCGCCCATTGCCTTCAGGTGCGCCAGTTGTTCGAGTTGCGCTTTGCGTTCCGTCTCATCGGCCATTTGATCTGCTACTTTCCAGCTGCAGCCTGGCCGGCTGGCCGCGGCGTGGGGAAGTAACCGGTGCGGGTGCGCACCGTGAGCTTGCCGTCGCCCTTAGATTCGGCGGTCACGTCCACCTTGCGGAATCCCGGGACCGAAATCGGCTTGGTGGAGTGGTAGCCGATGGTGTACTGGCTGCGAATGTCGCGCGCGACTTCGGCGGCGATCTGATCGACCTGGTCGATGGACTTGGGGAAGAACGCCAGGCCTCCGGTTTCCTGGGAGAGCA
>Ga0074046_10004289_pt1 | contig 11702 bp, 12 predicted proteins | sample BogForMeECP23OM3_FD_94441 | JGI IMG/M metagenome (GOLD analysis project Ga0074046, IMG submission 94441) | Bog forest soil microbial communities from Calvert Island, British Columbia, Canada - Bog Forest MetaG ECP23OM3 | ecosystem: Environmental > Terrestrial > Soil > Wetlands ...
CCGGTCAGCCTCTGCGACGCCCTGACCAGCATCGACCACCAGAACGCAAACCTCCTGACCGCAGCCATCCTGCACGCAAACGGACAAACGGGGAACAGTTGACCCAGAACGTCATATAAGCCTTAGTTCAGAGAACACATCCAGGTCGGCCGGGCGCTGTATTCCGTGCCGTGGCGGCATGTGGGCGCGCGGGTGATGGCCCGCGCTGATGAGCACCTGGTGAAGGCGTACCTGCGGGACCAGCTGATCAAGACCCACCCGCGCAGGCAGCCCGGCGGCCGGTCCACCGATGCCGCGGACATGCCACCGGGGGTGGAAGGGTATGCCACCCGCACCGTGGACCGGCTGGTCGCCCAGGCCGCCAGCTACGGCCCGGCCACGGGGATCTACGCGCGGCGGCTGCTGGACGGCGACGCGCCGTGGATGATGATGCGGTCGGTCTACCGGCTGATCGGGCTGGCGAAACGGTACGGCCCGCCGGCGGCGGAGGCGGCCTGCGCGCGGGCCCTGGACGTCGACGTCATCAACGTCTCCAAGATCGAGTCGATGCTCAAGAACGCCACCGAGAAGACCCCCGCGGCGGCGGGCCTGGCCGCGGCGGGCAGCCCTGGCCCGGGCCGGTTCGCCCGGGATGCGGCCGAGTACGCCACCGCGACCGGGGTGCGGCTGCAGGTCGTCGACGGCGGCAGCGACCCGGCTGGCGGCGGCCGGTCCTGACCTGCCCCGCCGCCCCCGCGGGCCGCGGGGAAGCACGCCGCCCGGACGCGGCGGGGCGCGGCCCATCATCCATTCCCCCGGTTTTCTTTTCATCCCTTTTCTTCTCACGAGCGGAAAAGAAAAAGAAAGGCCTCTGCCATGACCAGCCAGATCCCTGACCAGATGCCGCTGCCCGGCCCGCTTAATGAGGCGGTACTGCCCGCCGCGGACGGCGCGCGCCGCTGCAAGCAGCCCGGATGCGGCACCGAGCTGCCCGCCGCCACCGGGCGCGGCGCACCCCGCCTGTTCTGCAGCCCGGCGTGCTCACGCAAGTGGCACAACGACAGCCGCCTGGCCCCCGGCGCCGCCGGGCAGCAGCAGGCCGCCGCGGCCGCCGGCCCGCTGGCCGGCCTGCGGCAGCTGCTCACCCAGGCCGCTGAACTGGCCAGCGCCGCCGCCGCCGAGCTGGCCGCCGCCGACCCCGGCCGGGTCGCCGCGACACTGGCCGCCGCCGACGCCGCCCGCCGCCAGGCCCAGGCCGAGACCGCTGTCGCCCTCGACCAGGCCGCCGGAGCCGCCCAGGCCGCCGAAGCAGCAACCGCAGCGATGCACGCCGCCCGGCACGACGCCCAGGCCGCCCTGGAGGCCGCCGACACCGCCCGCGCCGACGCCGACGCCGACGCCGCCCGCGCGCAGGCCCTCCGCGACCAGGCAGACGCCCAGATCACCGAGATCCGCCGGGACGCCGGCACCGCCCTCGCCGCTGCCCGCGACGAGGCCGGCGCCGCGCACGCCGCCCGAGACGCCGCGCTGGCCGCCGCTGCTCAAGACCGCCACCATGCTGACACCGAGATCAGCCGGGCCCGGCAAGGCGAAGCCGACGCCCGCGCCGAAAACGAGCACGTCCGCGCCGACGCCGCCCGCGAACGCGACGCCCAGGCCGCCGCCTGCACCGCCCAGCTGCACGCCCTCCAGGCGCTAGCCGACACCTGGCGCGCCCGCGCCGAGCACGCCGAACAGCAGCTCGACCTCGAACGCGACCACCAGCGCCGCCTCGCGGCCCAGCCCGCCGCCGGTGACCCCGGCGGCGGTGCGTCCCCCGGCGCCGCTGTCGCCCCGGCCGCTACCAGGCAGGCCGCAGCCAGGGCCACCACCAGGGCCGGCAGCAGCCGGCCCTGACACCCTGCTGCGGGCAGGGGCCGCCGCCCGGCCGCCCCTGCCCGCGCCCAGCCCACCGGCTCCTCACGGAAAGGACCACGCCATGTCTTCGCTGACCGACCCGATCGGTCCCGACCTCACCGCCACCCTGCGCGCCCTCAAGCTCGGCAAGCTCACCGCCACCCTGCCCGAACGCCTCACCCTGGCCCGCCAGACTGACATGCCCCACGCCGACTTCCTCCAGCTCATCCTGTCCGACGAAGTCGCCCGCCGCGAAGCCGGCTCCATCGCCCTGCGCGCCAGAAACGCCGGCCTGGACCCCGCCATGCGCACCGAAACCTGGGACCCCGCCGCCGCCATCCGCTACGACCAGCGGCTCTGGAACGAGCTCATCTCCCTGCGGTTCCTGGACGGCCCCCACGGCGCCCTGATCCTGGGCCCCGTCGGCGTCGGCAAAACCCACCTGGCCACCGCGCTGGGCCACATCGCCGTCCGCCGCCGCCGCACCGTGGCCATGGCCCGCGCCGACAAGCTCTTCAAACGCCTCACCGCCGCCCGCCTGGACAACACCCTGGACTACGAATACCGCCGCCTGACCACCGTCGAGCTGCTCATCATCGATGACTTTGCCCTCCAGCCGCTTACTCAGGCCCAGACCACCGACTTTTATGAGGTAATCACCGAACGCCACCGCAAAGCCTCCACCGTGGTCACCTCCAACCGCGACGCCAGCGAATGGCTCCCGCTCATGACCGACCCGCTGCTCGCCCAGTCCGCCATCGACCGGCTCACCTCCACCTGCCACGAGCTCATCGTCGAAGGCGACTCCTACCGCCGCCGCCAGCGACCCGGCCCACCCCCGGTTGACGGCACCGCCCCAGCGGCACCATGATGCTCACGTAACCCGGCTAGGTGGTCCCTAGGTCGTGGCGAGCCGCTGGTCCCATACAGCTGGCGGGTGACACGCAGTGTCATCTTGATTCGGCGTGCCTTGCCGCGATTGGGGAAGTCCGAGGTGCTCGCGACTGGGCACGGACGGTATGCGCGGCGTAGTGCGTACTGGTGTGAGGGATCCTATGGTGGAGCCGCAGTCGTGATCCACATCGGCAGCTTGCCTCGCAAATGACAGCAGGCTCAGGTTGCCCGCTGGATCCGCTGACCAGCGAAAAACACAAGCTCATGAACTGATGGCCCGGGCTGATGGCGGGGCAGGGTATGGCGCCCGCGGTCTTCTGGCCGACCGGCTGCCCGTTCCCGTGCGATCGTCTCGCGAAATGCGGGGCGAAGTTCAGCCGCCAGCCGCATGCTGACAGACCGGGCATGAATGCCAGCGGCCTGAAAACCGTCTGTCCCATGGCGGCCGGACATGCTTGCGGGTGCGGATACAGTACCCTCCAGTGACGTTACGCACAGTAGCAGGATAAGAACCTCGGGCGTGGAACGGTTCGTGGAACGGCACGCCAGATAATCCCAGTGCGGCAAGTGCCGTCAGTGCGATGATCCATGCTATCGGTGCAGCTAGCGCGTGCCCGGTCAGCGAGCGGGCCCCTCGTAATGCGTAGGTCATCGGTTCGATTCCGATAGGCGGCTCGGCAGATCTGCAGGCCAGAGGCTTATTTTCGCGCGTCGCCATGATCGCGAATCGCGGCCCGTGGACCGAGTGCTTCGGTCCACGAAAGCAGAATTCTCGATCGCCAGCAGGCGACCGTCGGACACGCAGAGTAAATATCGAAGATCTTCTGACTGCGCGAGGCGGCTCATACTCCGCGCTCTACGACTGATGGCATGGACAGGCTGATGCGGCGCCTCAGCTGAATGCCCCGCATATCCGTGATGGCAGGGACCAGCGTGGAGGACTGGCCGGCACCGGGAGAAGGCTGACGGGGATCTTGGCCCATGACCCGCTCGCCCGGTCGGCGGGTGGCTATCCTGGGAGCATGCCAGAGACGCCGCGTACTCTCACTGCGGCGCTGCACCGCGAAGAGGACTGGTACATCGCGCAGTGCCTGGAGGTTGACGTGGCCAGCCAGGGTCACACGATTGACGAAGCCCTGGCGAACCTTGCCGAAGCCGTCGAGCTATACCTGGAAGAGGTAGACGATCCGGCCGGCCACATCACCGCGACACCGCTGGTGACCTCGTTCCAGCTGCCCGCCGCGTGAGCCCTTCGCTTTCCGACCTGCCGGTACGGAAGGTCACCAGGGCACTGGAGTCAGTCGGCTTCACCCATGTGCGGACCAAGGGCAGTCATGCTGTGTACCGGAACCGGGAGGGGCGCGTGGCCGTCATCTCGCAGCACGGCGTCGTGAAGCGCGGCACGTTGGCGTCGATCCTGCGACGGGCGGGCTTGACCCCTGCCGAGTTCCTCAAGCTCCTCGACTGAGCCAGCACAAGTGCAGGGCCGCGATCCGGTGCCGTCTGCCTGGATCGGGTTCACGCCGAGATCTTCCTGCTCGCATACCTGCGGAGCGCGTCGGGTGCGCGCATCGCGATCCATTCCTGCGGTACTGACGAGGGTGACCCGGGCATCTGGCTGCGCGCCCAGGGGCTGACTGTCAGCGATGACTCAGGCCGCCGTTACAGCCTGCACTTCCTCGGCTCAGGCGACCGGGGCGAGTGAAACGGTGAGCTCTGGTTCGATGCGGTGCCCCCGGCCGGGGCCCGGCGGCTCAACCTGATCCTTGCTGGGAAGCCCGCCGGCGGATCAGCCTCGACCGGCCTCGCGAAGCCAGCCACCACGATGACCGGGACCGTCCTGACGCCGGGCGAGCACTACCTGCACGGCGTCGCGTGCCGCCTGCTCTGCGGCGATCCACCGACTCGCGGGATCGGCGCGGCGATCGACGCGCTGCTGGCGGCCGACGCGCTCGCCGCGGACAGCGCCGTGCCGGGCCAGCTCGCCGCGCTGTGCAAACGGCTGCCTCGTCATCCTCGCCGGCTGGGCTGTCTTCTGGATCTACTGGATCGCAGCATCCGTCGCTGTCAAAGCTGGACGAACCCGATGAGCCCGGTTTGCAGGCGTCCGGGTGGCAATCGTTCTCGTTGTTCTTCTCCTGCTGCGACTAAAGGCAATCCACCCCGTCTTATGCCGAGGATGCCGACGGAGGCTGGCGGGGAAGTCCGTTACGAAGAGCAACCTGAGTCTTTGCGCCCCCGCGCAAGTAGCCGCCGATATGCTTGGCCATGACTCTTACGAAGTTGGCTGATGACCATGCGCAGATCGGGCCGATCTGGCGCGCAGCGAACTCTACAGCAGAGACGACCGTACACGCCGAATAGAGAGCACAGCCCCTTTCGCATAGTTATTTACCGTTCGGCATGCTCATTCGCCGTCCAGTGATCGTGTCGGCCGCGCACAAGGATGCGCTCCGCTATCGGCCTACATCTCGGGACAGGCCAGATCGCCGATTCCGCGCGGCTACTGTCTGTGCGGCTCGCCTGCGTAGGCGCGCGCAGATCGGGCCGATCGTTGTCGCCCTCAGCTTGGTTAGGCCTGCTTGGTGCGCCGCGCGGGATGGGCAGCTTTGGGGCTGGTTCGGCGTTTGCAGAGCTCCTATAAACAGGACTTTAACCCCGCCGGAAGAGGCCAAAGGTCCCTGGTGTGAGCTTGACAGGGGCGCGACTCTAAAACAAATGGGGGTGGACTGTACAGGCAGATGGAGGTAATCACGATGGCTGTCGTTGCGATACTCGTGGCTGCCGGCGTTATCGCCCTTGTATTTCTGGGGATCTTCTTTGTGATGGGGGCGGCCATTTTTATCATGTGTTCCGTCTCGTAGGCGGCCAGCTGGCGTAGTGTCCATTCAGGGGACCAGTGAATCGAGTTTCGGTTTAGCAGCTCACAGCGGATCGAAACGACCCTCTTCAACTAGCGATGATCACCAATAACCCGGCCCGCCTCTGCAGACTAGACGAAGACGGCAAGCAGAATTGGTTGATCTGGGAGGCGTCACCAACCGACGGTCACCGTGATTAGCCCGCGCCTAATCGATCGGCTGTCATCGGTTCGATTCCCATAGGCGGCTCGGCTCGCTAGAATGACCCTCGACCTTCTCATCTACGACGCAGCCTGGGCTCACGGATTCCGCCTCGACGAACTCGGATACTCAACCGGATCCCCGGCCGATGCCCGCACACCAGCGTCAGACTGAAATGCCGGTGCCGGGTGCCTGGCCGGGGTCGGCGTGGTGATACTGTCACGCTGCGGCGATAGACGGGTAGTATGGTTGTATGGTTAAACGTAAGATAACTGTCACTGTGGACGAGGAACTCGTCGACCTCGCGCATGCGTTCGGCGAGGAGAAACTGTCCGCCGTCGTTAACACTGCGCTAGCCGAACACGTGGAGCGCCTAGGTCGGCTAGCCACGCTGCGGCAACTTCTTGATCGGTGGGAAGCCCAGGCGGGTCCGGTACCACCTGAAGTCCAGGCGGATGCGGCCGCTGCGTTCGATGAGGCCGAGGACGGCCCGAGCATGGCGGCTGGATGACCGGCGCGCCCCTCATCCTGGATGCTGACGGCCTGGACGCTCTAACTGAGCAGCCTCCGCCCGACCGCCTGCGGGCGCTACTGGCCGAGGCTTGGGAGCGCAAGAGCGATGTGCTGGTCCCGGCACTGGTGTGCGCTGAGTGCTGCCGGGGCGCCGGACGTACCCGTGCTGTCGAATCATCGCTGGCGCGGCATCGCGAGACCCGTGCCGCACGGCCCGCAGTCCGCGTAGTCCCAACGGACTTCGATCTCGCTCGCCGCGTTGGGTCGGTCCTTCATGGTGTCGGCGCGGATACGAAGGACATCGTTGATGCCCATTCGGTCGCTGTGGCGTCTATGCATGGCCGCGCGGTAGTCGCGACGGCCGATCCGGACGACATCCTCCGCCTGGCTTCGGCGATGCCTGCGGTGCGGATCGTCACCCGCTCCGCACGCTAACACCGCGACCTCGCTTGCTGAGAGCTATGCGACCGCTCGTGGGCGCGGATGGAGCCGCCGTCGGGTGAAGTTACGTACAGTAGCAGGATGATGGCACGCCAAGGCCTCGGGCGTGGAACGCGTCATCGGATAATCCCGGTGCCGGGTCCGCCCGGCCCTCCAGCGGGAGGGCCGGGTGCCATCAGGTGAAGGTCAGCCGCCGGGTGCGCTGAACGGCGGGCGTGGTCATTCGTTCTCGAACGGGCGCACCTCGATCGCGTAGTACCGGGCGAGCGGGTGGGCGGCCGCGAACTGGATCGCCTGCTGGCGGTCAGCGCAGCTGACGACGTCGATGCCGGTGATGAATTCCCCGGTGTTGATGAACGTCCCGTCGCCGAGCAGCGTCTTCCCGGCGCGGACGCGGAGCGTCGTGGCTGTGTCCGCGCCCTCCAGCGCCCCTCCCAGGACGTGGAGGCCGCGTGCCTGCAGGTCCTGCCGCCAGGCCTTGACCTCCCGCATCACCGCCTGATCGGCGGACGGCGCCGCCGGGGTTCCGCCCGTCCACACGGCCAGCGCATAGGGGCTGGCGGCGCCGTCCTCGCCGCGCCCGAACGCGGACGCCCCTTCGCCCAGCCACGGCCCGTCCGCGAACGGACGGATCTCGATCGTCATGAACCGGGACACCGGGCCCTTGGCCGCCACCTCAATCGCCTCGTCGAGGTCGGCGCATTCGGTCAGGTCGAAGCCCGCGATGAACTCCTTGGCCTCCACGAACGGGCCGTCGGTCACCAGCGTCTCGCCGTCGCGCACGCGCACCGTAGCCGCCGTCTCCGGGAGTTCCAGCGGCCGGCCGAGCAGCCGCACGCCGCGGCGCTCCATCTCCTCGACCCAGCCGGGGATCTCGCGCTGCATGACCGCCAGCTCCTCCGGTGCCGGCAGGCCGTCAGCCCCGACGAAATTCAGGTACTTCATCTCAGTTCCTCCTAGTAGGCCTGGGCCGCGCGGCGTCCGCGCAGGGCGTGCAGGACGCGCAGGTCCGCGAGCCGGCGAGCCGAACTGCCCCGGTTCCCCGCACGACGGGCAGCATATGCCCGGCCGTGCAGCTGATGCCGCGCCGCGGCCCGCAGGTTCTCGTCGTGGATTGCCCTCGCCAGGTCGTTGAGGATATACATGACCGCTTCCCTTCGTCGTGGCCGCTATCGTGGCGGACCGCCTTTCGCACTGGCGACGAACGGCGGATCGCTGGATCGACACCTCCGGCGCGCCCTATCCTGACCGGGACGGCGAGGAGGAAGGACTGATGGCAGACGCCAGCAGCCACGCCGAGGCAATGGTCGAGGCCGTTTTCCGCGAGGAATGGGGACGGATCGTGGCCTCGCTGATCGCGATGACCGGCGACTGGGACCTTGCCGAGGAATGCGCCCAGGATGCGTTCACCCGCGCCCTGCAGGCGTGGGACCGCGATGGCGTGCCGGCCCGCCCCGGCGCCTGGCTCACCACGGCAGCCCGCAACCGCGCCGTCGACGTGCTGCGCCGCCGCGCCAATGAGGCGGTGAAGCTCCGGCAGGCGCTGCTGTTGTCGCCGGCCGAGGAGCCGCCCGCGACGGAGGCAGGCGGCATCGCCGATGACCGGCTGCGCCTGATCTTCACCTGCTGTCACCCCGCGCTGCCGCTGGAGGCGAGGGTCGCTCTCACGCTCCGCACGCTGGCCGGGCTGACCACGGCTGAGATCGCCCGCGCGTTCCTGGTCTCCGAGCCGACCATGGCCCAGCGGCTGGTCCGGGCGAAACGGAAGATCCGCGTCGCGCGGATACCGTACCGGGTACCGTCGGCCAGCCTGCTGCCAGAACGCCTTGCCGGAGTGCTCGCAGTGCTGTACCTGCTCTTCAACGAGGGCTACACCGCGTCTTCCGGTTCTGACCTGATCCGCCCGGAGCTGTCCGCCGAGGCCATCCGGCTCACCAGGCTGTTGGCGGCCCTCATGCCCGGCGAGCCGGAGACGGCCGGCTTGCTGGCGCTCATGCTGCTGCAGGACTCGCGCCGGACCGCGCGAACCGATGAATCAGGCGCACCGGTGCCGCTGGCAGAGCAGGACCGCGACCGGTGGAACCGCGCCGAAATCGAGGAAGGCCTCCGCATCCTGGCATCCATTCCGGGCCGCGAACAACCAGGGCCCTACCGGATTCAGGCAGAGATCGCCGCCTGCCACGCCGGCGCCGCCCAGCCCGATGACACCGACTGGGCGGCGATCGCCCGGCTCTACGCCGAACTGGCCGCGTTCGGACCATCCCCGGTCGTCGAACTCAACCGAGCCGTCGCGGTAGCGATGGCCGACGGCCCCGCGGCTGGCCTCGCCATAGCCGACGATCTGGCCGCCAGCGGACAGCTGGCCGGATACCACCTGCTGCCCGCCGTCCGCGCGGACCTGCTCCGCCGTCTTGACCGGCCCGCCGAGGCGGCAGAAGCGTACCGGGCAGCAATCGGCCAGGCTGGCACCGATCCCGAGCGCCACTTCCTTGAGCGCCGCCTGGCCGAGATCACGGGGCGTCCCTAACAAACGTGCCACCAGCCGCGAACGAGCTATGCCCGTGGCGGCAGCTACAGGAGCCAGGGGCCGACACGGGCGGCCGGGCGAACCGCGCGACGGGGCCTCACGTAGATGAGCGCCGCTTCTCACCCAAGTCGTCATCGATCCTCACCTGCAGGGGGTCCACCCATGCCACGTCTGTCCGCATGCAGGTAGCGTCCTCACGCATCTGGCCCGTAGAGCCCGGCAATGTCTTCGGAGCTGGCCCACCGGCTGTAGGCAGGCGACTGCGGCCAGCCCTCGGGCGAGTCCTGCCACTCCTCCTGCCGCCCATAGGGCAGCAGATCGATCAGCGCAAAGGCGTAACTGAGCTGTTCGGTGCCACGGCCGTTGGTGTGCCAGGTGCGATACACGGTGTCGCCATCGCGCAAGAACACATTGACAGCGAATCCGCCGCCGGGCGGTGCGCCGACCTCGCTGCCGAATGGACTGTTCGCTGTGGAATACCAGGTCATCTTGTTCCCGACCCGCCGCTTGTACGCGAGTGCCTCGCCGATCGGGCCCTGGGTAACGATGACGAACCGGGCGTCGTAGCTGTCCAGGAACTCCAGCCGGGTGAACTGCGAGGTGAACCCGGTGCAGCCCGGGCACTGCCACTGCTCGCCGGGGAACCACATGTGGTTGTAGACGATCAGCTGTGAGTTGCCGCCGAAGACGTCGGCCAGCCGGACCGGTCCCTGCTCACCCTCCAGGGTGTAGTCGGGCATCTTGACCATCGGCAAACTCCGGCGCTGCGCGGCGATCGCGTCGAGTTCCCGGGTCGCGGCCTTCTCCCGGGCACGCAGTGCGTCGAGTTGGCGCTGCCAAGTGCCAGCGTCGACGACGGGCGGTAGTGCGGCGGCAGTCATGGGGTCTCCTAACTGATCACGTTCACAGCCTGCAGTCTGCAGTCATAGACGCTGCCCGGCCGGCTAACTCATCGGTGGCTCGCCACGCTCATCGAACGGTCGCCTACGGAAGAAGCGGATCCTGGTCAATCGCTCCGTCTACCAGGGGCTTCACCATCAAGGAAGCCGGCGGTGCTGGTAGCGGCCCTAATCAGGTCGGCTGGGGGCTGGACCTCCGAACGGATGATGAACTCCTCGAGCTGATGATCATGCACGTCGGCAAACAGGTCGGTGCCGTAGACGATCGGGATGCCCGCCTCGTGGGCCCTGGCCAGCCCGACATCGCCGCCCCCGACGTCGCGGATCGTGGTGAAACCCCGCGCGAGCATCCCTTCCAGCGCCCGCCCGGCCCGCGCCGCCACGTAGGTCGGCGGCCATTCCGCCATGCCAAACAGGTCGTCGTCGACGATCGCCGGATGGGTGTGCGCGTCGATCAGGCCCGGCATCACCGTCCGGCCGGCCGCATCGAGGATTAGTGCATCACCGGGCCCGGACAGGCCCGGCCCGACGTCCGCGATCCGGCCGCCCTCCACCACGACCGACTGCCCGGGCGCCAGCTCGCCCTTCTCCGGATCGAGGACCGACGCGTTCCGCAGGATCGTCACTCCCATGACCGCCACCTCTCCCTTCCTACTCCGCGGCAAAGCTCCAGCAGCCGGAGCAGCAGAACAACCATTCTGGGTACCGTCTCATGTCCAGCATCAACCAGCCGCTGACCGTACCGAACGGCGGCTACTTGCGCGCCGCATGTCGGCCCCGTCGCCACCGTCCGTGACGGCAGCCGAGTGCCGCCAGTGCCGGACGGAACCGCCACGGGAGCACCGGCGTCTGGCCGGGGTGCAGCGGGAAGCCGAGGCACGAGGAGGGCCAGCGGGCTATCCCGGGCGCCGTGGAGGACTGAGCAGGCCCGCGGTCACGTGTCCTCGTCGTCGGGCGGGTCTTCCCGCGGGCCGCCGAGGCGGCCGAGTATGGCCACGGCCTCGGCGCGGTCGCCTGGGGTCATGCGGGCGAGCGCCGGGCCGATGGGCGCGGCGGGGTACGGCAGGTGCGGGCTGGTCAGGTCGCGGAGCCGGGCGAGGTCACGGGAGCGGGCCGGATCATCGGCGGGGTTCGCGGTCATGGGCGCCATCGTGTCAGATCGGGCCGCCGTCTTGCCCGTGGAGAATGGACGGCGTACCCCGCAAGACGACGCCCCGCCGACCTAAGCCCGGCGAGGCGGCCTAGTCCAGACGCCGACCCGCAGACTGACCGGAAAGCATGTTGGGAACCTCCGCGACAGCCCCGGTCGGACGGCCTATTTTGAGTGAGACAGAGGTTCTATCGTCGGCGAGGTGCACCGTGAGCAGCCTGCTGTCCTTTGACAAATGATCTTGCCTATTGACATTGAATCTTGCTCGTCCGGCGTGTCTTGCCACCGTAGTTTGCCCGGTTCGGGATCATCTCTTATGTGATGTCCGTTTTGGCGGGAGC
>Ga0074046_10004290_pt1 | contig 11698 bp, 11 predicted proteins | sample BogForMeECP23OM3_FD_94441 | JGI IMG/M metagenome (GOLD analysis project Ga0074046, IMG submission 94441) | Bog forest soil microbial communities from Calvert Island, British Columbia, Canada - Bog Forest MetaG ECP23OM3 | ecosystem: Environmental > Terrestrial > Soil > Wetlands ...
GATTCCAAACCTGATGCGCGCCAAGATGGCAGCCAACGATTCGTCCGCGGCCGCTTCCGAGCGTACTACGGTCACTGCCGAAGTCGGCTATTTCGCCGCCTATCCCACGATCGGCTACACGAACTTGGTAGCTCTGGGCGGCGCGATCGGTGTGCAGTGCGTTCCCAGCACAACCACGGCGTGCTTGATCGATAGCACCCTGGCCAACAACGGCAACCCGGCCAACAGCGGCAAGAGCGGCTACAACTTTGCTGCCACTCCGATCGCTGCTACGGCAACCACTCCGCCGGAGTTCTGGTCCACCGGTACTCCGCTCGGAACCACCAGCGGTTCGAAGGCGTATTGCGCGACCGATGATGGCGTGGTTCGGACTCAGGCGGCTGGTACCATCACGGCAGTCGCTGGATACGCAGCTTGCCAGGCACTGGGCCCGTTGGCGAACTAACCTAGCGGTTTAGCAATAGGACCTGGTTACAAAGCGAGGGCAGCGAAGGTAACTTCGCTGCTCTCTTTGATTTTTTCGGGCCATTGTCCTCTTTTGCAAACTGACATCATTTGTCAAGACAGCGAGACCTACACTTGTTGGAGTCGCGCAGCGCACCGATGTGAAGGCGGCCGGAATCGGCATCCATCTGAAAATAAGGTCTTTGAGCAATCGTGACCAAGGTACAAGGCCCCCGCCGGTTTGGTCCTCCGCATGCCACCAAGACTGTATGTCTCCGTCTATTTCGGACCTTAGAGCGGTCCCGGCAGAGCCTGAAAGCGAGAGAGCGCTCGATGAGGAAACAAAAGGGTTTCTCACTAATTGAGCTGCTGATAGTGGTCGCCATCATTCTAGTGATCGCGGCGATCGCTATCCCTAGTCTCTTGCGCGCCCGCATGTCGGCCAATGACTCTTCCGCCGCCGCCTCCGTTCGAATGATCAACACCGCCGAAATCGCTTACTTTGCCACCTATCCGACGCTGGGCTACCCCACGCTAATGACCACGCTGGGCGGCGCTACTCCATGTAGTCCGGGCATCGCCACTGGATGCCTGATCGATAACTCTCTGGCAACGAATAACGGCGGCCTGGGCAAGAGCGGCTACACTTTCACCGCTGTCGGGTCGGCTAGCGGGATCGTCGGCGCCGTCAACGACCAGTTCCTTGCAACCGGCACTCCTCTGGGCGCGCTAAGCGGCAGCCGAGCTTACTGCTCTATTCAGGACGCGGTATTGCGCCTCCAGCCGGCCGGCAACATCACGTTAGTCGCCGGGTATAACGCCTGCTCGGCGCTACCTGCGCTGGGTAATTAATTCTGCCAACCGTAAGGACTACCCTACGTGACTTTCCTGATCCGGCCCCTCAATAGGCTAGAGGTGAAACGAGAGGGAGATTGCAGTGACTGTCGTAACCCTCTACCCAGTTCAAAAATCGTGGTTCTTTTCATATAATTTTCTTGCGAAACAATCCCTTCCATTCCATTGTGGATAGAGTGCCATGCCTGCGATTGAAATTCTTGGTTTGGAAAAAACTTACATGGTGGGGTTCTGGGGCAAGCGGCCGAAACGTGCCCTAAGCCCTCTGCACCTTACCGTAGAAGATGGTGAGATCTTTGGTTTTCTCGGTCCTAACGGAGCAGGTAAGACTACAACGTTGAAGCTGCTCATGGGGCTGGTGTTTCCGACCTCAGGATCGGCGCGCATCCTGGACCAGGAGTGGACTGCGCCGGAAGTGAAAGCGCAAGTCGGTTTTCTTCCCGAACAACCCTACTTCTACGATCATTTGACCGCTCACGAGCTCTTGAATTATTACGCGCAATTGTCCGGCGTACCGGCCAAAGAGCGCTCACGGCGCGCAGAGAGCACGCTGCACCGTGTCGGCTTGAAGGATGTCCAGGGCCTGCAGCTCCGGAAATTTTCCAAGGGAATGTTGCAGCGCGTGGGAATTGCGCAAGCCATCCTGCACGATCCCAAGCTCGTGTTCTTCGATGAGCCCATGTCCGGTCTGGATCCCATGGGACGCCGTGAAGTCCGCGACTTGATGGAGCAACTCAAACACGAGGGCAAGACCGTCTTCTTCTCCACCCACATTCTTTCCGACGCCGAGGCGCTGTGCGACCGTGTTGCCATCATCCACAAAGGGGAACTTAAGGTCACCGGCGCCGTAACGGACTTAACCTCGAGCGTACAGGGAAAAGTGGAAGTAATTTGGCAAGGAACCCAGATTCCTGCATCCATGAAGGCGTTGGGCGCCGAATGCCATGTCACCGGAGACACGGTGCGGGCCGTCATTGACGAGAATCAGCAGGATGCTGCAATCGATGCATTGCGCCGTGAGCGCCTCCGACTGATCGCGCTGACTCCTGTGCGCACCTCGCTCGAAGCTTATTTCGTAGAGAAACTACAGCGCGCCGAGACCACGGCTGGGAGGACGGCATGAAAGCCCGCGTGCTGCATATAGCGTCCAATACTTTTAGAGAAGCGGTCCGGGACCGCGTACTCTACAACCTGATCGCTTTCGCCTTGCTGCTGTCTGGAGCGGCTATCCTGGTGGGCCAGATTTCTATCGACATCGAGAAATTGGTGGTCATCAATCTCGGACTCACCGCAGTCTCGCTGTTTGGCATCGTGATCGCAATTTTCATCGGGATTGGCCTGGTCTCCAAGGAGATTGAAAAGCGCACGCTCTACACCGTGCTTTCCCGCCCGGTCCGCCGCTGGGAGTTCATAGTGGGCAAGTTCTTCGGCCTGGCAGGGACGCTGGTCGTGAATACGTTCTTCATGGCGATCGGCGTCTTTGCGGCTTTGCTCTACGTTTCTCACAAATTCGTAAGAGCCGACGCGCTGATTCTTGTCGCCCTGTATTTCATCATTCTCGAGTTCCTGATCATCTGCTCGCTGTCGCTTCTGTTCTCGTCGTTTTCATCGCCGTTGCTTTCCGCCGTCTTCGCCTTCTCGCTTTTCGTGATTGGCAGCTTCGCCGAGGATCTGCGCGGCTTCGCCGGCATGGCGCACGGTTTTACACGATGGCTGGTAACGGGCGCCGCTTACCTGGTCCCAAACCTTTCCGCTTTTAACATAATTGGCTCCATTGCGCATGAACAGCCAGTTGCCGCGCAACTGATCTGGCACAACACTTTGTATGCCTTGTTCTACGCCGCCATGGCTCTCAGTGGCGCCGTGCTCATCTTCGAGCACCGGAATCTGAAATGAAACCGAGCCGCAAAGTTTCGCTCATTGCCAGCGGCTGTCTCGCACTTTCTCTGGCTGCCAGTGCCCTGATTCTTCATCGCACCGACCAACTTCGTCCACGAGCCACCATCGAAGAGGTCTTGTTCGTGAGCTCGCCTAAGGTGCTGAAGCGAGCAAGTCTGGGTTATGACGGTCTGCTCGCCGATATTTATTGGACTCGCGCCGTACAGTATTTTGGCGGACGGCATCACGAGGATGCCCAAAGCTACAATCTGCTTTTTCCTCTGCTTGAGATCACGACCCAGCTTGACCCGCATCTTGTAGTGGCTTATGAGTTCGGGGCGAGCTTTCTGGCGCCGGCCCCCCCGAATGGTGCGGGCGAACCTGAGCAGGCCGTCCAGTTAATGCAATACGGCATTCAGAACAATCCCGACAACTGGAAGCTCTACTACAACCTTGGATTCGTCTACTACATGAATCTCAAGGATTACCAGAAAGCCGCAGAGGCGTTCGAGCGCGGCTCGAAAGTGCCGAACGCGCATCCTTTCATGCGGGTGCTGGCCGCACAGATGGCGCAGCATGCGGGAGCGTTCGATACGGCAAGAATGCTTTGGGCCGCAACTTACCAGAACACGCAGGACAAGCAGATCCGGGCTAATGCCGTGGAGCATCTCCGCGCTCTGCGCGTTGATGAAGATGTCACCCGTCTCCAGGAGTCGGTGACTCGCTTTGGCGAGCGCACCGGGCGCTTGCCGGCCAGCATGGCTGAACTCCTGGCCGCCGAAGGCGTGCGCGGAATTCCCGTCGATCCCGACGGACATCCTTATAAGCTGACGCCGGAAGGGGGTGTCGAAGTGCGCGTGCCCGATGATTTTCCATTCGCGACCAAAGGCCTTCCTCCGGGATTCATGGCGCATCCGAAATTCCACACCCAAGAGCAATAGTCCTGCCGTCGCTTATGATGGCCAAGCATGGGCGGCATTCCTTCTTCGAGTTCGTCTCGAATCAGTTTGGCGCGCTCGGCGTGGCGTTGGTGGAAAGAAATTGCTACGCGCGAAGGCCGGTTCGCGGGTACGAGTCAACTGGTAAGCGCGCTGGTCGAGTTCGTTCGCGATTCGACTCCGGAGCGGCAACGACGGCGCTTTGGCGATGCCGAATACGATTGGGAACATCGCGTCAACACGACCAGCGCCGCCGTCAGCTGGCGCGATCGGTTATTGGGAGTTTTTCACTCTCCTTATCAGCCAACCGAATCCGCGCTATTCCACGAAATGATCGGGGCCTTGTCGCAGAAAGCGGGCTTCAATTTTCCGGACTTCACTTTTATCGATCTCGGATCGGGAAAGGGACGAACTCTACTGATGGCCTCGGATTATCCATTTCGCCGAATTGTCGGCGTGGAACTTCTGCTGGCTCTGAATCTGATTGCTCAGGAGAATCTCAGCAAGTACCAAAGTGATTCGCAAAAATGTTTCGCCATCGAATCGATCTGCGCCGATGCGACCGAGTTCCCTTTCCCAGCCGAGCCTACTTTGCTGTTTCTCTTCAACCCGTTTCCGGAGTCTGGGCTAAGACGCGTCATTGCGCATCTGGAGCAGAGTTTGCGGGACAGTCCACGAAAGACTTACGTGCTCTACCACAATCCTCTGCTGGAGCGCGTGCTGGGCGAGAGCGGCGCACTGGAGAGGATCGGGGGAACGCATCAATACTCAATGTATGTATCTCGGAGAAAACCGTGGACCAACGGCGCTAACGACGATCACTGAGGTGGCTCCACCAGGGAAGCTCGGGAGTAAAATCTATCAATGCGACCAGCCGCTTTTCTTGTATTTGCTCTCGCGCTACTCTCGGCCGCTGCCATGGCGGAAGACGTTCAATCCATCGCGCAAGCCGTCGATGAGCACTACAACCACCTGCGCACCCTGCAGACGGAGTTTACCGAGGTCTATCGCGGGTCGGGGATGGAGCGGACCGAATCGGGGACGCTTTGGCTGGCCAAAGGGGGCATGAAAAAACCTGGCAAGATGCGCTGGGAGTACCGTTCTCCGAGGGAGAAGCTCTTCGTGAGTGATGGGAGAGATGCGTGGTTTTACGTCCCCGGCGACCGGCAGGCGAGGAAGACGGATGCCCGGAAGCTGGATGACATACGCTCTCCGCTGGCGTTTTTGTTGGGCAAAAGCAAGCTGGAGAAGGAGTTGAAGGGATTGTCGCTGGCGCCGGATGTGAGTCCTCTGGCTGCGGGAAATACGGTTTTGCGTGGAGTACCGCAGGTCATGGTGGACCGGGTTAGCGAGATTTTGCTGGAGATCACATCGGACCATCAAATCGCTCGAATCGTGATCAATGAGGTGGATGGATCGGTCACTGAATATCGCTTTATTGATGTGAAGGAAAATGTCGAGATTCCGGCGGGGATGTTTGCATTCTCTCCACCCGCCGGGACGGAGATCGTTGAGGGTGAGTTGCAAGGAAACTGACGGATTCGACCGGGAGAAAGGCCAACCTCAACAATGTGTTCTCCTGGGCATCGCATTGATTTACATAGAGTTAACAATGGAAAGCAGGCTTGCTTTGGATTGTCGGAACGGGGTTACTTGCGATACTTGAAAATACGGTGAATAGCTTCGATCGGTGGTTAAGATGGGAAGCGGCGATGTTAGACTGAGCTCACAGGTCTAAAGCGGGTCATGAAGCGGAAAAGAACCGGTAAATGGCGGAGTTTGTAGTAAAAGTCGCGGACGAACGAGGGCGTCTGCTCCAGCAGGTAGAGCAGGGCTACTCGGTGGCGGAGGTACGCGATCGCTTTGCCTCGCAGGGGTATCTGGTTTATTGGGTGAAGCCGCAGGGAATTTTTCCCGGCGGATTTTCGCTGCGCGGGCGGCGCAAGCTCAAGCAGGGTAATTTTCTTGTATTCAACCAGCAGTTCCTCACCCTGATCAAGGCGGGACTTCCGATCCTCAACTCGCTGGACCTGCTGATCAAACGGCAGAGAGATCCCCAGTTGCAGCAGATTCTGGAAAATGTGCGGGAGCGGGTAAAGGGCGGCGAACTGCTTTCCGACGCCTTTGCCGCGCATCCCGTGGTCCCGAAGATTTACACCACAACCCTGATGGCAGGAGAAAAGAGCGGCGCCATTGACGAGGTGCTGGCCCGCTACATCAACTTTCAGCGGCTGGCGATGACCTTCCGCAAGAAGCTGTTCGTATCGTTGATCTACCCAACGCTCCTGGTCACCGTGGTCACGATTATGGTGATGTTTTTGTTCACCTACGTGGTGCCGAAATTTGCCGAGCTGTTCAATAGCCTGGATGCGAAACTTCCTGCCATTACGCTGTTCATGCTGAGCGTGGGAGAGGCTGCGCAGAAGTATTTCCCCTTTTTCATTATCGGGACGGCGCTCGCTGTCTTTATGTTTTGGCAATGGCGCAAGACCGATCGCGGCGCCGATCAGATCGACCGCTTCATTCTGAGCTTGCCGTTGCTGGGCGATATCCGGCTGAAGCATCAGGTGGCAACCTTTTCGCGGATGCTCGCAACCCTGCTCCAGGGCGGATTGCCGCTGGTGCCATGCATGGAGACGGCGGGCAATTCGATGAGCAGCCGTCGCATCCTCAAGGGTGTGATGCGGGCGAGTGCGAGAGTGCGTGAAGGGCAGGGACTGGCCAACAGCCTGGAGGAACAGAATATTTTTCCGGACCTGGCCGTGGAGATGCTTGAGGTTGGCGAATCCACTGGAGCGTTGCCGGCGATGTTGAATTCGGTGGCCGAATTCTATGAGGAAGACGTACAGACGGCCTTGAACGCCTCGATGGCGCTGATTGAGCCCTTGATTCTGATGGTGATGGCGGTGTTTGTTGGCGGAGTGTTGATTTCGCTGTACCTGCCGATCTTTACCCTGGGAGTCCACTAGGAGGCGATCTTGTAATTTGGTGAGCGGGTAATTTCGTAATTTGGAAACTCGGCTGATGGGCGGCGGCTCTTAAATTACCGAATTACAAATTACCAAATCACCGAATGGTTGTGGGGATGTGAGAAATGGCGATGGCCGAGAAGAAATCACTTTTCGTAAACGGCGAGAACGGCGGGCAGGTGATCACGACCGGGAATCCGATCACCGACCTGGAGCGCGCCCAGGACGTGGCGCGGCGCTATCGCTGTGAGTTCGTGGACCTCACCGACTTCCAGCTTCATCATGAGCTGTTCAAGAAGTTCTCCCCTGAGCTGATGTTTCGCTACAACTTCGTACCTCTGGAAGAAACTACCGACGGTAAGCTAGCCATCGCCATCGCCGATCCCAGCCAGCTCATGATGATCGACGAGATCAGCTTGCTGCTGCAGAAACGGATCGTCACCAAAGTGGCGACGCTGAAACAGATCAGCGACATCCTCAAGAAGACGGAGCAATCGCAGCGCGTTCTGGAAGAAGCCAGCGAAGGCTTCCAGATCATTCGTGAAGACGAGAATACCGGCGCCGAAGAGACGCTGACCATCGATAAGCTGACGGCGGCAGGCGATACGAGCCCCATCATCCGACTGGTCGACACGACGATCTTTACTGCGCTGCAGCGGCGCGCTTCCGACATTCACATCGAAACCCGCGACGACTCCGTGGTGATCAAGTTCCGCATCGACGGCGTCCTGACGCAGGCCATGCCGCCCATCGGCAAAGAGCATCACTCCACCGTGATTTCGCGCATCAAGGTCATGAGCGAGTTGGATATTTCCGAGCGCCGCGTGCCCCAGGACGGACGCTTCCGGGTGAAATACAACGGTCGCGCCATCGACTTCCGCGTCTCCATCATGCCCTCGATTCACGGAGAAGATGCCGTGCTCCGCGTGCTGGACAAGGAATCGATGAGCGAGAAGTTCCGCACGCTCACTCTTGACGTAGTTGGTTTTGATGAGGACGATCTGCGCAAATTCCGCCGCTATATTAAAGAACCCTACGGCATGGTGCTGGTGACGGGACCGACCGGCAGCGGCAAGACAACGACGCTTTACGCCGCAGTCAACGAAATCAAGACCGACGAAGACAAGATCATCACCATTGAAGATCCGGTTGAATATCAGCTGCGCGGCATCACCCAGATTCCAGTCAATGAGAAAAAAGGGTTGACCTTTGCCCGCGGACTACGCTCAATCTTGCGCCACGACCCGGACAAGATCATGGTCGGCGAAATCCGCGATACGGAAACCGCCCAGATCGCCATTCAATCCGCACTTACCGGACACCTGGTGTTCACAACCGTTCACGCCAACAACGTGGTCGACGTGATTGGACGTTTCCTGAACATGGGCGTCGAGCCTTACAACTTCGTTTCAGCGCTGAATTGCATTCTGGCGCAGCGCTTGGTGCGTTTGATCTGTGAATCGTGCCGCACGCCGGTCAATTATCCGCCGGACGTCCTCGAAGCCAGCGGACTGGATCCCGAACAGTGGTCGAAGGTGCCCTTGTATGAAGGGCCGGGGTGTATCGAATGCGCGGGTACTGGATTCCGCGGCAGAACTGCGATTCACGAATTACTCGACCTAAGCGATCGCATCCGCGAAATGATTCTGGCCAAGAAGCCCACGTCTGAAATCCGGCGCGCCGCGCGGGACGAAGGCATGCGTTTTCTGCGCGAGTCGGCTCTGGACAAGGTCCGGCTCGGCCTGACCACGCTGAAAGAGATCAATAAGGTCACCTTCATCGAGGCCATGCGGTAAAAGCAGTGGCCAGGGGCCAGTTCCCAGGTTGCGAATTTGCTGATCACTGACCACTAGCCATTGTCTTAGTTCCCTTCCAGCTATTGCATTTAGGGCGGCGGGGCGTTTGAATTGTAGAAGCGTAACTCGGGGTGCGAGTCCTGCGATGAGTTCTGGATCAAACTCGGCTAAACCGAAACTGGCGTGTGAAATCGCCGCCGACCGCGTCCTGGTCGGGCGCTTGGGCGAGGCGGGCCGCGGTCTGGAAGCATGCGCCGCTCGCGAACTGGCTCCCGGCAGCGTGGTTCCAGACCTCGTGGAAGGAAACTTGCGCCAGCGCAACGCTGTGACCTCGGCTCTGCAATCCGCCCTGGGCAGTCTGCGCGGACATTCGCATGATGTGATCGCCATAGTCCCCGATGCTGCCGTCCGGGTTGTGTTACTCGAATTTGATACCTTGCCCTCCGACTCCGAAGAAGCCGCCGGGGTGGTGCGGTTTCGCATGAAGAAATCTCTGCCCTTTGACGTGGATAAGGCTAGAGTTTCCTACGACGCACAGAAAACAACCGAAGGCGTGCGCGTGGTGGCCGCGGTGGCGCTGGCCAGTGTGGTGGAGGATTACGAGACTGCATTTCGCGATGCGGGATACAGTCCGGGCGTGGTTGTGCCTTCCATGCTGGCGGCGCTTGGCGCCGCGGAAGGACAGCGGCCAACCCTGGTGGTGAAGGTAGATGCGCGAACCACCAGCATCGCTATTCTCAATGAAGATCAGCTCCGGCTTTTCCGTACCTTGGAAAATACACGTGGGGTAACCATCACGGGCGAGCAGTTGGCGGAAGAAGTGTATCCGTCGGTCGTGTTTTTTCAGGACACTTATCATTTGAACATTGAAAAAATATTTGTGGCGGGCTTGTCCGACGCGGGAAACGAAGCCCCCGCTCTGCGCGCACAAACCGGCGCAGAAGTCCAGGAACTGATAACTTCCTCGCAGTTAGGAATGAGCACCGGAGGTTCTGTGCCACGCTGGAGAATGGCTGGGGTGGTAGGAGCTTTAATTTCTTAGGGGCGGGGATCAGGGGCTAGGGGTTAGTCAAACCCCTGCAACTGATCGCTGACCCCTGAACCCTGATTTTTATGCGTCTCGACATCAATCTCGCCACTCAGCCGTATGAAGATGCGCGGCAGTTCTGGATGCGCTGGGGCACGGCTCTCGCGGTGGTATCCATCTTGACCATGGCGTTGCTCGCCATCACTGTAATCGGGTGGTCTTCGGCCCGCCACGACCACGCCAAGATCTCGCAGTTAAAAGCCGAGATCGCGCAGCGCGATCGGACCCGGCAACAAGCTGAGAATTTTCTGAATCAGCCCACCAATCGCAGCACTCGCGATCAATCCCAATTTCTCAACGAACTGATTCAGCGTAAATCGTTCTCCTGGACGCGGGTCTTGGAAGATCTGGAAAAGGTGATGCCGGCGCGGGTGCACCTGGTTTCGATTCATCCCGAATTGGATGATGACAACCAACTTTCATTGAAGATGCTGGTTGCCGGCGATTCACGCGATCGAGCCATCGAACTGGCGCGCCGCATGGAGGATTCGCGGCGCTTCACCCAGACTTATATCGAAAGCGAGAGCACGGAAACTTCTGGCACGGGAGATCCCATTCAAGTCACCCTTCATGCGGTTTATGTTCCGGAGACGGTTCCCGTACCCGACCGAAAGACGGAAATTTCCGACAGGACCACGCCCTGATGCCAGACTTGCGACAAACCCGGAAAAGCATCAAGATCGCATTGATGGCGCTCGTCGGCGTGGATTTGGTAGCCGCGATCGTGCTGTTTTCGCCGCTCGTGGGTTCTACGGAGTCGCGCCGGGCGCAGCTCAACCAGTTGTGGAGCGAACTGCAGGTGAAGACCCGCCAGGTCGAGCCTCTGGCGGATCTGCCGAAGAAAGTCACGATTGCGAACAGCCAGATCGCAGACTTTTACAAGAACCGTTTCCCCGGTCAGGAGTCGCAGATTCTCACTCAGTTCGGCAAACTGGCCGTCTCGAATGGAGTCGCGATCCAGCACGTCAATTACAAGGTGGAAGACGGTATCGGCCGATTGCAACCGGTCGAGATGGAAGCGGATCTCTCCGGCAATTATGTTTCCCTGGCACGGTTTATTAACGCGCTGGAACGCGATGACATGTTGTTCATCATCAGCAGTATCACGCTAGCCGGTGAGCAAAATGGCCCGATTCGATTACAAATGAAGCTCGAAACGTATCTGAAGGCAGGAGCGTAGTGAAACTGGGAACAGAAAACCGGAAGAGTGTGATTCTGGCGGCCGTGCTGGGAGTAGTCGCTCTGCTGACGGTGGTCTACGAGTTCATGCCTTCATCCTCGACCATTGCTTCGACGGAAACGACCACCGGAGTTGCACCGGCTCCGAGTTCCGCTCTTCCTCGCCCCACAAGCCGTCATGGAGGCGCACCCGCATCGGCGAAAAAAGAGCGCGCTCCGCAGAGTCTGGATCCAACACTGCAATTGCAGCAACTTGCCGCCATCGAGCAAATCAAGTACGAAGGTTCGGGAAGAAACATTTTCATATCGCAAGCAGACCCGGAGATACCCAAGCCCGTGGCCCCCGGACAGACCAGTCCAACCGACGTGAAACTCTATCAGCCCCCGGCCGCGGCTGCGCCTCCACCCATTCCCCTGAAGTTTTTCGGCTTTGCCAATCAGCCGGGAGAACCGAAAAAGGTTTTTCTTTCCAAGGGCGAAGATGTCTTCATCGCCGGGGAGGGCGAGATTGTCGACCGCCGCTATAAGGTGGTGCGGATCTCACCGACCTCA
>Ga0074046_10004291_pt1 | contig 11697 bp, 4 predicted proteins | sample BogForMeECP23OM3_FD_94441 | JGI IMG/M metagenome (GOLD analysis project Ga0074046, IMG submission 94441) | Bog forest soil microbial communities from Calvert Island, British Columbia, Canada - Bog Forest MetaG ECP23OM3 | ecosystem: Environmental > Terrestrial > Soil > Wetlands ...
GATTGCATCGCCGTGCTGCGCTCCATGCGCGCAAAATGGGGCGACCGGGCGTGGACCCGCTACGGATTTGTTGACGCCTTTCATCCCGCGGCGAACTGGTACGATCCAGATGTGCTGGGAATCGATCAGGGCATTTCAGTTGTGATGGCGGAGAATCTGCGCAGCGGATTTGTGTGGAAGACTTTCATGCGCAACCCCGAGTGCGTGCGCGCCATGCAGTTGGTGGGCTTCAAAAGCGAGAGCTAGAGTGCCGTCCCTGAAATTCTTGGTATAAGCCGAAATAAGCGCGGCAAACTTCGCTCAGGATGACCGCGATACTTATATTGCGAACTTTAGGGAAGGGACACCAGGAGCAACGGTTTAACAACATCATGACACAGAAACGGCTCAAGCCGATCACCCTGAAAGAGCTCTCAAGCCTTCTCGAGCTATCGCAGTCTACGGTCTCCCGCATTGTCAATGGGGAAGCGGACAAGTACCGCATCGCCCGGGAGACGCAGCAGCGCGTTCTGCAAGCCGCAGCGCTCCATGGGTACACGGCCAACACGGTGGCCCGCAGCTTACGCAATAAGCGCAGCTACACGGTCGGTGTGATCGTGCCGGAGATCAGCGAGGGCTATTCCACTGCTGTGCTCGGCGGCATTGAAGACGAACTGCTGAAGGACGGCTTCTTTTACCTTGTCGTGAGCCATAGGCATCGCCCCGATCTGTTGAAGGGCTATCCGCGCATGCTGTTGTCGCGCTCGGTGGAGGGGATTATCGCCGTTGATACAGCCATTGAAGAGGACCTGCCTGTTCCCCTGGTTTCCGTTTCCGGCCACCAGCACCGCGAAGGCGTCATCAATATCGAGCTCGACCACGGCCAAGCCGCGCAACTGGCGCTTTCTCATCTGCAGGAACTGGGTCACAGGGAGATTGCGTTCATCAAGGGGCAAGCCTTCAGTTCCGATACCAACCGGCGCTGGCACGCAATTGTTGAAGAAGCAAAGGCTCTTGGTATCACCATTCACGCGGAACTCGTGGTGCAACTCCGGAGTACGGAGCCTGGGCCGGGGCCCGGCACCGAGGTGACCTGGCAACTGCTTCAGGCAAAACGGCCGTTCAGTGCGCTCTTCGCCTTCAACGACGTGACCGCAATGGGAGCGATTCTGGCCTTGCGCGAGGCAGGGCTGCGCGTTCCCAAAGACGTTTCAGTGGTTGGCTTCGATGACGTGTTCGCTGCCTCGACCTATAATCCCCCCCTAACCACGATTCGACAGCCCTTGCGAGATATGGGCCGGGTGGCAGCAAGCACGCTGCTGGGACTTATCGGCGACCAGATGCCGCATCCGCATCCGGCCGTTATCACGGTGTACCCCAAGCTGGTCGTGCGCAAGTCCACAGCACAGGCCCCGACGCACCCAGCCGGAAATGAAGGAATCTCGGCACAGCGGTTCACCGCCCCCGGTTTACCGGCGAATTCCTGAAACATTTTGCAAGAGACGGGAGTCTAAGTCGCTGGCGGAGGAAATTGCACGATGCCTGAGGCTAGAAGACCAGCCCGAAAGAATCCTCTTGACAGTTATATTTTCCCGGTGGTACTTCTTCTACTCGTAGCACAATCGTTTGTGCACAAAGGCGCAATCGTTTGTTCCCTAAGACAGAGCCGAGTGCAGAATTGTAGCTGCATCCCTGGTCACCACCAGCTTCAACTTCAACCGCGGGGCCGCCCCCGGCGGGCGGGCTCGCATTTGCTATAGGAGAGTCAGAATGCCAATCACAAGAGAAATCCATTGTTCGTCCTCGACGGAAACCCCTCTGCTCCGCTCGCGCCTAAGAATCGCCTGGTCCGGCCTATGCTCTGCCCTGCTGCTTGCGGCGCTGGCATGCGTACTCGTGCCCGCGGCCCACGCACAGTATCGGACGTCCATCCAGGGCGAAGTGACCGATCAGGAGGGCGCGGTCATTCCAGACGCAACCCTCACACTCAAGAACATGTCAACCAACGAGACGGTCGTAAGAAAAAGCGATCAAGTCGGCGTCTTCAACTTCGATGCTCTTCCCGCGGATCATTTCACCCTGACAGTGGAGCGACAAGGATTCAAGACGAAGATTCTCAATGACTTGCAGTTGATTCCCGAGCAGCCGAACGCACTGAACGTGCAGTTGGAACTCGGCGTTGCGAGCGAGACGGTGACCGTGAATGCCGCTCTCACGCCGGCTGTGGATACAGAAACTGCGGACAACGGGCGAACCATTTCGGAAAATGAAATCCAGCATATGCCCACTTTCCAGCGCGACGCAACCAGTCTCATTCAGTTGGCTCCCGGTGTCATCGCCGATGGAGCGCAGGGTGGCGGCGGCGGCGGTTTTGCTGCGCCCGGGACACAGTCGGGCGCCAGCCACGGTGGCAACGGCAACCTGGGACATTCGAGCAGTATCTTTGCCACGGAGAATGGCGCCTCGGCGAACACCAACGGCCAGCAGTTTCAAAGCAACGGTTACACCGTGGACGGTATCAGCACCGTGAGCGCTGTTTGGGGCGGATCGACCGTCGTTACGCCGAGTGAGGATTCCATCAGCAACGTCAAAGTCGTAACCAATGCCTACGACGCTGAAAATGGCCGCTTCTCGGGCGCCATTACCGAAATCACCTCGAAAAGCGGAAGCAACGATATTCACGGCAGCTTTTTTATGGAGATCTTTCGCCCTGGATTGAATGCGTACCAGCGTTGGAACGGTCCTGCTTCGGTCGCGCCCGGCGCGGCCCGCCCAGGCCTTCTGCAACGGGACTCGGACCGCTACAACCAATACGGCGGCAGCGCTGGCGGGCCGATTTGGAAAAACAAGGTCTTCGCCTTTTTCAACTACGAAGGACAAAAGCAGAACACCCCTGCAACCGGCTCAGGATGGTACTACGTTGACTCGGCACTGGCGCCGTTGGCTCCCAGTGGCAGCATTGCCTCGGCCTATTTGAATTTCAAGGGGGCAGCCGTTCTGGGCTCGGCAAACTCAGTAACTTGCGCTAATGCCGGACTCGTGCAAGGGGTAAACTGCAACGCCGTGTCGGGGGGCCTGAACATTGGTTCGCCGCTCACCACCGGCCTGGGCAAGCAGGATCTTACCTATGTCAGCAGCAACAGCCCCGGCGTTGGCAGCGGACTTTCCAACGTTCCCGATATCTCGCTCTTCAGCACCGCCAATCCAACCAATACCGATTTCAAACAGTACAACGGTCGTCTCGATGCAGACGTAACCGGTAAAGATCACGTCAGCTTTGCCATTTACTGGATTCCTTCCACGAAAACAAACTACAACGGCGGGCTGGGCTACGACCTCTTCAATCACTCGCAGACCAGCAATGCCACATCGGTTATCTGGAACCACACCTTCGGGCCGACCTTCCTGAATGAAGCCCGCGCCAACGCCGCCGGTTGGCGTTGGAACGAACTGACAAGCAATCCTCAGGCACCCTTTGGCTTGCCCCAGGATTTTATCTCTACGATCGGAAGTATAAACATCGGCAATCTGGGTCCAGGTTACCCTTCCCACCTTGACCAATGGACCTACGGTTACAAAGACGTTGCAACCAAAGTTCTGCGCGCGCAAACCATGAAGTTCGGTTTCGATCTCACCAGGGTTTACTACTTGAACGTTCCGATCAGCGTGCCGCAATACACCTTTTACAATCTCTGGGACTTCATGAACGATGCCCCGGAGGCGGAAGGCGGCAGTTTTCAAGCAACCACCGGCTATCCCGGAGGTTACCGCAACGATAACCGCGAAAACCTGGCCGGCGTCTTCTTCCAGGACGACTGGAAGGTCCGTCCCAACCTGACTGTTAGTGCCGGACTGCGCTACTCCTACTTTGGACCGCTCACCGATAAGGACAACCACATGGGTGTGCTTTCGTTTGGTAGCGGCAGCACCCTTTTGACGGGGATTGCGCTGCATACCGGTGTGAGCGCATGGCAAGCGCAAAAGATGAATTTCGGACCGCAGATCGGTTTCAACTGGAGTCCCGTATTGTTCCAGGGCAAAATGGTTGTTCGCGGTGGCTTCGGTCTGAACTATAACCAGGAGCAGATCGCAAACTCCAACAATTACGATGGCAATCCGCCCGGAACGAGTTCTGTTCCAGGTTCCAGCACCGGCCCCACCCATATCAACCCCAATATCATCTACGCGACATCGAGCAGCCCAACCAATTACTACGGCTACCCGGCAAATCCCAATACCAAAACCACGTTTAACTCCGCCGGTCTGCCGACAGCCGGCGGCGCAAACCTTGGCGGCCTGCCCGGAAAATTGCACACCGAGTACACCGAACACTTCTCGCTCGACATCGATTACGATCTGGGTCACGCATTGATCGCGAATCTCGGCTATGAGGGCGGCCTGGGCCGCCATCTCCTCTACAACTATGACGCCACCGCTCTCGGAGATATTCAGGGCGCTGCGCAGAATCCTCTGGTCAACAGCGTCAACACCTTTGGCGACAAAGGTTGGTCGTCGAACAACATGATGCTCGCCGGACTCAAACACGCGTTCTCCCATACCTTCTCTGCTGAAGCGCAGTTTACCTGGGCCCACAGCATGGATACAGATTCCGGCCCGTACTCTCGGGACGCCTATCTGTTCGATCCCAAATACTCCTACGGCCGGTCGGATTTCGATATCAACAAATCCTTCAAGGTCTTTGGCGTGTGGCAGCCGGTGATATTCCACGGCGACCGAAGCTGGATGGAGAAGGCCGTCGGCGGATGGTCGCTTACCGGCATCATGACTCTTCACACAGGCTTTGGGTGGACTCCGGTCTATACGGAGCCGCACCAGATCTACTGCAATACCTGCAACTACGGATACCAGAGCCTGCGTCCCCACTATCTTGGAGGAGCCGGCAACAGCACCAGCAACGATGCCTTTAAGACCGGAAGCAACTTCCCCAGTCCGGGCACTGCCAATACTGGCACGAACAATAATCAATTCTCCAACAACTACTTCATGATCCCGAACTACGCCAATGCCATCACGGATAACCCCGGACAGTCGACAACCAACTTCATCCCTCCGCCGGGACTTGATCGCAACAGCTTTCCCGGACCCGGATACCGCGACGTCGATCTCAACATCGCCAAAGCGTTTGGCTTGCCCAACATGAAAGTCATTGGCGAAAACGCGAAGATCGAAATCAAGGCCGACATGCTCAACGCCTTTAACATATTGAACATCAACCCAAGCAGCATCTCGAACAACATCCAGAACTCGAACCTTGGTCAGGCATCGAGCGCGCTGGGATCGAGAACCGTCGATTTCCAGGCTCGCTTCAGCTTCTGAAGTGAGTCCCAGGATGTCTTTGAGAGGGCGCTCGTGAGAGCGCCCTCTTTGTTTTACATTGATGCAGCCACGCGGAGCCGGCACAGACGATGAGGGAACTCGAGACGCCTCTCACGGCGAAGCAGAAGACGATTCGGATTGAGAAACGTTGAGCATGGGAAGTAAAGCTGTCATGACGAGAAGCGTGGCCGGGCCCGCAATGAGTCCCGAGCGGAGGCTTCCGGACCAGGACGATATCCAACCCACGAGGGCGGGGAAAACGGAGCTTCCAAATCCACTGACAGCCAGTACGAATCGCGAGTCGGAGCTGTGCCGTGCGCGATCAAAGAACGCAGCCAGAGCGACGGGAAAGATCGGAGCCAGTGCGAGGCCGAGCAGAAGAATGGCCGCGGCCAGCAGGTAAAGCGAGTTTGAAATGACGAGAAGCGTAGCCGCGCCCAAAGCTGTAATCACAGCAGCTTGCAGAAGGAGGCCAGGCCGGATGCGCAGCAAGATGAGAGGCGACAGAGCGCGCGACAGAAGGAAGCCAGCCCAATAAATTGCGGCTGCGCCAGCAGCAAACGTGACGGCAGTGCGCGCCGTGCGCAGCACATAAGTGGAGATCCACGCGCCGAATGTGCTTTCCATTCCAACCTCAAGGAAAAAGAAAAGGGCGAACAAGGACACCAGCCGGAAGTTCCCGAAGCCGGTGGCTTGCGCTGTCGTGCGCGGGGCTTCGCTGGAATCGCGAATTGTGAAGTGAACGCAGATAGCCGCCAGTGCGGAGGCTCCGGCCAGCGCCAGGTACACCGTACCCCACGAGGAGATAGCCAGTATGCGCGCTGCGAACAGCGGCGCCAGCATTGCGCCAACGCTCCATGCAAAGTTCAGCATGGTCAGAGTGGAAGCGCGGCGAGCCGGATAGTTGCGGCCGATGAAAAGACTGATTGCCGTCATGGGTGCGCCAATGCTCGCGCCCAGGAAGAACCCGAAGGGATACAGTAGCGGCCGTGGAACCCATGGGAAGGCGGCACAGGTAATCGCCATGGCGAGCAGGCCACGAGTGAGAATGCGGGCGTAGTTACCTCGGCAAAGTAATGCTCCTACCGCCATGCCCGCGAAAAGCGAAAAAAGCAGCACTCCGGATGCACTGTCGGAAAGATGGAATACGCGCGCCAGTGAGGGGAGCATGGGGCCGGCGATGGCATCAGCGACCCCGGTAAGCGCAAACACAGGGTGAAGTACGAACAACATGCTGCGGCGCGAAATTGGCACGCGAATTGTCACGCGGCTCCGTCAAGCAAGGCGGCGCATAAACAACGGAGCCGATCCTGGATTCTTGAACCGACCCCGATTTCACCAGGTTCCAGAACGTCGAAGCGACGCTTTGAACCACCCCATCCATCCTAAAGTGTTGCCCGGCAGCAGTTCGACCGTGCTTGGTGACCGGGGGACCCGAGAGCGGCAGCGCATTCAGCACCGCAGCCCCATCGTTCATAATCGGCGGCAATCAGGTAAAATGACTCTCATGAGAACACCAGAGAGTCATATCCAAATGCTCAGCACTCTGCGTTTTGCTTTGAATGTGATGGAAGAGCGATCTCACATCGGTCTAGATGACAAAACAGCGGGAACCGTTCGACAGGCTCTCCTGCACCAAATTCTCGAGACCGAATCGGCCCTTCATTTCCCGCCTTCGGCGCATGTGGTGGGGACGCAAAAAGCAAAAGAGCTCCTCCAGGCTTAGCGATTCGGCGCACATCGGCTTATCGATTACTTTCTGCAGTCAATGATCGCAACGGCCGTTCCAACTCCGGCAGGGAGCAGGAAAAATCGGCACCGCTCCAGGCGGGGATGAAGACGGGCACGCGGACGGGCGGGTCCCGGCTGGTGAGCACGGTTGCAGGTCGTATCAGCTCGAGAGTCTGTGTATTGTAATGGGCGCACACAAAATCCTCGCTGCCGGACTACCCAGCTATCACTCCAGGTCAACTCTACATCCCCCCGTGACTTTCGCGGACTGTGTTTTTAACACGATAATAGCTTGACAATCGCCTCGAGATTCAATAACTTGAACACTTATCGGCCGTGAAAATGGCTTTTCCCCACAGTGACAGCTTATCCCGGCTTATCTATCCGGCATAAACAGACCGGAAATCGCGCCATTCCCCCAATGGCAATTTAGGTATCGATTCGGCCCTCTGAATGATTTTGCCGAGCCGCTGGGCCCTTGCCCCCGTGTGTGGGAGAACTGTGTCCAGATCCTGACCGTCCCAATGTGTTCAATGTAGATTAACCGTCAGCTCCGATTCCCCGGGAGATCTCATCCATGATCAAGCAGTCCGCTGGCTCGGCCACTAATGTGTGTCTCGCAGTCCCATCCATTGCTTCTATCAATTCCCGCGATGGGCAATGCAGCTCCCTGATCGAAACGTCGCAGCCGGGCGGCGCGTGGGCTCGAGGCATGGCCCGCTTTCGAGCGGCGCTGATGATAAAGCTCGGAAGCGCAAGGTTGATGACGCCGGCGGCGTTGGCCGCCTTGACTCTGATTGCGGGGAGCGCCGTCTCCCGGGCGCAGAGCTGCTCAGGGTCCCCCAGCTATTCGCCGGATTTCTCCTTGAATCAAGGTTGTCTTCAGTTGAACAGCGGCCTGAACGGCGGCGCCAGCTTTGAGACAGTCGCCGGCTCGATGATCCTGCAGCTTACCCGCACTGCGACGAATCAGGTGGGGTCCGCCTGGTACATCACTCCGCAACCCGTCGCCAATTCCTTTTCCACCACCTTCACCTTCCAGTTGACAGGCGGCACTGCCGACGGCTTTGCGTTCGTGATCCAGAATTCGCCCTCCGGAAAAAACTACGTGGGTTATGACATGGCCGGCTGCGCGCTGGGGTACGCCGGCGACCCGCTCGATGTCTGCGGAACTACGTCTTCCGGAGTAACGAACAGCGTTGCCGTCGGATTCAAGACTTATAACGACGGTACGAATTATCCCAGTGCGAATAGCGTATTCATTGCCAGCAATGGAACGGGCCAGAACTGCGAAAACGTAGCAGGGGCAAATTATGTATGCGTGAAGGCGCAAAACGATCTGACAAGCCCGAGCATTACTTTGGCGAACGGCAGCTTGCACACGGCGACGGTTACCTACACCACGCAACCGTCAGCATCGCAAACCAATTGCCCCGGTTCTGCAGGATGCCTCGATGTGATTCTGGATGGCACTGACCTGTTTCCCCATGGCGTGTCCTTCAGCATGGCCTCGATCGGTTTGACCAACAACAACTCGGCCTATGTGGGCTTCACGGGGGCGACAGGCGCCTCTGTTGAAAACAACGACATCCTAAGTTGGGTCTTTTCGCCGCAAAGTTTCGGCGAAATCAACGTCTGCACGCCGCTAGCAACCACGCCCGCACCGTGCAGCAACACGCTTCCGGTAACCCTTTCACCGTCCACAGGCACCATCAATACCATCCAGGTCGTCACGCAAGGTACAACTCCCCTAGTTACCCCTGGCCTCGACTTTCAGTTGGCCGGCGGCGGCACATGCGCCACTGGCGCTGAAATCTCCGCAGGCAGCACCTGTACCGTGAACGTTACCTTTGCCCCGATCGCGCCCGGATTAAGACTGGGTGCGGTGCAACTCCTCGGCAGTAGCGGCTCCCCGTTAGGGACAACGCAGATCTACGGCATTGGCCAGGGACCGGCGGTCGCATTTAACCCGGGTGTTCAGACTCAGGTGGGCAGCGGATTGAACCAACCGCAAGGTGTGGCGGTGGATGCAGCGGGCGATGTCTTCATCTCGAATTACGGCCTTGGCACGGTGCTCAAGGTTGCGCCCGGTGGCGGCCAGACAACGGTTCCCGCCAGCGGTCTGGCTAACCCTTATGGAGTGGCCGTGGATGGAGCGGGCGATGTTTTCATCGCCGATCCTAACAACTACCGGGTGGTGAAGGTCACACCCAGTGGCGTCCAAACCACGGTGGGCAGCGTGGGTTATCCATACGGAGTGGCGGTGGATGGAGCGGGCGATGTCTTCATCGTGGATAGCCAGAATACCGATGTCGTGAAGGTTACGCCCAACGGCGTCCAGACCAAGGTGCCAGCCACCGGACTGACCAACCCTTACGATGTGGCGGTGGATGGAGCGGGCGATATCTTCATCTCCGATCCCACCAACGTCCAGGTGGTTGAGGTCACGCCAAGCGGTGTCCAAACCACGGTTCCCGCCACCGGTCTGACTTGCCCGTACGGTGTTGCGGTGGATGCAGCGGGCGATGTGTTCATCGCGGATCCCTGCATCTCCCAGGTGGTAGAGGTCACGCCCGGTGGCGTCCAGACCACCATACTCGCCAGCGGTTTGAGTAGCCCGATAAGTGTAGCGGTGGATGGAATGGGCGATGTCTTCACCGGGAACAGCGGTATTCAGGGAGTCGTCACAGAGGTGCAGCGCTCTCAGCCGCCATCGTTGAGCTTTGCCCCCACGTATGTAGGCACAAACACCGACGGCACCCAGACGGTTTCGGTCGAGAACATCGGAAACACCGCACTCGATTTCACCTCAATCGCTTATCCAATGGACTTTCCCGAGGCCCTCGGGGTGAACACCGATTGCCCGACGGCCGCCAGCGTATTGAACGCCGGTGACATCTGCACGCTGAGCATTGACTTCTTGCCGACCACGGGCGGTTTTCCTCCGAACGGCACAACGCTCAGCGAGACGGTTAGCCTGACCGACAATGCTCTCAATACTACGAATGCGACGCAGGGCGTCTCCGTCCAGGGCGCCGGTCTCCTATCTCAGGTGGCCGTCCCCAATGAGGTGGGTCAGTCGGAAATGACAGCGGAAGGGGACATTGCCGCGCACGGCCTGTCTTTGGGCAGTGTGACCATGGCATCGAGCATCTCCGTGCCTTCGGGGGATGTCATCAGCCAAACCCCTGCCCCTGCTGCGATTGTCCCTGTTGAAACGCCTGTCAGCCTCGTCATCTCCACCGGGCTGCCGCTGGAGACTGTACCCAACGTGGTTGGGCAGCCGCAAGCGACAGCGTCGACAGACATCACCAATGCAGGTTTGGTAGTAACAACACCGGGGACTACCCAGTTCAGCGATACCGTGGCTGCCGGCAATGTCATCAGCCAGAGCCCTTCCACAGGACAACTCGTTTACGGATCCGCGGTCTCGCTCGTCGTATCAAAAGGCACGCCGCCCGCCTCTGACCTGCTCACGCTCGTGAACAATTACTTTGTCACCGGTGACTATGCCACCGGCGGAGTGGCTCTGCGAGGGACCAGTGGTCCCCAAACGATCTCTATTCCCCGCGCTACTTGCAGCGCCGGCGTATGCGGCGCTGGTGTTCCTGACGGCGCCGACATTGTTGATGGCTTCCTGTTCTGGACAACGCTGGAGACCACCCCGATGCCCTCGGGCATGAATGGAACCTTCCTTGGTTATTCGATCACCGGGCAACAGGTCGGGAGCGACGTGGATAACTACAACGACGGCACATCCACGGGAACGCTCCGAGTGTATCGCGCGAACGTCAATACCTATTTCCAGGTGCCGCCGACTTGGAACGGGGCGCGCCTCGGTTCCGGCCCGTTCACCGTCCAATTGCCTGAAAGCACAGGAACCATCACCGAGGGCGCAAGCCTGGTGGTGATCTATCGTGTCCTGTCTCCGCTGTTCCCCCTCAAGTCCGTAGTCATCTACGACGGTTCGGTCGCACCAACGGCGACCACCGGAGACATCCCACAGGCCATGCTGGGATTCTATGACGCGAAAGGCGTAGCGAGCGGCGCGGGAATGGGAGAGCTTACGACTATCTCCACCGGCAGCGCAATCTCTGGCGGCGGCGGAATCTGGAACAACAGCTCAAGTTCCGCTCCGATCACGGAACCGAGCCAATATATCGGGACGCTGAGTGCCGGGACGCCGATTGCCGGCAGCGCCTATGCTGCGGCCATTCTGAGCACGCCTGTCAACAACAGCGATGGTGACGGGATTCTAGACGCCTGGAAGGCGAACCAGGGCTACACCGACGTCAACACCGGATCATGGGTGCCGTTGCCCGGCGCAACGCAGGGCGAGCAGGACCTCTTCGTTCAATTCGACTACATGTGCGGTCTGGAATCGGACGGCATTACGTGCGATCCCAATCAGCCGAATATGTACCCCGCGCCGGATGCCCAGGGCAACAACCCACTGACGATGGTCACGCAGGCATTCGCCAATAGCGGGGTGCACCTCCATCTGGTAGCAGGAAACCCGGTGCCCTTGAGCGTCTTCACCTGCACTGACAGTTCAGTGCTCTGCGAGTTCCCCAGCACTGCAGACGCCCCGCAGCCCGGGGTGATTGCCTGGAATTGGGGCTTGGAACTCGCGAAGATATGGCCGATCAA
>Ga0074046_10004292_pt1 | contig 11696 bp, 9 predicted proteins | sample BogForMeECP23OM3_FD_94441 | JGI IMG/M metagenome (GOLD analysis project Ga0074046, IMG submission 94441) | Bog forest soil microbial communities from Calvert Island, British Columbia, Canada - Bog Forest MetaG ECP23OM3 | ecosystem: Environmental > Terrestrial > Soil > Wetlands ...
CTCCTCCTGCATGGGCGCCGTGTCGATCGTCCGCGCGCCAAAGCCGCCCGGCGGGTTGCTCGGCCGGTCCGGGACGACGATCGGGGCCTGATCGGCGCCGACATAGACCGTGCCGCCGCCCTCGGCGACGTCGGTGACGACCTTCATGCCGACCCAGCAGCCGGAGAAGCGCGACATCGCGATCCCGTGCAGACCGAAGTCGATCAGCTCCTGGGTGTTGGAGGGATAAAGGACCGGCATACCGACCGCGACGAACGACGTGTCGGAGAAATTGACCGCGGTCGACGACTTGGCGCCGTGGTCGTCGCCGGCGAGCGCCAGCGCGCCGCCCAAAGGCGACGTCCCGGTGAAGTTGGCGTGGCGCAGCGCGTCGCCCGACCGATCGACCCCGGGTCCCTTGCCGTACCAGATCCCGAACACCCCATCGACCGTCGCGCCGGGAAAGCTTGGGACATGCTGCGCCCCCCAGATGGCGGTCGCGGCGAGATCCTCGTTGAGCCCCGGGCGGAAGACGATGTTCAGGCGCTGGAGGATCGGCTGGGCGCGCCAGAGTTCGATGTCGTATCGGCCCAAGGGCGAACCGCGATATCCGGATACATAGCCGCCGGTGTTGAGTCCGGCCGCCGCATCGCGCAGGCGTTGCTGGATCGGCAGGCGCACTAGCGCCTGCATGCCGGTCATGTAAAACCAACCCTCGGGCGCGGCCCAGCGATCCTCAAGCGAGGCCTCGGACCGGGCAAGCGCAACGGCCATAGAGCCTCCTCCCGCGTTCGGATGATGTCTGTCGGACGTCCCTCCGCTTCTCGGCGCGCGTTCGCGCCCGGCAAGCCCGAGGGCGCGTCGCCAGCTCCGGCAGGGTAGCGCCGAACGGCCGCGATGTCGAACGCGTCGGCCGAGGAGCGCACGGTTCCCGTCGACGAAAAGCTTTCGTGGCGGGAGCAATCTCTTGACAGAGAAAAGCTTGCTTGCAGTTCGACGTGGTTTCGTGGATATCGCCGGATTGCCCCCATTGCGCAGAAAAGCCGACAGCCAGACAAGCCTCCCCGCAAGCCTTCGAGCGACAGCGGCCGCCGACCCTTGCTGGCTGTGGCCCAAAAGTGCGAAAAGAGAACTCACCGGCGTCGAACCGCGCCGCCCTTCCCCCAGCAGGCCCCTCATGCCGACCTATCGCTCTCGTACTTCGACACACGGCCGCAACATGGCTGGAGCACGCGGCCTATGGCGCGCAACGGGCATGAAGGACGGCGATTTCGGTAAGCCTATCATCGCCATAGCCAATTCCTTCACCCAGTTCGTCCCGGGTCACGTCCATTTGAAGGACCTCGGCCAGCTCGTGGCGCGGGAGGTCGAGGCGGCAGGCGGCGTCGCCAAGGAGTTCAACACCATCGCCATCGACGACGGCATCGCCATGGGCCATGACGGGATGCTCTATTCGCTGCCGTCGCGCGAAGTGATCGCCGACAGCGTCGAATATATGGTCAATGCCCATTGCGCCGACGCGATCGTCTGCATCTCGAACTGCGACAAGATCACCCCCGGCATGCTGATGGCGGCGCTGCGCCTCAACGTCCCGGCCGTATTTGTCTCCGGCGGCCCGATGGAGGCCGGCAAGGTCAAGCTTTCGACCGGCGCCCGCAAGGTAGATCTCATCGACGCGATGGTTGCGGCGGCGGACGAGAAAGTGAGCGACGAAGACCTTGGGGTCATCGAGCGGTCCGCCTGCCCGACCTGCGGCTCCTGTTCCGGCATGTTCACCGCCAATTCGATGAATTGCCTTACGGAAGCGCTCGGCCTCTCCCTGCCCGGCAACGGCACGATCGTGGCGACTCACGCCGACCGTCGGCGCCTCTTCGTCGAAGCCGGCCACCTCGTCGTCGACCTCGCGCGCCGCTACTACGAGGAAAACGACGAGGGCGTGCTGCCGCGGTCCATCGCCAGCTTCAAGGCGTTCGAGAACGCGATGACCCTCGACATTTCCATGGGCGGTTCGACCAATACCGTGCTGCACCTCCTTGCCGCCGCGCACGAGGCCGAGATCGATTTCACCATGGCGGACATCGACCGCCTGTCGCGCCGCGCGCCGGTTTTGTGCAAGGTCGCGCCGTCCGTCGCCGACGTCCATGTTGAGGACGTCCACCGGGCTGGCGGCATCATGGGGATTTTGGGCGAGCTCGACCGGGCGGGGCTCATGAACCGCGACGTCCGCATGGTGCATGCCGAATCGCTCGAGCACGCCCTTTCCCGCCACGACATCAAGCGCACGGCGAGCAAGGCTGAGCGCGAATTCTATTGCGCCGCGCCGGGCGGCGTGCCGACGCAGGTCGCCTTCAGCCAGTCGGCGCGCTACCCGTCCCTCGACGAGGACCGCGAGAAGGGCGTCATCCGCGACGCCGCGCACGCGTTCCTGAAGGATGGCGGGCTTGGGGTGCTCAAGGGCAACATCGCCCTCGACGGGTGCATCGTGAAGACTGCCGGCGTCGACGAGAGCGTCTTGAAATTCGCCGGCCCGGCGCGCATCTTCGAGAGTCAGGACGACGCGGTGCAGGGAATTTTGAGCGGCAAAGTCGTCGCCGGCGACGTCGTGGTGATCCGCTACGAGGGTCCGCGCGGAGGGCCGGGCATGCAGGAGATGCTCTATCCGACGAGCTACCTGAAGTCACGCGGGCTCGGCAAGGCGTGCGCGCTCATCACCGATGGCCGTTTCTCCGGCGGCACGTCGGGCCTTTCTATCGGCCATGTCTCGCCGGAAGCGGCCGAAGGCGGCGCGATCGGCCTCGTCGAGGAGGGCGACCGGATCGACATCGACATCCCGGCGCGCTCGATCCGGCTCATCGTCGACGACGCGACGCTCGGCAGGCGCCGCACGGCGATGGAGGCCAAAGGCAAGGCCGCCTGGAAGCCGGCGAAGCCCCGCGTGCGAAAGGTCTCGCAGGCGCTGCGGGCCTACGCGGCTTTCGCAACCAGCGCCGCACGCGGCGCCGTGCGCGAGGTCCCGTGATCCCCAATGGCGGTCCGGTTCGGCGCGCGTTCGATCGCCGCGCGGCTCTTCCTGTCGGCGGCGTTCTGGAGCACGCTCATCCTGGCCCTGGCGGGCTTGGGGCTCAGCGCGCTCAACGCCCGTTGGACGGAAGCGAATTTTGACGACGAGCTCGGAGTCTATCTGAAGGCGCTCGTCGCCAACCTGCCCGTCTCCGGCGAAGAGACCAAGGGGGGCGCGCCGGCTGCGATCGCGCCGCAATTCGAGCTCGCCTTCTCCGGCTGGTACTGGCAGACCACCCGCCTTGACGCCAACCCCCCGGACATCAAGGCGTCGAAGTCGCTGTTCGCGACGCAGCTTCCCCATCTCGTCGCGGTTTCTCCCGACCATGGCGAGATCCTGAGCGGCTACGTCATCGGACCAGGCGGACATGAACTGCGCATGGTCGAGCGCGAAATCGACGCCGGCGAGGAGGGTCGCTATCTCGTTCAGGTCGCCGCCAACGCCGACGTCATCCAGGCGCAGGAGCGCAGCTTCGAATGGGCGCTGGCCGGAACCTTTCTGACGCTCGCGCTGGCGCTGATCGGCTCGACGGCGCTCGCGGTTCGATACGGCCTTCGCCCCCTGAGGGTGCTGCGCGAAGGCGTCGCCGCGATCCGGCGCGGCGAGGCTCAGCATGTCGACGGCGAGTTTCCTCAGGACGTGGCGCCGCTCGCGGCCGAGGTCAACCAGCTCATCGACTCCAACCGGGAGATCGTCGAACGGGCGCGCACCCAGGTCGGCAACCTCGCCCACGCGCTGAAAACGCCGCTCAGCGTTCTGATCAACGAAGCGGACCTGAAAAGTCCCAACCTGGCGGAGAAGGTCCGCGAGCAGACCGAGGTCATGCGCCGGCAGGTGACTTTCTATCTCGACCGGGCGCGGGCCGCCGCGCGGGCGCGAACCGCCGGCCGCGCGACCGAGGTGAAACCGGTAGTCGAGGGACTGGTTCGCGCCTTCGAGAAGCTGCACGCCGAGCGCGGCCTCGCCTTTTCAGCGAACCTGCAGGACGGTCTGAAGTTTCGCGGCGAAGCGCAGGACCTGACCGACCTGATCGGCAATCTTCTCGACAACGCCGGGAAATGGGCGTGCGAGACGGTCACGATTCGCGCCCGGCGCGCCCCGCCCCCGGGCAAGGACGCTCCCGCATTCCTGATCGCAGAGATCGACGACGACGGTCCGGGCCTTGATCGGGCCGCCCGGGCGGAAGCGCTCGAGCGCGGCAAAAAGCTCGACGAATCGCGGCCGGGGTCCGGACTGGGGCTCTCGATCGTCGCCGAGCTGGCGTCGGTCTATGGAGGCTCGCTGCAGCTCGACGACAGTCCGCTCGGGGGCTTGAGGGCGATCCTTCGTCTGCCCTGCGTGTGAGACGTCCGGTCGCGGGCCCCGGCGATGGCTTTCGCCGCGCGCGCCGCTATAAGGTCGGCTGGCGCCTTACGGGGGTTATGAGGACGATGAAGGGTCGACTGTTCCTGATCGCGGCGCTGACGGCGCCGGCGCTCGCCGGCTGTGGCGGTTTCGGGTTCGGCGACAACGCGCCTTCCGCCCCGATCCCCGCCGCCCCGCTCGCCGCCGCGCCGTCGCAGACGACCTCGGTCGCGCCGGCGCCGCCTGCGGCAGCGTCGCCTCCGCCGTCCATCGCGCCGCCGCCTGCCGTTCCTGCCGGCGCTGCGCTCGGCGGCGTTCTCGGCGGCCCAATCGGCGCCGAGCTTACCGACGCCGACCGGCAGGCGGCCTGGCAGGCGCAGATCGCGGCGCTCGATTCGGGCAAGCCCCGCTCCTGGCGCGGCGCGCACGGCGTCTTCGGCTCCGTCGAGCCGGGCGCCGAGACGGGCGCGGGGTGCCGCGCCTATGCGCAGACGATCTACGTCGCCGGACGGCCCAACCGCGGGCGGGGCGTCGCGTGCAAGCAGCCGGACGGCGGCTGGAAGATGACGAGCTAGAACAGCCGCTCGAGAGTTTTTTGCAAGACCGCGAGCGCGTTTTGCGTTAACGGAGCCGCGCTTTGACGCGGTCCCGCCGGGACCGCCCCGAGGGTATCCATGGTGTGGTTTGTCTTGGCGGGATTGGCCGCTGTTGCGGTCCTCGCCGCGATATGGCCGCTTCTGCGCGCGTCCGACGGCAAGGGAGACGAGGGCCCGGCCTCGAGCGAGACCGCGTTCTACAGGGCGCAACTCGAGGAGATCCAGCGCGACGTCGACCGCGGCCAGTTGCCGCAGGACGAAGCGACGGCCGCGCGCGCCGAAGCCGCCCGGCGCCTGATTGCCGCCGGCTCAACGGCCTCCCGACCGGCGGCCGCCGGGCGCGGCCGCAACCGGCTCGCGGCGGCGGCGCTCGTCGTGATCGGCGTTCCCGCGATCGCGTTTCCGCTCTACGCGCTCCTCGGCCAGCCGCAGATGCGTGACGAGCCGCTCGCGAGCCGCGAACCCGCCGCTCATGCCGCAGCCGACATCGAGGCGGCGGTCGCCGGCGTCGAGAAGCACCTGATCGCGGAGCCTGACGACGGCAAGGGCTGGGCCGTTCTGGCGCCGGTCTACATGCGGCTCGAGCGCTACGAAGACGCGGCGCACGCCTTTTCCGAGTCGTTAAGGCTGCTCGGCGAGGACCCTGCTCGCCGGTCGGCCTACGGCGAGGCGCTGGTCGCCGGGGCCGGCGGCGTCGTGACTGACAAGGCGCGGGAGGCGTTCGCCAAGGCGCTCGCGGGCGAGCCCAAGCAGCCGCAGGCCCGGTTCTATCTTGCGCTCGCCGCCGAGCAGGACGGCAAGACAGCCGACGCCGTCCGCGCCTATGAGGGGCTCGCCGCCGACGCGCCGCCGGACGCGCCCTGGCTCGGCGCGGTCAAATCTCGCCTCGCCGCGCTCAAAGGCGGGCCGCACGCCGCGACAGCGGACGCGGGGCCGGCGCTCGGCTCGCCCGAGCAGAAGGCGATGATCGAAGGCATGGTGAGCCGCCTCGCCGACCGCCTTGCGACAAATGGCGGCAGCCTCGACGAATGGGCGCGCCTTATTCGCGCCTATACGGTCCTGCATCAGGCCGACAAGGCCAAGGCGGCGCTCGCCGACGCCCGCAAGGCGCTCGCGCCCGACGCTGACGCAGTCGCGAGCCTCGACGCGCTCGCCCGCGACCTCGGCCTCGGAGACGCGAATTGACCCGGAAAAGCCGCCGCCTCGCGCTCATCGCCGCCGCGCTCGCGGTGATCGGCTGCGCCGTCGGCCTCGGCCTCTATGCGATGAAGGACAGTCTTGCGCTGTTCCTGACCCCGGCGGAAATGGCCGAGAAGGGCCTCAAGCCGGGGACGCGGCTCCGGCTCGGCGGACTGGTCGAGACGGGCTCGGTCGCGCGCGCCGACGACCACATGACCTTCAACGTGACCGACGGGACGAAAAGCGTCGGGGTCGACTGCCTCGGCGCCTGCTTCGGCAATGTTCCGGACCTTTTCCGCGAGGGCCAGGGCGTCGTCGTCGAAGGCGTGCTAAGTAATGAGGGCCGGCTCGGCGCCGACCAGATCCTCGCCAAGCACGACGAGCGCTACATGCCGCGCGAAGTCGTCGAATCCTTGAAGAAGCAGGGCCGCTGGCAGGAAGGAGCGAACGCCCGATGATCGTCGAGATCGGTCATTTCGCCCTCGTCCTTGCGCTCGCCGCCGCGCTCGCGCAGACCATCGTTCCTGCGTGGGGCGCCCGGCTCGGCGCCCCCGACCTGATGGCGGTCGGCCGCAGCGCGGCGCTGACCCAGTTCGCCTGCGTGGCGATCGCCTTCGCAGCGCTCGTCAACGCCCATCTCACCTCGGATTTCTCCGTCCTCAACGTCGCCGAGAACTCGCACAGCGCGGCGCCGGCGATCTACAAGATCACTGGCGTCTGGGGCAACCACGAGGGCTCGATGCTCTTGTGGGTGCTGATTCTCGCGATCTTCGGCGCGCTCGTCGCCCTTTTCGGCCGCTCCCTACCCCGAACGCTCCGGGCCAACGCGCTCGCCGTGCAGGGCCTGATCAGCGTCGCCTTCCTCCTTTTTATCCTGCTCACCTCGAACCCGTTTGAGCGGCTTCAGCCGACCCCGTTCGAGGGGCGCGACCTCAACCCGATTCTGCAGGACCCGGGCCTCGCCATTCATCCGCCGCTTCTCTATCTCGGCTATGTCGGCTTCTCGATCGTCTATTCCTTCGCCGCCGCGGCGATGATCGAGGGTCGGATCGACGCGGCCTGGGCGCGCTTCGTCCGGCCCTTCGCCCTCGTCGCCTGGGGGTTCCTCACCATCGGCATCGCCGCCGGCTCCTTCTGGGCCTATTACACGCTGGGCTGGGGCGGCTTCTGGTTCTGGGACCCGGTCGAGAACGCTTCGCTCATGCCGTGGCTTGCCGGAACCGCCTTCATCCATTCGGTCGCGGTGATGGAGAAGCGCGACGCCCTCAAAGTCTGGACGATCTTCCTCGCCATCCTCGCCTTTTCGTTCTCCCTGCTCGGGACCTTCCTTGTGCGCTCGGGCGTGCTGACCTCGGTGCACGCCTTCGCCAGCGACCCGCGCCGCGGCGTGTTCATCCTCGCCATTCTCGCGCTCTTCATCTTCGGCTCGTTCGCTTTGTTCGCCTGGCGGGCGCCGATGCTGAAGCAGGGCGGTCTGTTTGCGCCCATCTCGCGCGAGGGCGCGCTGGTCATGAACAACCTCTTGCTCACCACGTCCTGCGCGACCGTGTTCTTCGGCACGCTCTATCCGCTCGCCCTCGAACAGCTCACCGGCGAGAAAATCACGGTCGGCGCGCCGTTCTTCAACATGACCTGCGGCGTCCTCATGCTCGCCGCCGCCGCCCTGGCCCCCATCGGCTTCTCGCTCGCCTGGAAGCGCGGCGACCTTCTCGGCGTGATCCAAAGGCTGGCCGACGCCATCGTCGCGGGCGCGCTCACCGCGGTCGTCGGCGCGGCTTGGCTTCATGGCGGGTCAGTCCTGGCCCCGATCGCGGCGGGCTTCGCGATGTTCGTCATCCTCGGCTCGCTGATCGAAGTCGTCCTGCGCGCCTGGCGGCCGGGGCTTTCGGCGGGCATGGCGCTTCGGCGCGCGGCCGGGCTGCCGCTGTCGTTCTGGGGCGCGGCGCTCGCCCATATCGGCGTCGGCGTGACGCTGCTAGGGCTTGCTGGCGTCGGCTTCGGCGCCGAGGCGATCACGACCTTGCACAGAGGCGTCCCGCAGGCGGTCGGCCCCTATGCGGTCACGCTCGATTCGATCGGAGAGCGGGTCGGGCCGAACTACAAGGAGGTGGTGACCACGTTGACGGTCCGCTCCGGCGACCGGGTGGTGGCGACGATCGCGCCCGCGCGTCGCGCGTTCGCCGCCCGCACGATGACCACGACCGAAGCGGGCATGGCGACCCTCGCCTTCGGCCAGATTTACGTGTCGATCGCGGATCCCGCCCCCGATGGCGCCGTCCCGGCCCGCCTCTACTGGAAACCGCTCGTCACTCTCATCTGGCTCGGCGGCTGCGCCATGGCGCTTGGCGGCGTCCTGTCCCTCGCCGACCGCCGCCTCCGCTTCGGGGTCGCGCAAAGGTCCCGCGCGGCCATGGCGGCGGCGGGGGCGCAGTGAAGCCAATGCGCCGGCTGAGACAAGAGCAATTTGCGATGGGGTCGATTCGGCCCGAAAGTCACCAGTCCTGCGACGAGCGTTCGCCGCCCCCCTTGTGGGGGAGGCCGGGAGGAGGGTCGCGCCGACTTTTCCTGGTCGTGATCATCCGAAGTCGCATCGCTCGATGGGTGACGCAAGCGTGGCGCGGTCGGCGCGACCCCCCACCCTGTCCCGCCCCCACAAGGGGGGCGGGGACGCTGATGCTGCTCGTCCTCATCGCGGTCCTCGCCACGCCCGCGTTCGCGGTGCAGCCGGACGAGGTGATGAAGGACCCCGCGCTCGAGTCCCGCGCCCGGGCGCTTTCGGGCGAACTGCGCTGCATGGTCTGCCAGAACCAGTCGATCGACGATTCCGACGCGCCGCTCGCCCGCGACATCCGGCTGCTCATCCGCCAGCGCATCGCCGAGGGCGAGACCAACGACGCGGTCCGGTCCTATCTCGTTTCCCGCTACGGCGACTTCATTCTGTTGAAGCCGCCGTTCAAGCTCGAGACGCTGTTTCTCTGGCTTTCGGCCCCCCTGACGCTCTTGGCCGGCCTCGCCGCCGTCCTCCTCGCCCGCCGCGGCGCCCCCGCCTCGACGGAGCCGCTGACCCCTGAGGAGGAGGCGCGGCTCGCGGCGCTGACGAAGGGGGATGGCGGCTGAGGCGACGTCGCCGCCCCTCCGATGAGATCAGACCGGTTCGCCGGGAGACGGCCGATCCGCATCCAGCTCGTCGTCGAACCCGATGCCTTCATAAAGCTCGGCGAGCGGAAACTCGACGCCGATCTCGGGTAGGGCCATGAGGGAGTCCGCGATCAGGATGTCGTGCGTCCAGGCGTCCCCGGTGCGGGCGTAGACGGTCGCGCCGACGCCGTCCTGCTCCAGCATGACGTAGCGCCGGATGGACGGCGTCGCCTGATATTCCAGGGCCTTGACGATGCGGTCGCTCGCCGCCGTGCTCGGGCTCAGGACCTCGAAGACGACAACCGGATCATGAACGACAGTCGCTTTTCGATCGACCGGAGAGCAAACGACTATGCCGTCGGGATATCGGATGTGGCCGTCCGCGACCTGAATCTTGAGGTCGCTTCCGGCGAATTGACAGGGTTTTCCCCGAAGGCGCCCGCCGAGGGCGATCGCAAGGTTCCGCTGGATCGCCGCGTGGGCGAACGTCCCCCCGGTCATGGCGACGGGACCCACGCCGTCGAATTCGTAGCGCAGCGGCTGCCGTTCCTCCCAGGCGAGGAATTCGGCGAGGGTCATGGGCTTGCGCAGGGCGAGATTCATGCAGGCCCTTGCTTATCACGAATTGTGGATGGCCGCGATGGAGGCTGGGCGTCACCCCGGCAGAGAGCGGGCCCGGAGCGCGCCCGCAACGCCGACTATTTGGCCTTCGCCTTGGGGTTCGCGTGCGCTTGGTTCTGCGCGCCGGCCAGGGCGCCGCGCCTTCTGAAGGCCACGACGGCGCCCGGAGTGCGGCTGCCGGCGCTCAGGCGCCGGCGGCCCGTGCCGGTCAACACATAACGCTCACGGTCTTCGTCCCAGCGCATCAGATGGGCCTGGATGGCGTTCTCGCGCAGCAACATCGTCATCGGATCGTGGACATGCGCGGGCGCAACGTCCCCATGCGCGTCCACGGTCTTCAAAGCCTCAATCAGTCTCTGTTCGAGCGCGTCGGTCGTCATCGCCCCTCATATGATGCCGCAGCCCGGCTTGCGCAAGCTCGCCGTCAGGCCATCCCCTCCCGGCAAGCGGGACGAAGGGATTACGACTTCGGCTCCAGCGCCGCCTCGACAGCCTCGTCGACGCGTTCGAGCCAGACGAACGCGAGCGTCTCGCGGACCTCTTCGGGAATGTCCTCGAAATCCTTGTGGTTTCTGGCCGGCAGCATGACGCGCTTGGTGCCCGCCCGGTGCGCGGCGACGACCTTCTCCTTGATCCCGCCGACCGGCAGCACCAGCCCGCGCAGACTGATCTCACCCGTCATCGCCGTGTCGGAGCGGATGGTGCGGTCGGTGAGCAGCGAGACCAGCGCCATGAACATGGCGACGCCGGCGCTCGGCCCGTCCTTCGGCGTCGCGCCGGCAGGCACGTGGATGTGGATGTCGGTCTTCTCGAACCGCGCCGGGTCCACGCCGTAGGCCGCCGCGCGGTTCTTGACGATGCTGAGCGCCGCCTGCGCGCTCTCCTTCATCACCTCGCCGAGCTGGCCGGTGAGGATGAGCCGGCCGTTCCCCGGCGTCGCGGTCGCCTCGATGAACAGGATGTCGCCGCCGACCGGAGTCCACGCGAGCCCAGTCGCCACGCCCGGCACGCTCGTGCGCATCGCGACCTCATCCTCGAAGATCGGCGGGCCGAGTATGGCCTGAAGGTCGGAGGCGGCGATCGCGATCGGCCCCCTCTCGCCTTCGGCGACCCGCATCGCGGCCTGCCGGAGCGCACGCCCGATCTCCCGCTCGAGGCTGCGGACGCCGGCCTCCCGGGTGTATTGCTCGATGATGGCGTGGAGCGCCGCGTCGTCGATCGAGGCCTGACCGGCTTTGAGCCCGTTCGCCTCCATCTGGCGCGGAACGAGGTAGCGCAGGGCGATCTGGAACTTTTCGTTTCCCGTGTAGCCGGGAAGGCTGATGACCTCCATGCGGTCGCGCAAGGGGCCGGGCACCGTGTCGAGCATGTTGGCCGTGGCGATGAACACGACGCGGGAGAGATCGAACGGCACGCCGAGATAGTTGTCGCGGAACGTGTTGTTCTGCTCGGGGTCGAGCACTTCGAGCAGGGCCGCGCCCGGGTCGCCCTGGATGCTTTGGCCGACCTTGTCGATCTCGTCGAGCATCATCACGCAGTCGCGCGCGCCCGCCTTGCGGATGCTTTGGATGATGTTGCCCGGCAGGGCGCCGATGTAAGTGCGCCGGTGGCCGCGGATCTCGGCCTCGTCGTGCACGCCGCCAAGGCTGACGCGGACAAACTTTCTGCCCATCGCCTTGGCGATCGACTGGCCGAGCGAGGTCTTGCCGACGCCTGGGGGGCCGGCGAAGCACAAGATCGGAGCCTTGCCGCCTGGGGCGAGCTTGCGCACGGCGAGA
>Ga0074046_10004293_pt1 | contig 11696 bp, 11 predicted proteins | sample BogForMeECP23OM3_FD_94441 | JGI IMG/M metagenome (GOLD analysis project Ga0074046, IMG submission 94441) | Bog forest soil microbial communities from Calvert Island, British Columbia, Canada - Bog Forest MetaG ECP23OM3 | ecosystem: Environmental > Terrestrial > Soil > Wetlands ...
ATTGTACTACTATGAGCCATGGCCTGATTCTCCTTTTGTTTTAGTGAGTTATAAGCAAACACACTATATCACAAAAGGCAGTATTCAGGCCTGTTTATTGATTTTTAACCGGACAGTTGTGCACCAATATAGTTGTGCTGTTTCAATAGGTTGACATCTTTTATTATGGTCGAGGACAATTCTTTCCCTTCTCCTATCCAGTAATGGGTATCCATGGGGACTATAATGGGACGCTTTTCGTAGATCAGATTTGCACAAAGTATTCTGAAGGTTTCGAGTCGGCTTTCCCTGAATATCCGTTGATTTGGTTCGAGTTTTCGAAGCAGATTATCGGCCACGGCTTTCTGAGGTGGAGTAAGGCGCAGACACGGGTCGAGAAACGGGGCTTTGTTGAGGCGTACAGGATCGATTTCTCTAGTGCGTTCTTCAATGTAGGATTGAATACGTTTCCGAAGCTGCAATCTTGAATCTAAATTATCTTCAGGCATAGGTTTCAATCTTCTTCTTGAGTTTTGGACGGGTTGATTTCGCAGGTCGGCTCGTCCTGATTCTTATATGTACCGTTCAGACCTTATTCCGGCACTAAATCCGGCATTGCGCTGTCGCCTTTCCCATATACCATTGATCCCACTCGATTTCCCCCAAAATTGACTCAACCGCCGCTCTCTGGTGCTGGAGGAGCGTGAGTTTTCCGCGTTCCACAAGGCTTATATGAACCTGTGCCAGACCTATCAGTTCACCAAGTTCGCGTTGGGTCAGTCCGATTGCGCGGCGTGCCGCTCTTAAGCCCTTCTTTCCGATATTTTGAGTATCTCCCATTGCATGACTCCTCAACCTCGGTTGGTAATTCCAAATTCTCAATATATTTGCTCGATGTTTTTGATTATTCCGGCATGCTTGAAAATCCAGACCTGCAATGTTTCCTTGAATCGATATTCAACAAAAATATTATGAAATGCCTAAATCCAAAAACATTGTTGAATCGATTACTTGGAGCGATTAAGGCCTTCCGCTCGATATTGAGGTTAGCGGAACGATAGCGGTTGAATCGGAAAGCAGATCAAGGAGCCAAAATCATGAACCAAAACACGCAGACACGCATTCGGCCATCAAAGGATATGGATACTGTCACGGCTGGTCGGAGTGAGCTGATCAAGCCAAAATCTTCCACTTCGATGCCACGGGAAAGCAAAAGAAATCCGAAAAGACAGCATAACCAACTTACCGGGAACCACACTGTATGCGCGCCCACATCGACTCAACCCAAGTGGAAAAAGCAACTGAAGGAGCTTAAGAAATGACACCGACAATATACGGACTTATTCGATCCGACAATCGTTACTACTACGCGATAGGCAACCAAGCATTGGTCGTCCAGGTGGAGCCTTTTCCTGCAGCATGGCGAAAGACTCCATCCACTTCTTGGAAACCAGCGCACGGTCAACTTCAACTTCTTCGACTTGACATGCTGGGCTTTGGAATTTTAGAGCTTGATCCACTTGCTGATTTTGACCGCTCATCTGTGAACGTTTTCCGCCTCGTGCGCTCGACTGGCCGGTTCGAATACGAGGTTGATTGGACAGATGCTATCCCGTTTACAGACTGGACGGACAAGAGCGACTGGCGCGAAATCGTATCAGACCTATTGAATGAGATTGATCCACAGGTGCTCAAGAAGTTGCGAGAATTCTCTCATTTTCATTTGAATCTACTTGAAGCACTTCATGGAAGGCCGGGTTTTGAAGACTTGTTGGACAATAATCCAGTTCTCGCCGCATGTTTAGCAGGTCGGATAAGAGTAGGTGCACAGGAGGGTGAGAGACGATCCCGGCTCAATTACCGGAATCTCGTAGGACGTAGCGAAAGGGAAATCGCTGCCGCCGTTGGCTTTGGGGATTCTGACGATGTGGTGGAGATCCTGAAAAAGATGGTTCCCGATGTATGCAAACCCTATGAACTTCTCAATTTACCGGATCTGCTCGAAAATTCTGAAACCAGGAATGCCTTGCTTGAAACCGACGTCATCACCTACCCGGCCCTTCTGCTTCTGGGGAATCCCTATCTTGGTCCTCACCTGACTGGTGGCTTTCTCTCTGAGATGGCAAAAACGTTCCCTCACTCGCTCGACATATTAACATGTCCATGGGGGCCTCTCCTGCGGGGAGGTGGTAAGGGGGATCGATTTACCTGGAAGTACCAGCAGGCGTTAGACGTGGTGAAGTTCGCCGAAGACCCAACGATCAATTCCATTGAGGATCTAGAGGAGAAACATTCGAGAATTTTCATGCAAGCTTATACCACACGATACCACAAATAAGGTGAGACGGTTAGATGAACCAGGGAACAGCATACACATATGATCTTATTTTCGTGTCCTTTTGAAAGATGTTCCTCGCACATAACGCCATGTAGGAGAGGTGTGTGAACTTTGACAGGGCCGTTCAGTAGCTCGAACGCTTCGGGTAACCTGCCGCGTCAATAACCTTCCCGCCTAGCGCCACCGAGCGTCTCGCGATCAGGTTGACCCGATTGTTGGCATTTCTTCATGTGAATTAAGTTTTCTGACCGAGTTCAGCAGAAATCTTTGACTCAAGCTCTCCCAAAAAGGTTTTCAATCGAACGATAACCTGTTCACCGGCAGCCTTTTCAATGGATGGCCCTTCTAGCGCAGGTTGAAGAACAGAAAAAGAAATGTTATCTGGATATTTATAAGACATACGAACATCGACAGAAGTAAAATACTGACCGTGCTCGTGCCGATATTGCAATATCCAAAGGTAAGTTAAGCTGCCGTCTTTAGACGTAAAATGCTCTACTCTATATCCAGTTCTAAAAATAAATCTACCACCAAGAAACGTCCTTCCAATTTCGTTTAACTCTGTTAATACAGGATTATGAGATATCCTAAGTGCCACATTGTACCTTTCTTTGCTTTCAGCTTCGTACTTTTTTCTATTCTTTTCTTTTGTAAGCAAAGATTCATCTGAAGCATTTTTCAAATCATCATATTTACCCATAAAAACCATCCTTTAGTGCTATTAATAGGTCAACAAGCCTATCTATACTTGCCAACACTTGGTGTCAGTGGCGAGCAACTACATGGCTAACGGACTACAAGAAGATACATTCCAGTACCTCTGGTGTTGATGTTCATAATTCATCCTCAAATGGCGAACACTGCAGATCGGCAGCGACAAGCCGGCGTCCGGATGAGGAGTCGGCTGCATTTGCTTGGTTAGAGGACTTAGAACAGCGTCTTCGCAATTCTCGCCACTCCCTCAATTAGCCAGGATGGACACGGTTTTATCGTGCACACCAACATACCATACTGATCATTCCTCCTGTGCAATGGGTTTTCCTTCTTCAAGAGCACCAGAATCCCAGGCTGTCATTATATTCCTTCCTTCAACTTCTTCGAAGGTTGGAACCCTTGTATTTGTTGCTTCATCCTTGGATTGGGCAAGAAGGCCCATGAACTTCTCGGTCGCACGGTGAGTCGGGGGCCAAAAGAACTGGCCGACTTGTATCCTGGGCAACCTAATACGATTGACAAGACCAATGTCCGAGGTCGCTCGAAGCAGTTTGCTCAGTTCGTCTTCAGTGCGGACAAGATCAAGCGGTGCTTTCGACGGTAACGGCGGAAACCGAGCTGCGAGATGGCTTCGCTCTGCTTTTCCTGAAGCCAGATTGGCAAGTGTAAAGTGGGTTGCGGTTCCTCTCACTTGAAGAACATAGGCAACGACTTCCACCTCTGCTTCTGCCGATAGGGTGCTGATTAAACGTCCATCGACCCGTTGATGCCAGCCTTTCGGCACATCCGGCTTCACGATATGGGTTCCAAGAGTTGAAGCAGGATCACCTCTAAGCCATGACCCCCAAATCAAATGGGGCACGGAACCGCATAGCCGTCCGCCGGAGTCTGAGAACAGCAGCATTTCATGTGGATTTTGAGCACCGGGTATATCATTGGTCACGGTGAAACTCCGCACTCGCTCCAGAATGTATACTACCGATTGAAGTGCCTCCAGGACTTCTTCACTCAATCGGTCTTTTGATAGGCCTGAGACTATAAGAGGTCTAATTCCAGCATCTGAAGCTCGCTCCACAGCACCACTGCTATAGCCGCTCACAGAAACAAAGATCCCGTGTTGCGGTGGAATACCGACATGCTTGAGTTTCCCAACGAATGCATCGATCTGCTCTGGACTCACTCGTTTTGCTTCGTTCTTACATTCAATCGCTATTCTCACAGGATAGCCAGCAATAGAAGCAGTGAGGAGTACATCTATCTCACGTTTCTTAACCTTGCCGGTCCGACTGCTAACCGCTGGGAGTCTTACGCGGGTCTTAACTTGCACTCCTAAAGATCCGTGCATGAGGGCAGCAACCTTTTCGAGAAGTCTGCCCTTACTGTCAGATTTCGGTTCCCGCTGTGGCATAGATGGATCTTTCTATTCAGAGGCTACGAAAAAGCGCGAGTGACCCGTCCAAACAGTTGCCTACCCCCCCCCCGCGCATTCCGACTCTTACCGATATTACATCTCTGCTGTCTTTAATTCAAGAAACGCAAGCCTCTTGCCAAAAGGTGGCATCGAAGATGATGGCGGGAGCATAACGCATAACGTTTGAATGTGCTGAACTTTTGGGTCCCCACGAATTCAATGGTCAGGCCAAGAATAGTGAGTTCGGAGGTAATGTCAATTATGGGACCTGATTGCTGAAAAGCGGGACATGGAAAAATGAAAAGGACTGGCCGCCAATTCATTCCGGCGAGCAGTCCCTTCAGATCATCTTGTTGAATGTGAGGGGATTTCTATTTGAGCTTTTCGCTCAGAGTCTTGCCTGCTTTGAACTTAACGACCTTTGAGGCGGCGATCTTGATCTTCTCTCCGGTCCGGGGATTGCGGCCCTCACGTTGAGCTCTTTCTCCTACGCTGAAAGTCCCGAAACCTACCAGGGTAATCTTGTCGCCGGTCGCCAGAGCGTCGGAAACAGCGGAAACGAATCCATCCACTGCTTTCTCAGCCTGGGATTTGGTAATCCCACCGTCACTTGAAATCTTTCCAACCAATTCCGCTTTCGTCATTTCCTCTCCTCCTTAATAATGAATTATGAAAACCGTTGCCACAGTTAATATAGGTTTTCTGCCCAGCATGCCAGTTTCAATTTGTAGGGTCAGAAGAACTCAACCTGACGGAAACCTTCCATCATGCATGGCCGACCTTTCGAGCTTGACGCGCGGCAGCCTTTCCTGTTGAGAAAACTTGGACCCCATTTCGCATGGCGCAAAGCTCACCGGGCTCCATAGATACCCATCTTTTATCACCGCCAATGGGCCTAGTCGCCGCAATGCAAATGGATTCCTCACCATTATCCTTGAGCTGCGAACACGCCGATAGCTTCCTTCCCCTTGCGAGAACCTCGCCGTGAACTCTTAGCATTAGCCGGTAAAGCCCTCCTATCCCGTAAAAGTCACTGTAGCTGATTAGCGTCTCGCCGTCGGTTAGCAGCAGGTTTAACTTATTGGGTTTATCCTTGGTGGACCAGCGGTTGATCCCGATAAGGAATTTCCAAAACTCGAGAAGATCCTCCTCAGTCCAGCCGCGTATGCCCCTTTGCTCTATAAAGTTGAGAATGTAGCAGAATAAATGCTCGGAGTCGGTTTTCCCAACCGGCTTGTGCCGGCCAGGCGAAAACCTTCGGATACTGCGAATGGTTCCGTTGTGAGCAAATGCGTAATCTCGTCCCCCAACTTCTCGGGAAAAGGGGTGAGTGTTGCTGAAGGTCACAACTCCTCGGGACGCTTTCCGGACGTGTGCAATGAAAATCTTGGAACAGAGGTGCTCGTAGGTGGAGAGGAATTCTGAGAGTTTGCTTGATGCCGCTGGAATGTGCTCCTTTATCAATTGTACGCCTTTTTCATCGGGATATAGCGCGATCCCCCAACCATCAGGATTTCCTCCTCCTTCTGAACGCTCTTGTCCCCTCTGTCGAAGGACCTTGAAATAGCGACCAGGTCTTATTTTCGTGCTGCTGCATATTCCCAAAAGTTCACACACAGCGTTTTCTCCCTCGGGGTAAAACCTTTTGCAGGAAGTCCCCAGACTTAATGAGATCGCCCCGTGGTGTATCGCAGAAGTAGATCCATACAATGATCTCCGTTCCGTCTTGAAGGATCACTTCTGCCTGTTCCCTCTTGTACGCGTCGGGATGGCCTTCGAGTCGGTCGAGGTTGAGAAGAGTGGCACCATCAACGGAATAAACCTCCCCAGTCACCTGTGAGATAGAACCAGCTCGTGATAGGAAAGGTACCCAGCTTCCGTAGAGTGCATAGTGTTTCTTGGTTTTTGCCATTCCAAGGAATTTCGATCGGTCGAGAAAATAGCGGTGATTACATTGGCCCTTTCGTAGTGTTCCGTATACGAAGACTAAATGCGTGTGGGTTGACGTTATACTGTCACTTGACCCTTGCTTCTCTTTATCCATATTTCTATACCCACCTCGCTTGTCATTGTTAACACAAGCAAATCATATTATATGGTCCTCAAGGATGTACATAAAGCAAAGAGTTGGCTTATAGGCAAAAATAATTGTTAAATTACGATTACTTGTATTGTTAACCTAGTTCAAGTGCCGGTCATTGCACTTCAAAACGACAGCGTAGGCATATATTGGTAGTGGTCGTGAGCAAGAATGGTAACACACCCATAAAATAGAGATTTATCAATGTAGATACAATTTATTATGTAGATTTTGTCGATGAATACGATCAATCGAGTTGAATTAGGGCTTAGGCGTTCTAAATGATAAAAGCAGGTATCGCCAGGGTTCAATTCAATCCATGTCCAAACCCGTGGCCAATAGGAAAACCCTTCGAGAACACAATCTCGCCTGTTTATCTTGGTGTTTCAAAGCTTGTTAGGACAATAATGTGTTCGGGAGATGTTATTGAGGTCATGCAGAAAAAGCTTAGTCCTTTCACCCCAGGTTGAGCCGCGATCCATCCATTGAATGTGAACTTTTGACATCGAGTGGTTTCAGAGGCGCTCAGGTGAAGGCAGGTTGAGGTTGAGGTGAGGGCGAGTGGAGGACTTTTGATTCAGTGGCCCTTGCTACTCAGGCTAATCTCTTTGGGCTAAGCATATTTGTTCAACGATTCTTCCCTTGTGGCGCCCCGATAATGGAAAACTGCGAAGAGAAGTCGGGACAAGTCTGCGATCCACAAGGAACAGCTCCACGTCACCATTCCTGGAGGCGATTTTTTCCTTTGCACCGTCATTTACACTGCGACGCTTTTGAAGACATGGTTGGAAGCCGTGGGAGGTGATGGGGGCATAATGGTATCAGACTTGCCAAATTAACGAATGATAACGTCCTTTATCATACATAAAACTCGCGCAGATAGATAGGAGGTTGTACCTTCCGTTCAGAACAGCTTCGGCCTCAATTGCGCGCGCCTTCGGCGGTGCCGGATGCTCGACAGCGCTTCCCGCCCATTTCAACGCGTGATCCTTGCAGCCTGATACATAAGACGCGCGGCCGAAGTAGCGCATTCCGTTCTTGTTTTGGCCGGTTGCTAATGGGCTTTATTTCTCGCGCGAGCAGCGCAATTCGCACCCAACCGTACCATCGAGGAATACTTTTTGCGGTGTTCATGTGTATAATGTCAGCTGCCCCAAAAAGCCGATGCTCTGACACCGGCCTCAGTCGACCGCATCACGCCAATAGCGGGCATCGGATCGGGGATCGTATTTCCTTGGCCCCCAATAAGGATGCTGTTGTGAGCGATTCATCCAATCCAAGGTATGATCTCTACCAGGCAATTCAGTCGTCGCCAGGCATGGAGCATATCAATAGAAGCTATAGACGGACATTCTCCCTCAACATCTTCCGTATGAACGCGCAAGAACTTATCGAGATTACGCGACGTGTCAGCGATTCCGATGAAGGTCTGAGATTGATGTCCCAGAACAATAGAGAAGCAGGTGAGCAAACCCACCGCGAAGTCAATAGGCGTGTACACAATTTTGTCGCGGCTTCACTAACGCTGATCGAACATACGAGAGCTTTCATGCGCGAGCAGTATGCCGGAAGTGTCGTTTTGGAGTCGTATCAAGCTAAGGTCACAGCCGAATTCTCAAATGAGCCTATAGCCAAGTTCGTGCAGGACTTGCGAAATTATATGCTGCACAAAGGTCTCCCTGAATCGGAGATGTTCTTGGCTTACAAGGCTAATCCGCAGATGCCCGATGGAGGAGGAGAGCTCGCGACCGGCATAAGGTTTAATGCGAGCAGATTATCGACCTGGGATGGTTGGTCGATACCTGCAAGGATGTTCATCGAGAGTGCCGGCGAATATATCGACATACATGCCTTTGTCGATACATACACGGACAAGGTTATTTCGTTTCACGAATGGCTTCAGAACGAACTTGATCATTTGCACGCAGAAGATCTCGCGCAGTTGCGAACACTCCAACACGCGTTTGTGGAACTTGACACAGCAAAACCAGAACCCGTACCTCTAACGTCTGCTCCCAATTCAGATACCAGCGAGTCGAAAAGCAATGTAACCGACAACCCTTTTGAATTCGCGCAAGAGCGTGCCGTTGCTATCGACGCAGCAGGAACTGCACTTCTCAAAAAAGTGCGCAAAATTGAGTTGCCAGGCCGTGCAGTTGAGGACTTTGCCAGTGATCGACCGATTGGGGCGGTGATCACCGACGATATGATGCTTGAGACACCTCTATTCTGGGGCGACGACGTGGAAGGCCGGCACGTCGTTGTCTTTATCCGTACCGCAGACGGTGTTTTTGGTTTTGACGAAAATGTCTTCGCCGAATTGCGAACGCTGGTGGAAAGCGTCCTGAACACAGGCTGGGCAACAAAGGCACTTAGTCGGGCATTTATTGAAAGAGGTATAATTCGCTGGATTCAATCCTCATTCCCCTCTGCGGAACTCACCCGCTTGTCCAATGTGCTTGCGACGGAAAGTCGGAAGGCTGTGCAAGCCGTGGAGTTATGGGCTCCGATCGCGCATCTTGAAGTACAGGCCCCGTTTGCAATGGGCGGAGTACAGATTGCGCCCATTACCAAGGCGATGATCGACGCCTTGGAAGCGCAAGGTCGAAGTTCGTCGCCAACCCAGCAAGACCAGATCGGGATGCTATTTGATGATATACGTAAGCAGATGCAGGGTCTGGCTGCCGTCGTCATAAAGATGGAGGCTGAAGCTGGACGCGCCCAAGAAGAGGGAGAGGCGCTCGCACGAACCGTTGTTGGACTTCTGAGGTTCTTTTCCCCTGCAGCTGCCACATCTTCGTGCCTCTGCGCCACCGCCTTGCTAGGAACGGAGGTCGTTCCGATTTCAAATCTCCTTGTTCTAGGAGACGGTACATTCTCTTATAGTACGCACATAATTTCTCCCAACGTCCTACATTGGCGAATCTCTGAAGACACCGTGCGCAACCTGCTGACGTCTGGTCTCACGGAGGTTGGAGCACTTGTACAGCCTGAAGGCCTAAGCGCGTTTGCGCTCGCAGTTAGGTCCAGCCTGTTGCTGTATAGCACAGGCACAACGTTTTCCGATCCAGTTGACCGTATCGTCTACACTTTGTCGTCACTGGAGGGGGTGCTGTTGAAACATGCGGCCGAGCCTGCGGAATTTAATGTGGGCGAGCGAGTGAGCCTATTGTTGGCGCACGAAAGATCGGTACGGGAGGACGTTGCGCAAAATATCCGCGAGGCCTATCGCCTGCGCGCGCGACGCGGAGCTTCGCCTCTGACGCCGTATGAGAGTGCATCGTTTGCGACATTCGTGCGCAATGCTCACGCGGTGCTCTGCATAGCTCTGACTAATATCAATTCTTTCAAGACACTTTTTGAATTTGTCACATCCATTGATCGACTCAAGAATCAAGTCTCTGTACCCAACTCATAAATCCTGAAATACCAAAGGCTGAAAAAGCACAATAACCGTTGACCAAAACCGCGGAGCTATGATACCGGTTGATACGGTGTTACACTTAGCATAAAAACCAAAGGGAAAAGATGGTGTCTGTTGAAACTTGCTTTCTCACCGAGGCGGCGAAAGGGGTAGGAATTGCCCCGATCACTTTGAAGCGCTGGCTATTAGAGGGCAGATTCCCCGAAGTCGAACGAGACAGGAACGGGTGGAGAATCTTCACACAGGAAAACATCCAAAGGATAAAAGCATTCGCTCAAAAACAATCTTTACACGGCCCTATACAACTCTCTCTTTATCAGGACAATGGGTCGGCGGTTTACGAAGACAAAACGGCGTCTTTCAGGGATTCAGCATTCAACGGCAACAAAAAATTGCCCTTTCACCGCTGGGTCCCCTGGATTGCCGGGTTCTCTTCAAACTTCGTTGAGGATTGCTTCCGCAACTATCTTGATCCCTCCATCCCAGCTTTAGAGGTCACCATCCTTGATCCTTTTGCAGGCGTGGGCACTACCCTAACCGAGGGGATCATGCATGGCTATAATGTGGTCGGCTTTGAGATTAACCCGTATGCTTACTTGGCCTGCAAAATCAAGTTGTCAGCAAGGGGTTTGGACGCGCGGCTGGTAGACGAACAGCTGCAAAGGTTCCTGCACTATTATGCCGTCAGGGCAGCGGACAAAGACTATAAACCAAGAAGCGGCCCACCCGATAAGTTTGGTACCAGGATAGCTTTTTTCAGCCCGAAGGTTCAAAGAAAGGCACTCATAGTAATTGACTATCTGCCTAACATTCAAAACCTGGAAGTAAGGGAGCTGTTCCAACTCGCCTTCGGTACAGTGATGGTCAGTTTCTCCAATTATTCATATGAGCCAAGCCTGGGGAGAAGAGAATCTTCAGGGAAAGAGAATATTCTGGACGCGCCCGTTGAACAAATCCTTGCTGCCAAAATCCGCGACATGTCTTCGGATATTAAAGAATTCGAGGAACTCTACGGAGAAGTGGCAAGCAACAGCAAAACCCAGGTTTTCAATGAAACCTTTTTTAAGGCTCTGGACTTTTGCGAGGAAGAGACGGTTGACCTGCTGGTAACCTCACCCCCATACCTGAACAATTATCATTATCTTAGGAATACACGGCCGCAACTCTTCTGGCTCGGGATGGCAAACGATCCAAAGGATCTCCGTCCCATCGAGCAGCAAAGCTTTGGTAAGTTTTGGCAGACAGTCCGGGACCAGGAAACAATACCGCTTGAGTTTCACCATACCTCACTCGAAAAAAAGCTCGAACTTCTCAGGAAAATAAACTCCGATCGGAAAACATACGGCGGGCATGGTTGGGCAAACTATGCAGCCACGTACTTTAATGATTCGTACAGATTTTGCGAGGTCCTCAGCAAACTCCTGAAACCCACAGGCACAGCCGTGGTAGTGATAGGCAACAGCATCCTTCAGGGATTGGAAATCAAGACTGACGAAATATTTGCAGATATCGGTGAATTGGTAGGGTTGAGGAAAAAAGACATTATCCTTCTGCGGACGAAGCGAACCGGGTCAAGCATTGTGGACTCTTCAGTGCGCGCCGCAAAAACCAAAAAACAAACTCCCCTCTATGAAACTGCCGTTGTGCTGGGTCGATAATCAGCTCTTTCCCCTCACCTTCGCATATGCACGGATTCTTTTAACCAGATCATCATAATCAGGCGGCTTTCCCATACATCTCGCCGCCCAGG
>Ga0074046_10004295_pt1 | contig 11692 bp, 8 predicted proteins | sample BogForMeECP23OM3_FD_94441 | JGI IMG/M metagenome (GOLD analysis project Ga0074046, IMG submission 94441) | Bog forest soil microbial communities from Calvert Island, British Columbia, Canada - Bog Forest MetaG ECP23OM3 | ecosystem: Environmental > Terrestrial > Soil > Wetlands ...
CTCAACCTCGGCGTCGATCCGAAGCACGCCGACCAGATGGTGCGCGGCGTCGTCAACCTGCCGAACGGCACCGGGCGCACGCTACGCGTCGCAGTCTTCGCCCGCGGGGCCAAGGCCGATGAAGCGCGCGAGGCCGGCGCCGACGTCGTCGGGGCCGAGGATCTCGTCGCCGCCGTCCAGGGCGGCGAGATCAACTTCGACCGCTGCATCGCCACCCCTGACATGATGCCGCTCGTCGGCCGTCTCGGCAAGGTTTTGGGCCCCCGCGGCCTGATGCCGAACCCGAAGGTCGGCACGGTGACGATGGACGTCAAGGCGGCGGTCGCGGCCTCTAAGGGCGGCGCCGTCGAGTTCCGCGCTGAGAAGGCCGGCATCGTGCAGGGCTCGGTCGGCAAGGCCTCGTTCGGCGACGAGAAGCTCGCCGAGAACATCCGCGCCTTCGTCGACGCGGTGAACCGGGCGAAGCCCGCAGGCGCCAAGGGCCACTACCTCCTCCGCGCGGCGGTGTCGTCGACCATGGGCCCGGGCGTCAGGCTCGACCTTTCGACCCTGAACACGGCGACTTCGGTCGGGGCGTAAGCAGCGGCTGGCAAAATTGCGGCGGGCCTTCGAGGGAAGGCCCGCCGTTCTTGTCTTGGGAGGCGAGAGAAATCGGCGACGGCGCCGCTGCGTCCCCGCCCCCCTTGTGGGGGCGGGACGGGGTGGGGGGTCACGCGGACGGTTGAATGCAGCGCCGTTACGTGGACCTCAATAGATGACTACGGTCGAAGGCAGCGAAAGCACTCGAGATCGGCACGGCGCGACCCCCTCCCAACCTCCCCCACAAGGGGGGAGGAGAGTCGACCTTACTTCGCCAGCGACGGCTGCGGCGTCGAATCGGTTCGCGTTGGCAAGATAGGGTACCCGACGTTCGGCGCCTGTCCGGTCAGCGCGCCGAGGAAGGCGACGATGTCCTCCTCCTCCTTGTCGGTCAGCTTGGCCCCGAGTTGGGACGAGCCCATCACGCCGACCGCCTGCTTGAGGCTCCAGACCTGGCCGGAGTGGAAGTAGGGCGCGCGCAGCGCGACGTTGCGCAGCGGCGCGGCGCGGAACACGTATTCGTCGCTCGCCGTCCTGCTCACATTGAAACGGCCCTTGTCGTCCGTCGGCAGAACTTCGGCGCCCGGATTCTCGACGACGCCGAACGGGAAGTAGCCCTGGCCGCCGACATTGATCCCGTTGTGGCAGGCGACGCAACCCTTCTCCATGAAGGTCTTCAGCCCCGTTTTTTCCTGCTCGTTCAGCGCATTCTCGTCGCCTTCGAGATATTGGTCGAACTGGGAGGCGGGCGTGATCAGCGTCGCCTCGAATGCCTCGACCGCCTTGGCGAAATTGTCGAAAGTGACGGGCGAAGTTTCGCTCGGGAACGCCTTCTGGAACATCTCGACATAGGCAGGCATCGAGGACAGCGTCTTGACGACATGATCGGGCGTCGCGTTCATCTCCACGCTCGCCTGCACCGGCCCCTTCGCCTGAGCCTTCAAGTCGGCGGCGCGCCCGTCCCAGAACTGGGCGAGATTGAAGACGGCGTTGTAGACCGTCGGCGCGCGGCGCGGCCCCTTCTGCCAGCCGTGGCCGACCGAGGTCGGACCGGCGTCGACCCCGCCGGTGGCGAGATTGTGACAGGTGTTGCAGCTGATGATCTCGCTCGCCGACAGGCGCGGATCGAAGAACAGCAGCTTGCCGAGCTCGACCTTCTCGTGCGTGACGGCGTTGTCCTTCACTGCCGGAACCATCGAGGGAATCGGCTTGAAGTTCTCCTGCGCCTTTTTCATCAGGTCGTCTGCCATGGCCGGCGCCGCGCCGAGAACCATCATCACCGCCAGCGCGGCGCCCGGAACAATCCGCATGTCACCCCTCCTTCGGACTTCGTTTCGAGAAATTCGGGCCGGCAGTCCGCTCACTCCGTCGACTGGATCGTCGACAGGAACGCGAAGATCTGGGTGAACTGCTCGTCGTTGAACACGCCCTTCCACGTCGGCATGCCCTTGGTCGGGCGGCCTTCGTGGACCGTCTTCCAGTACATCTTGTAAGCGCCGTCGTGGTAGCGAAGCGTCAGGCGGCGCAGATCGATCTTCTTGACGCCTTGGACGCCGTCCGGGCCATGGCAATGGGCGCAGATGCCGTTGAACACCTCCTTGCCGGCGGCGATCATTTCGGGCGTGGCCGGCGGCATGGGCGGGGCGACGTCAGAGCCCTCGGCTGCGCCGCCGGCGGGCTGGCCGGACGGAGCGGCGCCCGCAGGTTCGGCGGTCGACGCCTTGGGCGGCTCGGGGGCCGGGGCCGCCTGGGCGACGGTGACGGCGGCCTTCTCGACAACGGCGGGCTTCTCGGCGACGGCGCCGCCGGCGGACGGAGCGGCGGGCGCTAGGTCGTATTTGGCGAACAGCGCCGGGAACTCCTTCGAGATCTCCGGCAGCGCGGCGTCGATCGAATCGCGCAAGCTCGCCGACGCCTTAGGATAGCCGATCGCGGCCGGCCAGGTGAGTCGCGGCCCGTCGACCTCGACGATCGAGAAGCGCCCGTCGTAGGCGGTCTTGTTGAGATAGCCGGCCGTCGGCGCCCAGATAAACGCCGCGTCGGCGCGGCCCTCGGCGAGCGCTTTCATGCCCTCGTCGGGCGAGAGCACGGTGACGGCGGTGATGTCGTCGCGCGGGCCGACTATGTTTTGCGGCTCCGTCGCGAACTGCACCGCCACGCGCTTGCCCTTCAAATCCTCGACGCTGGAGAAAGATTGGCCCTTCGGAGCGACGATGCCGTAGCCGAGATTGAACAGGGGCTTCGAGAAGATGACGTTCGGCCCCATGAAGTCGCCGCTCGCGGGCAGGCCGATCGTCGCGTCGCACTGCTCGGCGAGCATGGTCACGCGCACAGCGCGCTTCCCGAAATAGGTGCGATACCACACATGCGTCACCGGCCGGCCGAGCGCCTTGCCGATGGCCTCGCCGATCTCGTTGTAGATGCCGGGATTGGCCGGATCGTTGCTGGAGAAGGGCAGGTTGTCAGGGTCCGCGCAGAGACGCAGGGCGCCGAGGTCACCGGGCGAATCCTGCGCGAGCGTGGGAGGTATGCTCGCGCAGGACGCCGCCAGGGCGAGGGCGGAGACAATAAACGCCTTGTTCAACAACCCGAAACGCATCTCTGTCTCCTCCCTCTCCGGTAGACCTAGTCGACCGAGAACACGAACAGTGCGCCGCCCTCGGGCGTCGCCGCCAGCATCCTCTTGCCGATGTCGCCGAGGAAGGCCGCGAGAGAGACGGTGCGGCCGACAACCACCGCGACATACTGCTTGCCGTTCACCTTGTAGGTGATCGGACCGGCGCCGATGCCGGAGCCGAGATTCTTCTTCCACAGCTCTTCGCCGGTCTTGGCGTCGAGCGCGCGGAAATCGCCGTGCAGATCGCCCCAGAAGACCAGGTCGCCGCCGGTCGAAAGCGTGCCGCCGTTGAACGGCAGATCCGACTTCATGCCCCAGACCTTCTCATGCTTGACCGGGTCCCAGGCGATCAGTTCGCCGTCGTAGCCGCCGGGACCGTCGTGCGGGGGGAATTCGCCGCCGAGATAGAAGACGCCCCGCTTGTAGGTGACATCCGTCACCGACCAGTCCATGCAGACGTTGTTGCTGGGAATATAGACGAGGCCGGTCTCCGGATTGTAGGACATCGGTTGCCAGTTCTTGCCGCCGATGAGGTTCGGGCAAACCCCCTTGGCCGGGTGATTGGGGATGCCCGGCCGCTTGTCTGGGTCTTCGACCGGGAGGCTCGTCTTGAGGTCCCATTTTTCGGCCCAGGTGGTGGGAACGTATTTCTCCGCCGAAAGAACCTTGCCGGTCTCGCGATTGACGACGAAGAAGAAGCCGTTGCGGTCCGCCTTCATCATCGCAGGCACGGTCTCTCCGCCCATCTTCAGATCGGCGATCACCAGTTCGTTGACGCCGTCATAGTCCCACGCGTCGGCCGGGGTGCCCTGCACCCACCACTTGATCTTTCCGGTGTCGGCATCGAGAGCCAGAGTCGAGGCGGTGTAGAGGTTGGTCAGCTTGCCGTAGTCGCCGTTTCCGGACGAACGGATGGCGGTGTTCCACGGGGCGGGATTGCTGGTGCCCCAGAACACGGTGTTGGTCTTCGGGTCGTAGGAGCCGACCAGCCACCCCACGCCGCCGCCGTGCTCGGCCGAATCGCCCCTCCAGCTGTCGCCGCCCGGCTCGTTCTTGAGCGGAACGGTGTAGGTCCTCCAGACCTGCTTGCCGGTGTTGATGTCGTAGGCCTGCAGCGAACCGCGCGCGCCATATTCGCCGCCGCCGAAGCCGGTGACGACCTTGTCCTTGACCACCAGCGGGGGCGAGGTGATGACGGAGCCCTGCGTGTAGTCGACGACATTGGCCGTCCACAGCTCTGTGCCCGTCTTCGCGTCGAGCGCCACCAGCTTGCCGTCGAGCCGGCCGACGAAAATCTTGCCGTCGGCATAGGCCACGCCGCGGCTGTTGACGTCGCAGCAAGCGAATTGCAGGACGTCGTCGGGAATGTCAGGCTCATAGGTCCACTTAATCGCGCCGGTCGCGGCGTCGAGCGCATAGACGTATTTCGGACCCCAGGAGGTGGAGACGTACAGCGTGTCGCCGATGACGAGCGGCGTCGCTTCGTTCGAGCGCAGCGAGCCGAACTGGAACGAATAGGCCAGCTTGAGGGTGCCGACATTGCCAGTGTTGATGGACTTGAGCGGGCTGAAACGCGAGTTGGCGTAGTCCTTGCCGTAGACCGCCCACTGGTTCGGGTCCTGGCCGCCCTTGATCACGGACTCGTTTGCGCCGGCCGAGCCAAGGCCGGCCACGAGGCAGTAAATGACCCCAGCTCCGGCGAGAAGGGCATTCTTGAGTTTCGCCATTCGGTTTCCTCCCAAAAGTGACCATGTTGGCTCCGCGTTCGATCCGCGAGAGGCCAACGAAGTCCCGTCGTTCAGCGACGGAAGCAGGCGGAGAATAATTCGGAGCGGTGACCGGCGCCATAGGGGGCGGCGCCTACTTTGGCGCCGACGCTTTGGCGCCGGTCACGCAAGCGGTTGGGGGGGGACACCGCCGACTCGGCAAGCGCTGCCTTGCCCCTCGCGGCCAGGGCTGCAAAGGAAGCGCGAATGACCGACCTCGCCCAGCCTCTGCCGATCGACGACGTGCTCGGCGCCCTTCGCGCCGCGCTCGAGAGCCATGCGAAGGGCGTGCTCGTCGCGCCGCCGGGCGCCGGCAAGACGACCCGAGCGCCGCTCGCCCTGCTCGACGAATCGTGGGCCGCCGACAAGCGCTTGCTGCTGCTCGAGCCGCGGCGCCTCGCCGCCCGCGCCGCCGCAGCGCGCATGGCCGCGACGCTCGGCGAGAAGGTCGGGGAGACGATCGGCCTGCGCGTGCGCCTGCAGAGCCTCGTCTCGGCGCGCACGCGCATCGAGGTCGTCACCGAGGGCGTGTTCACGCGGATGATCCTCGACGATCCCTCGCTCGAGGGCGTCGCTGCGGTGCTGTTCGACGAGTTTCACGAGCGCTCGCTCGATGCGGATCTCGGCCTCGCGCTGGCGCTCGACGCTCAAGGCGCCTTGCGCGAGGATCTGCGGCTTCTGGTGATGTCGGCGACGCTCGACGGCGCGCGGGTGCGCGCGCTCCTCGGCGACGCGCCGGTGATCGAGAGCGCGGGCCGCGCCCATCCGGTCGCGACCCGCTATGTCGGGCGGAACCCGAGTCCGCGGATCGAGGCCGAAGTCGCGCGCGTCGCGCTGGAAGCGCTTGCGAACGAGACCGGCTCGATGCTCGTCTTCCTGCCGGGGCAGGGCGAGATCCGCCGCGTCGCCGAAATTTTGGAGGCGCGCGTCAGACGGCCGGACGTCGACATCGCGCCGCTGTATGGCGCGATGGACGCGCGGGCGCAGGATCTCGCCGTCGCGCCCGCGCGCGCCGGCCGCCGCAAGATCGTCCTCGCCACCTCGATCGCCGAGACGTCGCTCACCATCGAGGGCGTCCGCGTGGTCGTCGACAGCGGCCTCATGCGCGTCCCGCGCTACGAGCCGGACGTCGGCCTCACGCGGCTCGAGACCGTGCGGGTCTCCCGCGCCAACGCCGACCAGCGGCGCGGCCGCGCCGGACGCATGGAGCCCGGCGTCTGCTTCCGCCTATGGGAGGAGGCGGCGACCGCCGGCCTCAAACCCTACGCGGAGCCTGAAATCCTCTCGGCCGACCTTTCCGGTCTTCTGCTCGACTGCGCCGCCTGGGGCGAGGTCGATCCGGCGCGTCTCGCCTTCCTCGATCCGCCGCCGCGCGGCGCGCTCGCCGAAGCCCGCGCGCTTCTGATGTCGATTGGCGCGATCGACGCAGGCGGCCACATCACCGACGAAGGCCGCGCGATCTCGCGCCTCGCCCTGCCGCCGCGGCTCGCGCGCATGGCGGTCGACGCGGCGCGCGCGGGCGACGCGCGAACGGCCTGCGAAGCAGCCGTCGTCCTGACCGAGCGCGGGCTCGGCGGCGACGCCGTCGATCTGACGACCCGGCTCGAGGCCTTCCGCCGCGACCGCTCGCCGCGGGCGGAGGACACCCGGCGGCTGGCGCGCGGACTGGCGCAGGGGGCGGCGCGGGCATGCGCCCCTTCCCCCCCTTGCGGGGGAAGGTGGGAAGGGCCGGATGAGGGGTAGGCGCGAAGCGCCTCCTCTTGGCGCGGCGCGACCCCTCACCCCCGACCCCTCTCCCGCAAGGGGAGAGGGGAGAATTGGCGCCCTTCTCGCCTCCGCCTATCCGGAGCGCATCGCGATGGCACGGGGAAAACGCGGCGAGGTTCTGATGGCGAACGGCCGCGCCGCCTCGCTCGAGCCGCATGACGCGCTGGCGGGCGAGCCGTTCCTCGCCATCGGCGAGGTCGCGGGCCGGGCGGCCGCGGCGCGCATCCTTCTCGCCGCGCCGCTGACGCTCGACGACATCGAGACGGTCGCCGGCGCCTCGATCGAGACGGCGGAGGAGCTGAGCTTCGATCGCCCCTCGGCCTCGCTGAGAGCGCGCCGCCGCTGGCGGCTCGGCGCTCTTATCCTTGCCGAACAGACCCTGGCGGTTCCGCCCGACGAGCAGAGCTCGCTCGCCCTCGCGCGCGGCGTGCTCTCGCTCGGGGTCGGGCGCCTGCCCTGGAGCAAGGCTGTCAGGCAATGGCGCGACAGAGTCATGTTTCTGCGCCGCTCCGAGGGCGAGCCCTGGCCCGATCTGTCGGATGAGCGGCTGTCTGAGGCCCCGGACTGGCTCGCGCCCTTTCTCCTCGGCAAGACGCGTCTCGACGAAATCGGCGCCGACGAATTTTTCGAGGCGCTGCGCGCGCTGCTTCCCTGGGATCTGTCGCGCCGGCTCGACGACGAGGCCCCGACCCATTTCCTGGCGCCGACCGGAACGGCCGCTCCGATCGACTACGAGGCCGAGGGCGGACCGGCGATCGCGCTCAGAGTGCAGGAGCTGTTCGGCCTCGACGAGCATCCTTCCGTCGCGGGCGGGCGCATTCCGCTGACCCTGCATCTCCTGTCGCCGGCCCACCGGCCGATCCAGATCACCCGCGACCTGCCAAAATTCTGGCGCGGCTCCTGGGCCGCCGTCCGCTCCGATCTCCGCGGCCGCTATCCCCGCCACTTCTGGCCTGAGGACCCGGCGAGCGCCGCGCCGACCAGCCGGGCGAAGCCGCGGGGACGTAGGGGGGCGGCTACGCGGCCTTGAACGTCAGTTTCAGACCGAGCGATTTGGCGACGCCGAGAAGCGTCGTCAGGCGCGGATCGCCCGTCTTGCTCAGAGAGCGATAGAGCGCCTGCCGCGTCAGTCCAGCCTCCTGCGCGACCCTTGTCATTCCTCGTGCACGCGCGATGGTTCCCAGCGCATTCGCGATATATTTGCTGTCGCCGGTCTCGACGGCGTCGGCGAGGAGTTCAATCTGCGATTCCTCCGTATCGAGAAAGTCGGCCGGGTCGAAGGGCGTGGTCTTGAGCTTCATCGTCTCATCCTCGGTGAGGCGGGCAAAATCGCCCTGACGGAAATCGAACGGCGTCGCAGTGAAAGTAATGGTCGCTCTCCATTCTCTGCGCGATCCGCCGCCGGGCGTTGGCGTCGCGAAGGCCGGCAAACCATTCCTCGAAGAGATCGGTTTGCCGGACCTCGATCATGCGTCACTTATAGACGACAACAGGCGAATCGTCAATTATAGGTGACAGCCGGTAGTGTCTCAGTTTGAATTTCAGGTCCCGACCCGAAGCGCGCGCTCCTGGCCGGCCCCGGTACGGAAGCAAGGCGCCATGACCGACCGTTCCATGAGCACGCTCCGAACGCGTCAGTTTGACCCACAGCAGACTCGGCGGCTCTGGATTGAAAACGAGGTCGGTCCGGGAAAGCATCGAGATTTTATCGCGGTGTCGGGTGGTGTTAGTGGTGCTGGAACGGTGGGCCGCGGGCGGGTGCCAAAAGGCTCGGTGCCGGGCACTGCGTTGATGGCAATTCCCCGCGCGAATCAGCTATGAGCGCAAGCTCCGATCACGAAAAGCGTAACTCTCAAAAAGTCTTGCGATATGCGCATATTCCTCGCTGGTGTCAGCTGCGTCGGCAAAACCACAGTAGGTGCAAGACTCGCTGACCTTCTATATTGTCGATTTTTCGACCTAGATTTTGAAATTGAGCGTTTGTTCCGAACATCGATCGAGCGTCTTCAGGACAGATACTTGACGTCTCACAGCTTCCGATTCGCAGCGTCACAAGCTTTGCAGCATGTTCTCTCTCGGGAAGACGCCCGCAGTTGTGTCATCGCGCTGCCGCCGAGCGGACTGATGGGTGCCTACTGGAAGGTTGTCAGCAAGGCGCAAGACGCCACAATTGTCGTGCTCAAGGATACCGCGGAGAATATCCTTAAGAGGATCACGTTTTATGACATCGACTCTTGCCCAATAAAAATAAATCCGACCGATCGTGAGAAGAGCCTTTACCTTCGAGAAATAAGAAAGGACATCACCTACTTTAGCCGTTCATTTCAGAAAGCGCACTTGTGCGTTGACATCACGGGCTCCCGCCCCGACGAGGCGGCGCGCAAGGTCAGCGATGCATTGACGCTGGCACGACCGATGGGACGGAGCGAGGTGTCATGACCGCTTGGAGGCAGCATTAGAGTAGTCAAAGTTTGACACTGGGTACCGGGCAACAAGCAGGTACCCTCGCCGGCGCGGTAGGTGCCCGCTTCCGACCCATTGCTGCCGTTCCTGGTCGGTCCGGGTACGGGCGGTATGCGCCAAATTTCTGCCATCCAGCTCACGGCCGGACGTCGCATGCAGCAAATCCAGAAGTCCGGCTCGTGATCTCTCTTGACATCGCCTTGGCCGCCACGAGCGGCCGCACTGCCGCCTGGGACATCTAGCGCCGGCCGGCTCGAAGAGCTGCGCCCTAGCTATCGTCCTTCGGGAGACCGTTATGATCGTTCGAGGACGATGCCGCGAGAAAATCTTGTGCCGCGACGTGTCCCTGATCGGCCGCCAGCTTGAAGAGTCGCGCGGCCTCGCGATCATTCTTCGGCAAACCGTTGAGACCGCAGTGGTAACAAACGCCGAGATAGTGTTGCGCTGCGGCATATCCCTGATCGGCGGCAAGCTTGAAAAGGCGGGCGGCTTCGCGCTCATCCCTCACGACCCCGCCAAGTCCCAGCTCGTAACAGCGCGCGAGATGTATTTCGCCTGGGGGTCTCCGCGGTCGGCAGCGAGCCTGATGAACTGCACCGCATCGCTATCGCCCTCAGGGATATGGCCTCGACCCAGAGAGTTACCCACGATGCGGCATAGCTCCTTCGAGCGGGTCGACGTCCGGCAACGACTCTGCCGGTGCGACGAGGCACCGGTCTTCGGGCCGCTCGCGCCAGCGGCGCAGCCATCGCAGCATCATCGCTTTGCCTGAAGGCCCTATCGCTGCATAGTTGGCGGCGAAAGTATGCCCCTGTTGGCCAATATGATATCGCCCACCCGGCGGCTAACTCCTTAAAGGTCATGCTGGAGATGCAGATAAGGGCCGCGATCTTCCGCTGATGCCCAAATATTCGCCGTCGGTCATGGCGGCGGACTTGATTGAGTTCAAAGAACTGCCAGATTGAGTTCACGGAAATGGGCGGAAGGGTTTTTGGGCTTGTCCCCGGCCCCAGCGCTATGCGCGCCCTTCCGTCCAGTCGGAGGTCGCACATTCCCCGCCCGCGACCCCGGCAAGGTGGCGGTAGGTCCTTATTAAGCCCCCCGAGGACCTGCCGCCATTTCGGGGACTTCCCCCGAGAGTAATTCCGCCAGCGCAAGGCGAGCCTCGTTAACGCCGGCGAAGGGACCCTACTGCGCCGGAAGCTCTTCCTTGTCCGGTACCAGGCTTGAGACGTAGAACTCATCCTGACCTTTTATTAAGGTCCTGTTCATCAACAACTCGCCATCGTAGCCAGTGCAAGGTCGCCGGGCGGAAGTTACATCTTACTGGCGCAAATGAGCCCGGCGAACGCCAGGGGACAAGACGTTCGCCGGGCTTGGGGCCAGCCGCGCCTTCTTCGGGCATGGCCGTCGGAGCGCATAGGCGTCCCCACAATGACTCAGGTGTGGGAATTGCGGCGGCTGCAAGCACAGGTGGTGCGGCAAGCCTCATCAGATACGTCGGCGTCGGGATTGTTGAGAGATCACGACAGAGACCGCCCCGTGTTCTCCGGCAGGCCCGCCTGGAGCGCGTCGGCGAAGAGCGGCTTCGCCAGTTCCGGCCGAATGAAAGCGGCGTATTCGGCCAGGGGCCGGACATGGCCGAAAAGCCCTACGGAGACGCGATGGCGGCCTCCCTTAGCCTGGCTTTTCCTTGCCAAGCCCAATGAGCGGTGGACCGTATTCCCCGGGAGTATCGAACACAACAACAGAAAGGGAAATTACGGTGCCGTGCGACCGGCCGCCGTTGACTTCGTCTTCGAGCCGTAACTAGATTGGCCGTGCTAGCGAGTAGCTAGACCTATCCTCGCTAGCGGGCGCTAGACGAAAGCGAGGTATAGAGCGCGCCAGAGTCCCCGCATACGAGGTCGCCGGGTATTTGTTGAGCCTATAGACCACATAATTTTCTTGCAGGACCCTCAGAGACGAGGATAGCACTTTCTCCCCGTCCTTTTTGATTGCAAGTATCTCGCGCGACTGTTTTCTATTCTCCGATCCCCCGCCCAAGTGCCGCCTCATGCTCTCCAGTGTGTCTTGCCCGCAATGCTCGCCTCCCCTCCCTGACTACGGGTCGCTGTCCTAGTGGTTCGAATTTGACACTTGGCGCGCCCGCTTGGATTGGTGACTCGAAGGGCCGGAATCGACCCGAAGCCGACTTTCAAACTGACACACGACCTGACAGCGCGCGGCGCGTCTGAGGCCTTCACGCGCCGTCGTCGGCGGAATGGACGTATTGCCGCCAGTCGTGCTTCTCCCTGAAGCCGAGCACTTCGCGCGCCTTGCGATTCGACAGCGGCGCTTCGAATTCGCCCATTTCCCGGGTGATCGGCACATTCGGGCAGAGCATCTCCAACGCTTCGCGGGTCGGCGTGTCGAGCGTGATCGTGTCGTTGACCGCGTTGAACACCTGGAAGCCCAGGCCGTCCTTCTCCAGGCAAAGCCGCACGATCTCGCCGAGGTC
>Ga0074046_10004296_pt1 | contig 11691 bp, 11 predicted proteins | sample BogForMeECP23OM3_FD_94441 | JGI IMG/M metagenome (GOLD analysis project Ga0074046, IMG submission 94441) | Bog forest soil microbial communities from Calvert Island, British Columbia, Canada - Bog Forest MetaG ECP23OM3 | ecosystem: Environmental > Terrestrial > Soil > Wetlands ...
CTCAATGCTCCGCTTTCTGCCGTGCCGCCGTCCATCGCCGCCCCTTCCCTTGCGAATCAGAGGCTTAAAACAGATTCAGCATTCGTTCCTCATGTCACGGACTTTTTCACCCGATTGCCCTGCCTTGCCGATGCGGTTGCCTAGAAAAATTTGAGCGAAAGCCTCAGGATACTGTGTTTGCTAAACGGGCAGCCTTCAGCCGCTCGAAGTCGTCGCCCGCGTGATAGGACGAGCGCGTGAGTGGGCTCGACGCCACGACGAGGAAGCCCTTTGCAAGCGCGATGCTCTTATAGCTTTCGAACTCGGCGGGCTCCACGAAGCGGTCTACGGCGGCATGCTTGCGCGTCGGCTGCAGATATTGGCCGATGGTGAGGAAATCCACATCCGCCGAGCGTAAGTCGTCCATAAGCTGGAGCACCTCGTTTCGCTTCTCGCCAAGGCCCAGCATGATGCCGGACTTGGTGAATAGGCGCGCGTCCAGCTCCTTGGCGCGCTGGAGCAGCCGCAGCGAATGGAAATAGCGCGCGCCGGGCCGGATGGTGAGATAGAGCGAGGGCACGGTTTCGAGATTGTGGTTGAACACATCGGGCCTCGCCGCGATCACGGTTTCGAGCGGGCCGTTGCCCTTTTTCAAAAAGTCGGGCGTCAGCACCTCGATAGTGGTGGCGGGCGCTGCCACACGGATCGCGCGGATGGTCGCGGCGAAATGGGCTGCACCGCCATCGGCCAAGTCGTCGCGGTCCACCGAGGTCACGACGACATGCTCCAATCCAAGTGCGGCGACCGCTTCGGCCACATGCCCGGGCTCGGCCTCGTCGAGCGCACCCGGCAAACCGGTCTTCACATTGCAAAAGGCGCAAGCTCTGGTGCAGGTGTCCCCCATGATCATCATGGTGGCGTGGCGCTTCTCCCAGCACTCGCCGATATTGGGGCAACCCGCCTCCTCGCACACGGTGTGCAGGCTGTTGTCGCGGACGATCTTGGCCGTGCCCGCATAAGCCGCCGAGCCGGGAGCCTTCACCCGAATCCATGAGGGCTTGCGCAACACCTCTGTGTCGGGCCGGCCCGCCTTTTCGGGGTGCCGCAACGCACCGCCTTCGCGCTTCTCCACAAGGGTAACCATCGGTCTTTGAAATCCTGCACTGCCGGGCCTGCGCCGCATATTGTCCTAGTTGCGCTCTTTTGCAAACGTGCTGTTATGCACCGGAGGAGAAGCCCCGATGCGTGCCTTGCAGATCGCCGTTGCGATAGGCGGCCTTGTTCCTGTTAGCGCGGGCTTGGCAGGTATCGTTCTCGGACCTGATCTCTCTGGCGCGACGGCTGCTTCGCTGGAACTCGACAGCCATTTCCGCTACCTGGGACCGGCGGATTGTGAGGGACCGGCGTCAGGGCGGCGTTTCAAGTTGTTTTGAAACGCTGCCCCGATTTCTTTTCCATGGCTTCCACAGGCTTGCGTAGCCTCGATTGATCGCCCGATGCCCGGCCGTGGCTGCGCTCTAGAAGCCCTCGTAGGGAGACCTATCCACTGAGATCAGGCAAGGTCGAAGCGATCGAGATTCATCACCTTGTTCCACGCAGCCACAAAGTCTTTCGCAAATGCCTCCTTCGAGTCGCTACATGCATAGACCTCCGCGATCGCCCGGAGCTGGGAGCTCGAACCGAAGATGAGGTCGGCGCGGGTGGCGGTCCACTTGACTTGGCCCGTCGCGCGATCACGCCCCTCGTACACGCCTGCGGACGTCGCGGAAGGCTCCCACTTCGTGTTCATGTCGAGCAGGTTGACGAAGAAATCATTCGTCAGCGCCTCCGGCTGGTTGGTGAAGACGCCGTCTTTGGACTGCCCGAAGTTGGCGCCAAGGGCGCGCAGGCCGCCGATGAGAACCGTCATCTCGGGGGCCGTCAGCGTCAAGAGCTGGGCCCGATCCACCAGCAGTTCCTCCGGCGTTCTCGGGTCTCCTTTCCGGAGGTAGTTGCGGAACCCGTCTGCGGCGGGCTCCAGGACGGCGAACGAGTGCGCATCGGTCTGCTCCTGCGAAGCGTCCGTGCGACCCGGCGAGAAGGGAACGTTCACGCCGTGCCCGGCCTTTTTCGCAGCTTCCTCTACGGCTGCGCAGCCGCCCAGAACGATCAGGTCGGCAAGCGAGACCTTCTTCCCGCCGGACTGCGAGCTGTTGAAATCCTTTTGGATCGCCTCCAGCGTCTGCAGGACCTTCGCCAGTTCGGCCGGCTGGTTGACTTCCCAGTCCTTCTGCGGCGCGAGGCGAATACGCGCCCCGTTCGCCCCTCCGCGCTTGTCGGAGCCGCGGAACGTGGACGCCGACGCCCAGGCCGTCGTGACGAGTTGGGAGATCGACAGTCCGGAGGCGAGGATCTTGGCTTTCAGAGCCGCAATGTCCTGCTCCCCGATCAGCGGATGATCCACAGCGGGGATCGGGTCTTGCCACGGCAGCGGCTCCTTCGGAACGAGCGGGCCGAGATAACGCACGATCGGGCCCATGTCGCGGTGCGTCAGCTTGAACCACGCCCGAGCGAAGGCATCCGCGAACTCATCCGGATTCGCGTGGAAGCGCCGCGCAATCGGCTCGTAGATCGGGTCCATCCGCATCGCCATGTCCGCGTCGGTCATGATGATCGGGACCCTCTTCGACGAATCGTGGGCGGCTGGCGCGAGATTTTTGTCAGTCGCCACCTTCGGCGTCCACTGCCAAGCGCCCGCCGGGCTTTTCGTCAGTTCCCACTCGTTGCCGAACAACATGTCCAGATAGCTGTTGTCCCACTGCGTCGGCGTCGGCGTCCATCCGCCTTCCAGACCGCTGCCAATCTGATCACCACCTTTACCGCTGCCAAAGCTGCTCTTCCAGCCGAGGCCCTGCTCTTCGATGCCGGCGGCCTCCGGCGCCGGCCCGACCAGCGCCGCATCGCCGGCGCCATGGCATTTGCCAAAGGTGTGGCCGCCGGCGGTGAGCGCGACGGTCTCCTCGTCGTTCATCGCCATGCGCGCGAATGTCTCCCGAACCTCCCGGCCGGAGGCGAGCGGATCCGGTTTGCCGTTCGGCCCTTCCGGGTTCACGTAGATCAGACCCATCTGAACGGCGGCGAGGGGATTTTCGAGGTCCCGGTCACCGGCGTGGCGCTTGTCGCCAAGCCACTCGGTCTCAGATCCCCAGTACGTGTCTTCTTCGGGCTCATAGACGTCCGCGCGCCCGCCGCCGAAGCCGAAGGTCTTGAAGCCCATCGACTCCAGAGCGACGGTGCCGGCGAGAATCATAAGGTCGGCCCACGAGATTTTCCGGCCGTACTTCTGCTTGATCGGCCAGAGCAATCGGCGCGCCTTGTCGAGGTTCACGTTGTCCGGCCAGCTATTGAGCGGCGCAAAGCGTTGCTGGCCGGAGCCGGCGCCGCCGCGACCGTCGCCGACGCGGTACGTGCCTGCGCCGTGCCACGCCATCCGGATGAACAACGGCCCATAGTGGCCATAGTCCGCCGGCCACCAATCCTGCGAGTCCGTCATCAAGGCATGAAGGTCCTTAATCACGGAATCGAGGTCGAGGCTCTTGAATTCCTCCGCGTAGTTGAACCCCTTGCCCATGGGATTGGACAGGGGAGAGTGCTGATGGAGAATATTCAGGTTCAACTGGTTCGGCCACCAGTCGCGGTTCGAATGGACCTCAGCAGCCGTGCGCTTGTGAGCCCCGCCCTTCACCGGGCACTTGGTATCGTCAGCCATGTTTGTCTCCTCGACCCTGTTCAGTGTACGAGCCTCTTACCCAACGGATCTCATCAGGTAAAGTTAGAGTTTTTGATTGCACAATAAGATGCCCTGATGATCCAGTTCCATGGCTAGCGCAATGACAAAGAGCAAGTCATGCGGAATATCCTGATCGGCAGGAAGCTCGAGAACAACCATGTCGAAGCTGCCATCGGAATTGACGATGAGGGAAACTAGGCCGCCTCCTGGCCCGATCTCCCAATTCACACTCCAGCACCTCCGCGTCCGCAACGGGAATACGCAAGCGGCCATTACAAACGCCCCTTGCTCTCGTGGGTGGACCTAGCCATTGCGCTTCCGCATCGATGGCCACAGCCCATCCTGCTTAGAAATGAATAACCCGCCCGTAGGCATCCAGCACGCTCTCGCCCATCATCTCGGACAGCGTCGGGTGCGGGAAGATCGCCTCCATCAGCTCGGCTTCGGTCGTCTCCAGCGTCTTGGCAATGCCGAAGCCCTGTATGAGCTCGGTGACCTCCGCGCCGATCATATGCGCGCCGAGCAGTTCGCCAGTCTTGGCGTCGAAGATCGTCTTGACGAACCCCTCCGGCTCGCCGAGCGCGATGGCCTTGCCGTTGCCCTGATAGGGGAAGCGGCCAACCTTGATCTCGCGCCCGTTCGCCTTCGCGGCGGCTTCGGTGAGGCCGATTGAGGCCACTTGCGGATGCGAATAGGTGCAGCCCGGCACATTCTTCACGTTCAGCGGATGAACATCGCTCTTGCCCGCGATCTTCTCGACGCAGATGATGCCTTCGTGGCTCGCCTTATGCGCAAGCCAGGGCGGTCCAGCCACATCGCCTATGGCGTAGATGCCCGGTGCGGCGGTGCGGCAAAATTCGTCGATGACGATGTGCGAATTTTCGATCCTAACGCCCTGTTCTTCCAGGCCGAGGTTTTCGACGTTGCCTACGATTCCAACGGCGAGGATGACACGGCTAAACTCCTGCGTCTCCTGCTTGCCGTCCTTCAGCGCGATGGTGGCTTTTACACTGTTGGCGCCCTTTTCAAGTTTTTCCACCTTCGCGCCGGTGTAGATTTTAATGCCTTGCTTTTCGAAGGATTTCTTCGCAAAGGCCGAAACCTCCTCATCCTCCACGGGCAAAATCCGGTCCATAATCTCGACCACGGTGACCGTCACGCCGAGTGCGTTGTAGAAGCTCGCAAACTCGATGCCGATGGCGCCGGAGCCTACGACCAAAAGCGACTGCGGCGTCTCTGCCGGAACCATCGCTTCCTTATAGGTCCAGATCAGCTTTCCGTCGGGCTCAAGGCCCGGCAGCGAGCGCGCCCTGGCGCCGGTCGCGATGATGATGTGCTTGGCTTCCAAATCGGCGAGCGGCTTGCCGTCCTTGCCCGCCACCTCGATCACGCCCCTGCTCTTCACCTTCGCGGTTCCCGAGATCACGGCGACCTTATGCTTTTTTAAGAGGTAGGCGACGCCGCTCGACAGCTTCTCCGCAACCTTCCGCGACCGGCTCACCACTTTCGCCAAGTCGAAGCCGATATCCTTCGCCTTCAGCCCGAAATCGTCCGCGTGCCTAAATAGCGTCAGTACCTCTGCGGTTCTGAGCAGCGCCTTGGTCGGGATGCAGCCCCAGTTCAGGCAAATTCCGCCCAAATGCTCGCGCTCGATGACGGCCGTTTTCAGCCCGAGCTGCGCCGCGCGGATCGCCGCGACGTAACCTCCGGGGCCCGCACCAATCACCGCGACATCGAATGCTTCGGTCATAATCGTCCCCCATGGGAAATGCCAAGCGGCGCACAAACGGTGCGGTTAGCTTGAGATGCAGGCAAAGAAAAACGCGATTCCAGCGGAGATACCCAAAATGGCACGCACGGCGTGAAGAGCACCCCATTTCTTGATGAGCGCCCTTGCCTCGGGATTTGGGTCCGCAGGTTCCATCCTCATGAGCTTGTTGTTCGTAGGCATGATGGCGATCAGCGTCCATGGCCAATTCGCGAGCAGCAAAAGAGCGCCCCAGAAAAAATCGCCCTCTCCCTTTTCGTACCAAGCGATAAGCCCGCATATGCAGCCCGCGAGCGCGAGCGGCCCTTGCATGGCAAAGCCCCGCTTGTAAGAGGGCTTCCATTGGGTCAACAGCGCCTTGTCATCCAGCCTGAGTCGCGCCGGCTGCTCTGCGAAACTCACGTAAATCGCAACACCGGCAAACGCCGCGGCGATCATCAAGGCGAGGTGTCCGAAGATGATGTCCATGCCTTCGATCCCTTAAATCAGCATCGTGACCGGCTCCTCGATGAAGCCTTTGAAAGCGCTCAGGAGCTGCGCGCCGAGCGCGCCGTCTACAACCCTGTGATCGCAGGAGAGCGTGCAGCTCATCATCGTCGCCGCCACGATCTGCCCGCCTTTCACGATAGCGCGGCTCTCGCCCCGGCCCACGGCCAGGATGGTGGCGTGCGGCGGGTTGATGACCGCGTCGAAATTGTCGATGCCGAACATGCCGAGGTTCGAGATCGCGGTGGTCCCGCCCTGATATTCGTGGGGCGCCAGCCGGCGGCGGCGCGCGCGTTCCGCAAGTCCCTTCACCTCGTTCGAGATCTGCGCGAGCGTCTTATGCTCCACGCCGCGAAGGACCGGTGTGAACAGCCCGCCATCGATGGCGACCGCAACGCCGATATCGGAGCTTTTATGGATCAGAAGCCCGCGCTCGGTGAAGGTGGCGTTGGCATCGGGCACACGCTGCAGCGCCAGCCCCATCGCCTTGATGATAAAGTCGTTCACGGACAGCTTGAACGCGCCCGGCCCGTCCTTCGGCGAGCGGGCGTTGAGCCGCTGGCGCGCGTCGAGCAGCGCGTCTATCTCGCAATCGACGCTGAGCCGGAAGTGCGGGATCGTGGCCGCAGCCTGCGTCAGGCGCAAGGCGATGGTCTTGCGCATATTGTCGAGCGGGCGGACCTCGTAGCTGCCCTTCTCGTAAAGCGCAAGGATCTGATCGTCCGGCATCGCCGCCGGGAAGGCCCGCGACGGAACGAGCGCTTGGGTGCCATTCTGGCCGGGCGCGGCCGCAGCGTCCGGTGCTTTTTGCACGCCCGCGCGCTGGGCCTCGTCAAGGTCGTGCTTGACGATGCGCCCGCGCGGGCCAGAGCCCTTCACGAGCGAAAGCTCGATGCCCGCTTGAGCCGCGAGCCGCCGCGCCAGCGGCGAGGCGAAAATGCGGCCGTGGCCGTTGGCATTTGTCTGTGCAACTTCCCCCTCACCCCGGCCCTCTCCCGCCAGGGGAGAGGGAGCCGCTCGTGCCTGTTGCGGCGGCGCGCCAGAAACGCCGTTTTCCCCTCTCCCCTCGCGGGAGAGGGGTAGGGGTGAGGGTGCCTTTTCCCCAATTGCCGAAACGTCTTCCCCTTCGGCAAGCAAAATGGCGATGGGCGTATTCACTGCCACGCCCTCGGTGCCTTCCGGGACCACGATCTTGCCAATAGTGCCCTCGTCGACGGCCTCGACCTCCATAGTCGCTTTATCCGTCTCGATCTCGGCTATAGCGTCGCCGGACAAAACCTTATCGCCCTCTTTCTTGAGCCATTTCGCAAGCTTGCCCTGCTCCATGGTGGGCGACAAAGCGGGCATGAGGATCGGTGTCGGCATCTTTTGACCTTTTCTACACCAGGTGTTTCTCCGCCCACTGTCATGGCCGGGCTTGACCCGGCCATCCAGGTTAAGAGGCACAGCTTCGGCATATTCTCTGGATGGCCGGGTCAAGCCCGGCCATGACATTTAGTTCCGGTAGCAGACTGCTTTCACGGCTTTGACCACCTTGGCCTTATCGGGCAGCGCGAGCTTTTCCAGGGTAGCGGCGTAAGGCATCGGCACGTCCTCGCCCGAGACCTTGGTGGGCGGCGCGTCGCGATAATCGAAGGCCTCCGCCGTCACGCGCGCGCATATCTCCGAGCCCAGCGAGCAAACCGGCCAAGCCTCCTCGACCGTCACGATGCGGTTCGTTTTGCGCACCGAAGCGAGCACGGTTTCCATATCGAGCGGACGCAGCGTGCGAAGGTCGATCACCTCGGCATCGATCCCCTCCGCCTCCAGCTCCTTGGCTGCCTCGAGCGCATAGACCATGCCGCGCGACCACGAAACGATGGTCACGTCCTTGCCGGGCCGCGCGATCTTGGCCTTGCCGATGGGGATCACATAGTCATCGAGCTTCGGCACCGGCCCTGTCACGCCGTAGAGAATCTCGTTCTCCAGGAACACGACCGGGTTGGGGTCGCGGATGGCGGCCTTGAGCAGGCCCTTGGCGTCCGCGGCGGTAGACGGCGCGATGACCTTCAGGCCGGGCACATGCGCGTACCAAGCAGAATATTCCTGGCTATGCTGAGCGCCCACGCGCGCCGCGGCCCCGTTCGGCCCGCGGAAGACGATGGGGCAGCCCATTTGTCCGCCGGACATGTAAAGCGTCTTGGCTGCCGAGTTGACGATATGGTCGATGGCTTGCATCGCGAAGTTGAAGGTCATGAACTCGACGATGGGCCGCAGCCCCGCGAACCCCGCGCCCACGCCGAGCCCCGCAAAGCCAGCCTCGGTGATGGGCGTATCGATCACGCGGTGCGGGCCGAACTCGTCGAGCAGCCCTTGCGTGACCTTGTACGCGCCCTGATATTCGGCAACCTCCTCGCCCATGACGAATACGGCGTCGTCGCGGCGCATCTCCTCCGCCATGGCGTCGCGCAGCGCCTCGCGCACGGTTATTTGCACCATCTCGGTGCCTTCTGGGATCTCGGCGGCGCTGTCGTAGGCGGGAGCAAGAACCTCCCCCTCACCCCGGCCCTCTCCCACCAGGGGAGAGGGAGCCGGTTGTGCCTGTTGCGGGGGTGCGCCCGGAGTAATGCTATCTTCCCCTCTCCCCTCGCGGGAGAGGGGTAGGGGTGAGGGGGGCTTCGCCGCATACCCATTCGCCAGCGCCGAGGCATCCTCGCCATCGGTCAGGATCACGGCAATCGGCGTGTTGACCTTCACGCCTTCGGTCCCGGCCGGCACCAAAATCCTGCCGAGCTTGCCCTCATCGACGGCCTCGACCTCCATCGTGGCCTTGTCGGTCTCGATCTCGGCGATGACGTCGCCCGAGCGGACCTCGTCACCCTCGGCCTTCATCCATTTGGCGAGCTTGCCCTCTTCCATTGTGGGCGAGAGGGCTGGCATGAGAACTTGTGTCGGCATTTCGTCCCTAACTCCACCGTTCATTAGCGGCTTGGGTGCGTGTTATTGCCCTGCCCAAAACCGCAGCGACGCAATATCCAAGCGAGCGTTTCGAAACTGCGAAACCAATAAAACCATCTAGAACCCGCCTGGCACGGTACCGCACATGGCACTCAAGAGGGCACATATTGTTGTGCCCCCTAGACTCGCGCACAAACAAACAACACCGGTGTTTTCAGCCGCCACGCCAGCGGCTCAGCGCAGAACATCCGTGTAAAGCTCGGCGGGCTCAGGTTCGGGATCGTGCGTGGCGAAATCCGCCGCCTCGTTCACGATGCCGCGGATCTCCTTGTCGATGGCTTTGAGCCCGTCCTCGCTCTCGCGGCCCGTTTCCAACAGCCGCGCCCGTACCTGCTCGATGGGATCGTGCCCTTGGCGCATCTTGTCGACCTCCTCCTTCGAGCGGTACTTGGCCGGATCGGACATGGAGTGGCCGCGATAGCGGTAGGTGAGCATTTCGAGGATATAGGGCCCCTTGCCCTCGCGCGCATGCGCCACGGCCTTCTCCGCCGCCGCCTTCACCGCGCGCACGTCCATGCCGTCCACCTGCTCGCCGGGGATGTTGAAGCTCGCCCCGCGCTGCGAAAGGTCCGTCATCGCGGACACGCGGTCGATGCGCGTGCCCATGCCGTATTTGTTGTTCTCGACGACATAGATCACCGGCAGCTTCCAAAGCGCCGCCATGTTGAAGGCCTCGTAGACCTGGCCCTGGTTCGCCGCGCCGTCGCCGTAATAGGCGAGGCAAACCTTGCCGTTGCCTTTGTATTTGTTGGCGAGCGCGAGCCCTGTGCCGAGCGGCACCTGCGCGCCGACGATGCCATGCCCGCCGAAGAAGTTCTTCTCCACCGAGAACATGTGCATGGAGCCGCCCTTGCCGTGACTATAGCCGCCGCGGCGCCCGGTCAGCTCGGCCATGACGCCCTTCGGGTCCATGCCGCAGCTCAGCATATGGCCGTGATCGCGATAGGCGGTGATGACCTGATCGCCCTCGCCTATCGCCATCTGCATGCCCGCGACCACCGCTTCCTGGCCGATGTAAAGGTGGCAGAACCCGCCAATTTGGCCCATGCCGTAAAGCTGGCCCGCCTTCTCCTCGAAGCGGCGGATGAGCAGCATCGCCCGGTAGGCATGCATTTCCTCTTCGCGGCTCAATTCGGGCACGGGGTGCCTCTCCTCTCTTGCTGTCTCAGAAAGATCGTCGAGCATCGCGTGAACTCTCATGAATGAAGTCTGCGCCATAAAGAAAGCAGCGGCCTATTGTGCCCTACATAATCGCTTTTTGCCCGGTCTACTACCCAGTCGTCTCGCACAAGCGAAACTGCGCATGGCGGCCATCCGCGCGAAGAAGCGCCTGAAGAAATAGAGCGTTCGAAGCAAACTCCGCTGCCATGGCCGCAACGGATGCGGCCATGCAAAGCAACAGCTAGCGATTGCAATGCGTTAGTGGATCGCCCGGCCATGAAGCCGGCCCTTCCAGAAAGTTCCCCGCAAGCTTTTGCGCCGGAGTGACACCCAAGCCCAGAAACTCCAGCCCTCCGGCCGCACTATTTGCCGCCGTTCACGATTACGATATCGGCGGGATGGGCGAGGTCGAGGAGCGAGCGGGCCTGCTCATCGAGGAGCGACGGATCGGCGGTGGATTTGTCCTTGAGCAGCGCCGCGTCGCGTTCGAGCCGCGCGTGCTCCGCTTTAAGCTGAGCGAGCTCCTTGGCGAGCGCATCGACGCGCGCGTGAAGCTGACGGTTGGCAATGAGCCCGTGCGCGCCGCGCACAGCTTCGGACGCCACATAGCCCATGAGGCCGAGAAGCACTGCGAGTAAGATGAATTGCCGCAAAATCCGCCCCCGTTCTGGCCGCCACAGGCGCTGCACGCGCGGCACATAAGATAGCCGGCAGCGGTTAGCGAGCGGTTAACTTCCCGTCATGACGTGGTGTCGCAAACCGTCGAGGCCGCGCCGTGTCCTGGTAAGCGCAAACCAACCTCCAAGGGAAGTCGAATCGCAACAGCCACAAGAGGCCGGCCTCTATATTTAGTACGCACCTAAGGCACCCGTGCGCAGGTGCTAAGAATAACCTTAAAAATGACTCCACGGGCTGCGGCGCCGCGCTATAGATTTTCCATCCTGCGTAATCCGGTTAAGCTTCGAGCATGGAGCGGCCGGTAAAGTCGTAGCGCTTTTGTGATCCGGTAGGGAGAGGCTGACCCATGACACCGCAACACGGCACGAAACCTTCCCGAGCCATGCCTTTGCCGGCGCGCATGCTGGGCATAGCCGGGCTTATCCCCTTCGCAGTTGGAGCCCTGGCCGTGAACTTCGCGCCTGAGATCAAGGCGGAGGCCGCCGCCACTCTCCTCATTTACGGGGCTGTGGTTTTGTCGTTCCTTGGCGGCGTACGCTGGGGTTTCGCCGTGCTGGAAGAAGAAAAAGCAGGCTGGGCGGCGTATGGATCGAGCGTTGTCCCATCGCTCGCCGCTTGGTTCGCTGCCGTAACGGGAGGGCCGGGCGGCCTTCTCGTTTTAGCTGCTGTGCTGGCGGTTTGGTTTTTCATAGAGCGCACCGCGCCGCCCTCTCTTCCTCTGCCTTCGTGGTATATGCGGCTCCGCGCGGGTTCGACTGTGTTCGCGGTGCTCTCGCTCGGCGCTGCCGCGTTCTCCTGGTAAGCCGCAAGGCTCAGCCCCTGCCGCGATAAGCCGGCACGCCCTGGTCGGGCA
>Ga0074046_10004297_pt1 | contig 11690 bp, 8 predicted proteins | sample BogForMeECP23OM3_FD_94441 | JGI IMG/M metagenome (GOLD analysis project Ga0074046, IMG submission 94441) | Bog forest soil microbial communities from Calvert Island, British Columbia, Canada - Bog Forest MetaG ECP23OM3 | ecosystem: Environmental > Terrestrial > Soil > Wetlands ...
ACGAGCGCTGCGACTACCTTGTGATGGAGAGCACCTACGGGAATCGTGAGCATCCACACGACGACCCTAAGCCGGAGCTGGCGGCCCTGATCCGTGCCACCGTACAGCGCGGAGGCAGCGTTGTCATCCCGGCCTTCGCCGTAGAACGCACCCAGAAGCTGCTTTTCATGCTCAAGGAGTTGATGGAGACCGATCAGATTCCGCGCGTCCCTGTTCACGCGGACAGCCCAATGGCGATCAAAGCGGTGCAGATTTTCCTGAAATACACGGACGAGTTCACCCCCGAGACGAAGGCTCTCATCGACAACTACGGTTCTCCGTTGGATTGGGCTAATTTCTACTTCGACCTCACGCAAGATGACTCCAAGAAGATCAACGAGTCGAAGTACCCGGCGATCATAGTTTCATCTAGTGGCATGGCTACCGGCGGACGGGTCTTGCACCACTTGATGCAGCGCCTCCCAGACCCGAGGAATCTGGTTCTGTTTATCGGTTTTCAGGCGCAGGGGACCCGCGGCTATGACATCAAGAACAATGCCGGCGAAGTCAAGATGTTCGGAGAAATCGTGCCGGTCCGAGCACAGGTGGCGGCGTTAGAGCAGTTCAGCGACCACGCCGACACGCCCGAGTTGCTGGAGTGGCTGCACACGTTCCAGGCTGTGCCTAAGCAGACCTATCTCGTGCACGGCGAACCGGCTGCCGCCTCGGACCTGCGAGCGGCAATGGAGAAGAACCTCACTTGGAATGTGCAAGTCGCGGCCTACAAACAGAAAGTCCCCATCGTCTAAACGAGGAGAATCCGATGGCAGCCTATGGCCTGATTGAGTACGAGGATGCTGATCCTGAAGTCCGTGCCGTCTATGACGACATCATGGCAACCCGCCAGGTCGATTGGATCAACAACTTCTGGAAGGCAATTGCTCACGATCCGGCATTGCTGAAGCGAACGTGGGAGAACATCAAGCAGATCATGGCACCCGGCGTGCTCGATCCTTTGGTCAAGGAGATGATCTATGTCGCCGTGAGCGTGACCAACGGATGTGATTATTGCATTGCTTCCCACACGGCTTCGGCCCGGAAGAACGGAATGACTCCCGCGATGTTCCACGAATTGATGGCCGTAGTCGGTATGGCCAACGAAACCAATCGCCTGGTCAAGGGGTACCAGGTCGAGATCGATGACGCCTTCAAGATGCCGTCGTCGTGAGCCCCTAAGTCCGGGCGTCGGGTAATCGCGACGGTATCGGTATAATGAGAATTCTCCTATGAAAGCCTACGTTTACGTTTCGCTCAAAAAGAGTGTGCTTGATCCTCAAGGCAAAACCATTCATGGCGCCCTGAAAAAGATGGGCTATCGGGGCGTCAACGACTTGCGCCAGGGAAAGTACTTCGAAATCGCGTTGGACGACAGCGTCGGACGCGAAGACGCTCAGGCGGAAGTCGATCGCATCGCCCGCGAAGTGCTGACGAATCCGGTGATCGAGGAATATCGTTTCACTCTAGAGAGCTAGCCAGTGGTACCCGCATCCAAATTGATGCGACCCATTGCGCTGCCAGATCTTGGTTACGAACGTAACTGCCTGTTCTCCCGTCAGGCCTCGAAATCGGATAGGATTTAGTAATTACTCGCGATTTCGGTCGAGACCGCGAGCCTCAGCTTTCACCGACCGCGGAACGCGGGCATAGCCAGTTTCCTGGAGCATAAGAGATGTGCGGCATCGTTGGGTACGTTGGGAAAAAACGGGTCGTCCCGGTCATCATTGACGGCCTTCGTCGGTTGGAATACCGCGGGTATGACTCGGCCGGCATTGCTGTGGCGGGCAATGGCGAGGGGTTGCAGGTGCGCCGTGCGGAAGGCAAACTGCGCAACCTGGAAGAGGCTATCCAGCTAAAGCCGCTCGATGGAACCTACGGCATCGGGCACACCCGCTGGGCCACGCACGGACGTCCCACGGAAGAGAACGCCCATCCCCACCGCGACTGCACCGGAAAGATCGTGGTTGTGCACAATGGCATTGTTGAAAACTACATGATCTTGAAGAAGAAGCTCGTGGAAGGTGGACACACGTTCCGCACCGAGACTGACACCGAAGTCATCGCCCATCTCATCGAGAAAGCCCTGGCGGACGCTGATCACAAGATCCCGCTGGAAGAAGCGGTGCGCGAGACCGTCAAGCAACTGACTGGCGTCTTCGCTATCGCCGTGATCTATTCGGATGAGCCGAACAAGATCGTCGCTGGGCGCAACGGTCCTCCTGCAGTGATTGGGCTCGGTGATGATGAATATTTCGTTGCCAGCGATGTGCCCGCCATCCTCTATCACACCCGCGATCTGTTTTTCCTGGGCGACGGCGACCTGGCCGTGATCACACCCGCGGGCGTGCAGTTGACCGATTTCGACGGCCATCCCATTACACGCCAGGTCCAGCACATAACATGGGACCCCATCATGGCCGAAAAGGGCGGCTTCAAGCACTTCATGCTTAAGGAGATCTTTGAGCAGCCTCGTGCGGTGCGCGACACCACGTTGGGACGCGTCTCTCTCGACACCGGCAAAGTTTTTCTCGACGATATGGACATCACCGAAGAGGACTTCCGGAACCTTCAACGTGTTTACATCGCTGCGTGCGGCACGAGTTGGCATGCCGGTCTTGCCGCCAAGTTCATGGTCGAGCGGTTGGCGAAAGTCACAGTCGAAGTAGACTATGCCAGCGAGTTTCGCTACCGCGATCCACTCACCGGGCCCGATGACCTCACTATTCTTATCACTCAGTCGGGCGAAACTGCTGACACCATTGCAGCCATGCGAGAGTCGCGGACGAAGGGTTCGAAAACCCTGGGTATCTGCAACGTTGTTGGTTCGATGATCGCGCGCGAGTCCAGTGGCACAATCTACACCCACGCCGGCCCCGAGATTGGCGTCGCTTCCACCAAAGCCTTCACGGCGCAATTGACCGCGCTGTTTCTGTTCGCGGTGTACCTCGGCTCGGTTCGGGGCACCATCAGCCCTGAAGAGGCAAGGAAACTGCTGACCGAACTCACCTTGATTCCTGGTAAGCTCGAGTCCCTGCTGAGCAGTGACGACGAGACTGAGGAGTTGGCCAAGCGTTATCACCGCGCTCAGGATTTCCTCTACCTGGGACGCGGCGTTCACTATCCGATAGCCCTCGAGGGCGCCCTGAAAATGAAGGAAATTTCGTACATTCACGCCGAAGGGTACCCGGCGGGTGAAATGAAGCACGGACCGAATGCTCTGATCGATGAAGATCTTCCGGTCGTGATCATGGCCACGCGTGATCTCAATGACCCCGGCTCCGTGCAGCGTTACGAGAAGACGATTTCCAACCTGAAGGAAGTGAAGGCGCGATCGGGAACGGTGATTGCGGTTGCAACCGAAGGCGACGACGAGATTAAGGAATCGGCGGACCATGTGCTTTACGTTCCGCACGCGCCCGAGCTACTCAGTCCGATTCTTGAGGTCGTCCCGCTCCAATTGTTGGCGTACCACATCGCAGTTCGCAGGGGATGCGACGTCGACCAGCCTCGCAACCTGGCAAAATCAGTAACCGTCGAATAAATGGGCGCGAAGCGAGCGTGGAAGACTACTGAGTTGGCCGCGTTGCTTGTCGTCTCGCTGTTCGGTTTCGAATGGGCAGTAGCCCACGATGCAAATGGCTTAGCACCGTCATCTAAGTAGAGTGAGTGAACCTTATTCAGTGGCAACTCCTGCTCCAGTCCCCGACACCACCGTCCGTCAACCCGGCGAACGGAAGCTTTTGCCCGCCCGCCTGGCGCGTTCCGTCCTGCTGTCGGAGCAGACCAAGCATTTGGAGTTCGCAGTGGAAGGCGTAAGCGAATTTCGCTTCATTCCCGGCCAGTTCGTGTCGATCGTACAGCCGAAACCGGACGGCAAAACCCATACCCGCGCTTACTCAATCGCCTCCACACCCCGAGCTGGTGCGGAATTTGACTTGTGCCTGAACCGTGTCGAACAGGGCTTTCTGTCCAATTGGCTGTGCGACCTGGAGGAAGGCGCGACCGTCAAGTTTCACGGGCCACACGGGATGTTCACGTTACGCGAACCTCGTCACGACGCGGTGTTCATTGCCACCGGCACAGGAGTCGCACCGTTTCGCGGGATCGTTCATTGGCTCTTTGAGCAGCCCGAGCGCAACCACGGCCACGAATTTTGGCTGGTCTACGGCACGCGCCACGAAGACGGACTCTATTATCGTGATGAATTGCGCGCGATCGAGAACGCCCATTCCAACTTCCACTACGTCCCAACCCTTAGCCGCGGCGGCAACGAATGGCAAGGACCTCGCGGATATGTACAGGACCACGTGCGCGAGATAGTAGGCGGACGCCACGACATGAGTGCCTACATCTGCGGGCTGCACCAGATGGTGGACGCCAACCGCAAGCTGCTCAAAGACGATCTGGGTTGGGATCGGAAGCAGATCGTCTTCGAGCGGTATGACTAAGTTTCCGCCGCCGCGCTATTGCAACGCATTGGTCAGAAACCCTGCAACCTCCTGTTTCAGCCGCCCGAGCGCGTCACTTTTGATGTACATCATGTGTCCAGCATCATAATAGCCGAGCGTGATTTTCGCGTGCTGCTGCGCGTTGAGGTTCATGTGGCTTAGTGTGTACTGCGTTGCAAAGTACGGAGTCGCCAGGTCGTAGTATCCCGAAGCCACGAACAACTTCATGTACGGGTTCTTCACGAATGCGAGGCGCAGCGCCTCACTCGTATCAGGGAATCCTTCCCCGGCTGATCCCCAATCCCAGTCGGTGACGCCACCCCCGAGCACGTAGTACTCAAGATCGGTCTTGTACCCGAGATCGCTGCGGACGTAGTTATTGAAGGTCGCGGTAAACGGCGGACGTATGACTGACATCGAAGGGTCGTAATACATGCCCTCCCCACGCACCCGAGAGAGGTCATCGCCGGTGAACCGGCTATCGAGCCGTCCCACCATCAGCCGCTGGCTGCGCAGTAATTCGCGGCAAAAAACGCCCTGCGTCAGACGCATGTCGTTCTCGTCTACAACGCTTCGATCGATTCCGGTGAATCGTGCCACATTGTCAACCAGGCTCTGGCGTTCCTGTGGAGTCAGGCTGTCGCCCTTTTCGAGGGCGCTGGCATAGGGCCCAGCAGCAAACTGTTGCGCTTCACTCAGCACACTGGCAAGATCGCGCTGCTGCAAGTCCGGTGGCAGCTTCTTGTGGTACCAGGCAGTCGAAGTGTAACTCGGCAGGTAGAGGATGTAGGGAAGGTCGTTGCCGCGCGTGAACTCCAGCGTCTGGAAATTCAGCACCGAGGAAACCAGCACTACCCCGCTCAGCGCAACACCGCGGTCAACCAGGTATCCGCTCAGACCGGCTGCGCGCGTTGTGCCGTAGCTCTCGCCTACCAGGAACAGCGGAGACGTCCATCGCTGGTAGCGGCTCAAATAAAGGCGAATGAATTCGGCAACCGCCGAAATGTCGCCCTTCACCCCGAAGAACTTCTTGGCGAGTTCCTTCTTGGTCGCCCGGCTGTAACCAGTTCCCACGGGATCGATAAAGACGAGGTCCGTCTGGTCGAGCCACGTGTCCTCGTTGTCAACCAGTTCGAAAGGAGGCTGGGGCATGCCGCCGTCAGGCAGCATTTTTACTCGTCGCGGTCCGATCGCTCCGAGATGCAGCCAGATCGATGCCGATCCCGGCCCGCCGTTAAACGAAAACATCAGTGGGCGTTTGGCCGTGGGATTATCCAGAGTGTAGGCGACGAAGAAGATGTTGGCCTCAACCTCGGTGCCTTCTTCATTCCGAATCGGCATGTAGCCGGCAGTCGCGGTGTAATGCAGTACCCGGCCACCGATGTGGATCTCGTGGTGTGTAACAATCGGCGGCTCCTCTTTTGGAGCCGCGGGCTTCTCCGAATCGGCTGGAAGTTTGCCGGACTTCTCGGTGGTTTGAGCACCCTTCTCGGCTGACTTCCCCGCCTCGGCGGATTCTTTCTGCTGGGCAGCAAGGCCAATGGCACAAACGACGAACATGAAACAAAATGCAGTGGCGCGAACATAGCGCATCCCGGCTCTCCCTCGATTGCGAGTGATTTACATCCCGTCAATGGACGGACGATCCGTGCAACTGTAACATGCGAAATGGCGGTCTAGGACTTGCCTGCCTTGCGTTGCTCACGTTCGACCTTCGAAGCCTCGCGCCGCCGCATCGCTCCTTCGTACCTGCGCCTTTCGTCTTCCGTTTCCGGGATCACGGGGTTCACGGGCAAGCGGCGACCATGACGGTCCACGGCGACAAATGTGAGATACGCTGTAGCCACCTTTTGCCGGGAACTGGAAATGTAATTCTCGACCGAGACCCTCACCCCCACCTCCATCGAGGTCCTGAACACTCGGTTCACCGACGATTGCAGCAAAACCATGTCCCCCACATGCACCGGCACCAGAAAGTCAATGTGGTCCATCGAGGCGGTCACAACGTAAGAATGCGAGTGACGATGGGCCGCGAGGGCGCCCGCCAAATCGATCCAGTGCATCAGGCGGCCGCCCAGCAACGCGCCCAGCGGATTGGTGTCGTTGGGAAGTACCAGTTCGATCATCTCGGACTTCGACTCACTTACCGGCCTTGGTTGCAAGACTTCTTCGCTTTGCTCCATCTCTTTCCTTTTTGCCCGATCTCCGTGGTCGGGAGCCATGGCTTGGCTCTCATAAGATACAGGCCTCAACTTCTCGCCCAGGAAAATGAAAGCTGTCTTGCAATTGTAATGGCCGCACGCTCCCACCTGCACCTCGCTGGCACAGCCACAGGTTCGGACGTTGAGATTGGTGTATGCGCTGCTGTACTATTCGTTCGAATCCCAGGAGAAACGGCCCATGCCCGATGAGACCCGCGTGGCAGCGTTACAAGAGATCCTGAAAGACAACCCGAATGACGCTTTTGCCCGCTACGCTCTGGGTCTGGAATATTCCGGCTCCGGTGAAACCGAAGCTGCCCTGGCAGAGTTCGCTAAGTTGCTCGAAGCCCATCCCGACTACACCAACGGATACTTTATGTCGTCCCAGGTCCTGGCTCGCGCGGAACGCGTCGACGAAGCCCGCGCCATGTTGCGAAGAGGCATCGAATCGGCGCGCCGCACTAACAACCGGCATGCTCTTTCGGAGATGGAGGCCATGCTCGATGAACTGGAGCATGGAGACTGAATCCTGCATTCGGAGATGCTTGGCCGGAAATCCGCTCTAGCTTAGCTATGACGAAGATTTGCGCTGGTCTTGGCTCGCTCATAGGCGATAATTACGCCAGCATGATCCCGTTTGAAAGTCTGGCTAATTGCGCGAACTCTGGTAAGCCCATTCCTCCGCATCAGGGCGGTGCAACGTTCTCCCGCTTGCTTCGGTCTCTGTTGCTAATCGTTCTGGTGGGCCCTTCAATCGGTCTCGCACAACAGGGCACGACTGGGAAGGCAGAACCAAAAGCATCCGGCAAGGCGGCACCGGTCAAACCCGCAACCCACCCTCTTGCATCGGTCTTGAAGGGAAAGCCAATCGTCTCGGTCTCTAACCAGGAACTACCCGCCTCGATTCCAGAGCAAGTGGTTCCGCTCAGCATCCCGCTGCCTGAGGTTGCAGCCCGTTCGCAGGAGCTGGCCCAGACGCTGCGCGACTTGTCCAGCCAGTTGCCCACGCGCGAGCAATTGGACTCCATGCGCACGTCTCTCGCCGAGCTGCAACCGGAGTTGCAGTCGAAGCAAAAAGAGGTGGACGTCCTGCTCTCTTCCACTCCCAACACGCTTGAAGTCCGCGAGCAGGAGACCTATTGGCGGGGCATGCAAACCTACACCGACGCGTGGCAGAGTCAACTGTTGACGTGGGCCAACAACGCTCAGGCGGCGGTGCAGAAGCTTGACGAACAAGAACCCATTTGGGCCGCCACACTCCGCGAAAATCAGGGGGTAAGGGACCTCGGTCCGGTAATCGCATTAATCAGCGACAACTTAGCAGAAATTCGCAAGTTGCGCGCCCTGGCAAAAGACGACTTGCAGATCATCGTGACCATGCAGATTCAAGCCAGCGCGGGCGTCGACATGGCGGGCGATGTGCTCGATCGCCTCGCTCAGGCGCGCAAGCAACTCACTGGACACCTGCTCGATCGCGACAGTCTCCCGCTGTGGCAGATCGCAACCCGGCGCCAAGCCGGAGAAGCCTCTCAAGACTTCGGCTCAATCAACAACCGCAGGATTGCAATCCAGGCATTCTTTCATGAAAACGCTGGGAATCTGATCTTCGTTGTCATCCTGCTGGTAGTCTCCCAAGCGCTGGCGTTTCGACTGCACGTCATGCTTCAGCAGCGGAAGGCCGAGCCGGATCTCGAACCTGACGTCCGCCGAATCCTCACTCACTGGTTTGCCCTGGGGTTGCTTCCTCCTTTGATGTTTGGTTATCTGCTGGTCCCCAACGCTCCGATCTCGCTGATTGGGCTGGTGATCCTTATTTCGTTCATACCCATCCTGACTTTGCTGCCACCCTTTCTGGAACGTCGCTTCCGGGTAATGCTGTACTTCCTGGTCGGTTTCAGTGCCTTCAACGCCATTGTCACTTGGATCCCACTGAATCCAATGCACAAGCGGGAGCTGCACTTTCTCGCGAATGCGGTGCTGTTCGCTTTCTTCGTATATGCCCTACCTCCTCTGCGCGCCGCGCAAGCCACGGGCGAAAGTCTTCTACGGAGACTCGTGCTCCTGGGTCTGTGGCTGGCCGTGGCGACCTTGGGAGTGGCCCTTTTCGCCGACCTCTTCGGTTACCTAAGGCTGGCGCAGTTTCTGGCGGCCGCATGCCTCTACAGCGCATTTATCGCCATCAGCGCGTTCACCGCGACACGCGTCTTCAAGGTACTGTTCCTGGCGGCCATGGATTCGTCGGCCGCCGAGCGGATTGCCGCTGTACGCCTGCATCGCGAGCCGGTCACTCGTTGGGTACCTCGCCTCGTGTTATGGATTGGCGTCTTCATCTGGCTCACTGCGACGCTGGATTTGCTCAGCCTTAGCGAATCGTTCACCGACGTCGTCAACCGTGTTCTCGACTTTCACATTGCGGGAAGCGCAGCCGGCATTACCCTCGGCAGCGTTCTGGGTTTCTTCGCCATCCTGCTGATCGGGTACTTCGTTGCCGCCGCAATTCGTTTCGGACTGCGCGAAGAAATCCTCAAACGCTTCCAGTTGTCCCGCGGCCTGCCGGAACTGATTTCCTCCACGCTCTACTACGTGATTCTTTTGCTAATCGTCCTGTCCGCCATCAATGTCGGCGGTATAGAACTGAACAAGTTCACCGTACTCACCGGCGCGATCGGTGTCGGTTTCGGCTTTGGCCTGCAGAACATCATCAACAATTTTGTTTCCGGACTGATCCTGCAATTCGAGCGACCGATTCACATCAATGACATCATCGAAGTCGACACCAACACCGGGAAGGTCACGCGCATCGGAGTTCGCTCCAGCACCATCCAGACGTTCCAAGGTGCTGAAGTCATCATTCCCAACGCCAACCTTATCTCCAGCAAGGTGATCAACTGGACCCTGTCCGAATCGCAACGCCGCAGGGAGTTGCCGGTCGGGGTGGCCTACGGGTCCAATCCCAAGACCGTATTGAAGATTCTTCGCGACGCCGCCACGAAGCACGAACTCATACTCACCAAACCGGAGCCGATGGTTTACTTCAAAGGGTTTGGAGAGAGCTCCCTGGATTTCGAGCTGCACTTTTGGGTGATGCAGGAGAACAACGGCCTGCAGATCACCAGCGAGGTTGCACTGGCCGCAATGCAACTGTTGGATGACGCCGGAGTCGAGATCCCCTTCCCGCAACGTGACTTGCACGTGCGCTCGATCGACCCGAGCGCCGCTGCTGAGCTGCCGTCGAGCGAACCACAGAAGCGGGCTTCCACCGTCAATAGTCCGTTCGATGCGCTCTCGCCGGAAGCAGGTCGCGCCCGACGGACCACGGGCGACTGAAGCGTTATCGTTCGCGCATCAATGCAACCCAGTCGTCAGTTTTCCTCGCGCTCAACTCCGCAGATGATCAAGGCGAAATTCTCCGTCGAAGGCGGCATCCCCCGCCTTCAGTCAGCCATCAACTATTGCAGATGCCAGTTTGTGTGAAAACCTCTCCTCGCGCCATTCGGAGACACCGCCGACGCTGGCGTAGAATACGAACAATCGATCGGCCCTGTGGAATGGCGGTCGTGACCCTGGAGGTATCCCGGCCTTGAGCAATCTTCCTCAGACTCTTGGTGAACTTCGTCGCAACCTGCAATTCTCCGAAGAGCGCCTGCGCTCTCGCCGCGTCAAAGACGAACTGCGCGATAATCTGATGGTCCGCTTGCGTTGCGATGAACCTGTCTTTCCCGGCATCGTAGGCTACGACGATACGGTCGTGCCGCAGGTCGTAAACGCCATTCTTTCGCGGCACAATTTCATCCTTCTAGGGCTGCGGGGACAGGCGAAAAGCCGCATCTTGCGCGCGCTCACCACTCTCCTCGATCCGCAGATTCCTTATCTTGCGGGGTGCGAGATTCACGACAACCCTTATACCCCGCTCTGTCCTCGCTGCAGGCAGTTGGTCGCGGATGATCCCGACGGAGCGCGCATCGCCTACCTTAGGCCAGGCGAGCGTTACGTCGAAAAGCTTGCCACTCCTGACGTAACTATCGCTGACCTCATCGGAGATATCGACCCGATTAAGGCTGCCAAGGGTGGTCACGAACTGGGAAGTGAACTGACCGTGCACTACGGACTGCTTCCGCGTGCCAACCGAGGCATATTCGCCGTGAACGAGCTCCCCGACCTGGCAGGGAAGATCCAAGTCGGCCTGTTCAATATCATGCAGGAAGGCGATGTCCAGATTAAGGGCTATCCGGTGCGTCTGCCCCTCGATGTTTTACTGGTGTTCAGCGCCAACCCCGAAGACTACACCGCGCGTGGCAAGATCGTGACTCCTCTAAAGGACCGCATCGGTTCCGAGATTCGCACCCACTATCCCGCTACCGTCGAAGAAGGCATTGCGATCACCGACCAGGAAGCCTGGATCCAGCGCAACTCGCATCAGTTGCAGGTTCCCGATTTCATCCGGGAAGTGATCGAGCATTCCGCCTTCGTCGCGCGTGAAGACAAGCGTGTCGATAAGCGCTCCGGAGTAAGCCAGCGTCTGCCGATCAGTGCCCTCGAAAACGTGATCTCGAATGCTGAGCGGCGTGCCATCCGCTCTGGAGAGAAACTGGTGGTTCCCCGCGTGGGCGACATTTACGCCGCGATGCCCGCGATCACTGGCAAGCTCGAACTGGAATACGAAGGTGAGTTGAAAGGGGCCGACAACGTAGCCCGGGACATTATCCGCGCCGCGGTTGCCCGCACCTACGATCACTACTTCCACGGCAACAACAATATGAACCAGATCGTCCAATGGTTTGATTTGGGCGGTGAAATTCAGTTACGTGATACGGCCAGTGCGCAAGAGATGCTGCACAAGCTGAGGGGAATTCAGGGGCTACTCGACAAATTGAGCGCGCTCGGACTCAGCGGCAAAGAGCCCTCCGAAGTGCTGGTTTCCGCAGCGGAGTTCATTCTTGAGGGGCTGTACGCTCACAAGCGAATCGGCCGCAGTGAGGAACGCTTGTTCACCGCAGGCGAGAAG
>Ga0074046_10004298_pt1 | contig 11689 bp, 11 predicted proteins | sample BogForMeECP23OM3_FD_94441 | JGI IMG/M metagenome (GOLD analysis project Ga0074046, IMG submission 94441) | Bog forest soil microbial communities from Calvert Island, British Columbia, Canada - Bog Forest MetaG ECP23OM3 | ecosystem: Environmental > Terrestrial > Soil > Wetlands ...
ATGAACCCCCCGTTCGGGGCGCAGAAGGAACACGCCGACCGCCCGTTCATCGACCTCGCCCTCGTCCTCGCACCGGTCACCTATGGCATCTTCAATGCGGGATCCGCACCGTTTGTCATGACCTACACGGAAGGACGTGGCGAGATCACCGAGATGGTTGGCGGCACATTCCCCATAAAAAGAACATTCACCTTCCACACAAAAGACGTGCAGGAGATCGAAGTCGAGATCCTGCGTCTGATACGGAAACAATAGCCCGGCCCCGCAGCACCAGGAATAGGGTTACCAAGCTTGCGACCGGGTTCAGCGTAGATACCGGGGCATAGGATATATTGTATCAGATAAACCAGGGAATGAAAAGTACCAGCGCCTGTATGAGCTCCGGACAGGTTGAACGAGAGGGAGAGATCGTTCCTGCACGGTGCTGCCGGCTGAAAAGTCCGATGATTCTTTCCGGTTCGGAAACACCTGTATCAACGGATGCATCGGTCATGGATGAGCCGGATGAGAACAATACGCTTATATGAACAGATAAAAAAATACTATCCGGGTATGTTATGGATAAGACAGGAATTATCTCTCTGATCCTCGGGCTGGTATTATGCGCCCTTGGAGGTTATGCGATCTGGGTATTTCTTCCTGAGGTGATTGTTGCGGTGGAAGGCCTCATCGGCATCGTTGTTCTCCTGGCCGGCCTGTTGCTGGTCATCTTCGGTATCCTGATCTTCAAGGACTAAAATATCTGAAAATCACTGAACATTTTTTTGACTCGTGGTTATACTTTGACGACGAGGCACTGGGAACCTGCGGTTTCCAGGACCGGTTCGGCCTTCGCCTCAAAAAAGTCATCGAATGCCTTTTTTACCCCCGGTGCCGTGATATAGTCGTGGGAGATGATGATGCCCCCCGGACTCATGCGGGAATAGAAAAATTCCAGGCACTGCTTCGTACTCTCATAGCAGTCCACATCGAGGTTCACCATCGAGAATGACTTTTCCTTGACCGGGCCCGAGGTATGGGGGAAGATCCCCTTGTAGAAATAGACCCCGCCGGCGTCCTTCAGGTAATCCCTGACATGGTCGTACGAGGCAGCGAACTTCCCTTCGTAAAAGGGCCAGACCATATCGATGTCATCCACGTTCGGGAGCCCTTCGAACGTGTCGAACAGGTGGAGAGGTTTGTCACCCTTGGCAGAGCAGATGATCTTCGCTGAACCGCCTTTGTATACCCCTACTTCGGCGATATCGCCCGGCACCTTCCGGGTCCGTTTTACTGCCATGAAGATATGGTACGCCTCGATGTCCTCGAGGAGGAGTTCGGTCTCCGATCGGATCTTCCGGAGATCCCTCGCGAACTCCTTCCGCTCATCGCATCCATAGTGGGAGAGCCGGCCCCTTGTCGCGATATCATTGCCGATGAACGGCTCAAAAACAGCGATCTTCCTGAATTTGAGAAGATATTTACTGGGGACAACGGTATCAAAAACCCAGAACAAATTCTTTTTCGGGAACAGACTCATGCCTTAAACCATGCGTTCTCATAAAATTTATAGTGTCTTGTCCGAAGCCGGAAGCTCCCCCGGAACGCGGGTCCGCATAAGAAAGCAGCAATCCTGAAAAAACTGTCACAGCGGACCCTGTTTTTCCGGCGCCCGCGGCACCCTACTCCGGGGATTCCCCGGCGGCATCCAGTTCGTCAAGAAACGGCATCAGTCCGGTGACAAAAGGTACGGTTTTGGCGCCGGTTCCCTGGTGATATTCCCCGAACGAGACGATCTCGACCATGAGCGGGAACTCGCGCATGGTCTGCGCAAACGAAGGATCGTTCTCCCGTGTGAACCTGAGGAACGCATCGATGTTAATATAGGGCCGTTCGTACTCGGAGACATCCCGGAACATTTCCACAATCTCCCCGATCGTGTGGGAGTGCGCGAGATCTTTTTCAAAAAAAAGAAAAACATCGATACCATATCTCCCGGCGGTCTCGTCCAGAGCGAGGATATCAAAAGTCCTGCCGGTCCCAATCCCCAGCGATTCAAGTTTTTCCCGGACGGTTGTGCCGCACAATGCCGCCCATGCAGCAGAATTATTCATAGAAGATATGGGGCGTGTATTTTTGTAAATATATGGTTTGGGGACCGCCGGTTGCCGGAGGGTTTGTGAACACGACCTGTCCTGAAAGGGATGCAGCGGGTACATCCAGCCGGATACCTGAAGCGGAGAGCACCGCGGTCTCCTGCTTACACCATGGGGTGACCGGAAGTTTCTTCAGAAGCGATTCCCTGACGAGGTCCGGGGCAGGGTTGCGCCGGGAGACTCAGATACTACGGACTATCCCGGAAAAAAAGATGAGAGTTATCCGGTTCTGGTGACGCCGCGTGCCAGGAACCACAACCCGAGCGCTATCAGGAAAACAGCGGCAAAATACGGCCAGAGATTTGCCGGTGACCAGACCGTAGCGATCCCTGCGAGGATCAGGAACAACCCGACGATCAAGGATATCCAGCGGTGGGAGCACCGCGAAGGTGCGGCACACTCTCCGGTCTGGAACCCGGATCCGATGAGACCAAGGCCGAGACCGATCAGTACACCGGCTCCCGGGTACCCGGCGATCAGACCAACGCCAAGACCGATGAGAACTCCCGCCGGTATGAAGAAATGCCTCCCGTGCTGTCGTTTTACTCCTTTTTCATCATCCGTTGCCATGGTATACTGTTGTCCACGGGTATTCTAATAACCTGCGAAAAATGCCGGAGTCCTGACGCATGAAACCGATACCTTTTTTCTCCCGCTACGGGCGGGCGGTGGCAACCGGAGATCGTGGAAGCAGGCAAAAGAGAGGTCTGCCGATCCAAAAAGAGGGATGGTTCAGATGTTACCGGGGCCGGCCTGTTTCGGGACAAAGGCATTCTGGATGAGTTCCCTGCTGAACGCCGCGGGAACCGAGCCCGTCCGTGCGTACGTGTACAGGGCTGTGACATAAATTCCCTGCATCGCGGAGTACAGCACCGCGAGGACCACGACGAGGAGGAGGAAGAGGATGACCGCAGCGGCAGACACCAGCATGTTCCCGAGGAACATGGTTGCGAGCACGCAGAGGAGTCCGACAACCCCGACTGCCACGAAGATGAGCACGATCGATACAGAACCGATGATGCTCTCACCCCAGGTCTTCCGGATCAGGGAGAAGGACTCTTTCACGGAACCGATGACTCCCTTGTCCTCAAGGATAAGGACGGGGACGACAAAATACGTCACCAGACTCCAGACACCCCCGATGATCGAGAGGACGATCTGCCCGACGAGGCCTGACCGCTCCTCCAGAATGTGGAGGATGAGCCCGATCGTCGCGGAGATCAGCGCCCAGCCGAATATGGCGGGAATATGCCGTGCGGAACCGGACAGGCCCTCCCTGACGGTCATATCCTTCCCGTTCAGCCGTGCACTGACGCAGGAGATGAGCGCCGTGTTGAAGAATATCACCACAAAGTAGCTGACCACGTAATACAGGAAGAGGATCCCGTAAAAGAGGAGCCCGGTCGTGTTCAGGAAGCTTCCGGCAACAAAGAGCGGGAGGACGAACGAGAGGATGACAAGGATCGTGATGATTCCCGAAAGGACCGGGAATACGAGGAGTTTTTTGTCGTCCATGAGAATATTCCAGCTCGTCTTCACCAGCTCGAAACTTCTGCCAATGCGTTCAAACATACTGACAGCGTGGACAGTAAAACGAGATGAAGGTTATGCAGCATACGAACCCGGGCCCAAAAAGGTCGGATCTCACGGACTCATGCCCTGCGCCTGAGGAGGAGGAGCCCGAGGCCCAGTCCGGCTACCACTGCAGGGGGGGAGAGACCGGGCGAGTGTGCGGTCGGGACGGCCGTCGGGGCGGGAGCCGGGGTGAACGTGGGGGAAGGCGCCGGCCCGGTCGTCTCCGGCTGCCCCGCCACCGGCAGGGTGATGGTCATCACGCTGCCCGGGACGAGCTGGTTGCTGTTGTCGATCTCTTCCACCTGCAGGAGCATGACCTGCGGTCCGGCTGCCTGCGGCACAGTCCCGTCAACCGAAACGATGAACGAGACATCGTGGTAGGAGGAGTAGGACAGGAGGAAGCCGCTCAGGAATGCGGCACTTCCCCGGGCAGTCTGGTTTGTGGTATTCAGGCCATCCACGACGACCTGGATGGTCCATCGGGCACCGGAGAGCCCGGTCTGCATCTGGAGCTCGTGGCCGCTGTAAAATGTGCAGGGCCCGGGACTGATATACAGGCACGTGCTGGTAGGGGCAGACGTACAGGCGCCGACAGGATAAAATGAGCACGTGGCAGTGGGAGTCAGGATATACCGTGCGGCCATGTGCTGCTGACCGCCCGGCACGAGGGGCGGGGACGGGAGATACGTGACGCTGGAGAGGGAGAGCGATGCGGCTGCGGGATATGCCGCGAGCAGGAGGGCCGCGGTCCCGCAGATGACCAGAAGGGGCAGGGTTTTCATGATGCTTCATCGCTCCCGGGGGTTCGTCCTGATCAGCGGGCCTGTATGCTGCGGATGAACCGCCCGGCATGATCGATCGCCTGCTGGGCTTCGGGTATCTGCTCTGCAAACACCTGCCAGCAGTGGAACATTCCCTCCCACAGTTCTGCCTGGACCGGTACTCCGGCCCAGCGGGCCTTGTCCACGAACTTCCCGACATCGGATAGCAGCAGCTCGTGCGTCCCCACCTGGATATAGAGCCGCGGGAGGCCGGAGAGGCTGGCATGGAGCGGGGATGCGATCGGGTCCTGGGGATCATGGCCTGCAAGGTAGACGCTTCGGATCGCGTGGAGGCGGCCCGCCGTGATCCAGTCCCGCTCCTGGTTCTTCGCCACGGACTCCCCTTCAAAGAGCATATCGACTTCTGGTGACAGGCAGACCGCGGCAGGGGGGAGCGTCAGGCGCTGGTCGCGGAGCGTGAGAAGGAGCCCGAGGACGAGGGTGCCCCCGGCAGAGATTCCCGCGGGGAGGATGCGGTGGGGGGGATACCCCCGTGACTGGAGGTACCGGTAGGCAGCGACTGCATCTTCGACGGGGGCAGGGAAGACATGTTCGGGGGCCAGCCGGTAATCGACCGAGAAGACTCTTGTCCCGGCAGCCCGGGCAAGCCTCAGGCAGAGGCCGAGGTGGTCTTCGGTCGACCCGATCGTGAACCAGCCCCCGTGGAAGAAGAGGACGACATGGTCCGGGTCCGATTCCGGGACCGAGATCCAGTACCCCCCCACGCCGTCCCTGAACATGACCTTCTCGATCTGGTGGGTCGTGCTCCCGATCGTCTCTTCTTGCATATCCTTGTAAAAGGCGGAGAAGTCCTGACGTACTGCTGCAAGGGGCAGTTTCGGGTCAGGGATATGGGATCGGATGATTTCAAGGAATTCCTCAGGAGATTCGCGGATCATTATTTAGTCTCTTTTAGCAGGACTTGTAAATAAAATGGAGGGGTACCCGGACCCGCGATGGGCAGGGATCACCGGTAAAGCCAGTACGCATACCATCCCCCTGCACCGAGATCTCCGGCAGGAATGCCGGCATCCATGAGACCGGGGAACGAACCGTACGGAACGTATCCCGCGGCCTGCTTCTGTTCCGCGTCCTTTTTGGGATCTTTCATCGGTTTCATAAGGAGATACCCTTCTGGTCCTTCAGGCCCGGGTCTCTCTCCGGAGAAACGCGACCACATCGGTTCTCCGGCAATGCCTGATGTAAACCAGGACCGAAGACAGATGACATCCGGGCAGCCGCTTCTGAAGATGCCTTCCGCATCCTGATTATCAGCAAGAGATTTATTAATCTGCACCCTCCATCATTGTATGAACGCGATGCCCTCCCATAGTTTCTGTTTTTCAGCGGATTCTACACGGGAAATTTCCGAAAGGATCAGGAATTTTTCAGATTTTCACCCAACGCTCGGGATCATCTTCAGTTCCGTTGCGCTCGGTATTCCCGGCCTGGCTTCTCAAATCGCTTCGGCCGGGTTCCCCGTGTTCGGCTGCTCGACCTGCGGGGAGATCCTGAAGGGGGAGGGAGAGAGCCCAGTACTCGAGGAGTCAGCCGTGTGCTGCCTGCTCGATATGGATCCGTCCGTCTTTTCCGTGGCACTCTTTGAGAAACGCGATGAATCGTCCTTTGACTTCGGCAAGCGGATCGGTGCCTGGGGTAAGGAGATGTTTGCCAGCCCGGCCTTCATCGTCACCATGGCGGGCCTTAAAAATGACGGAGAGGCATTGGTCCGGGGCATTGAATCGGGAAGCCACCCCGGGACCCGGATATTCGGGGGGCTTGCAGGAGATGACAGGAAATTTTCCGGGACCTACGTTTTTTCCCATACCGGCTGGTCGGCGGATGGTGCGGCAGTGATCGTACTGGACCGGTCCCGGATGGAAGTGAACGGCATTGCCACCAGCGGATGGGCTGGCGTAGGGGGGGAGATGGTGATAACCTCATCGGAGGGGAACGTGGTACGGACCATCAACAACCGCCCTCCTGTCGAGATTTACAAGGAGTACCTCCATGTGAGTGACGGTGACCTCCAGGATATGGGAATATCCTTCCCCCTTCTCGTGAGGAGGCCGGATGGATCCGAAGTCCTCCGTGCGTTTCTGGCTGTCGATTTCGAGACCGGTTCCCTGGTGTTTGCAGGGGCCGTGCCCCAGGGAGCCAGGGTGCGGTTTTCCAGTTCGTTCGGACATGAGATCATCGAAAAATCGGTCCAGGATCTCACGTGCTGGCACCGGCAGCACCCCCGGGCTGATCTCGTCCTCATCTTCTCCTGCATGGCACGCCATCATGTCTCAGGGCCCATGGTAGCAGAAGAGATCGCCGCGGCATCGGATCTCTGGAAGGCCCCGCTGATAGGCTTCTTCACCTATGGCGAGATAGGCCACAACCTCTACGGGACCTGTGATTTCTACAATGAGACGCTCAGCCTTGTCGCGATCGAGTTCCTCCCCGACCGGATATGAAACAGCTTGACCGACTCTGGACCGAACTGCAGCCGCTTCTTGCGCAGCATTCAGCGGAAGAGCAGGAAAACCTGAATGCTGCCTTCGGCCGTGCAAAAAAGGAGACCTCGCTCCTCGAATCAAAATATCAGCGCGCGATCCGGGACCGGGCTGCGGTCCATGCCCTGCTCAAGAAGGCGTCCGAGGATCTCCTCCAGAGGTACCAGACCCTTTTCGAGAACTCCGGAACAGCGATGGTAGTCATTGAAAATGACGGGACGATCTCGCTTGCCAATACCCTGTTCCTGAACCTCCTTGGTTATCATCGGGAAGACATTGAGAACCGGAAAAGTTTCTTTGCCCTTTTCGACGAACGCTTCCAGGATCAGGAGCGGGACTATCACCTGCGCCGACGGGCCGGCGATACGACCGTGCCTCACCGGTACGAGGCGCAGGTCATCAGCAGCGACGGCAGAGTTCTGGATGTCATCATCATGATCGGGCTGTTCCTCGGGACCACCCAGAGTGTGGCATCGATCGTTGACATCACCGATCGCAAGCGGGTGGAACGGGATCTTCTCCGGAAAAATGAGGAGCTGAATGAGGCATACAGGCAGCTGGCTGCTGTCGAGCAGGAACTCCGGCTCCAGTTCGACAACCTTGCCAGCAGCCAGAGACTTCTGGAGGAGAGCGAAGCCCGGTTCCACGGTGTCTTCAACAACGCCTACGATGCGATATTTATCCACCACATGCAGGATGGTGTCCCGGGCAGGTTCCTCGAGGTGAACGATTTCCTGTGCACCGCGCTGGGGTACACCCGGGAAGAGCTCCTCGCGATGGGAGTGAAGGATATCCTTTCGGAGGCCCACCTGAAAGAGGAGCCGGAGATCAGCAGGACGATCTTCGAAAATAGGTTCAAAACATTTTACGCTGAATTCCGGAGAAAAGACGGCTCGGCTTTTCCCGTTGAAGTGAACGCCCGCAGGTACCAGTTCTCCGGACAGGATGTCATCTTATCGGTAGCGAGGGACATCACCGAATGGAGACTCAGGGAAGAGGAGATCCTCCGGACGAACAAGGAGCTCAATGCTGCGTACGAGCAGCTGGCTGTTGTCGATCAGGAACTCCGGCTCCAGTTCGACAACCTTGCCGCAACGGAGAAAAAACTCCGGGAGAGCGAGGCATGGTCGCGGGAATTCGCCGAGCTCCTCCCCCAGTGCGTCTATGAGGTAGACACGGCCGGCAGGATCCTCTTTGGGAACCAGAACGCCATGGACATCTTCGGGATCACCCGTGAGATGCTTGACGCCGGCCTGAACATGCGGGATATCATCGTTCCGGAGGAGTGGGAGCAGGCAGAGAGGAACATGGCCCAGATCGTCAAGATGGGAAAGAAAACCTCAGAGGTTCTGTATCACTGCCGGAGGAAGGACGGCTCCCTGATGCCGGCCAACTTTTACACCGCCGCGGTCTATCGTGACGGTGCGCTTGCGGGGTTCCGGGGCATCGTCGTTGATATAACCGATGCCCTCAGGGCACAGGAAGCGCTGCAGAGAAGCGAGACCCGGTTCCGTGAACTTGCCGAGCTCCTGCCCCAGATCGTGTTTGAACTGGATGAAAACCTGAAGTTCACCTTCTTCAACTGGAATACCATCGAGATGACCGGGTATGCCTATGACGACCTGTCACACAACAGGACCGGCATCTATGATATTCTCCAGCAGTCGGATCGCCTGCCTGCCGAGCGTTTTTTTGCCCGCATCCTCCAGGATCGTGCCAGCGGCCACCTCGAATGCGGGCTCGTCACCCTGGACAGCAGGGAGATCCGCGCCATCATCTATGCCTCCCCGATAATCGGGGGAAACAGGGTTGCAGGTATCCGGGGGGTCATCGTCGATATCGCAGAACAGAAAAGCCTTGAGCTGGCGTTCCGGGAGAGCGAGCTGCGGTTCCGGGAGCTGGCCGAGCTCGTCCCGCAGTTTATCTTCGAGACCGACAGGAACTTCCGGTTCACCTATTTCAACCTGAGCGCGCTGAACGTCACCGGGTATGATCACGAGGACTTTACGAAAGGGCTGGATGCCTTTTCCCTCGTGGACATTGCCGACAGGCGACGCATCAGGGAATCCTTCACGAGGATTCTCGCGGGTGAGGACGTGCCTCCCCTCCAGTTTCCCCTCACAACGAAGGAGCGCGACAAGATTCCGGTCATCATGTACGCTGCGCCGATCATCAGGGAGAACGAATATGCGGGGATACGCGGGATCATCGTCGATATTTCCGATCAGAAACGGCTCGAGACCGCACTCGCGACCACAAACCAGAAACTCAACCTGATGAACAGCCTGACCCGCCACGATGTCCTGAACAATATCACCGGCCTTCTCGGCCTCGTCGATATGCTGGGAGAGATGACAACTGAGAGCAAGGCACAGGAACTCATCCTGGAGATCCACGACCTGATCAATACGGTAAAGGACCAGATCCTCTTCACCAGGGACTACCAGAGCGTGGGGGTGAAGGCTCCCCAGTGGCAGAGCCTCTGCGAGGGCATCAGGGGCGCGGTATCGGCCATCGGGCGGGACACGGTACCGGTGAAGATGCCCGTATCCGATGCCGAGATCTATGCCGATCCCTTTTTCGGCAGGGTCTTTTACAACCTGATCGATAACAGTTTCAGGCACGGTGAATCGGTCCGGAACATCTCGGTCGATACCGAGGTTCTGCCGGAGGGGGGTCTCCTTATACGCTACCGCGATGACGGGACGGGTGTCCCGCCGGATGAGAAGGAACTGATCTTCAAACAGGGATACGGCAAAAATACCGGGTTCGGCCTTTTTATCATCCGCGAGATCCTGGAAATAACCGGCCTGACCATCAGGGAGACCGGGGTATACAAGAGCGGGGTCCGGTTCGAGATCACGGTCCCGAAAGAGGCATGGCGGGCCGTATAGCGCGGAAGAAAGAGAGAGTTTTATCCAAAAAGCGATGCATGATTGTACGGGAGACTGAACGATGACGAAGATCCTCCTTGTCGAAGATGACGATATTGTCTCACGGGTTGCCATCTGGCGCCTGGAGAAACTCGGCTACGAAGTCTGCGGGAGAGCGACCAACAGCGCCGCTGCCGTGAACCTGGCGAAAGAACACCATCCCGATCTCATCCTGATGGACATCAAGATTGCCGGACCCAGCGACGGCATAACGACCGCGAAGATGCTCAAAGAGGTCACCACTGCACCACTGGTGTATCTCACGTCCCAGAGCGACGAAGAGACCGTCATCCGCGCCGCCGAGACCCGGCCGGCCGGCTTCATCTCAAAGCCATTCGAGGACAAGGATCTCAGAATTGCAATCGAGATCGCACTCCGGAAAAAATAACCGGATCAACTTGTTGAAACTCCATTTTTCTGATCAGTTGCTTATAGGTTGCCGCGGCCAGGAGGGTGACCCCACTCTCTTGAGTCCTAGAATCCTTCGGGTTCCATCGAAGACCTTCGGTCTTCTTCTGTCTCAAGTCTGATGACCTTCGACAAGAGGGATTTTTCAAATCCCTCTGCTTCATCCTTAAAGGATGAAGCATTCTCCAGCCTGCTCTTCCCTTCGGGAATCTGAAAGGTTCATCAGAATTCTTCGATTGCGGAGTCCGAGCGGTCCATCAGGACCTCGAGGATGAGAATAACTCATCAGAGTTCTTCGAAGCATACGAGTCGAAGAGCCTGATGACTCTTCTCCAGCCCGATACTTCGTATCGGTCTCCCCCAAGAGCGACTGCTCGTTTCTCTGCGGATCTCGACCCAGCCAGCGGATCGAAGAGTGGCAGTGAACGGCAAAATTCGGGATATTCTCTTTTGGCTGCTCCCGGAATGGGAGCAGGGCCTTTTCGGGCCGGACGGGGAACGACTGCTTACCGATCCTCCCCACCCACCCCGGTCAGGTCCTCCGCCATCTTCCAGAGCCGTTCCTGCACCGTGCGGTCGTACGACAGCGCAGAAGAACGGACCGCCCGCCGTTCGTCGAAATACCGGCCCGATACCCCGGCAACCTTCGGGGAACGTGCGAGCCAGACCGATGTCTGCGCCCCTTCTGCCGGCGTTATGGTAGAGATACCGGGAGCCGCGGATCGGGAGAGCTTCGTGTCTACGACGCCGGGGTGCAGGCAGTTGGCCGTTATGCCGGTCCCTTCGAGGTTCCGGGCAAGGGTATACGTGAATGTCACATCGGCAAATTTCGAGAGCGAGTACGCCCCCCACGGATCGTACCGGCGTTCCTGCGGCAGGTTCTCCCAGTCTATCATGTCCACATCCTCGTGGGCGCTCGAAGCGACGGTGACGATGCGGGAATTTTTCCGGAGCAGGGGGAGCAGCAGGTGGGTGAGGAGGAAGGGGGCGAGGTAGTTCACGGCAAAGGTCATCTCGACCCCTTCCCGCGTCACATGCCGGGCCTTCTGGTAGGTCCCCGCATTATTGACGAGGACATCGAGACGGGAATAGCGTGACGCGAGATCCGCGGCCATTTCGCGGATCCGGTCCTGCCGGGCGAAGTCGGCGACGAACAGATCGGGACGGGCGGAGCCGCTCTTTTCCAGTTCCTGCTGCACCCGTTTCCCTCTCTTTTCGTCCCTCGCGTGGAGGATCACCTCAGCTCCCCCGGCGGCCAGTCCGGTCGCAGTGGCTTTCCCGATACCGTCCGTGGAGCCCGTGACAAGAATGAGCGG
>Ga0074046_10004300_pt1 | contig 11685 bp, 14 predicted proteins | sample BogForMeECP23OM3_FD_94441 | JGI IMG/M metagenome (GOLD analysis project Ga0074046, IMG submission 94441) | Bog forest soil microbial communities from Calvert Island, British Columbia, Canada - Bog Forest MetaG ECP23OM3 | ecosystem: Environmental > Terrestrial > Soil > Wetlands ...
GATGATGTGCATGATGCCGGCGCCGAAGTGGTTGACCATCCGTTCGGCCATGACGGGGCCGATGCCTTTGATCAGGCCGGATCCGAGGTACCTCCTGATGCCTTGCACTCGCTGGCCGGGAGCACGGTGGTGTAGGAGCAGACGTCGAACTGGCGGCCGTACTTCATGTGCGAGGTCCAGCGGCCGCGTAGCCGCAGTGACTCGCCGATCTGCGCGCCGAGCAGCGGTCCGACCGCGGTGATCAGCTCCGTGCTGGCGCTGACCGGGCCGCGGCCGGTGCCCCGGTCCGGGGCGATGCGGGCGATCGTGTAACCGGTCTCCGGGTTGCTGAACGTAACCCGTTCGAGCACGCCGTCCAGGATCGCAACGTCCCGCTGCGGCACCTGCTGCTGCGGCGCTGTCGGTGTCTGCGGATGGGGAGCGGACGGCGGCATAGCACTATTTTGCCGGCATTCGCGCGCGAATGCCGGCACGGCGCGGATCAGCGCCGCGTACGTCCCGCGCGGGGCCGGGCGGATCGGTGCCACGCCCGGCGACGAACGCGCGCACACCGGCATAACCGAGCAGGAGCAGCAGGCGGCACCGGCCAGCATCCTGGCCGAAGAAGCGGCCAGAGCCCCGACCTGGCCCCAGCGCAATCCCGGCCAGTCCGACTGGTCACCCTCGGCACAGGTCGGCCAGGATAGCCACGGACCCGCCGGTCGCAACCACCATGCCGTAACAGCCGGTGACCGCGAAGCCGCCAGTGCTCAAGTACCCCGCTCGCTGCTCAAGTAGTGCTCAGGTAGGACACAGAATGCTCATCTAGATCGATTCCCTACAACCTTGACCGTCCGCTGCCGCGCCGTCTCGTCAGCGTCGATCACCTCGACCAACCCACAGCGGCAGCCCGCTGTGCTTGTCCACCTGCTGGACCACCCGGTCCCCGCTGGACCGGTCGAAGTCCCGCACCATCTCGATCCCCCCGGCCGCGTACGCGCCATCGGGGAACACCGCCCCGAACTCCACCGGGATCTGACCTTTAAAAGCCATGCCTACCTCCTCGTCCGGCCGACCGCATCGGTCTTGACGAACTCCTAGCTAACGAGTTAGCTATAGGAGTTGCTTACCACCTGTATATAGGAGGCAGCGTCGATGTGTCAAGCCCTAGTGGGCGGGCAGCTCGTAGGTCAACAGGTAGGCGTCAGCCGACATGATCGTGTCGCACACCTCGACAGGCCTGCCATCGGCGTCATATGCCGTGCGGACCAGCCGGAACACCGGCACACCAGGGAGCATCGCCAGCGCCCGGGCCTCCGCAGGGGTCGGCATCCGGGCGCTTACCTCCTCGGTGAACCGCCCCAGCGTGTGCCCGGCCTCCTCCAGCCGAGCGTAGATCCCGCCGGGGCCGGGATTGGGGTCCGCAATCGGCGTCCCGTCAGCCAGGTCGGCTGGAATGTAGGAGACAGCCGTCTCGACAGGCCTGCCATCCAGAGAGTAGCGCCGGGACCGCACCACCACCCGCGCGTCCTTGCCCAGCTGGAGCCGGTCAGCGATGTCAGCTGTCGGCCGGGCTTTGCTGACCTTGATCATGTCCACGCTCGGCTCGGCCCCGGCCTGCTCAGCCTCAACGGTGAACGCGGCCTTGCCTTCCTTGCGATGCCGCTGCGCGAACCGGTCAGATGCCAGCCGCCGCACCGGCGGCACGGCACGGACGTACACCCCGCGGCCGTGCTCGGCCACCGCCAGGCCCTCGGACTGAAGGAGCTTCAGGGCGGACCTGGCCGTCATATGCGTTACCCCGTAGTGGCGCACCAGCTCGGCCTCGGACGGCAGCCGGTCTCCTCCCCGGAGGCGCCCCCGCTCTATCGCCGACCGAAGATGATCGGCAATCTGCTTGTAAATAGGCCGGTCGCTGCCGGGATCAGTCGTCTCGGTGAGCACCTCAGTGCTACTCATAGCTATCCCTCAAGTCAACCACATATGTATGACTGTTAGGCTACCCGCGAGGTGATCAAATGAACACCCAGACCACGCGCCACTCAGTCAGCGTCGCCGGAGTGATCATCGACGACCACGGCCGCGCGCTGCTAGTCCAGCGCCGCGACAACCACCACTGGGAACCGCCGGGCGGCGTGCTCGAACAAGGCGAGACCATCCAGGACTGCCTGCGCCGGGAAGTACGGGAAGAGACCGGCCTCGATGTCGAGCCCATAGCCATCACCGGCATCTACCAGAACATGACCCGCGACATCATCGCCCTCGTCTTCCGCTGCAAGATCACAGGAGGCACCCTCGCCACCAACGACGAAGCATCGGCCTTCCGCTGGGCGAGCGAGACCGACGTCACCACCCTAGCGGCCCAGGCCTACGCAATCCGCGTACTCGACGCTCAGCATCCAGACGGACCCCCAGCCGTCCGCCAGCACGACGGCCTTCACTTGCTGTAGCCGGATCATCTCGCCCGGCCGACCAACTGACCCGGGCCAGCGCGGCGAGATCACCGCATGGCACCACGCCGCGCGTTGCCGAATTAAGCCGTACTTAGATCAAGCGCGGCACCTGCGGCGCCGCGGGCCCGGCGTCAGCGCCGCCGCTCGGCCTTGGGAGGCCCGCGCGGCGCACGCCGGGCCACACGCCCTTGACGCCGCCGATCAGGCTGGCTCATTCGCTGCGCAAACTGGCGCTGCCTATAGCACCCTTCCTCGCGGTCCGGTGTCCTGCTCGTGGCCATCGCGTCTGGACCGCCCTGCTGGCGTCGCTGCGCGATGGATTCGCCAGCTCTAGACCCGGCGCCCACTCGCTAGGCGGCGCCGCCTGCAAGGACGGGCAGACCAGTACACGCCAGCCTCGCCCGGCCGGTGAACCCTACGCGCCCCGGTCGGGGAAGGCGCGGGTGACGGCGGCGGTGCGGCTGGACACGTGCAGCCGTTCGTAGATGTTCTCCAGGTGGGTGCGCACGGTTCGCTCGGAAATGCCCAGGCGGCGGGCGATCTGGGCGTTGGTGTGCCCGGCGGCCACCAGGCGCAGCAACTCCCATTGCCGGGGGGTGAGCCGGGGGACGGGATTGCGGCGCCGCTCGGCATCCAAGAAGGCCTGGTACAGATGAGGGCGCAGCAGCGTAAGCACCGCCCGGTCACGCTCGGAGAAATCGAGCCCCGGCCCCCGGCTCAAGTACAGCCGGACGTGCCGCTTAGGCTCGGCGGTTTGCGGCGGCGCTTCGGGCAGGCACAGCATGAGATGGTGCTCCAGCCCCAGCGGCCGTTCATAATCGGTGTACATGGCGGTGGAATGCCGTTGCCGGGTGGAGCAAAGGTCTGTGGCTTTGATGATGCTGCGCAGGTCACCGGTGCGGCTGGGGTAGCTGCAGAACTGGCTATCCCAGTAGTGCTTCCAGTACGTCCGGTCGAAGTCCTCCCACCCGGGCGTGTCAGTGAACGGGACTTTGAACGGGTCTTCCTGCGCGAACCAGTACGCCTGCCGACCGCCGTCGAAGCCGACGAAAACCACTTGATCGCAGCGGATCTGGCCCATCAGGTCGGCCAGCAGGGAGGGCGGTAGCCCTTCCCCGTCGGGCAGGTCGGGGCGGTCCTCGCCGACGATGGCCGCTAGGGCGCGCAGGTCCCGGTCGCTGGCCCTCACCGGAGTGCTCATCACGGACCCCCCTTTACTCCTAACGATCTCACGTTACGGCAACCGGCACCGGTCCGTGCATCGGCGGAACGTCCGATACCGGGCACCTCGCGGGCCGCCCACACTGGCCGTTGACAGGAATCTCCTGGCGAAAGGGAGCTGACATGAGAAACACTCTTGCTGTCGCCGCGCTCGGCCTGGCCGGACTCCTTAGCGTGGCAGCGTGCGGCGCTAGCGTTCCCGCGACATCTCGGCCACTGCCGTCGACCGCACCAACGAACAACACCAGCGTGGCCCGGGAAATAGCGAACATGGTGGCTGGAAGGGGCGGGCTTACCGCGCTAGACAACGGCGTCGCGCAGGCCGCCTCGGCGTACTGCGACCCCGGCACAGTGTCGCACGCGCCGAACGCCAGCACCACGTCCGCTTCGTGCGGAATCAATTACTCAGACGGATCCGTCTGGAAGCAGAAGGTCGCCGTTACCTTCGACAGCCACGGCAACCCGGTCGCCGACTCGGCCAACCTGGGGACTGAGGTGTTGCAGCCCACCGACGGCCAGCTCTGAGGCGGTCCACCTGCTCACCGTCGACGCACAAGGCCGAGGGGCAGCCTATCTGCCCAAGGTTGGCCCCGGCATCAGTCACGGCCCCTCACAGACAACGTGCTGGCTTCCAAGCTGGTGATCCTTGTCACTGACACCGTTGACGCTGGAGATCAGCGAGCGGTTTGACAATGACCACCTGGTCCCGGATGACCGCGGAAGCTGCAAAGGCCCCCCACCAGACTGCCGACGGATTGTGACACGCCTCCGGTACGGCATCAAGGGCGGCTGTGACCACAGGGCAACGACTACAGGTGAGAGTGCCTGGTTAACGCACACGCGAAGCCACCCTTGACACCTTCCCTCCGGCGAATGGATCGGCAGGAGTCAGTCCGATGGGGGAGAAGGGCGGCGACCAAGGGCCACAGCCGGAGAGCGCCGCTGGTTCGGGACGAAGAGCCCCCGATCCGGGGACATGGAGGCGCGGCGTGCGATCCGCGTGCGATAGCGAGCGGCTGACCACGGGCACGCACGGGCAGTCATGGTCACTCGACGGACGCGGGCAAGAAGGTGCCCGGTAGGCATTTGCGCTGGTCAGAGCACTAACAACTATTCTGGTCAGGGGCAGGGTCGAACTGCCGACCTTCCGCTTTTCAGGCTGGCAGACGGCTACCTCTGACCCAACCGGGAGCATACAGCGCGTGACCCTAGCGGTTCGTCTTGGAGGGCCCGCCGACAGCGGCGCGCACCCAATCATGGGCGCTACCGGGGTCGAGGGCGGCGAGAAACTCTGTGAGCGAGCCATCCCAGCTGTCTCTGGCGCTGTCGGCCGCGGCCGCGGCGACCATCTGCCGCGTCTCTTGGTCCTTGCAGCGAACCAGCGCGACGGCCGCATGCGGGCCAGCCTCGGCCAGGATCCTGTGGGCCTGGTGCTCATCCGATCCAACGTGTCCTTCACGCACGTGAACGGCGTGGGCCCCGCTCCTTGCGCCTTTCAGCGTAGAGAACAGGCCCATGAACCCGACCGTCCATGACAGGGAGACATGGATCACGGTGGACGTAAAATCACTGGCCGACAGCACACGAGACTCAGTGACCTTCAGCGACCCGTCGGGGTTGCCTCGGACCACGACAGCAGTCGCGCCGCCCTTACGGGCCTTCCCGCGGAACCCCCGCCCCAGCGACGCCAGCATGTGCTCGGCGTGACTGTTGCTATCGAAGCTGGCGAGGACTACCGAGTCTTGCCCAGATTTCGCGGCCGAGCCGGTCTCGGACGTCATATAAGCATCCTTCATGGCCAAGTGACCGAGATCAAGACCTGCGACGGGCCGGGGCCGTTGCATGCGCGCGATCGCCAGCTGATCTGGACGAAGCCCGGCGGGGCGGCGCGCAAGACACCGGCTCGGGCTGGAAGGTGCCCGGCGCGGATACATCGCGCGATCGTGCGAACCCCGATGATCGGCATCCGGATCATCCGGGTAGCTGCCGCCAGCAGGCACCGCTGATGAGCCCAACCCGGATGATCCGGAATATTCACGGAACGATCTCTGAGAAGACACTAGGAAGCGGACAACCTGACGCAGGTCAACCGCAAGATTCGCAAGATCGCAGCGGCGGCCTCCGGAGTCGTGAACGTGCCCGCTACCGTTTCCGCAGATCAATACGCTCACCCCCGCCTGCGTCGAACTAGGCACCGCCACACGCGCAGGCTAGCCCTTCTCCTGCCCCTTCGCCGTATCGGGAGGGGCGCCCTCGGCACGGTTGAGGAGGTCATCGCGCTGCTGGCTGACTGCGGCCGTTTCACGGCGGGACTGTTCGAGATCGCGGCGCGAGGCACGGCCGCGGCGCGAGGTGCGGCGCGCTCCGGCCAGCAGCAGGCTCAGCCCGAGCATGGCGAGGGCCCCGACCACGATGCCGTACAAGAACAGCGTGCCGGTGGAGCCGGTCACGTGGTAGCCGAGCACCGCGAACCCGTGAGTGAGCGCATGCGCGCTGCCAGCGTTGCTGAGCACACCGGCCACACCGACGACCAAGGCCGCGACCAGAATGATTAGCCCAAGGAGGACGATCATGACGTGCTCCTTGAAACCTACAGCTCTACTGGCTCCGGGGCAGGCGCGGGTAGCGGTCCACGAAAACGAAGACGGCGGCACCGATCACAAGACCCAGCACAGCCACCAGCCACAGCGGAATGACCTTGCCGAGGATGCCGCCGACCACGAAGGCGGCGAACAAGGCGACCGCGATCGCGTAGGGAGTCATGGCCACCGGCCGCCGTGCGCCCGGCGGGGAACTCTTCTGATCCGGCGCGGGACCCGTCACCACAGTCGCCATCTCCCGCAAACGTGTTCGCTGTCTCAGCTACCAGTATACCGCCCGCACCAGAGCGTGCCTGCAAGCGTGCCCGCTACGTGCCCGAACAGAGGAGCCACCGCGGATAGTCACGGTCTCTCACGGTCAGCGTGTCAGCACACCCGCAGGTCAGCCAATCCGCAGGTGGTGGCCGTGCAGCGCCACCGACTTCCCAAGCTGATAGTGCGGGTTCGATTCCCGTCACCCGCTCCGCGGCAAAATCCCAGGTCAGGAACACTGCCTGAACTTGGGGCCTGCTCTTCGAGACACCGTAGCTGTCCTGTCGTGCCATTAGCGTGCCATTAGCCTGCCGGGACCAGGGCTCCGGCCGAGCCGTCATCATCATCACCATCCTTGCGCTGCTCGTCCCGGACGTGCGTATCGATCGCGTCGGTGATCCTCTTGTCAGCTCCCCGCGCCTCGTGCTGGTAGATCATCGCGGCCCGCTCGCTGTCATGCCCCATCCGCGCCATAAGGTCCTTCAGTGCCGCGCCGCTGTTGGCAGCGAACTGATTGCCGGTATGCCGAAGATCATGGAAATGCAGGCCGGGCATGCCGACCGATGCGACTACCTGCGGCCATCCGGACATCTTGTTGAAGTTGCCCCGCCGTAGCGGGCCGCCCTTGGTCCCTGGGAACACTAGTGAGCCGGGCTCGGCTCCAGCGAAGACGGCCAAGTGCTCGCGCAGTGCTGGGATGATCGCATCAGGGATGCCGACGACGCGGCGCCCGGCCCTGGACTTGGGCGGCCCGAGCAGTATTTCCCCTGTTGAGCGCTCGATGAACGCCGCGCGCACCCGTACAGCGCCCCGCTCCAGGTCCAGGTCACATGGCCGCAGCGCCGTAGCCTCGCCCCAGCGGAGACTTGCGAACGTGGCCAGCAGGACGAGTGCGCGATACCGCCGGTCGTACGTGGAATCCGCGCGGCCATCCGCCGCCATCACCCACAGCGCCCGCTGTGCATCCGCCCTGCTCATATACGTCTCCGGGCACGTCCGCATCACACCGTCGCGGCCGAACCGGAGCCGGTAACCACCTGCTGGCAGTTTGCGGATATTGCCGACCGGGTGACGGCCGATAACCTCGGCCAGCTCGTAGACCTGGGCGACGGTCAGCACGCGGCGCTCGCCCGTCTTCTCGTCACCAGCCCCGCGAATCCGGCACGGGTTCCGCGGCAGCAGTCTGTCCTCCTCGACTGCTGTCATGAGGATCGCCCGCAGCAGCCGGTAAGCCTTCGCCGCGACGGATACTGACACGCCGTTACGCAACAGCGTTGCCCGCCACTCGCGCACGAGCCGGGTAGACAGCTTGCTCAGCAGGACACCGCCCAGGTACGGCGTGATGTGCTTGCCCAGCAGCCAGCGATAAAGGTCCGCCGTGCGGGGACGCAAACCCGGCCGCTCAGCAATCCACGCCGAGGCGTAGTCACCCAGCCGGATCTTGGCGCGTTCGGAATCGGTCCACTCACCCGCGCTCATCTGCGCTTCGATCAGGACCAGCGCCTTGTCCGCATCCCCCTTGCGTTCGTAGGTTTCGGGTCCGGTCCGCATCCTCCCGTCCAACCCCGGATAGCGGATCTGGTAACGGCCAGACGGGAGCTTGCGGACATTGCCGAAACGGCGATGCCCATCCCTGTTAGGCACTACGCGGCTCCTCTCGCCCCGGGCCGAATGTTCGCCCTCGTCAGTGGCCCTACGCGGCCCTCTTCAATGAAGTCGGCAAGCGCCCCTTCGCTGATACGGACGTGACGACCAACCCTGTGGAACTCGATTCGCCGCTCCGCGATCAGACGCCGGACGAATCTCGGCTTAGTCCCGAGGCGCTCGGCAGCCTGTTCTACGGTCAGCAGCGCAGGTGCCTTCGTTTCCTCCTGCCGAGTCGTCATGCCGCCCTCCCGGTTGCCGAAAGATCTCCGGTGGCTTCCTGGGCTCTGCGTCTCGCTTCGGCGAGTGCGGCTTGCCATCGCAGGCGGTCGGCGACGGCGTGCAGCAGCCGCCGCGCGTGCTCCATATGATCGGGATCGGTGGGTGCGACGGGTTCCCAGGCGTACCGGGCCGGGTCAGTTGCCGAAACACCAAGCGTGGACAGCAACCACTCTTTCCGGTCGGCCCGGTAGTCAGCCAGGGTCTTGCCGGACCACTTGCGGGAGACCAGGACCCGGCGCCCGGCGTAGCCGAGGTGATCGGCGTCATGGGCCTTGCCCTTGCAGCAGCCGGGCACCAGGCCGGGCCGGGCGTTCTTCGGCTGGATACCATACCGCAGCCAGTTCGCGCACCGCGGCGAGCACGGCTGATACCGCAGCGCCTCGGCCAGCCGCGCGGCGTGGGCCTGCTGGGCGTCGGTCTGCGCTTGGTGGCAGTCGGCGACCTGCTTGGTGAGGTATTTGGTCAGGTAGCCGATGCACCGCCCGGCGTCCCTGGATCCGGACAGCACGCCCTGGGCGTCGAACCGGTCCCCGAACCGGGCCACATGCCACGGCTCGTCCTGGTCCCCGATGACGTCGAGGGCCTGGTCCCAGGTGGGCAGGACTTCCCCGGTGGCCGGGTCGAGATAGGTGCCGGTGGCCTCGTCCCAGACCGGCAGCTCGTCCCCGTCGTACTTGACCGTGGTCGTGCTCGGCCACCAGACCTGGTGGTAGGTGGCGGCGAGCACCCGGCGGATCTCGGCGCGGGATATGGTGCCGCGCATGGCGATGTGGATGTGCGGGGCGAGGCGCCGCTGGGGTTCGACGGCGGCGAAGTACTGCACGTCGTAGCCGAGGTAGCGGCGCAGGTTCTGGATGAACCGGTCAAACAGCGCGGCGAAGGCCAGCGCATCCCTGGCCGCGCCGTCATAGTCATAGGCGGCCAGGTCGACAGGTGCTCCGTCCTCGCCGACCCGGCCATAAGACGGGCAGGTCAGCGTGACGAATAGCGAAGGTCGGAAGGTCTTGCCGTCCGGGGCGGTGTAGGTCTTGCCGACCGTGCGGGGGTCGACCTTGCGGCAGGGCAGGTCCGGGGTGTCCTGGCGGCGCCGGGTCGAGCGGTGCCGCCGTTCCGGCCGGTCCGGGTTCACCTTGCCGCGGATGCCCGCCTTGGCAATCTCCTCGTCCAGCTCGGTGATGAGCTCGTCAAAGTCGGCGGTGTCGGACCCGGCCGCTGCGGCCTGGTCGCGGAGCTGCTGGGCTTCGGCGCGTTTCTCGATCCACCATTGCTGGTCCTCGGTGGCCGGGTCGGGGGTGATGTCGGGTTCGTCCTCGAGGTGCCAGCCCTCCCGGCACTGCGCGGCCCGCAGCGACCGAGCCCGCTCGGCGCAAGACGGGCAGACCGAGGCGAGGGTGTGCCCGCACGGGACGAGCACCGAGTCCACCTCGCCGGTATCGAGGTTGGTGCGGCGCAGCTGCACCGGGCGGACGCACGCGCCGTGCTCGACGGCCAGGTCCCGGACGACCTGGCGGGCCAGCGGCATCGCCATCCGCTGCGCCCGTGTCGTCTTGCCCGTGGCGGCAGTCGTGTCAGTCACTGGCCACCGCGATCCGGGTGGCCGGCACCACGATCATCCGGGTCGCGGCGGGTCCAGGTGCCGGACCAGCCGCACAGGTGGCACTCAGTCCGCTGGCTGGTGCCGTCGTCGTGCATGATCAGGCCGGTGGCGCAGACCGGGCACGGCTCATCGGTCCGCCAGCTCGTCACGGTGGTCATACCGCTTCCTCCTCCCACTCGGCCAGCTGGGGCAGGCACTGGTCGGCCATCTCGCGGATGTCGGTGTCGGACACCCAGCCGGCGCGGACCCGCACCGGATCGGGGTCTGCTTCCAGCCGGACGAACGCCACCCCAGCGCCGGTAGCCGGGTCGGAGGAGATCAGCTCGCAGGCCGCGCCCCGGTCGCGGGCGCCATCGCCCAGCACCATGTCCACCTGCTCGGGCTCATCCAGCCGCATCGCGATCCGGTCGGGGAACAGGTTCCGGATGGTCAGCACGTGCTTGCGCGGGTCCTGCAACGCCGCCACCACGCAGTAGCCGACCGCCCGGCCCTGCGTCGTCAGCGTGGCCAGCGCGGCCATGATCCGGTCCCTGAGCTTGCGGTCCGGCTGGTAAGCCGTCAGGAACGCCACCTCATCCACCAGCACCACGGTGAACGGGTGCTCCCGGGTGGGGGTGTGGTCGCGCTGGACCCCGGCGAACCGGGCCGCGCGGGCTTGCATGTCGGCGACGGCCTGCTCCAGCATGGCGGCGATGGCCACCGGGTCGGCGGCGTAGGCGCCGTAGGTCTCGAAGATGACCCAGCCGAACGCCAGCTCCATCAGCTTCGGGTCAGCCGCCAGGACCCGGGCCAGGCCGGAGCGCATCAGCGGGAACATGGCGCGGACCAGGCCCCATAGCAGCGAGGCCTTCCCCGCCCCGGTCGCGCCCGCGATCAGGACGTGCGTGCCGTGCAGCCGGACCAGCCAGGGCAAGCCATCCTCGCGGCGGCCGACCGGCAGCGCCTTGAGATCCGGATGCGCGGGGATGGGCAGGGCGGGGACGATGACGGCCAGGGCGTCGCGGCGGACGAATTCCAGCACCACCCGCCCGGACCTGGCGGTGCGGACCCGGCACAGCAGGGCGCCGAACCCGTGGGCCAGGGCGTCGGCGTGTTTGGCGACATCGGCCGGGGACTGCCCGGAGACCAGCCGGACGGCTACCCAGTCGGTGTACCGGGTGGCGGTGACCTTGCCCAGGACCGGCAGGATGACCCGCCCCTGGTGCCAGGGTGCTATCCCGGAGATGGCCATCACCCCGGCCCAGCGGCGCCGGTAGCACCAGGCCCGCCACCGGCCCCGGGCAGGTGAGCTGACCCACCGGGTGAACGAGCCCGGCCAGAAGAACCGCCACGCGGCCAGGACCACCACGGCCCAGGCGGCCAGGAAGACCAGGCCCAGCCAGCCGGTGTTCAGCCATGCCAGGACCAGCACCGCCAGGATGGCGGCGGTCAGCGGGTGCCGGGCGATCAGCCGGACCAGCCAGGCCAGCAGCCGGGCCAGCTGCACCAGCAGGATGAACCCGGCGGGGGTCTGGTAGATGGGTGCCCGCCAGACGGGCAGGGCGAACGGGTCCCGGTTGTACAGCTGGGCCACCTGCTCGCCGGTTATGACCTTGCGCATACGCTGGTCACCTCTTTCGTGCACACGGGAGAGAACCCAGGGGCGGCCGGAGGTACC
>Ga0074046_10004302_pt1 | contig 11683 bp, 5 predicted proteins | sample BogForMeECP23OM3_FD_94441 | JGI IMG/M metagenome (GOLD analysis project Ga0074046, IMG submission 94441) | Bog forest soil microbial communities from Calvert Island, British Columbia, Canada - Bog Forest MetaG ECP23OM3 | ecosystem: Environmental > Terrestrial > Soil > Wetlands ...
ACGGCCGAGTGCGGTGAAACTGCTTCGATATCTGCGAATAGAAGGCGGGCGTGTCGAACACCGTCGAACTATGCTCGTAGGCATGCCGGATGAGGAAGCCTTCGCTCAGGAACTCGATGCCGTGCCGGATGTACACAACATGCCCGTTGACGATCATCTGTCCGAGCCTGACGTCTGGTCCTTTCGCGAAGTCATTAATCCGATCGTGATAAATTGACCCGCCAATCTGCAAACCCGGAATGGAGTCGGGGCGGGCAAACAGCCCGATATTAATGTGATTGCCGTTGTTCTCGTCGGTGAGCGTTTGACCGGTTAGAACGGGACGAATCGTATCGCTGGATCCGTATTCGGCAATGTAGTTCAGGCCTAATTTCCCGGACGGAATGGAGCCGGTAAAGGATAATCCCACCGCGTTCGTGGGCAATACACCCCCGTTATCCGAGAACTCCATGAGCAACGGGCGGTCCGCGGTGGTTGGGAACCAGGTACTACTATGGAAGGCGGTATTGTAGTAGCCAATCGCGGTTTGATAACGACCGAAAGACATTCTCAGGTGATCGTTGTAATCGTAGTTGAACAGCATGCGTTCCAGGTCGATGTTGTAGGACTGAGCGTCCCCTTCTCCAATCGCAATTTCCGAGAGCACACTGGCCTTGTCGTTAATCCGTGCAGTTAGCAATAGATCGAAGTCGCCGGTGTAGAAGTTCCCCCTTGAGCCCGGCTCAAAACCGTAAGTTCCCAATTCAGGGATTCTCTGATTCAACGCCTTGTAGTCGAGTTCTCCGAACCCTTGCCATTGAATGCCGCGGAGTTCGTGAAGTTCTTGTATGAGGAAAGACGGTTGCGAATTGTTGTCCGCAGCTTGCGGGGTGGGCGTGCTCACGGACTGAGGAGTTGCATCAGCACTGGAGGGGGCATTGGCTCGCTGCTGGGTCTCGAGCGCCTCAACTTTCTGCTGCAGTGCTTTTACCTGCTGAACGAGTTGTTGAATCATCTCTTGTTCAGACGGAGCGGCGTCCTGAGCGTGACTCAGGCTGGCGACGAGTAACAGCAGGATTGTCGTCCGGTTGTAGCGCATGCTTCAGTCCCTTTCATGCCAACGGCAAACGGCGTCGACTTCGACGGATGCTGCGGTAGCGATCTGGCCTCGTTGTTCGCACAGCGCAATTCGCCGCGAGGCTCTCGCCTTAGGGTGTCATCGGACTTCTCGGCAGAATCATCACCACGAAAGGCCGTACTGCGGTAATCACCGAAATGAAGGAAATTCGTCCCGTGTTCTTCTTGCCCCGCTGAGGCGCGAGTTTTTCCGCAGGCTGTTAAAGGCGTGTCCCTCCCAAGAAAGATTCTTGAAACCAGGGGCGAGCAGACGGCATAAGTTAGGACGGTTGGGGTTAGCTGACTCGGTCGCCGCGTGCCCCACGTCTCGCGGTTTTCCAGAGCCTGCCCTGAGCGCGAGCCGAAGGGTGGGATGCCTCGGGCGTCTTCACGTCCGCAATCTGACCCCTGACCTTTTTCATCACATCCAGCCTGTGTTCGCCAACACAGACTCCCAGCCCGACCAGTGCGACAATGTCCTCTGATTAGGGCGGCGCAGAGTTATGTCCGTCTCCAGAGACAGTCTGCGAAGCCGTCCCGAGCCCATTTTTCAGCTCTTTGACAACGTAAATTGATCCGCTGAGCGGGCGTCACCCTCCCGAATCGGGACGAAAATGGAGCATTTACCCTGCTAAGTCATTGGTTCTCAAAGACTTTAGCTATAAGTCCTTCAAACTCAAAGATCTGGCAGGAATTTCCTCCTAACTCTATGATTCCACAAGACCGGGGGGGTTCCCCCCCCACCATACTAACTGGTTAGTAACCTAACAGTGAACAGGCGGAAAAGATTGTGTGGCGCGGGCGCCCCGCCCGCGAAAAGCCGAAGCCCAGAATGAAGGTCGGCCGCGCCAGGGACCCTCGTCCCTCCAGCGGTCGTTCTGAGCTATTCTTCGTTTTTATCCCGGTCCTGCGTTGTTGTCTGCGATGAATCTTCCGCGCCCGCAACGGGCTTTTGCAGATCGATCAATGGCAATCCCGCTTTCTTCAGCTTGTCGTTCAGTTCCGGAATATCTTTTGACTTGAGCTGGGCCCATGCCGACAACTGCTCTTCCAGCGCCTTGTCCAGTTCTCCGAACATCGCGACTTGCTGGGTCGTCGGCGCGGCGTCGGCGGTGTCGAGAGCCCTGACGAGCGTATTGAAGCCGTTATTCAGCCGAGCCAGGCTGCGGCCTTTGGGCGTGCTCAGGTAGCGCGTGCCGTAGCCGCCCTCTGAGCCTTCGATGGGCGCGGCTTTCGCTTCCAGTTCACCGGCTGCCTTTGTGATCGCCTCCGGCCCGTGTCCCGTTAGCGCTTTCAATTGCGACCGCAGGCTGCGCACCTGTTGCAGGGCTTCGTAATCCTGGTGAAGAGCGCCGGCAATTTTCTGGTCGAGTTCGAATTGCCGCCGCAGATCTTCCGGCGAAGTCTTCACGCGCGGATCCATTTTCAGGTCGAGCGTCTGCGTGTAGGTCTTGCCGTCAACGGCGAGCACGACTTTGTACTGTCCGGGCAGCACCGCCGCTCCGAGTGGATAGCGCGGCGTGTCGTGGTAGATGGCAGAGATCGGGTACTCGTGCGAGAGCACGTCGGGCGCGGGATAAGTCAAGTCCCAGATGAAGCGATGCATCCCCGACGCCGCCGACAAGGTTCGCGCCGGACGCACCCAGTACATCGGGACATTCAGTTCTTTTGGGTTGACCGGTTCGGGCTTGTCGGCGCTGGAAAAGTGGCGCACGACTTGTCCCGACGAGGCGTCGGTAATTTCCAGAGTGACTGGACCGGAAGCCGCGGTCTTTGTCTGTAGCCAGTAGTCGATCATCGCGCCATCCGGAGGGTTTTGTCCGGCGGGTTCTTCGGTCGGCAGAGGCGTGTCGGTGTTGTTATTTCGGCGCACGCGATACGTTAGCTGCGGCGCGAAAAGATGCGCCGGAGCATCCGCAACCTGCGGGCTGAACTGCCGCAGCGGCGTGATGTTATCCAAGATCCAAAACGACCGCCCGTGAGTTCCGACCACCACATCGTCATGATGAACGACGAGATCGCGGATCGAAGTTGGCGGCAGATTCATCTTCAGCGACTGCCAGTGGTCGCCGTCGTCCCACGACACATACACGGTGCGTTCGGTCCCGGCAAAAAGCAATCCCTTGCGTTCCGGATCTTCTCGCACCGTGTTGACGGGCTCGTTATCGGGCAAACCGCTTACAATCTTTTGCCACGACTTCCCGCCGTCGTGCGTGCGATAGATATAAGGACGCAGGTCGTCGAGCCGGAAGCGGTTCACTGCGGCATACGCGGTCGCAGTGTCGAAGTGCGAGGCGTCGATTTGCGCGAGCTTGCTCCACGGCGTTAATTCGGGAGGCGTCACGTTCTGCCAGTTCTTGCCGCCGTCGTGGGTCACGTGGATCAGGCCATCGTCGGTGCCGGCCCAGATCAGGTTTGCGTCTTTCGGCGACGGAGCAATCGAATAGATCACTCCGCGATGCTTACCCTTCGCCGGATCGGCCTCGACAAACGGCCCGAGAGTCGCAGGAGACCCCGGATCTTCACGCGTCAGGTCTGGGCTGACGATCTGCCAACTGTTGCCGCCGTCGCGCGTGGCAAAAAGGACATTCGATCCCAGATACAGCACGTGCGGATCGGCCGCCGAGAAAATCAACGGCGCAGTGCGATTGAAGCGATACTGCCCGGTGCGCAGAACCACCGGCGAAACGTCGCGCGTTTGCCCCGTGTTGCGGTCGAATACCGTAACCTTGCCGCCATAAATCAGATTGGGATGCAGCGGATCGGGCGCAACGTAGCCGTATTCTTCGACACCAACGGTCGTCCAGTCGCGAAAAGTAATTTCGCCAAAGTCGCTGCGGCTGGCGGTGCCGATCGAACCGCTTTCCTGTTGGCCGCCATACACCCAGTAAGGGAACTCGTTGTCAGTGATGACGTGATAGAACTGCGCCGTGGGCTGGTTGTACCAGGAGCTCCAGGTCTGGCCGCCATTCACGCTGATGGTCGCGCCCTGATCCACGGCGAGCGCGATAATGTCGGGGTTTTCGGGATTGATCCAGATGGTGTGGTAGTCGTCGCCGCCGGGTGCGCCCTTGATCGCCGTGAAATTCTTGCCGGCGTCGGTGGATCGGTAGGTCGTAGTGTTGGCCACATAGATCACGTCTCTATTTTGCGGATCGACGCGCACGCAGGCGAAGTCGGAGCCGCGGCCCCAGACGCGGTCTTCGGTATTCACGAGCTGCCAGCTTTCGCCGGCATCGTCGGAGCGATAAATGCCGCCGTTCTTCTGCGCGTCCACCCAGGCGTACATGCGATCGGGATCGCTCGGCGAAACGGTGAGGCCGATGCGTCCCAGCTTATCGGCCTCACTCGGCAATCCTTTCGCGATTTGCCGCCAGTTGTCGCCGCCGTCGGTGGATTTGTAGAGACCGCTCCCCGGGCCGTCATAGCTGTTACCGCTCGTCCACGGAGGACGGCGCGAGGCCCACATGTCGGCAAAGATCACCTGCGAGTTTCGCGGATCGAACACCAGGTCAATCGCACCCGTGTTGTCATCTTTATAGAGAACCCTTTGCCACGTCTGGCCGCCATCGAGCGATCGGTAAACGCCGCGCTCGGCATTTGGACCATAGGGATGTCCGAGGGCGGCAACAAAAACCCGGTTCGCATCCTTGGTATCGACCAGGATCGATCCAATCTGCTGCGCGTCGCGCAGGCCCAGATGCTGCCAGGTGCGGCCCGCGTCGGTTGACTTGTAGATACCGTCGCCTACGGAAAGATCGGGCCGGCGCAGCCCTTCGCCGCTGCCAACATAAATCGTGTTCGGATTCGATGGCGCCACCGCCAGCGCTCCAATCGAACCGGAGCGCTGGTCGTCGAAAATCGGATTCCAGGTGTGGCCGAAGTCCGTCGTCTTCCAAACTCCGCCGTTATTCGGAGCCATGTAGAAAACACTCGGCTGGCCCGGAACGCCGGAAATCGCCACGGTGCGACCGCCGCGAAATGGGCCAATCATGCGCCAGTGAAGTTCCTGGTACATCGCCGGGTCATACGGCTGGGCGGAGAGCGCGGTAGGGAAAATCAAAACACAGAGCGAGGCGAGCAGAATCCACAAGAAGCGCTTGATCACGGTTGATCCTCAAGAGAGGTAAGGATAAACCACGGCATCTGCAATTGGACAGCGCAGTCGCGACGGAGCGCTGGGCAGTTTCCGAGTGGCCCGTCACTCGGGCACCGTCGCCAAGGTTTCCCACTTCTCCCTGCTGCCCTTGCCTATTTGTATTAACTATGGTTAACTAAACGGAATGATTGCTGGTTAATGGATCAAAGTAGGGAAATGTGCCGCTTTAGGCCAAATGAGTGGGGAATCCATGGTACGGGCAGGTCATTTTGCTGTTTTCGCGTTGACTGTGGCGTGTCTTCTTCCGGTGGAGGCACTGGCACAAGGAGAAACCACGAGCGCGATCGTTGGCCAGGTTCGGGATACGACCAACGCGGTCGTGCGGGGCGCCACAGTGACGATCGCCAGCCCCGAAACTGGACTGAGGCGGAGCGCCCAGACCGATGAGGCCGGCCGGTTCAACTTCCCACAGTTAAAGCCGGGTGTTTACTCGGTCAAAGCAGAAGCGCCGGGTTTCAAGCCCCAGCAAAATGACAACGTCATTTCGGGCCTGGGCCAGAAGCAAACCGTGGATTTCACGCTTAAGGTGGCCCGATCCAATGAGGCGGTTGAGGTAAGCAGCGAGGCTCCACTCATCAACCTGGAAAACGCAAACACATCTACCACGTTGAATGCGCCCGCGCTGGAGGACCTGCCGAATCCGGGCGGCGACCTAACCTACCCTCTGCAGTTTGCGCCTGGAGCCCTGATCAATACGGCGGGTAGCAGCAACGACTTCGTCGGCGGCACAAACGGGTATGGCAACGTGGAATTCAACGGACTCCCCGCCCTCTCCAATGGCTACATCGTTGACGGACTGGAAACGAACGACCCGCTCACCAATCTCAACAGCGGTCTTTCAACCAACCTCGTCCTGGGATTGAATTCGATTTCAGAGGTGACCGTCAACACTCTTTCCTATTCCGTGGATCAAGGACGGTATGGAGCATCCCAAGTCGACTACGTCACCAAGTCTGGCACGAATCAGTTTCACGGGAATCTCTATGAACTGTGGAATGGTTCGCTACTGAATGCAGCAGACTACTTTACCAATGCGACGCCGGGGAACCACAGGCCCAGATCGACCGTGAACCACTTTGGGGGGAGTGTGGGCGGGCCGATTGCGCACGACAAACTCTTTTTTTTCTTCGACAGCGAATGGGTTCGGATCGCACTGCCCATCGTAACGCCGACGATCGTTCCCAGTGCGGCATTCCAACAATACGTCTTGCAGCAACTTCCTCTGGGCTACACCGACCCGGTCACAAACAAATTGATCTACCCCAAAGCATCGCAGCAGTTGGTCGATTTTTATAAGAACATGTTCGTGCTCTATGGAAATACCAGCGGGACAGCCACCCAGGTACTCCGGTGCCCTTTCAATTCGGACCTCACTGCGGCACCGGGCAATCCGCCGAATGGAAACGGTTGCGCGAACCGGCAGAGCGTCTCGCACTCCAGCGACGACCACGAACAGGTACAGACGGTCCGCCTCGATTACAACATCAACGAGAAAGATACGACTTGGTTTCGTTTTCAGGTGGACACAGGCGTACAAGCTGCCTACACCGACCCCATCAACTCTTTGTTTGATGCCGTGTCTCCTCAGCCTCTCTATTCTTTTGCCGCAGGATACACGCACGTCTTCTCACAGAACCTGGTGAACTACTTCAATCCGGCATTCTCGTGGTACGAGAGCTTGTTTGGGCCAGCTGACTTTCAGAAGACACTTTCGGCTTTCCCGATCGTGTTGCAGGGCAGCGGCGCGAATGCCTTCACGCCGATTGGAGGGCTTGACAACACCTGGGTGCAAGGCAGACGAGCCTCTCGCTTCTTCATTAATGACAACCTCGCCTGGAGCCGGGGCGCTCACGAATTACGGTTCGGAACGAATACCCGTATCTTCCGCCTCAACGACTATGACTTCGGGGAAGGCACAGTTCCCACCGTGACCTACGCGAACTTGCAGCAATTTATCTACGGAGTCGCGAACACCGCGTCGCAGACGTTCCCTTCGAATGCAAATGAGCCCTTCAACTTTCTCAATCTCGATGTCTACGCGCAAGACACCTGGAAAGTGACTCGCACCCTGACCTGGACGTTCGGCCTGCGCGACACCTTCAACTCCAATCCGCTGAATCCGCATGAGCAAGTAAGCCGTCTTCGCGGATCATTCAGCTCGATCGCCCATGATGTCAATCAACCGCTGAACGCCGCCATCCAGACTCATCTCGGCAATCTGTTCTCATCCTCGCCAATCGCACTCTTGCAACCAAGGACTGCGATTGCGTGGCAGTTCGAGCCGAAATCCGTGCTTCGAACCGGCTTCGGAATCTTTAGCGATATTTTGCCAGGCACCGTTGCCGATCTGATTGGCACCAATCCACCCTACGTCAAGACGTTTCAGGGAGGTCTGCTTGGCACTGTGGGCACAGCCGGGTCTGCGGGCTGCGACCCGGTAGTCGGATGCACGGCAATCGCGCCGGGAGTGCCCAACAGTGCAGTGAACGCAACCATTGCCGCGGATCAGACTTTTACTTCGGGATTTCCCCAGGGCCAGCTTTCGTGCAAATCGCCACAGGCAAATCCGGCAACTTGCCTTCCACCGGTCGCGATGACGGCAGTGCCTGATGGCAAGCTGCATGCGCCGTACTTTATGGAGTGGAGCCTGGGAATTGAACATCAATTCGGAACGACGGCCAGCCTGAAAGCGCAATACGTGGGCACGCGGGCCGTGAACCAGCCTTACTCAACACAAGTCAACGGCTACCAAACCGTGTGCCAGGGCTGTTTTGCGCCGTTCCCTTACATGCATCCTACCGATCCACGATTCGGCGCGGTGACGCAGTTCTCCACGGGCGCGAACAGTCACTACAACGGCCTTCAACTGACCGCGATGAAGCGGCTCGGCCATGGTCTGCAAGGACAGGTCAACTACACCTGGAGCCGTTGCATGGATACGGTCTCGAACGGAGGATTCCTTCAGTTCTCCGCGGGAGGGATTCTTTCGCCTCTGCCGGGGGACCTGGCCCGCGACCATGGTCCCTGCGACTATGACATCCGGCACAATCTCAACGCGCAGTATGTGTATCAGTTGCCGGTTCGAGTGCGTAATCATTCTCTGGGTTACGCGCTCAATGGCTGGCAGATTTCCGGAACCATGTTTTGGCATAGCGGAGTTCCGTTCTCGGTGCTGAGCACGCCTTATTCAGCGAACGGAAACGGCATCGTGCAGGGCAGCGGGCCGCAGTTCGCCAGTGTCGTTCCCGGCGTTCCGCTGTATCAGCATCATCCGATTCCCGGTGTAACGCAGGCAGGAACGCTGCAGTGGCTTAATCCGGACGCATTTGTATCGGCGGTCGATCCGAGTACAGGGCAGTGTTATGGCGGGGACAGCCCGCAGAATTGCCGATTCGGTAACCTTGGCCGTAATGCCCTGCGTGGTCCCGATTTCCTTTGGAGCGACTTCTATCTGACAAAATGGTTTTCCTTGACCGAACATGTGAAGCTGCGGTTTGAGGGTCAGTTCTTTAATGTCTTCAACCATCCAAATTTCGGACTTCCCAGCGTGGTGCAGGCCGGCACTCCAGGAAATCCTTCCACGCAGGCTGGCTTTGGGGCGCTCACTTACGCCACTTCTCCGCCAACCGGCTTGCTGGGCGTCGGTTTGGGTGGTGATAGCAGTCCACGCATGATCGCCTTTCAGGCGCGGCTGGAGTTCTGAGCCTACTCAAGATGATCGATGAAGGGCGCTGGTTCTACGGAACGACGGAAACAGCAGCGCCGGACGCGCTCGCGAGATAGCGCCGCAACGCGTCCTGCCATTCCGGCATGTGGATGTTGTAGGCGTGCAGGCTGTCGGGCGACAGAACGGAGTAGGCGGGCCGACGCGCTGGACGCGGGAATTCGGCTGTGGTCACAGGTTTGACCGCCGTCAGCAATCCCGACATGCGCACGATTTCGCTGGCGAAGTCGTACCATGTGCAGTTGCCGGAATTGGTGACGTGCACAATTCCGCGAGCGGAGGCACGGCAAAGTTCGACGAGAGCGAATGCCAGGTCGCGCGTGAACGTCGGGCTGCCACGCTGGTCGTTCACCACGGAAATCTCAGGACGGGTTGACGCCAGCTTCAGAATCGTTGCCGGGAAACACTTGCCTCCGTGCCCGAACAGCCACGAAGTCCGGGCGATGCAGACCTCGGGTAGGATCTCAAGAAGCCGCTCCTCGGCCCGGGCTTTACTCTCGCCATAAACGCTGGTCGGATTTCTGGCATCGCTGGTTTCGTAAGGCGATCCTTTGTTGCCATCGAAAACGTAGTCCGTGCTTACGAACAGCAATCGCGATCCGGCTTCGCGGGCAGCTTGCGCCACGTTGACGGCGCCCCCGCAATTCACCGCAAAGGCCAGATCGCGGTTTGACTCGCAGCCATCCACGTCGGTGTAGGCAGCGGACAAGAGAATCCACTCGGGACAGGAATCGCGAATCACGGCGCGAACGCGCGCGCGGTCGCGCAGGTCGGCGTCTTTGGAAGAGAGCGCGGTCAATTGATCGCTGCTCAGTTCCTGAACGAGTTCCTGGCCGAGCAGTCCGGATGCACCAAAGAGGGTGACGCGCATAGCGGCATTGTAGTCGCTACTCGGTCGCAGGCGTTTGCGGGGTTCGCATCCGGCGTCGCAGAGCGTGGAGGATGAGCGATCCGCTGATGCCGAAGCAGACGACGGCGGCAAACGCCACCAGATCCAGCATTCCGCGTCTTATCCGCAGGTAATCCGCGAACAGCGTAACCATGGCGCAGAAAATGCCGAGGACGTTGAGCCAGAGGGGAGAATGAATATTCGGAAGATCGCGGCGAAACCAAACCTGGAGGAGCAGCGCGGCCAACCCGATCGCGGCCACCACTACCAAAGCGGTAGGACTGTAAAAAGCGTTCGGCCCGGTATAGATCACGACCAGCGCGAGCGCCAGAAGGAGCAGCCCTGAAGCGATCACCGTCCATCGGCGGGCTACGCCCGACCCGGAGTTTGTCACCAAGGGATCTCCTCGCCTTTCCGCATATTGACATTGTATCCGTCGCCCTTTCCTTCTGCGCTCAGGCGTTGCTGCTCGGCATCCATTCCGCCGGGCGATGCTCGCCGTGCGACATGGCGTAGAGGACCAGTTCCACCCGGCTCGAAATCCCCACCTTATCGAAGATGCGCAGTAGATATTTCTTGATCGTGTGTTCGCTGAGCCCCAGTTCGGCGGCGACTCCGCGGTTGGTCAAACCGTCGGCTACGAGCGCGACCACCTGCTCCTCGCGAGGCGTCAACAAAGACCTCCCAGTGGAGTTGACCACACGCAGCGTAGGCACCTCCGACAACGCATCCAGCACGTAATTCATCTGCTGGCTGTTGATCCAAATCTGCCCCTGGGCAACGCAGTGGACGCACTTGCAGAGCATCGGAAAAGGAGTTTGGGTAAAAAGAAAGATGCCCTTCGCACCCGCGCGCAAGGCATTCACCACCAGTTCGCGGTCGTCGTTCTCGGCCAGCAGCACGGGGGCGATCTTCGGATGCGAAACTCGCAACCAGCGCAGCAGGCTCAAATCCGCCAGGTGGTTCCCTGCAATCAAAACCACGTCGGCTTGATTCGATTGCATGAAGTTGAAGAGAGCGGACGTCTCCAAAGCGACAGCGGAGACCTGAAAGTCCCGCCGGCTTTTCAAGGCCCGCGTCAAAAGTTGAGACTGAATGGGACTCGAATCGGCGACCAGGACTTGCACTACTTCGGTTTCGACCGGCCCGGTTCCCGTGGACTGTTTCGCGGAACGCATAGTTTTCACGCTACCATCATGCCCAAGAGCGCACGGACTGGATGTAGGCCCCGTCACACCCTGTTGGTGATGAATTCCGCGCTGCATACCTACTTTCGCAGGGCTACTCTTGTGCGCAACTTTCGTAGCGGCATTTTCCTACCCGGAGTGCGCCCGGGACCGGAAACCCCAGTCCTGGCGGCCCCGCTGCTGATTTCATCACCTTTTCGATCGCCGGAACGTGCCCTCTACCTCGGTGGACAGTACTTTCCAAGTCTTGTTGTGTTCGGGACGCAAAGGTACCTTCGAGGAAACAGCTCAAACGTCCGAGCTGCTTGGTTCGCCGTTCAGAGCAACGGTGAGAGTCCGGAGATGAATGTATTTACTAAACAAGTCGTTTTGGGGGCTGTGGGCATGCTCATCCTACAGTTAGCCGTGGTCACCTCCGCTCAGGAGACTGTACCGTCGCCTGCTTCGGCGCCTGTGTCCTCTGCTCCGCCAACCGGCAAGCTCGCGGCGGCGGAGAGCTCGCAGAGCCAGGACCGGTCCGGCACGGGCGGTTCCACCAGGGGAGCGATCACACAGCCCGGAAAAGCGGGTGGCATGGGAGATCCTGCATTCGGAGGGGAACGCCATCCGCTTTATCGGCTTTCGAAATC
>Ga0074046_10004303_pt1 | contig 11683 bp, 10 predicted proteins | sample BogForMeECP23OM3_FD_94441 | JGI IMG/M metagenome (GOLD analysis project Ga0074046, IMG submission 94441) | Bog forest soil microbial communities from Calvert Island, British Columbia, Canada - Bog Forest MetaG ECP23OM3 | ecosystem: Environmental > Terrestrial > Soil > Wetlands ...
AAGGTGCCGTTCGGCGTCATGAGCGGCATGTCGCCCATGTAGACGTCCTGCTCCTTGATGTCCTTGACCGACTTCGCCTGCGTCTCGGGATCGACGTCGAAGACGATCAGGCGCAGCGTGACCTTGAGCGGCGCGGCATAGGTCATGCCGCGCTGCCGGCACTCGTCGAGGTCGTATTTCGGCGGCTCGTACTCGTATTTGACGAATTCGAGATGAGCGGTGTCGGCGAAATCCTTGATCGGAAACACCGACTTGAACACCGCCTGCAAGCCCTCGTTGGGACGGCCGCCCTTCGGCGCGTCAATCAGAAGGAATTGGTCGTAGGAAACCTTCTGCACCTCGATCAGGTTCGGCATCTGGCCGACCTCCCTGACGTGCCCGAAGACTTTGCGAACGCGCTTGCGACCGGTGAATGTCTGCGCCATGTGGTTCCTCGATTGCTCATGCCCGACCGGCGATCGGCTCAACGACCGTCTTCGGGCCCCCGGGGCAAAAACCCCTTAATTCCCCTCGCCTGGGGCGCCGCCCGCGCCCTTCGGCCGCTTGAAAAGCCAATGTTCAAAACGCCGGAACGGCCCCAGGGCCAAAAGCCCGGGACCGTCCTCTCCTTTTCTTATCGCAAGCCCCGAGCGGAGCCCACGCAAGCCCCAAGCGGAGCCCACGTTCGTTACTTGAGCTCAACCTTCGCGCCGACCTTCTCCAGGGCGGCCTTGATCTTCTCCGCCTCTTCCTTGCCGACGCCTTCCTTGACCGGCTTCGGCGCGCCTTCGACGAGGTCCTTGGCTTCCTTGAGGCCGAGCGAGGTTATCGCGCGGACTTCCTTGATCACTTCGATTTTCTTATCGCCGATGGCGGCGAGGACGACGGTGAACTCGGTCTTCTCCTCGACGGGCGCCGCAGCGGCGGCGGCCGGAGCGGCGGCGACGGCGACCGCTGCGGCGGCCGAAACGCCCCACTTGGCTTCGAGGAGTTTTGCGAGCTCGGCGGCTTCGAGAACCGTCAGGGAGGACAGTTCGTCGACGATCGTTTCAAGATTGGCCATGGGTAAATATTCCTTGATATGGGTTCGAATTGACGTTTTTAAAGGGCCTCAAATCAGGCTGCGTCTTTGGCGGCGTAGGCCCCGATCACGCGCGCGAGCTTGGCGGCCGGCGCGGTTGAGAGCTGGGCGAGCTTGGTCGCCGGGGCGGCGATGAGCCCCACGAGTTTGGCGCGCAGCTCGTCGAGGGAGGGCAAGGTCGCGAGCGCCTTGACCCCGTCGACGTCGAGGGTCGTCTTGCCCATGGCGCCGCCGAGGAGCACGAACTTGTCGTGATCCTTGGCAAAAGCCACGGCTGCCTTGGCCGCCGCCACCGGATCGGCCGAATGGGCGATCAGGGTCGGGCCCTTGAGCAAGGGACCGATCGAGGCGACGTCCGTGCCTTCGAGAGCAATCTGGGCGAGGCGGTTCTTGGCGACCTGGACGGAAGCGCCAGCGGCCTTCATCTGCTTGCGCAGACGCTGCATCTGGGCGACCGTCAAGCCGGAATAGTGGGCCACGACCACGACCGACGTCTTCGAGAAGACGTCGTGCAGGGCCGCGACAGCTTCTTTCTTTTCCGCTCTATCCACGGTGCTGTCTCCGGTCGGCGGGCTTTTGGCCCGCCTGTTGCACATGCCGCGCCGCGCGAGTCAGACGACTCGAGCGCCGCGACGACTTGCGCCTGTCCCCGGAGATGGGCGAACCCAGCGCCGGACAGATGGTTCGAACCGCATTGGCCGTAAGGAATCCCCCACGGTTGGAATTTCGGTCTTCCCCGTCTATGCTGGCCCCCGCCCCTTCGACGGGGCTTTAGAATTAAGCGGTCGACCATAGGCCTTCCGCGCCGGCAGTCTCGGACAGGACAAAGCCGGAATGGACGCAAGGGCTTTCCCTTCCGTCCTCCGGCCCATCCGCCGCCTCTCTTCAAGCCTGCCTCATGGGAGACGAAACCCAAACAGGGCGGTAGCCATGTATGATCATTCGGGGTCGCATCGCGCCGTCAACCCCGGCCGGGTCTCATAGCGGGTTTCGCACGGCCGCGCAAGAGGGGTTTGAGAGAGTGTTTGCAAGTCTCTACGAGCCACGAGTTCCTGCGGAAAAACAGAAAGTCGGGTATCGTGTTCTGATGAGGCGGATCACGGGATGCGGGGGCGCGGTGCATCGGAGGCGCGTTGGCGGGGCCCTCTCGGAAAGGCGACGGCGTTGCATATGGCGGGTCGTGACCCGGAAGACCCATCGGCGTCGAGGACGGCGGCGACCGCGCCCCTGAAAAAGGCATACCCCCTGCATCAAGACTGCGCTTGAACACGGGCGCGGCGCACGAAACCTTCCCGCCCGGTTCGCCAACGACTCTCCGGGGAATTCGATGAAAACCAGAGCCGCCGTCTGCCGCGCGTTCGGGGCGCCTCTGACGATCGAGACCATCGAGATCGCCGCGCCGGGCGCGGGCGAAGTGATGATCCGGACCGCGGCTTTCGCCATCTGTCACAGCGACATCTTCTATATCGACGGCGCCTGGGGCGGCGACCTTCCCGCGGTCTACGGGCACGAGGCGGCCGGCGTGGTCGAGGCGGTCGGACCCGGCGTGACGCGCATGAAGCCCGGCGACCATGTCGTCGCCACGCTGATCCGAAACTGCGGCTTCTGCCCCGCCTGCGCCGAAGGGGCGCCGGTATTCTGCGAGGAGGTGTTCCCGCTCGACCGCCAGACCCCGCTTCGCGACGCCGAGGGCGCGCCGCTCGTCCACGGGCTTCGCACCGGCGCCTTCGCCGAACGCATGGTCGTTGACGCCTCCCAGGCGGTGGCGATCCCGAAGGACATGAAACTCGACGTCGCGTCGCTGATCGCCTGCGGCGTGCTGACCGGCCTCGGCGCGGTGGTGAACACCGCAGACGTAAAGCCGGGTTCGAGCGCGGTGATCATCGGTTGCGGCGGGGTGGGCCTGAATTCCGTGCAAGGCGCCCGGATCGCGGGTTGCAATCCGATCATCGCCGTCGACGTCGAGCCGGCCAAGCTCGCCGCCGCGCGGACGTTCGGCGCTACGCATACGATCAACGCCAAAGCCGAAAACGTGGAGGACGGCGTGAAAGCGCTGACCCACGGCCGCAAGGCCGACTGGGTGTTCGTCACCGTAGGCGTCAAGGGCGCGGCGGAACAGGGCGTGTCGCTGATGAAGCGCAACGGCGGGACGGTGTTGGTCGGCATGCCGCCTTCGGGCGTTCATGCGACGATCGACCCCGGGTGGCTCGCAGCCGACGGGCAGAAGATTCTGGGCTCGAAGATGGGCTCGGCGCGCCCGGTCGTCGACGTGCCGAAGGTCGTCGCGCTTTATCGCGACGGACGGCTGAAGCTCGACGAACTGATCTCCGGCCGCTATCCGTTTGACCGGATCAACGAGGCCCTCGCCTCCTCGCGCTCCGGCGGGGTGGTGCGCAACGTCATCGTGTTCTGAGGGGAGGCGCGCCATGAAAATCGCCGAGCTTAAGACCTTCGTCGTCGGCAATCCTCCGCCGGCTTTCGGCGGACGCTACTTCGTCTTTCTCAAACTCAGGACCGCCTGCGGCGTCGAGGGCGTCGGCGAGGTCTATGCGGCAAGCTTTTCGCCCGCAACGGTCGTCGCCATGATCCGCGACGTGTTCGAGCGCCACGTCCTCGGCGCCGACCCGTTCCGCATCGAGGCCTTGTGGCGCAACGTTTACAGCCGCGGCTACACCGGCCGGCCCGACGCGTCGCTGATGGGCGTGCTCAGCGGCGTCGAGATGGCGCTGTGGGACATCGTCGGCAAGGCGGTCGGCAAGCCCGTGCACGACCTGCTCGGCGGCAAGGTTCACGAGCGGCTTCGCAGCTACACCTATCTTTACCCGGACGAGCCGGGCTCGCACGCCTATTCCGACAGCCCGGTCTACTCGACGCCGCAGGCGGCGGCCGACCGCGCGTTGAAATATCTGAAGCAGGGCTTTACCGCGGTGAAGTTCGATCCCGCCGGCCCGTACTCGGCCTTCGATCCGCGCCAGCCGAGCCTCGAGCGGCTGGAACTCAGCGAAGCCTTCTGCAAGGCCCTGCGCGAGGCGCTCGGGACTCGATGCGACCTCTTGTTCGGCACCCACGGGCAGTTCACGGTCTCGGGCGCGCTGAGGCTGGCGAGCCGCATCGAGCCCTACGAGCCGCTCTGGTTCGAGGAGCCCACCCCTCCGGAGGTGCCGGAGGAGATGGCGAGGGTCGCCGCGCAATGCCGCATGCCGATCGCGACTGGCGAGCGGCTCACGACCAAATACGAATTCGCGCGTGTGCTAGAGACCGGCGCCGCCTCGATCCTGCAGCCGAATCTCGGCCGGGTTGGCGGAATCCTGGAGGCGAAGAAGATCGCCGCGATGGCCGAGGCGCACTACGCGCAGATTGCGCCGCACCTCTATTGCGGCCCGGTGGTCGGGGCGGCCAACATCCAGCTCGCGGCCTGCAGCCCGAACTTCCTCATCCTCGAAAGCATCGAGCGCTGGGACGGCTTTCACGCCGAGATCCTGAAGAAGCCGATCCGCTGGGAGGACGGGTATGTCATCCCGCCGAGCGAGCCGGGGCTCGGCGTCGAACTCGACGAAGAGGTCGCCAACGCCCATCCCTGGCGGGGGACGGACCTCCATCTCATGCCGCGGGACGCGCCGGTCCACGCGCCGGACTGACCTCGCCACCGGCCCTCAGTGCTGCGGCCCCATCATCCATTGGCTGTGTTCGGCGCACCAGACGTGGTTGTGAAGGTTCGAAACCCACTGCCGCCCCGAGGCGGTGACCGTGAGGTACTTCACCCCTTCCGCGATATGTTCTTTGACGAGGTTCGAGAAGAACGAGGGGTACCTGTCCACGAGGTCGGCCGGAGTTTCGTAGTCGAACTGACGATTCTGGCCGATCTCCTCGAACTCGGCGAACAGGGCGTTAGCCTTCTTCGGATAGAGCGGGTCGCCGAGCTGGCCGATCAGGTCCGACGCCAGCACCAGCCGCGCCTCGAGATCGGCGTTCTCGCGGCCCTCGAGGCAGGGCGGAAAGCGGGTCAGCTCGATCGCCTCAGCGACCCGCGCCGGATCGAGATCCGGGGAATTGCCGAGCCGCTCGTACACGAACAGTTTTGAGCGGTCGACATGATAGGGCATCAGGGCGGCGTCGGACGCGCCGCGGGGCAAGGTCACCTTTCGTCCGCTCTGGTCGACCACGAACTCGGTTGAGGTGTCGCCTTTCAGCACGCCGCGCACGAAGCCGATGTCGTGCAGCAGGCAGGCGCAGATGAGGTGCAGATAATCCGACGCCTCGATCCGCTGCCACAGAAGGCGACCGCGCAGGATGTCGCGGCCGACCGACGTCACCAGCATCGTATGCTCGAAATTGTGGTAAAGCGCGTCGCTCTTGGCGATGGCCTCGATGGCGCTTCGCGCCAGCGACCCAAGACGTTCGGCTTTCTCCTCGTGAGCGGGGCCGAAAATATCCCGAAAATCGTCCGCGAGAAACTTTCCCAACTTCCTGGCCGCCACGGCCGCGATCGTCTCCACTTACTCGGCTCCCCCGAAAGTACGGCCGCATCCCCGATAGACGTGCAACGTCAAGATTCCCAATGTAATGCAACCTTCGCATTGGCGCCAGAGCGGCGAAACAGGCGTTTGGCCGCGACGACGCGTCGCTTGCCGGCCGCCGCCGGGCGCTTATGCTCCGCGCCGGAAAGGGTAGGAGGCGTGACGATGCGGTACGGGTTCATCGGACTCGGCAATCTCGGGGGCGCCCTTGCCCTAAATCTCCGCCGCGCCGGGTTCGACCTGACGGTCCACGACCTCGACGCCGCGGCGTCCAGGCCCCTGATCGAGGCGGGCGCCGCGTGGGCGGCGAGCCCGCGCGCGGCGGCCGAGCGGGTCGACGCGGTCTTCACCTGTCTGCCGTCCCCGGCCGTCTCCGAACGGGTGCTGACCGGCGCCGACGGCCTGCTCGCCGGCCTCAAGCCCGGCTCGACCTGGATCGAGACGAGCAGGGTCGACGCCGAATCGATCCAGCGTCTTGCGGCGATCGCCGCCGAACAGGGGGTCTTCACCCTGGAGGCTCCGGTCACGGGCGGCGTCCACAAGGCGTCGTCGGGCGCGGTCGCCGTGATCGTCGGGGGCGAGGCTCAGGCGCTTGAGCGCCACCGCCCGGCGCTCGAGGCGATCGGACGGCCGCTCTTCCACGTCGGGCCGCTGGGCTCGGCCTCGGTGATGAAGGTCATCACCAACATGCTGGCGTTCGTCCACCTTGTCGCGGCGGGCGAGGCGCTGATGCTGGCCAAGCGCGGCGGGCTCGACCTCGCCCAGGCCTACGCGGTGATCAAGGCGAGCTCGGGCAACAGCTTCGTGCACGAGACCGAATCGCAGCTCGTCCTCAACGGCTCCTACAACGTCGGCTTCACCATGGAGCTCGCCTGCAAGGACCTGGGCTTCGCCATGGCGCTCGGCAGCGAGCTCGGCGTGCCGCTCGACCTCGCCGCGATCACCGCCCAGACCTTTATACGCGCCCGCGAGGCCTACGGCGGCGGCGCGTGGTCGACCCAGGTCGTGAAGCTGCTCGAGGACGCGCTGCACACCGACCTGCGCGCGGCGGGGTTCCCGGAGACCCTCACGGCCTGAGAGGTCAGCGGAACTCGAACGCCGAGATCGTCTTGCCGCCGATCACGTCGCGGAAGGCGTTCTGGCCTTCGCTGTCGCCGGCCGCGCCGGCGACCACCATCAACGGGATCAAGTGCTCTTCACGCGGGTGACAGAGGCGGGCGCCCGGGGCCTTGTCCCAAGCCGCCAGGCGCGCCTCGCGCTCGGGCGCCGGCGCCTTGGCCGTCTCGTCGAGCCACGCGTCGAAGGTTTTGGACGCCCCATCCCCGCCGGCGAAAAAGCTCCTGAGGTCGTGGTAGCTCATGCCGCTGCCGACGATCGCCACGCCCTGATCCCGCAGGGGCGCGAGCGCCTTGCCGAGCTTGATGTGGAAGGCCGCGTCGAGGTCCTTGCGCAAGGACAGCATGACTACCGGGATCTCGGCCTTCGGATCGACGATCAGGAAGGGCACGAACACGCCGTGGTCAAAGCCGCGGCTTGCGTCGGTCGCGACCGGCAGGCCCGCCGCCTCGATCAGGCGCTTGACCTCGGCCCCGATCTCGGGCGCGCCCGGCGCCGGATAGTTCAGCCGATAGGTGTGATCGGGAAAGCCGTAATAGTCGTAGAGCATGTCCGGCTTCGGGTTGAGGCTCACCGTCGGCTGAGCCGCCTCCCAATGGGCGGTGACGACCAGAAACGCCTTAGGCCGCTCGGGGAGCGAATCCACGAGGCCCGCGAGGTAGGCGCGTAGGCGATCCCAGGCGTGCGGGCCGAAGGGCGGCGGAAACTCCATCCAGAAGCAGGGGCCGCCCCCGTGGGGGATGAAGATGGCAGGCTGGCGGGCGGGCATGAAAATCCTCGAAGTGTCGGATGCTTGCGCATAGTTAAGCACCGCCGCGGGCCGCGGCAACGCCGCCACGGCGCGGCGGCCGAAACGATCTGTCCCGCCGGGCGGGACGCGAGGGCGCTCGGGGTCAGCAACGACTTCCGATTTTCGGAATCATGTGCTATGACCTTCGAAGGGCCGAAAACGAGGCTGCAGGGCTGAAAGATGACGGTTGAGGAGAAGGGACTTCGGATGTTTGTGGTAAGGCGCCCCCGGGGGCGCCCCCGCCGGCCCGCCCTCGAGACCGCCCGCGACGGCCCGCTGCTTGCGCGCTCGCTTTTTTGCGCAAACTGCGGACTAAGCCCTTGAGAGCGCTCAAAACACGGGTGAATAAGGCCCCGTTTTCAGGCGCCGAACGCGTGTCGAACCCGCGCCGAACGCATGCCGAACGCATGCCGAGCGGCGCGCGAAACGGCGCCGAACGGCGGCGGGGCGAGAGGGCCTCACGCCGCGTCGTGGAAGATGACGCCCAGCGTGAAGCGCTCGCCGCTCCGGATGCGGCTGACCCCGTGGCGCAGCGCCACCCGATACGGACCCCGCGTTCCCTGAACCGGTCGCTCGCGCACGGCGAAGATCACCCCGTCGCCCTGCTTAAGGCTCACGACCTCGGCGCGCGACTGCATGCGCGGCCGCTGCTCGGTCAGCACGAATTCCCCGCCGGTGAAATCGCGCCCCGGCGCCGAGAGGAGGATTGCGACCTGGAGCGGAAACACGAGCGCGCCATAAATGTCCTGATGCAGGCAGTTGTAGTCGCCTGCGCAATAGCGCAGCATGAGCGGCGTCGGCCGGGTCTGCCCGGCGGCGCGACAGAGGGCGCGAAAGGCGTCGAGACCGGCCGGATAGCGCGCGTCCACGCCCATCGCTTCGCTCCAGCGGTTCGCGACCGGCGCGAGCCGGGGATAGAGGTTTTGGCGCAACGCGGCGACGACGCCGGGAGGCGGCTCGGCGAAATATTTATACTCGCCCCGGCCGAAACCGTGCCGCGCCATGACGACGGTCGAGCGAAATTTCTGGTCGTCCGGATAGAGGCCGGCGATCTCCCGACAGGCCTCCGCCGTCAGGAGGTTAGGCGCCACGGCGGGGCCGTAGGCGTCAAGGTCGCGCTCGATCGCCGCCCAGTCGAGCCGGGCGATCGTCTCAGCCAGGCCCTCATCCGGCCCTTCGGGTCCCCTTCCCCCTGAGGGGGAAGGGGTCGCCTGCAGCGCCGCGCCCCTCTCCCCCGGGGAGAGGGTGGCGGCCGAAGGCCGCCGGGCGAGGGGATGGCGCGGCTTCGCGTCTTGTTCCGCCGCCGTCACCGCGCCGCCTCCCGCTCGAGGAGTTTCCGCTTCCGCTCGACGCCCCACCGGTAGCCCGAGAGGTCGCCGTCGGTCCGCACCACGCGGTGGCAGGGGATCGCGACGGCGAGCGGATTTTTGGCGCATGCCTGAGCGACGGCGCGCACGGCGCTCGGCCGGCCGATCGCCGCGGCGATTTCAGCGTAGGTCGCCGTGCGCCCCGCGGGGATCGCGCGCAACGCCTTCCAGACCCGCTGCTGGAACGCCGTGCCGCGGATGTCGAGCGGCAGGTCGAGGACGCCGCCGGGCGCCTCGATCAGGCCCACGATCTGAGCGACCGTGCGCTCGAACCCCGCGTCGCCGCCGACAAGATCCGCGTGCGGGAAACGATCCTGAAGATCGCGCACCAGCCCCCCGGGGTCGTCGCCCATCAGGATCGCCGCGACGCCCTTGTCGGTCGCCGCGACAAGCACGGCGCCGAGGGAGGCCTCGCCAACCGCGAAGCGGATGACCTGCCCCTCCCCTCCCCGGCGCGCCGCCGTCGGCGTCATGCCGAGCCGCGCCGTCGCCGTCTCGTAGAACCGGCTCGAACTGGAAAAACCGGCGCCGTAGATCGCCTCGGTGATCGTCCCCGCCGTGCGCAGGCTTTCGTCGGCGCGCCGCGCCCGCATCTGAGCCGCGTAGGCCTTGGGCGTCACGCCGGTCACCTTCTTGAAGACGCGGTGGAAGTGGAACGGACTCAAAGCCGCCTCCTCGGCCAGCGCGGCGACGGAGGGGGCCTGCTCGGCCGCGGCGATGGTCTCACAGGCGCGCCGCACCATCGCCACATGCGGATCGGGCTCGGAGGCCCGGTCAGGCCGGCAGCGCTTGCAGGCGCGGAAGCCCGCCCGCTCCGCCTCTTCCGGCGTCGGGAAGAATGACATGTTTTCGGGCTTCGCGGGACGCGAGGCGCAGCTCGGACGGCAATAGACGCCGGTCGTCTTCACCGCGAAGACGAACGCGCCGTCGAACGCCGGGTCGCGGCGGCGGACGGCGTCCGCCATCTGCTCGGGCGTGAGAACGCGGTCGATCATGGCGGTGAACATAGGAGTTGCTCCGGGGTTTTGCTTCGGGTCCCGGTCTACGCCTTCCGCCCTTTCGTCGAACTCCGGTCTTTGCGGTCGAATTTAAGGCGCAGTAGGGCGCGGTCGACGGCCGCGTTGCAGCCCTCCCCATCCTTCCCCGGTCGGCGTGACGATGTCGATCGCCTCGCCCGCCTCCAGCCGCCGTCTGGGCGCAGCCAGGCAAACCCCCCACGCGCCCGTCGCCGCGGCGCAACGCGTTGCGGACGAATTCCCAGGGTTCGCCGCCCTTGGCGCGGGCCTTTGCAGCGTTCGCTCTCCTGTGCGTGCGCCAGCTTTCCCAGTCGCGGTTCCAGAATAATCGGGCGCCTTCATGGGTTCTCCGACGCCTTTGACTGCACGGAAGCTTGAGTGTACGATGTAAACGCGAACAGGGGGCAAGCACGTGTTCGACACGGTTGCGGGACGCTGCAGCGTCCCGCGCGGTTGCCGTCGCCCGTTAGGTCCAGGCTTTGGAGCTTTGGAGGCGAGTTTGGCGACCGGACCGATACATGCCAAGGATAACAATTTTGGCGCTTTGCGGCTCTTTTTCGCCTGCCTCGTCATCTTTTCGCATTCCCCTTCGATTCTCACCGGCAATCGTGAGTTCGAACCGCACTTCGGCCCGGCGACCTTTGGGGAAATTGCTGTCGATGGATTTTTCCTGATCAGCGGCTTTCTGATTACGAAGAGCTTCGTCCGCTCGGTCAGCGTCGTTGATTACTTCAAAAAGCGTGTCTTGAGAATATACCCGGGCTTCGTCGTCAACATCCTGCTATGCACCTTCGTGCTCGCCCCGCTTGTCGGCGCCGGATTGTCCGTATTTCAATTTCCAAACGTCGTCCAAACGCTTCTGCGCCTCTTGCTGCTGAGTTTGGCGAAACTCCCGGGCGTTTTCCCGGGCATGCCTATGCCGAGCGTCAACGGATCGGCCTGGACCATCCCTTATGAATTCCGTTGCTACATTTTGGTCGCGGCGCTGGGGCTGACCGGGGCCTACGCGCGACTGCGGGTCGGCATCCTGAGCGCCGCTCTCGCCTGCCTGATCGTCAGCGCGCCTAACTTCTTGCCTGACGGCTCGGGCGCCCTCTACGTTGTCTTCGGAGGGCCGTTCCAGACCGTGCACCTCACGGGCATCTTCATGGTCGGGATGCTATTTTACCTTTATCAAGACCGCGTCGTCTACAACGGGCGTATCGCTTTGGCGGCCGCCGCGCTCCTGATCGCGTCGGCGTTCGTTCCGGCGGTGACGGAGTTTGCGCTGGCGACCTGCGGCGGCTACCTTATTTTTTGGTTCGCGCTGCATTCTCGCGTTTTGCGAATCAGCATTTTCGCCAACGAAACCGACCTATCCTACGGCATCTACCTTTACGCTTGGCCGATTCAGATAACGATCGCCTATCTGAGCCGATCAATAACGGCGTTGACGCTCTCGTTCCTCGCCCTCGTGATATCCGCAGTCTTTGCGTATTTCAGTTGGACCCTGATCGAGAAACCTGCGCTTGGTCTGGCGCACCGCGGGCGAGCGGCGCGCGTATCGGCGGCGCCCCCTCCCGCACGGGATCCGCGCGCCCGAAGATTGAGCGAAGTCGCTCCTCCCTAACTGGAAGGTCGAAGCGGTCGGCCTCTGGGGCGCCCGGTTAGGGCTCGTCTTCGAGGTACGCTTCGATTTCCTCGAGCGCCGCCTCTTAACCTAGAAACGGCAGTTTGGTTTTGGCGTGAGGGCGAGAATCGCGCATTCTCAAGGGCATGAAGCGCGACTCTTCGTCTCCTTGGGCTCACCGGCCGGGTGAGCAATCTGTGGTTGTGGC
>Ga0074046_10004304_pt1 | contig 11679 bp, 8 predicted proteins | sample BogForMeECP23OM3_FD_94441 | JGI IMG/M metagenome (GOLD analysis project Ga0074046, IMG submission 94441) | Bog forest soil microbial communities from Calvert Island, British Columbia, Canada - Bog Forest MetaG ECP23OM3 | ecosystem: Environmental > Terrestrial > Soil > Wetlands ...
CGACCTTGCCGATGAGGTCCCTGTAATCGGTTAAGGCTTGGGTATTAACCTCTTTGGCCACCTGCAGCCCGCGTTGGCTGTTTATATCGACTACTGAGACGAGATTGGCCTCAGGCAACCTGGCATATTTTTGAGCGTGAAAGCGGCCGAGGTAGCCAACTCCGACCACGGCTGTCCGCACGGCGTCAGGGCGAGGGCTGCGAACTAAAATAGCTCTTGGGGGTTCCGTTTGCTCTTCTGAATACTCCGCACGCCGCCATCCGTTCTGATCGAAAAAACTCGATTCCAAGACCGCCACCGCGTTTTTGCCCTGGTATTCCAGGGGCCGAAATCCCTCATTTTGGACGAGTATCGAAATCCCGGCAGAATCCGCAAGGTCTATCATTTTGTCCCGGTCGAATATCACCGTTTTTCCTGCTTCCAGGACAAGCACCCGTGCATTGACTCTTTTCATCACCTCAATGGTGTCCAAACCAACGGCGGGGACATCGAAGCGCAGGTCCTGCATGGGCTTGCTGACCTTGACGACTACCGCTCCCTCCCGGCAAAGACGCCCTCCGCGCATAATCGTGGCGTCGGTGCCGTCTATTCCTTCAACGGCGAGCACAGCCTGGTTTTTCACCACCAGGCATTGCCCAATATCGAGTATGCCGATCGCCTTGGCCAGGGTCCATCCGAAAGCGATGTCAGCCTGTTCGCGGCGGTTCGGTTTTCGGCGCGTGAGTATTCCTTCGGGCGCAAGAAGTTCGGGCAGGAAAATGGTGGAAGGCTGTATGAGTATTCCCTCGGATTCCAGTTCGTCTGCGAGAGCCCTCAGAAGAGAGTCGTCCTTTCTATTTCTCAGCCTGCCCAGAAATCGCACTGCCCTCCAGTCCGGCCGGATTTTCGAATAGAGCCGGGTCTTGTTTATTCCCCCTGCCATGGCGACATGGGTTATTCCGGCGCTCCTGAAAGTCTTTACAAGGCGGTTCAATTGCCCGAGTCTAAGCAAATGGAATTCGTCGACGTATTTGGAAAGCGCGGGATCGGTGTCGCCATCGAAGCCGACTGCAAGGACCCGGACTGAGGCTTGACGGGCCGCATGGGCAAAGAGAAGCGGAAACTGCCCGCTGCCCGCAATAAGTCCTACCTGTCTGATCCTGCCGTCCGAACTCTGCGCATTTTCCAAAGACATTATCTGGATAATCCTCGTTTGGAACTAAATGAGACAAACTCTATAAGTTTTTCTACTTCCGGCAGAGGTTCTATCTCCTCGCGGGCTTTTTCAACCGCCTCTTTCAAGGTCAGGCGTGAACGAAAGAATATCCTGTAAAATTTCTTGATCGCCTGGATAGACTTTGCTGAAAAGCCGTGTCGTCTGAGGCCTATGAGATTGGGCCCGTAGAGTTTTGCACCTACGGCGCCGGTGGCAAGCATATAGGGGGGAATATCCATGCGCACTGCTGAAAATCCTCCGACACAACTGTATTCCCCTACTCTTACGAACTGATGAACAGCCACAATTCCGCCGACTACAGCACACTCGCCCACTTCGACATGCCCCCCCAGGGTAGCGGCATTTGCCATTAAAACTCCGTTTCCGATCTGGCAGTCGTGGGCAACATGAACATAAGCCATCAGAAAGACTCCATTGCCGATCCGGGTTATTCCCTCACCTCTGAAAGTGCCGCGGTGAATCGTCACATTTTCGCGAATTATATTGTTATTTCCAATAATTACCCTTGTTTCCTCTCCTGCGTATGTGAGGTCCTGCGGGGAAAGACCTATCGAAACAAAGGGGTAAACGCGATTGTTTTCGCCAATTGTCGTTTTGCCGTCTATTACTATGTGGGGCCCCACCACGGTTCCCGAACCAATAATAACATCAGGGCCGATAATACTGTATGCCTCTATGGTAACGTCTTCGGCAAGTTCAGCTTTCGGGGAAATTATTGCACTAGGGTGAATCGGCATCTTTTCTCCACTGTGTTTTGAAACGGGATCTTCGGCCAGGCGCAAACCTTTCTAGTCGCCTTTAGTCTCCCCTGAGTTCATATCGACGTTTGTCATCATTTCAGCTTCGGCCACCAGTTCGTCATCCACAAAAGCTTCGGCCAGCATTTTGAAAAAAGCGCCGCGTTGTTTCTGAAGTTTGACTTTCATAACAAGCCGGTCTCCGGGTCGCACGGGTCTGCGGAAACGGACCTTGTCCAAACCAGCAAAATAAAAACGCTTGTCTTTATACTGGGGGAATACCGTGAAAACAAGAATGCCGCCGGTCTGGGCCATGGCTTCCAAGATGAGGACGCCGGGCATAATCGGATTGTTTGGAAAATGTCCCTGGAAAAATGGCTCGTTGGCTGAAACGTTCTTGATCCCCACTATCGTGTCGGAGGTGCATTCGACGATTCTTTCCACGAAGAGGAAAGGATAGCGGTGTGGAATGATTTCTCTAATCTGAATTATGTCCATCATCCTTTTTCAGTACCTCCTCGATTGTGTGCACCCTTTCGTCCAATCGTTTCAAGGCTTCCTTAAGTCTGGGCAGTCGCTGTATATTAGCGTAATTTCTTAGAAACTCATCATGAGGGAGACCAGGGGAGCCGGCAAAGATTTGGTTGGGCTTGATGGAATGATGAATGCCGGCTTTTGCGCCGACTTTCACTCCGTCTCCAATCTGAACGTGGCCCACTATTCCGACCTGTCCGCCCAGGACCACGTGGTTTCCAAGCCGGGTGCTGCCCGAAATACCAACTTGTGCAACCAGAAGACAATCCTCGCCTACTACGACATTGTGCGCGATCATGACGAGATTGTCGATTTTTGCGCCGCGCTTTATCCAGGTCTTGCCAAAAGTTGCCCGATCGACCGTGGTATTAGCGCCGATCTCCACGTCATCGTCGATCTGCACTATGCCGGTCTGGGGGATTTTTACGTGCCTGCCCTGTTCGTCCCGGGCGTACCCGTATCCATCCGCGCCGATTACAGCGCCCGCGTGTATAATAACCCGGTTGCCGATAATGCACCCATCGAGGATGGAAGCCCTGGGGTGTATCAGACACCTCTCGCCTATTCGGACCCCTTTGCCCAGGTAAGCGCCAGCACCTATCTTCGTCCCGGCACCTATATGCGAATAGTCTCCGACATGCGCAAACGGACCGGCCGAAACTCCCTCCCCGAACAACACACCCTCGCAGATAAAAGCGGCCGGATGTATTGCTGCCTTCTCCACCGAATCGGGCAGAAACAACTGGACCGCTTTAGCCAAAGCCAGGTAGGGATTCTTGGCGATGAGAAGATTGAATTCCAGTTCCTGAAATTCCGAAGACACAATCAGAGCCGATGCCCTGCATCCTGAAACCATATGACGATAACGGGAATCAACCAGAAAGCTCAATTGCCCGGAGGTTGCGCTGTCCAGCGCCCCTATGCCGGTGACATGCAAATCCGGGTCCCCCTTGACCTCAGCATCCAGCAGACGGCCAAGTTCAGCAAGCGAAAAGGATTCCCTGTACTTTAGATTATTATTCGCACCGGTTTCCATCTGGCAAAATAGACCACTTACAGGAAAAATGACCGATAAATCGCGGGCATGGCCAGCTCCTACACTATCTCCGCAAGCAATCATCGCAGCCCGGCATTAAAAGGGCGGGACCTGGTCCCGCCCTCTACAGGAAATCGGCCCCGATAATGCTCAATCATTTAGGTGGCGATTTGTCCAGTTCGGCAGCGACCCGATTGGTCAAATCGTCTTTTTCATTGCCGACGTAATAGAGAACGGTCTTTTCAATAATAAAGTCATACTTCTCATCTCTGCCGATCTTGTTCGCTATATCACGCACTTTCTTGATAATAGGCGCCCTGGCGGCATTTACCTGCTCATTGAGCTTAGCATTCGATTCGGAGCGCATCTTTTGCAACTCCGAGGCCATCTCGGTTAACTCTTTCTCCTTGCGGCCCCTGGCTTTCTCGTCCATTACCTCTCTCTTTTTCTCGTATTCATCCTTGGCGGTCACAAAAGCGTGCCCCTTCTGCTCCAGCGCGCTGCTGAGATCTGCCTCCTCTTTTTTCATTTGCTCGAGAAACTTTTTACCCGTCTCCGATTGCGTTATCGCCGCCTGGAGATCAAAAAAACCAATCTTCAGCGAACCGGCAGCAAGGGCGTTCACAGAAAAGGCCAGGGTAATGCCGGCCGCCACCAAGACACATCCACAAAATCTCTTCATTTTTTTCGACTCCTTAAAAGAATGCTCCTGCAGAAAACTGAAACTCAAAAGGCTTGTCGTACCCACGTCTGTCAAGGACGTACCCAACCTCGATTCGAAGCGGTCCGAACGGCGAATTCCATCGGATACCCGGACCAACGTCTTCCCTGAATTTCGAAGGATCTATACTCTGACCCTCGGCGAATGCATTTCCCATATCGAAGAACAGCAATCCCCGTACGCCATACTTTTCGACTAGAGGGAAAAGGACTTCTGTGTTGACTACCGCGTACTTGTCGCCGCCATACACCAGGCCGTAAGAATCCAATGGTCCAACCTCGCCGAACCGCCAGCCGCGAAGTGAATTTATTCCTCCGAGGAAATAGCGCTCAAAGATAGGAAAGCTATTAACGCCTCCGGCAGCATCCTCCCACCCTACCTCACCGCGCAAATGCCCGACGAATTTCCAAAAAAGCGGGTAATAAAGGCCCGCATGGTACTCCTGCTTGAAAAGGTCATAGTCGCCGCCAAGCGCTTTAGCGTCGTACTCGAGGGCGGCCCCGAGATAGGTGCCTTTGGTGGGCAGGAAAGGATGGTCTGTTGTATTTCGTTCGAACGCAACGCCAAACCCGCTCTTGATCTTGTAGCCGGTCTCATTCGCCACGAAAAGGGGATCGAGCGAAGCCGCCGCATCCAGGTTATCAATTTTTGCGCGTTCCCACCCGTAGTACGCGTTCACATTGCTGTATTGGCCAAAAGGATATCCGACACGCAACTTGAATCCGATGGACTGTTTTGTAAAATCCTCATATGCCCTGATCCAATCGTATATGTCAATTCCGCCTGACAGCGGAGTTCCGAAAAGCCACGGCTTGGTGTAACTCAGCATGTAACGTGAGGCCAGTTGACCCAGGTAGGCCTTGAGGGAGATAAATTCGCCCTTTCCAAAAAGGTTTTTCTGCTGTATCTGGCCTGTCGCAAAAAGACCGTCCTCAGAAGAATAGCCGCCGCCAACGCTTATCGAACCGGTCTGCTTTTCTTTTACTTTTACATTCAGATCCATCACGTCCTTTTGTGGCGTATCGACCGGAACAGCTTCGACAGTCTCAAAGTAGTCCAGCTTCCTGAGCCTGCTCAGGCTATCCTCTAATTTCTTCGCGCTGTAAACATCGCCTTCAAATATAAGCATCTCGCGCCGAATGACGTTGTCCCTCGTTTTCGTATTACCCGTAATAAAAATCTGACCAATCCGCACCTTCTCCTTCATAGTGACATTGAAAGCGATCTCTGATGAATGTGTTTCAGGATCGCGTTTGATTCGAGGGTCGATCTCAACCCGTGCGTAGCCCTCGTTCATGTAGGCCAGCCTTATCATGTCCATGTCGTGGCGCACGTTTTCACGGCTGAAATAGCCTTTGGGTTTGAGAGCGAGCTTTTGCATGATCTTTTTTTCGTAACCATCTATAAGGTCTCCAGTCAGTGTGACATCTGTAACTTTATATCTCTCGCCTTCCTCAACTGCTATGCTTATGTGAAATCCGTCCTCTTTAAGATTGGTATTAGGCGAGCTAACCTTCACATCCATATACCCTTCATCATGGTAATATGCAGTTACCCGTTCAATATCCGTTTCAAGAATGTCTTTTTGGAGAATCCCCCTGTCAGTTACAAGCGAAAGGATGCTCTTGACTTTTGTTTGCATCACTCCTCGCAGTTTACGTGCAGAAATATTCTTGTTGCCTACAAAGGCTATCGTTTTTATGTAAACCTTATTTTTTTCCTGGATGATGAAACTGACGATTGCCTTGCGGGGGTCTTTGGGAAAATCGATTTTAGAGGTAACTTCAGCGTTGTAATAGCCTTTTTGCTGATAGAGCTTGAGTATCTTCTGAACATCGTCGCTGACCACGTTACGCTGCAGAATTGCATATGGTTTTGTGACAATTGCAGCGAGGACGTCCTTTTCCTTTATCTTCTTCTGGCCACTCACTTTGACTTCCTGGACAATCGGGTTTTCCTGAACGACAAAGGTCAGGATCTTTCCGGCAGGGGAGTCGGCGACTTCAGCGTCCACTTTTTCGAAAAAGCCCATCTTGTAAATAGCCCGAATATCTTCACTCACCTGTTCAGGCTTGAGTAATTCACCTTTTTTGCTCTTGACCTCACGTTTTATCGCCTCGGCTTCGATACGGTCATTTCCTCTGACTTTCACATCCGCGATCAATGCCTTCGAAAGTACATGAACGCTCATCTGCTGCACAATTTTCCCAACGGCCAAAGCCAGGTTTTCGGCCCCTTTTTCTTCGGCTAAAAGGACCACGGGCTTTTTGCCGCCGGACATATCCACCAGTGTGGCGTCGATGCTGATGGTATTGCCGATCTGGTTGAAGCTGCCAAATACTGCATAAGCAGCTCCGAGCCTGCTCCCGATGGACCGCGCTTGTTCTTCGGAACTGACAGGACCGCCCGCTGCTTTTTGAACCTCCCGGGGATCGATCAGTTTCATGCCTTCCCGAGCACCGAGCCGGGCGAAAACCTCATCGATGGATTTTTGTGTTTTGACGACATCTTGCTGGCCATGCATCACGAAAGGCAAGACGGCGACTTTGGGCTGTTGGTCCTCAGACCACGCCGGCTGAAGGGCCAGAACAAAGAAAACAAAAAACCATACAACTCCAGCTCCCGTTTTTCTCCTACCCACCATGATCTACGGCCCCTCCGCCAATGCGCGTTCCCGTCAAATCCAAGCCCGAAGCCGCACACTCTGAATCGGTTTAAAGACAACCGCCCGTCCCGTGCTCCCTCTAATACCACCTTCTCAACGCAAGCCCAACATAATTTTTTCGATTTTCCCAACCCCGCTTCACGCCTCATAAAAAGTTGCGGATGCCAGGTCCGCGCTTCACTGGATTGGCTGTTGGACGTTAGATGTTAGATTTTTTCAGAACAGCTTTTATCCAATATTCAATATCCGATATCCATAATCATATTGAAGTTGTCGAGCATACCTCGACTCGATCCCGTTCCTCTTTGAGATGAGCGTCCTTGAGGCGTAAGACCCGGTGCATCATCGAGGCAAGCTCCTGGTTGTGCGTAACGATTACCATGGTCAAACCCAGCGTTTCATTGAGCGAAACCAAAAGTTCATGAAGAGTGCGCCCCGTACGGCTGTCGAGATTACCGCTCGGCTCATCGGCCAAAAATAATTTCGGGCGAAGCGAAAGCGCCCTGGCCACTGCAACTCTTTGCTGCTCGCCGCCGGACAACTCTCCAACCCGGTGCTTGAGCCTCGCGGACAAACCGAGCGTGCCCAGCAGCTCTTGGGCCCCGGACTTTGCCTCCGCCCTCGGAAGACCGGCGATCAAACCCGGCATCATCACATTCTCAAGCGCGTTGAACTCTGGCAGCAGGTAATGAAACTGAAACACAAACCCGATGTTGCGGTTGCGGAAATTGGCCAACTCCCGCTCGCCCCACAGGAACACATCCTCTCCACCGTAGAGTACCTTTCCTCCGGTCGGTTTTTCCAGGGTACCCAGTATATTGAGCAGGGTGGATTTCCCGGCGCCCGAGCTCCCCACGATGGCGATCCTCTCCCCCCTTCGGATCACAAGCTCGAGGTTATTGAAAAGCTCGATTGAATTGATTCCGCTTCCAAATATCTTCGTAAGTCCCAAGGTCTGGACTGCTATGCTCTGCCTGAGATCATTCATATCTTAAGGCTTCCGCCGGATCGAGCCCGGCGGCCTTGCGCGACGGGTAAAGAGTCGCCAGCAGGCTTATGCAGATTGCCGCAAGGGCAATAGTTACCAGATCAAAAGTTTCCATTTTAACCGGGAGCTTCGAAATGTGATAAACCTCGCTGGGCAGATCGATGAATTTGTACCTCTTGAGCAGATCGCACAAGATGCAGCCGCCCAGAATGCCAAGACCCGTCCCGCAAGTGCCTATGAGGAACCCCTCCAGTACGAAAATCTTCCTTATGCTGGCCGTGGTGGCCCCCATGGCCTTGAGAATCGCGATGTCACGGCCTTTTTCCATGACCAGCATGGTCAGCGAACTAACGATGTTGAAGGCCGCCACCAGAATTATCAGCGTAAGGATTACAAACATTACCACCTTTTCCAGCTTGAGGGCCGAAAAGAAGCTGCTGTTCATCTTGATCCAGTCGCTAACATAAAAAGGAGACCCAAGGAGCTTTTTCAACGCTTCGGCAATTTCGCCCGCCTTATAGATGTCATCGACCCTTACCTCGATGCCGGTAACAGAGTCGCCGATACCCAGGAACTGCTGGGCGACCGGCAGGTCCACATAGGCAAGCGTATTATCGTATTCGTACATCCCGGACTGTATTATTCCGACCACCTCGAAAAGCCCGCTTTTAGGCGTCTGCCCCATCGGAGTCAACCGGCCTGCCGGCGAGATGACCGTCAAATATTCCCCAACCCTGATTCCGAGATTATTCGCCAGCTCAACGCCGAGGATTATGCCGGGATAAGAGCGGACCGAGGTCTCGTGTGAAGACTGGACCAAGTCGGCGAGGTTTCCCCGAATGAGGTTTTCCTGGAGTTTTATAACCCTGGATGCGGAAATGGGATCGATTCCGCGCAAAACAGCCCCCGCGCTCCTGCCACCCGATGTCATCATGACAGGCGCGTATATAAACGGTGTTGACCCCACCACACCCTTTTCTTTCTCGACTTGGTCCATTACTTCCCTGTAATTCACAATCGCACCGGCAAAGCTGGTGATATTTACATGAGAGGTGATGCCCAGGATGCGGCCGCGAAGGTCTTCATGAAACCCGTTCATTACCGCCAAAACAACGATGAGGGCTGTTACCCCCACCCCCACTCCGGCAATCGAAATGAAAGTGACCAGGGACACGAACGTCTGCCTTCGCTTGGCCAGAAGGTATCGTATGCTTATGAAAAATTCGAAGCCCATGATCTCTCTTATTGGCTCTTCTTTTCCGGTCTCATGTGAGGGAAAAGAATAACATCCCTGATAGAAGCAGAATCTGTAAAGAGCATAACCAACCGGTCTATTCCGATTCCCTCCCCGGCTGCCGGAGGCATCCCGTATTCGAGCGCCCTGATATAGTCATCATCCATCTGGTGGGCTTCCTCGTCGCCCGCCCGAAACGCAGCCAGTTGACGATCGAACCTCTCGCGCTGGTCCCTGGGATCATTGAGCTCCGAGAAGGCATTGGCCATCTCGCGAGCCGCAATAAACAGTTCGAATCGGTCGACGAATTCCGGATCAACCTCCGTTTTTCTCGAAAGAGGCGATACCTCGAGCGGATAGCGGTAGATAAAGGTCGGCTGGATCAGCCTGGGCTCGACCACCAGATCGAAGATCCTGGTGAGCAGCTTCCCATGGCCTTCAAAACGTTCAATACCGATGCCCAAAGACTTTGCATAAGCGACAGCTTCATCGAAGTTGTTCACCACCCCCTGCGGCACGTCTCCGATCCCGGTGAGCGAGTCGATGAAGCTGTAACGCGCCCAGGGCGGCGAGAGGTCGATAACGTTGCCCTGGTATTCTAAGCTCATTGCGCCCTCGTTTACCTCCAGGGCGATCTCACGGAAAAGCTCTTCGCTCAGTCCCATCAGGTCTTCATAAGTAGCGTAGGCCTGGTAGAACTCGAGCATGGTGAATTCCGGGTTGTGCTGAGTTGAAATCCCTTCATTGCGGAAATTGCGGTTCAGCTCGAAAACCCGCTCAAACCCGCCGACCAGGAGCCTTTTGAGGTAGAGCTCGGGCGCTATCCGAAGGTAGAGATCCATGTTGAGCGCATTGTGATGAGTTTTGAAGGGCTTTGCCGTCGCCCCTCCCGGAACGGCCTGCATCATGGGAGTTTCGACTTCGAGAAACCCCCGCCCTGTAAAAAACCGCCTGATGAAGGAGATTATCTGCGCCCTTTTGCGGAAAGTCTCTCTCACCTCCTCGTTTACGATCAGGTCCACATACCTCTGACGGTAACGAAGCTCAACGTCTTTTAGGCCATGATATTTTTCGGGGAGCGGCCGCAGGTTCTTTGTAAGCAGCACGAGTCCTTTTATGAGAAGCGTTAATTCATCCGTTTTCGTTCTGAAAAGCGGCCCGCAAACACGGATTATGTCCCCGATGTCCAGCTTTTTGGCTAGCGAGTAACTCTCTTTTCCGATCTGGTTCTGCTGAAAGTATATCTGAATTTTTGCATCCGCGTCTGCAATATGCATGAAAGTCGATTTACCAAATGAGCGAATCGAAAGAACCCGGCCTGCAATCGTATAGGCCGTTTGATCCGATTCCAGTTCTTCAGCCCTCTTCCCGCCGGCAGCCAACAGGTCTTTTATCTTGTCGGGAACGGGATAGGCGTTGGGATAGAGCGCTATATTCCGCCGTTCCAGTTCAGCGGCCTTCTCCAGCCGCTCCCGAACCACGATGTTCAAATCTTCCATTATCCCAAGACCTTCCAAAATAACCAGTTCCAGTGCGGTGAAGTTTTTTCCGGTTTTGCGCCCCGCCCTTTGTGTACACCACCTCGCGGAGCGTGGAGTTCTTTTCTATTCACGGTCCACTCTTATTTGTCCACTGTTTGGCTCTCACCGGGCAGGGAACGAGAGAAGTTAGATGATTTGGCCCGCTGCGTCAAGGGGGTTATCTTTTTGCCTGTCTTTGCGCGCTGTTGACCACCATCGAGTAACAATGGATGACGCCCGGTTTCGGCTTTTGTAGAAGTCCGGATGGATTTCAGGATTGCTTCCTCCGGTCCGATTGCTCTTTTGCCGCCCTGCTCTTCACCATCTTGGAAACTGAAAACGCCACTATCAGAAGGCCCAATATCATGGGAGTCCAATCCGGTTGAGGTTGGGCAAGTAATCTGTATATCCCGTATGCAAGGATCAGGACGCCTGCTGTTAAGCTGAACCATTGCAATGATCGACTCATGATTTTACCTCCCCGGTGCACATCCGGAGACACCGGATGAGACACTTGCGGTTTCCGATTTGGATTTCCTGCCCCGTGGAAAAGGGATTTTCGTCCCGGCAAGCAAATCAAGGGCTTACCTCGCGGCTGGGTGGGCGGGCTGTCGAGATCCAGCCTGCGCTGCCGCCCAAGGTTTGAGTGGCGAAACCGGCCGGCGGTCCCACCGCCCCGTCAAAATCCAGATGGCCGGGCACATTTCCCTATTAGACTTGAAATGGCCGGGCAGAGTTTACGATACGTAGCGATTTTTAGCTGAAAACGCAAATAAAAGAGAGCCTCATCATCCAGTCCCACCGGTTCGCAACTGTAACCAGGCAACCCGCTCACGCCCAACGCGACCGATAGACTCTACTGCGGGTGCCTGCCGCGCTCCGCGAAGTGCCCCGCCTTGTACGGCCTGGTAAAGACAGGCATAGCCCACACATCGGGACGGCCCTCAAAGGGTGCCGAGCAAAGTGGCACTTCATGTTTTAAAGTGCCACGCAGCGCCGCGCAGCGTGCACTTGACGCCCGACGCGCG
>Ga0074046_10004305_pt1 | contig 11676 bp, 6 predicted proteins | sample BogForMeECP23OM3_FD_94441 | JGI IMG/M metagenome (GOLD analysis project Ga0074046, IMG submission 94441) | Bog forest soil microbial communities from Calvert Island, British Columbia, Canada - Bog Forest MetaG ECP23OM3 | ecosystem: Environmental > Terrestrial > Soil > Wetlands ...
CTCGCACTTCACCAACTCGACCGGTTTCTGCCGCAGGAAGCCGGCGACCATGTACTCCTCAATATCGGGCGGCGCGGGAACGATGCTCGAAAACATCCCGGCCGGCTCGGTGCCTATGGCGACCGCGACCTCCATTCTGCCCGCGACCTGCTTGCCTTCCGCCACGAGCGAACCGCCGCCGGAGCGTGCCATCATGTCGATCGCAGCAGTGACCGGATGCGCTTCGCCGGCGGCTGCGGCCTTGCGTATCTGTTCACGATAGTGCTCGGCACCGTGCTTCTGGCGTTGCCAGTGCATGCCCGCGGTGGTGGCGTCGTACACCTGCATGCGATAGACGCCAACGTTGCGCTTGCCTGTCTTCGGGTCTTTGGTGATAACCGACGGCAACGTGATGAAGCGTCCGCCGTCCAAGGGCCAGCATTGCAGGATGGGAAAGTCGAGCAGAGAAAAGTTGTCGCGCTTGATGACTTCCTTGCACGGCCCAGTCGAAACTTCCTTGGGAAAGAATTTGCCCATCTCGGCCAGCATGGGCAGCATCTTGATTTTGTCCAGGAAGCCCTGCGGCGACTTCACGTCCATGAAGTACTTGATGCGGTCGGCGATCTGGTCGAGAGAATCCACGTCGAGCGCCATGCGCATGCGACGCTCCGAGCCGAACTGGTTGATCAGCACCTTTGCGCCGGGATGCCCCTTCACGTTTTCGAAGAGCAGCGCTGGCCCGCCGGGACCGTGCTTGCCACGCGGCCCCCATTTGGAGACGCGGTCGGTGATCTCGCCGATCTCCAACACCGGATCGGCTTCCGCTTTGATGCGTTTCAGTTCTCCCGCCTTGTCCAGGGCGGAGATCCATTCCCTCAGATCGTAGTAGGCCAACTCAGCCTCGCTTTAATGGCAGACAACGCCGGAACAGATTTTAGATTCCTATAGCCCAGAGGATTATAGTAGGCAGTGTCGAGCGGCAGTAGAACCGCAGGCAGCCAAGACCGGACTCACTGAGAACTGGCAGCTGAGCGGGAACCTAAGCGGATGGCGATTCGATGCCAGGCGTTCGGAAAAGATGCAGGTGATTTGGTCATATTTACCAATCAATTTACTTTGCAACTCAGGTACCATGAATTTCGCGGAACCCCTTGAGCTTCCGACATTTTGCTTTTATACTCTCACCTCATGGGGAGAGAGGAAGGGAGTTCCTTCTCTCTATTCCCGAGACGGCGAAGTAAATCACGCAGTGTAAAACAGTGAATACGTGAGAGATTTCACCCGCTTCGGACTTCGACCCAAAATCTTCGCCCTCCGTCCGTCTGAATTCTCCCTGGTTTTTGCATTTTGGCCCGTTAGACCCCAGGCAAGAGAAAGACAAATCAAAAAGCAAAGGACGTTGCCATGCCTGTGACCCATATTGATTTCCCCATTGACCGATTGACTGCGGCCCCGACCGAAGAAGAGATCCAACGGAAACTGGCGCAGGAACGCGCGAGGCTGGCCAGCATGATGGGCCTCGACAGCGGCCCGGTCCGTCACTTCAAGCGCCCCGTCGAGCGGCCCTTCAGCGCGGAAGAGCGCAGCAAGGTGACCATCCTCTTCGGCGGCTTGACCTGGAAGCATGAGCGCGTCATCCAGGCCGTCTTCGAAGGATGCGGCTATCACTGCGAGATCCTGCCGGACGCGGACGTCAATGCGTTTCAACTCGGCAAGGAATATGGCAACAACGGGCAATGCAATCCCACCTACTTCACGGTCGGCAATCTGGTGCAGCATCTCCAGCGCCTGGAAGCGCGGGGCATGAGCAAGCAGGAGATCATCGACAACCACGTCTTCTTCACGGCTGGCTCCTGCGGACCGTGCCGCTTCGGCATGTACGAGTCCGAGTACCGCCTGGCTCTGCAGAACGCGGGCTTCGACGGTTTCCGCGTGCTGCTCTTCCAGCAGAACGACGGCGTCAAAGCAGCCTCCGGTGAGGCTGGTCTGAAGTTCACGGTGGATTTCGGCATGGGCATGTTCAACGCCCTGAACCTCGGCGACATCATGAACGAGATGATCTTCCGCGTTCGTCCTTATGAGGTGGAAAAAGGCACGACCGACCGCGTCTTCCACGAAGCCGTGGACACGCTCTGCACCATGCTGCGCGAGCGCAAGCCCTTCGAGGATCACGAAGATTTGCCGGAGTGGATGACGAAGAAGATCAAGGCCCACAAAGGCGCAAAATGGGAGGTCACGCTCAATTCGCTGGCTAAAGTACGCGAGCAGCTGTACGGCGAGCCCTACAAAGAAGCGCTGACGGCGGTTCGTGAGCAACTGGCCACCATCGAGGTGGACCGGCTGCGGGTAAAGCCGGTGGTCAAGATCATCGGAGAGTTCTGGGCGCAGACCACGGAAGGTGACGGCAACTTCCACATGTTCCAGTTCCTGGAGCGCGAAGGCGCGCAGGTCCTGGTCGAGCCGATCGGCACCTGGGTGATGTACATGATGTACCAGGCGAAAGCCCGCGCCAAGGCCCGTCGCTCTCTGGATGCGCCGTACAAGAAGGTGCAGTGGTACGAGCTGCACAAGATGGCGGTCAACGAACTGAAGTTCCGCCAGAAACAGTGGCTGTTCGGCATCGGAGAACGCTTCTATGCCCGCCAGTACCACCGTGTCGTAGAGCGCCTGGGAAACATTGCGCACCATCTGATCGACCAGAAGGAAATGGCGGAGATGGCGAACCCGTTCTACAACGAATTCGCGCGTGGTGGCGAAGGCCACCTCGAAGTCGGCAAGAACGTCTATTACACCAAGAACCAGCTTTGCCACATGGTGCTGGCGCTGAAGCCGTTCGGTTGCATGCCGTCCTCGCAGTCCGATGGCGTTCAGTCGGCCGTTGCCAATCACTTCAAAGAGATGATTTTCCTGCCCATCGAAACTTCCGGCGAAGGCGAAATCAACGCCCATAGCCGGGTTCAGATGGCGCTGGGTGAGGCCAAGGTCAAGGCCCGGATGGAGTTCGACCAGGCCCTGAAGTCAACCGGCAAGCGGCTGGAAGACATTAAGGAGTATGTCGCCGAGCATCCCGAGCTTCGTAGCCTGTTCTATCCAGTACCGCACGTTCATGGATATGCTGGTGTGGCAGCGAATTTCGTGCTGCACGTCAGCGATCTCATGAACGGCAAGAAACGTCTTGCACGAGTGCCGGTCAACGCGCCGCGGAAGCTGGCGCCCGCGGCCGCGTTCGGCGACTAGTTTCGGGTTGATCCGTTAGCTTGAACGCAGCAAATTTGAAGTAAGGAAGGATTATTCGCCCCATGCCGGAAGTGCAGGTACCAGAAGGTACGCAAGCTGCTCCGACGTATCGTCTTGATGTGCAATTGCACGAGCTGCTGATGAAGCCGCCCGAGTCGCCGCGCTTGCTGCCTCCTCCGCCCGATGGCAAGGAGCAGCAGCTGCCGACGCCAGTCTTCCCGCAGCATCCGGAGCTGATGACTGCGCGCGACGAGGACTACTTCCCCAAAAAGACGGTTAACGGTCACCGCACCCACTCGGCTAAGCACATCTACCGCGCAGCCAAGGGTTGGGCGTTCCCGTTCTTCCGCTCGCGGATCATGCCGGGCGAATTCCATCCCATCATTGCCTACCTGTTCAACGAGTGGAAGTGCAACCTCGACTGCCACTACTGCTGGGCCTTCGACAACAGCGTGCGTGGCATGACCGAGGACACGGCCAAACGGTCCATCGATTGGCTGCACGACACCGGATGCCGGGTCTTGGCGCTGATGGGTGGCGAGCCGCTTCTGCGCCCGGATTTCGCACACAAAATCATCTATTACGCGGCCAAGAACGACTTCTGGATCTATCTGCCCACCAACGCACGCCTACTGCGGCCCGACGTTATTGACAAGGTAGCTGACGCGGGTGTAGCCACGGTGAACGTTGCGGTGGATGCCTGGGACATCAAGCCCGGATTGCCGAAGGCAATGGTGCCCATTCGGCCTTACTTCGACTACCTGGTTAAGAAGCAATACAAATACGGCTATTCCGTATTTCTGAACATCAACATTTGCCACAACAACATGGATGACGTGCGGCAGTTGACAGAACTGGCCCACGACAGCGGCATCGCCACCGACTATCACATCTGCGAGTCGCCGATGACCGAGCAGCCGCACTTCAAGCACCTGTACTCCAACCCGACCTTCATCCGCGAGGAAGACCACCCGGCAGTGGCCGAACTGGTGGACTGGCTGATTGAAAAGCAGAAGTCGGGCTACCACATGGTGAACTCAGTGCAGCGTCTGGCGCAGATGAAGTCCTTCATCCAGGGCGACCTGGAAGACTGGAACTGCCGCGCCGGGCACAACTCGCTGATCGTTCGCGTGGACGGCACGCTGGCCCCCTGCTTCCCGATGTATTCGGCGGGATACGACTGGGGCACCATCGAGAACCACAAGTTTGAAACGAAACAATTGAAGGACATGAAGAAGGAGTGCCAGAAGAACTGCTTCTCGACCCTGAACCACATCCTCGCGTTCTGCTACAACGACCGGCGAGTAATAACTTGGCTGCTCCGGCAGGCCAAGCACGGGTTCCGGCATGTCGATGGCAACTTTGGCGACGAAACTCAGCTGGATTTTCAGGAGGGTTAGTGGATTCGCATCCTCACCGTCACGGTTCCTGTAGCACCGGCGAGCAAAAGGTTGACGTCCAACTGGACGCCCTGCTGAATTCAGCGCCCATGGAAGAATCGCTTCCGGCGCGGGTCATGGCCCGCTCCCGGGAAGTCGGCGCACAGTCGGGCTTCAAGGCGGCCTATACCGTCGGCATGGACGTTGGCTCGACGACCGTGAAAGCAGTGGTCGTTGACGCTGAAACCGACCAGATGATCTGGCAGGACTACCAGCGCCACGAAACCAAGCAACCCGAGAAGCTGCTGGAATTCCTCAAGCGCATGCAGGAGGAAGTGGGCATCGCTCCGCACAACTGCCGCATCTTCATCACCGGCTCGGGCGGAGGCGCGCTGGCCAACTTGGTGGGCGCCAAGTTTGTGCAGGAAGTGACTGCGGTGTCGCTCGCGGTCGAGAAGCTCCACCCTGAAGTCAATTCCGTCATTGAGCTTGGCGGGCAGGACGCGAAGATCATCGTATTCAAAGAGGACGAGAACACTGGCCGCAAGAAAAAGATCCCGTCGATGAACGACAAGTGCGCCGGCGGGACAGGCGCAGTCATCGACAAGATCAACGCCAAGCTTAAGATCCCTGCCGCAGAGCTTTGCGACCAGGGCTACACCGGAATCAAGTTGCACCCCGTGGCCGGCAAGTGCGGCGTCTTCGCCGAAACCGATATAAACGGCCTCCAGAAGCAGGGCATCCCACCTGATCAATTGATGGCGTCATTGTTCGACGCCATCGTTCTCCAGAACCTCACCGTATTGACTCGCGGCCACACTCTGCGCCCACACGTCCTGCTTCTCGGAGGCCCGAACAGCTTCATCCGCGGCATGAAGGAAGCCTGGCAGCAGAATATTCCTCGCACCTGGGAAGAGCGCAAGGTCCAGCTTCCCGAAGGCGCAAAGCCCGAGGAGCTGATTAAGGTTCCTGATAACGCGCAGTATTTCGCGGCGCTGGGCGCGGTCGAGTTCGGCAAGGACGAAGAATCGGAAGTCGGTATCTACCTCGGCACAGAGTGCCTCGAGGACTACATCTCTGTCGGCCGCCAAGCCGAAAAGGCGAAGTCAGGCGCAACCGGCCTCAGCACTTCCGACGAAGAACTCGCCGAGTTTAAGAAGCAGTACACCATCCCGAAATTCATTGGTGCCAAGTTCGCCCCTGGGGAGACCGTACGCGGCTTTATCGGTCTGGACGGCGGTTCGACTTCGACCAAGGCGGTTCTCCTCTCCGAGCAGGGCGATGTGATTTGCAAGGCGTACCAGCTTTCTGGAGGCAATCCGATCCAGGACACCATCGACATGTTCGTCGCTGTCCGCCAGCAGGTGGAGTCGCAGGGCGCGACGCTGGAAGTTCTGGGAGTCGGGACCACCGGCTACGCCAAGGACGTCCTGAAGGACGTGCTCAAGGCCGACGTGGCCCTGGTGGAAACCGTGGCCCACACCGAATCGGCCATGAAGTTCTACAAGAACCCGCACGTCATCGTGGACGTCGGCGGCCAGGACATCAAGCTCATCGTGCTGAAAGACGGGCGGGTGAAGGACTTCAAGCTCAATACGCAGTGCTCGGCCGGCAACGGCTACTTCCTGCAAGGGACGGCGGAGTCGCTCGGCTACAAGGTTGAGGAGTACGCCGACATCGCTTTCGCGGCACAGACGATGCCGATCTTCGGTTACGGATGCGCGGTGTTCATGCAGTCCGACATCGTGAACTTCCAGCGGCAGGGCTGGCGTGGAGAGGAAATCCTGGCTGGACTGGCGAACGTTCTCCCAAAGAACATCTTCCTCTACGTCGCCGGAATTCCAAATCTCGCGAAGTTAGGATCGCGCTTCATCCTGCAAGGTGGCACGCAGAAGAACCTGGCTGCAGTGAAATCGGAAGTTGATTTCATTCGCTCGCACTTCCATGGCGTCGAGCACGATCCGGAAGTCATCGTGCATGAGCACTGCGGCGAATCGGGCGCGATCGGCGCGGGAGTGGAATCGGCCCGTCTCTACAAGAATGGCCTTCACACCACGTTCATCGGACTGGATGCGGTCCAGAACATCGGCTACCGCACGACCCGCAACGAGGACACTCGCTGCTACTTCTGCAAGAACAACTGCCTTCGCACCTTCATTGACGTGACCGTCGGCGAAGTGGAAGCTCCGTCACCGCTGCCAGTCTTTAAGTCGAAGGTGCCCCTGCAGAACGGCGAGCGGCGCTTGATCATCTCGACTTGCGAGAAGGGCCAGGTCGAGGACGTTGGCCAGATGCGCGGAATCAAAGCAGGCCTGGACGCGATCAAGAACGCGAATCCGAACTTTGTGGACATCGCCGCCCGCGAAGTGTGGCGCTCCCGCAATCCGCAGAAAATCGCCGACCCGTTGCCCACACGCGCCTGGACATCGGCGGCCAGGCAGCGCATCGCCCTCATGAAGAAGCGGGCGACGTTCCGCGTTGGAATGCCGCGCGTGCTGCAAATGTATCTGTACGCGCCCATGTTCAGCGCCTATCTTGAGAGCCTCGGGGTCGAGCCCGAGAACCTGGTGTACTCCGAGTTCACCGGCCAGGACATGTATCGCGCCGGCGCCGGGCGGGGCGCCATCGATCCCTGCTTCCCGTCGAAGATCGGCATCCCGCACGTTTACAACCTCATCTTCCAGAAGCACCAGAAGAAGCCGCTGGACGCCATCTTCTTCCCCATGATCGACACGCTGCATCAGCCGCTGAAGAACTGCACCGGCAGCAACGCGTGCCCAACGGTCACCGCCACGCCCAACGCGGTGAAGGCCGCATTCATCAAGGAGAGCGACGTCTTCAAGGAGAATGGCATTACCTATCTCGATCCCATTCTCAACATCCACGATCCCAAGATGTTCGGATTGCAAATGCTCCAGACGTGGGGCCCGGTTCTTGGCGTTTCGGAGGAAGAGAACGAGCGTGCGATTGAGGCGGCCAACAAGGGCTTTGAGGATTTCGATTGCAGCATGCGCACGCGGGCGCGCGAAGTGCTCGACACCCTGGAGCGCGAGAATCGCCTGGGCATCGTAATGCTGGGCCGCGTCTATCACCATGATCCCGGCCTGAATCACGAGATCATGGAGGAGTTCCAGAAGCTCGGTTATCCGGTGTTCTCGCAGAGCTTCCTGCCGAACGATGAGGACCTGCTCGACCGCTTGTTCGGTGAGGAGGTACGCTCCGGCGCGGTTACCCATGCGCTCGACATCAAGGACGTGTGGAAGAACGCCTACTCCGCCAGCACCAACCAGAAGATCTGGGCGGCGAAGTTCACGGCGCGGCATCCCAACCTGGTAGCGCTGGAGATCAGCAACTTCAAATGCGGGCACGATGCGCCCATCTACAACGTGATCGAGGACATCATTGAGAACTCGGGCACGCCGTACTTTTCCTTCAAGGACCTGGACGAGAATAAGCCGACCGGCTCCATCAGGATCCGTGTCGAAACCATTGACTACTTCCTGAAACGCTATCAGGAGACCTTGTCGAAGAAGGCGGAAACCGCACAGGAGCTGGATCGTCAACTCGCCGAATACGAGCGCTCGCTACGAATGCAGTTGACGAAGAAGTCGATGCGGCGGGATGATGTTGTAATTCCCTTCCCGCAGCCTGAGACCGAACCGGAGGCAGCGACCGCGTCGGGCGACGACTAGGCAGGGGATTGTTAACTACTTTTGAAATGGGACCCAGGCAATGCCCCTGACCAGCGATACCAAGAAAGTGATGTTCGAAATCTATCGCGACGCCAGCTTCGGCGGTCGCTACAAAGTGGTGTACTTCACCGAACTGGGCGAACACGACAAGGAAAACGAGATCAACGAGGCCATGCGCGGCGAGCGCATCTTTGATGGCTTTCTCTTGCACCGCGAACGCAACCAGGCCAAACAGATCGTCGATGAGATTCTCAACCGGCTGAATAACGGGGAGCCGGTGGACGAAAGCGCCATCGAGCAGAAGCTGCAGCCGTATCTAGCCTGATAGGTTTCTGCGAATAGTCTCCTGTGAGCACAAATAAAGGGCGAGCCTTTTTCGGGGACGCCCTTTTCTCGAACGAACTTCAGACGGGACTATTTCTTCTTCTTCGCTGCCTTCGCCGGCGCCTTCTTGCCTGCTGCCCTCTTGGCCGGGGCTTTCTTGGCCACGGGCTTCTTCGCGACAGCTTTCTTCTTGGGAGCAGCCTTCTTCGCCGCCGACTTCGCGTTCTTGGCAGCTTTAGGGGGTTTCGCTTTTTTAGCCGCTTTGACCACCGGCGCCTTGACCGCTTTCTTATTCGGCTCTACAACAGTCGCAGCCGCTTTCTTGGCAACGGGAGCGGGCTTCGCCTCCTGCACGGGCGCAACCGGAACCGGTGCAGGTGCAACTACCGGCGCTCCACCCTTGGGCTTACGGCCTCGCTTGGCCGGAGGCGCAGCTTGGGCGCCCGCAGCAGCCGGCGCAGCGGCCGCTGCTGCCTTCCCTCGTCCTCGCTTGACCGGCGGTGGCGGAGGCGGCGGCGGCGGTTCATACGGCTTCAGGAAGTTCATGATTTCCGTATGCGAGCGCAGCTTGCCATCCAGCAGCAGCAAAAACGCGTCGTCCAGAATCTTCTGGTATTCCGGAAGCTGGGACGTGATTCGCAGCTCCGCCATTTCCGAAAATGGCAACTTCTCCTTCGTCTGCCGCCACTTCCCGAAAAAGTTTTTCAGCTTCTGGTCAACTGCCTGTTGCCGGACCGTCAGGCTGAGAAACAAAATGTCTTCCGGCGAGGCCTTGGTGAGGACCTTCCAGGCTCCCGAGGGTGTACCAGCTTCCTTGGAGGCCAGTTTCTTCGACAGCTCGTGGGCGCCATGATCGAGGCGCTTCCATTTGTCCACGAAATCGCGCCGCGGAATCATCCTCTGGATTTCAGAAATGTCTTTGTCGTTCATGCGGCGGGTAAGGAAATGCATCATGATGGGCCCGGTCTCGATGGAGTAGCCGAGATCGTTCATCATCTGGCGCGTCTTTACAGCACGCCCCAATTCGCCGGAGTCCACTTTGGCCATGCTCCAGTGCGGATGCAGGACCTTGAGCCAGCCCTCCTTATCCAGGGCGCGAATGATATGGAGCGGATCGTCTTCGTGGGCCACCTGTTCCAACTCGTAGCCGATTGCCCGCTTGCCGATGTTCTCGATGTAGTTGTTCTCTTTGGCGGTCTCGTAGCGCGCCTGCGTGAGGTCTTCCAGCGCCCAATGGAAGCGGGCGCTCAACCGTGTCGCCCGGATCAATCGCACTGGCTCTTCCAGGAAGGCGTAGTTGTGCAGCACACGCAGCACCTTGGCTTCGATGTCGGCGATCCCGTTAAACGGGTCCAGCAGCAGCCCACGCGATCCGGGATTCAGCGACAGTGCCATCGCATTGACGGTGAAGTCGCGGCGACGAAGGTCTTCGTTGATGGTCGCTGGAGTCACGCCGGGCGGCTTCCCGGGCTTGTCGTGGCTCTCGGCGCGCGTCATGTTTAGCTCGGCGCGAACATTCCCCGGCATCAGCAAATGAAGCGTCCGCAGGTCCTCGTCGAGGCCCTGCACCGAAATGCCAGCCTTCTCCAACTCTTTCTGGAGTTTGAGCGGGTTGCCCTGAATGCTGAGATCGACGTCGCGTATGGGGAATCCGGTGACGAGGTCGCGGATGGTACCGCCGGTGAGGTAAAGATTCAAGCCCGCGTGCAGAGCAATTTCTTGTACCAGGCTCACACCACGTTGTTGATCCGGGGTGAGCCGGGTTTCCATGCTATAGATGTAATCTGCCATCTAAATGTTTGACTCTAAACGTGATATCCGTGGACGCACGAACCCAAACGAGGCGCTTTGCAGCTCAACCGCTGGAATGGATTCCCCGCTCCCCGCGAATGTTCGAGTGTATTCGGTACTACCCAAAAGTGCCATGACACCGGCCACAAAACGTGCAACTTACTCTGGCGACACAACTTAAGGACCCCTTCACACTCGGGCTGCCGCTCAGCGAACAATAACACAACGTTGACAATTTGGCTACAGAGTAGCCTCCACTACGGCACATTTTGGTTAAAAGTGCGACAATCGGGGCTGGCGATGCCGCCGGGCAGTTATGGCAACAACCCACAAGAAAGTAATCGTCCGCAAAATGGACCGCGACAGCGTGAACGGCTATGTTGGCGCTTCCTTCATTTCTGAGGGCAAATTGGAGTTGCTCAATACTGCCGGCAATGTGGTCTCGCTCGAGCTGCGCGAGGTCAAAGGCGTGTACTTTGTCCGCGAGTTTGGCGATTCGGAGTCGCTTACGCGTAAGACATTCACTTCCCGGCCTCGCATGGAAGGGCTCTGGGTGCGTCTGCGCTTCCGCGACAACGAGACCATCGAAGGCATGATGCCGAATGCCCTGCTTCAGGAAGGGATTGAAGGATTTTCCATCATTCCTCCGGACACCCGCTCCAACACGCAACGCATTTTTGTGCCCCGTTCGGCGCTAGCGGAGCTGACCGTGCTGGCGGTCATCGGCGACAAGAAATCGCGAGGCCGTGGGCCGCGTCCCGAGGACACGCGCCAGGTACCGATGTTTACCTGAAGCTTCCCTGAACGCACAAAGTTCGCGGTTGAACGAATCGATTATGAAGCTGGCTGAAATCGCATCGCTGCTCGGAGCAACGTTGGAGAACGGAGATCCCGAGACCGTTATCACCGGCGTGGCCGGAATCGAGGAGGCATCCGCCGGGCACATCACGTTTGTCGCAAATCCGAAATATGCCGCCGCCGCCAAGACGACGGCAGCCTCCGCGGTGATTGTTTCCGAAGACTTCCCTGCCATCTCCACTGGCATGTTGCGCAGCAAGAACCCGTATCTTGCGTTCGCCAGAGCAATCGACTTGTTCTACCAGGCGCAGCAGTACGGTGCCGGTGTGCATCCCACTGCGGTGATTGCGCCGACGGCGAAGTTGGGCGCGACCGCGCACGTCGGCGCCTACGTTGTGATCGAAGACGATGTCGAGATCGGCGATAATGCGGTATTGCTGCCGCACGTCGTCATCTACCGCAGCGCTCGGATCGGA
>Ga0074046_10004306_pt1 | contig 11675 bp, 7 predicted proteins | sample BogForMeECP23OM3_FD_94441 | JGI IMG/M metagenome (GOLD analysis project Ga0074046, IMG submission 94441) | Bog forest soil microbial communities from Calvert Island, British Columbia, Canada - Bog Forest MetaG ECP23OM3 | ecosystem: Environmental > Terrestrial > Soil > Wetlands ...
ATCCACTGCCGCCACGGCCAGAATCGGACAGCCTTGGAACATCGGCTCGTTGGTCAGCGCCGTCTCGCCCCACTTGTTGGCCTTGATGGTCTGCCCGTTGTCGTTCAAATAATCCGCTTGTGCGGGAATATCGTCGGCGGTCAGCACCGCTTTTACGCCCGGCATCGCGAGGGCGTCGCTCGCGTCAATGTGCCGGATGCGCCCGTGCGGCATGGGGCTCAGCACGAGGCGGCAAAATAACATTCCCTCCGCGCGAAAATCCTCGGCATACTTCGAACGCCCGGTCACCTTGGCCACCATGTCCGGCGTCTTGTAGTCCCTGCCGATCAGTTTGAATCCCGTGCCGAAAGGGCGCGGCTTTTCGCTCTCGGCCTGCATCGCGCTTTCTTGCGGTGTGTCTGCCATGGCTCAGGACCTCACTTTCTGCCCTGCGGGCACCCCGTTTCGGATGTTCTCTGCACCGAGCATCATCGCGTCCAGGATTTTGTTGTAGTCCTGGCATCGGCACAGATTGCCGCTGATGCCGTGTGCCAACTCCGTTCGCGTGGGAGTGGGATGCGTCTTCAGATATCCAACGGTGGCCATGATGAAGCCCGACATGCAGAACGCGCACTGGAAGCCCTGCGCATCCACCACCGCCTGCTGCACCGGGTGCAGCGTACCGTCGTCCGCCGCGAGGCCTTCGATCGTGGTCACCTTGCGGCCGCGCACCGTGTTGGTGAGCACGGAGCAGCTATAGTGCGGCACGTCGTCAATCAGCACCGTGCAGGCCCCGCACTCCGCGCGGTCGCAGCCCAGCTTGGTTCCCGTCAGTCCCAGTTTGTAGCGCAAGGTCCAGGCCAGCGTCTCCTGCTTCATCACTTCTACAGGGCGCGTCTGGCCGTTCACGTTCAGCGTGATCAGCCGTTCGCCGCCGAAGCTCCGCCCGCGTCCCGGCGCAAGAATGCGGTAGCTGGCCGCGCCGACGACTGCGCCTCCGGCAATTACGCCGAGAATAAAACGGCGTCTCGTGATCGATTTCGATGGGGCCTCGGCTGGCTCTGGACCCGCTTTGGGATGGTCGGCTTCCGGCATCGTGGTCCCTCCGGTCTCAACTTTGCGTGGGATCGTCTCGCTGGCCTGCGGGATTCGTGTTTCGCTTCTTGCGGGGATCGCGCCGTCGCTTCTCGAAGGCGTCGCGCAGCGCTTTCCGATATATTATCGCCGTCCCCGCGCCCTTGCAAAACCGCCGCTGGAGGTGGCGCCGGAGATGGTGAGACTTGCTTTCCCGGGCTTCGCGTTCAGCGCTTGTACTGTCCGCGCCGCGACGGCAGAATCTGGATGTCGTCGGGGCCGGTGTCGTACTTCCCGCGATTCCAACGAGATTCCTTGCCGTTGTCGGCCTCTTCCACGGGCGGAGGCAGGAATTCGGGCTCTGCCGTTACCCAGCGTGAAGCCACGCTGCGCGAAACGGTTTCTTCTGCTTTGGCTCCGATCTTGGCCTCGGCGGATTCAGGTTCCGGCGGCAAAGCCAATGCCTCTGACCCCATGGTTTGCTCGGGATGGGACAGGGTCGCATCCGTAAGTGGGCCGTTGCCGTCTCGTTCGCCATGCTTTTTCGGGCTGAGATCCTTGACTCCCAAGGAGAAAAGAATGCCTCTCAGCCCACTCAGCCGCGTGGGCTCTTCGTTGGCGGCCTTTTCTTCCTCCCGCACTTCCGCGGCAGCAGCGGTTCTTCCATCATGCGCAGCCACGGAATGCCACTTCCCTGCACGCGGTGCGGGCGGCTGCGTCGCCGCAGGTTCGGCATGCGTGGGTGCATCCGCCAGCCACCAGGGAGGCGTTTCCGTCAGCCACCGGAGGGTCTCTTCCTGCGGTTGCTGGGCGGACGGCATCTCTGTCCATGACGCGGGTTGCGCCAAGGGTTGCGCTTCCCGATTCTCCACAACAACAGGCGCGGACTGCGGAAGCGGCTGCGGAGCGACGGCGGCTCGCTTTGGCGCGGCCCAATCCGGCGCGGGTCGGTCTGGCGCGGCGTGAGGTGCCGGAGGTGCAGACGGAGTTGCGATCACGGCCGCAGCGGCGGCGGTCTCTGCCAATGCGGGGATCTCACGCACCGGACTGGCGTGCGTGGTCGTAGGCACGATGGGCGGACTTTGCGCGACTGTCCGTGCCGAGGTGCGTCCCTGCACGCGCAGGTATCTCTCTACTTCGCTCACGGAATGCCGGAAGCTCTCGTCGGCATTCTTGAGGCTCACGCGGTTCAGCACGAAGCCAACGGCGGCGGGGTTCAGGCGCTCGAGGCTGCTGGCGGCAGAGCGAAGCTGTGCGCGCGTGGTCACCTCCGACTCGATCACCAGAATCGTGCAATCGGCGCGCCGCGCCATGTACTCCGCCTCCGCTGAAACCGTCAGCGGCGCAGTATCGGTCAGCATCAGGCCCTGGCGATCGGACGCGGACCCTTCGCCGGTATGCGGCATTAGCGCCGCCGGCCGCGTGCTCCGCTGCAGTTCAGTCCCCACCGCGGCGAGCCCATCGCTCGTCCCCGGCCGCCGTTCCGCAGACACAGGCCCAGCGGCATCGACAAGCACGGCCTCTTTGCCCAGCACTCCCAGCATTTCTTTAACGCGCGTGACAATCGTGGTCACACCCACTCCGGGGCCCGTTCCTGTGAACACGAAGCTCGTCAGTAGACCGTCTTTCGAGGCATATTCGATGCCCGTGGCCAGCCGCAGCAAATGCTCCTCGGCCACCTCGTCTGAAACTTCGTCGAAGTCGGGCAACTGCGCCATCGGTCCGTAACCCAGCACCTGCTCGACGTCCGATGCGACGTACACGCGCGGGTCCATCTTATGCGCGACTACAGCAGCCCCCAGGCCGAGCGCGATAAACGCAAACAGCAGCAGAAGTGCGTTGCGGATGACTCCTGCAATCGCAGGATGCGTGGGCGGGACCGCGGCCTCGGCCAGGTGTGCCGTGCCGGGAGCGCTGTCTTCGAGCGTCTGGTTCTGCATCTGCTCATCGACTGTGTTGTAACGGTTCTGCAGGCGGGTGATGTCGTTGGCAAGATCGCTGGAACGTTGCAGTTTGGGCGTGGCGCTGGCCGCAGCCCTGGTCATCTGCGCCAGTTCCCCGTTCAGGCGCGCCTCCAGGCTTGCAGTGCGATCCAGATCGGTGCGCAACTGCTCTTCAATGCGCGCCGCGGCTTTGGCGCGCAGGTCCTGGGTCGCGGACTCGAGCGAGGCATCGATCTTTTGGAGTTCCTCTTGATCCTGTTTGTATTGCGGATTGTCCGGCGTCTTGCCCGACATATGCGAAACCAGCGCGGCGCGCCGCGTGAGCAAGGCTTGCTTCAGGCTCGACAATCCGGGATCGGTGGCAATGAGCTGATCGGCTTCCGCATTCAGGGCTGCCGACGAAAGACCGCTGCCGGAGTTGATCGAGGTTAGCCGCGCCGCGGCCTCGTCGTGATCGCTGCGCGCTTTCACCAGCTCTGCGTGAATCTGGGCGATGTCACTGTCGTAGTGCTGGGGAGCCTCGGGCCCGATGGCCGCCACGCCCAATTGCGCGTTCAACTGCGCTTGCTCGGTGCGATCGTCGTCCAGCTCCTTCCTGATGCGCTCCTGCTCTTCCTTGAGCATGGTCAGCCGGCCGGCATCGTTGGCCTTTTGCTCGTGCGAAGTGTTCTCGATATAGCTCGCCGCTACGGCGTTGGCCAATGCCGCGGCGGTGTCCGGGTTCGTCGCATGCGCCGTGATGGCGACCTGGTAGCTGGTTCCCACGCGCACCACTTCCACCGCGCCCTTCAATCGGTCGGCCGCGCTCTGGTCGCTTTCGCCGCGCTGCTGCCACACGCCCGGGACCAGCTTGTGCACCGCACCTGCCAGCACGTCGGGGCGCGTCATGCTCAGCATCTGCTGCTGGATATAGGAGTCGTACGTCGCCGGATCGTAGTTATACGGCCAGTGCATGGGCGCCGCTTCCATCACCGCCGATGGCGTGGGCTGAATGTAGACCAGGCTCTGCGCCGTATAAATTGACCAATTAGTGACCATATAGATCGCGGCAAGCACCAGGCCCGCCACAGCGAATCCCAGCGCGAGGCGGCGATGCATGCGCAGGCTGCGCATGAGGTCAAGACGGAAGAGCGCCTGGTCGGATGGGCCGCTTCGCGGGGCGGGCATGGCGGGAGCGCCGTCCGTCAGACGGGACGAATTGGTAGGCGCATGGGGATCGATTGGCCGGTTCATAGGACTGCTCCTAAGTACGCCAGTGTGCTGAGCTGGAAGAGCGGATTCAGCCGCTGGATTACGTATGTGGCGCGCGCAAAGCCAGTCTTCGGCACAAAGACGATCTCTCCCGGTTTGAGCGTGACTTCACGCGATTGCACGGGATTCAAAACATCCTTGAATGCCAGCACGCGCGAAGTTCCAGTGCTGGGATCGACAATCTGAATGTGTGCGTTGTTGCCGGCCTGATCCGTGAGGCCGCCGGCGTCGGCGAGCACGCTGGCCAGCGTGGAACTGCTGGTGACTGGAACCGCGCCCGGATGCTGCACTTCGCCGAGCACGGAAACAAACTGTTCCGCGAGGCTGGGCACATAGATGACATCGTCGCGGCGCAGGCGCAGATCGGCCAGCGTATTGCCCGATTCGACCAGTTGCCGAAGCTCGACCCACATCACCTGGTCGCTGCCGCGGTAAATTGCGCAGCGCTCGGGAATCGCCGCCACTTTGTTGGGGCCGGTCACCAGGCCGCTGCGCGTCAGTGCTTCAAGCAGCGTGGGCGTGCCTTCAAACGTTATCTCTCCCGGCGTGGCCACTGCGCCCAGCACCAACACGCGATTCGATGTGTATTTCGTCACCGTCACCTGGACGGAGAGGTTGTCGTAATAATGCGCAAGTGCCGCCTCAATCGCCTTGCCCGCTTCCGGCCGCGTCATGCCGTCCAGTTTGACGTCGCCGGCCAGCGGCAGTGTGACACAGCCGTCCGGCCCGACCACGAGCTTGGCGTCGAGATCGGGACGCCCGGCAATATTCACCGTGATCTCGTCGCCTTTGCCCAGCCGGTAAGCTTCGTCTGCAGCAGGCTCAAAGTTGCGCAGAGCTTCAAGCGGATTCTGCTTTAGCGCCGGCCCGTTGGCCTGGGTGGTAATGTCTTCCGCGGCAGGCTGGGGCGGCATCGGCGCCGGGGTTTGTGACGCCGCGGCCAGCCCCGCAAAGACCCATGGAAGAAGCGCGGCGATATACATCCGGCGATTCATGCAGTTGCCTCCCTGCCGCGGAGCATTCCCAGGCCCCGGCGGTACCACCCGATTTCCTTTTGCTTCTCTGCGTCCGTCAATACCCAGCGATTCAAAACTGCGATCGCGCCTGCTGTGTACAAAATCCCGGCCGCGAGCAGCACGCCCGCTCCCTGCCAGCGGTTCATCATGGCCACGAGTTGCGCCACCGGCCAGGCCATGGCAGCTGCAATCAAATACGGCGCAAGTCCCGGAACAATCACCACGCGCAGGAAGCGCGTGAGCGGAAGATGCAGCACAAAAAGTACCCGGCCCATGAGCACACAGGCCGAGACGGCAGTTGCCACGGCGACGGCGACGCCAATTCCGTAGGGTGTCCAGCGGCCCTCGATCCAGCGCGCCGCCGGCAAAGTCACGCCCAGCAGGATCAGGTTGGGAATGGAGTAGGTGAACTCCTCGTAGACCCTCCCCATGCCGCGAAACATCGACGTGCCTGGCCCGGTGAGCATGTGGAATTGCATAGCCAAATTGAATATTACAAACAGGGCGATCAGCCTTTGGCCCATAGGGAACTGGGCGCCCAGCCAAACGTGCAAAACGGGCGCGGCAAAGAACGAAAACAGGGCGACAAAGGCCGACGTGCACAGGTTGGCGTAGCGCGAGCTGCTGAGGTAGAGCGTGCGCAGGTTGTCGATGCGATCCGATTTATCTGAGGCGGCGTCCACGTGGGACGCGGCCGGTAAGAGCGCCGCAAAAAACGCCATGGGCACGGTGGAAAACGATGTAGGCCATTTCTTGGCCACATCGAGCAGGCCCGCGGCGGCGGCGCCGATGAGACTGAGCGCAGCCACCCGCTCTACGGAAGCGAGAAAGATGGACAGCATGCTCTGGAACTGCACGACACCGCCGAAGTGCAAAACGTAGCGAATGGAATCGCGACGCACCAGCCGCGGCGAGATGCGCAGCCATTTCAGCTTCTTCCAAGTCCACCAGATGGTGAGGCCGTCGGCGACAATGGTGCGGATCAGGTAAGCCTCGGCCAAGCCGCGGATGCCGCGCCCCGCGCCCACCAGCCAAAGAATGGCCGCGAACTCCGCAAGGATGCCGAGAATCAGGAACCATTGCGTGGCTGCGATCTGCTGGGAACCGGCCAGAACGTCGCCGAATCCGTTCAGCGCGATGGCGGACAGAAACACGCCCAGCACGATTAGAACTGCCTCTTTGCCGTCGGCGGCGTGAGCCGGCGGCAGATGCAGCCATGGCGCGTACCACTTCCATCCAAAAAGAAATGCGAGGAAGATGGCGGTGCATAGGGGAATGGTAATGGCCAGCCCGGTGGAAAGCAGCGCATTCGCCTTGTCGTATTCGCGGCGCGCGTGAAACTCGGCGACGTACTTGATGTAGACATTGGAAAGGCCGAGCGTGGTAACGCCTACATAGGAAACCAGAATGAAAATCGTGGTCCAGATGCCGTAGGCTTCCAGTCCCAGGTGGTAAAGCAGGAAGGGCACCAGCACCACACCGCGCAACATATTCACCACGCGGGCCAGGATGGTAGCGAACACGTTGCGGCTGAAGTTGTGATTCACTTCATGCAGGAGCGCTGGCGTCGCGCCCCACCCCGCGGACGAAGACCCGTCCGCGGGGGCCCCGGTGCCGGCGGCAGCCAGCTCGCGGCCTGCGTCTGGATCTACCGTCCAGTCCACTTCCTTATCGGGCGTATCGGGAATCATGTGTACTTCGGTCATGGTGCTTGCGCCTCCCGATGCGTCCGGGCCCACTCTGCGCTGCCGCGCGAGTGGCGCAGGACCAGAGGTGTAATAGCCAGTTTCCAAAGAATGTGCAGCGGCGCGCCGGCCAGCGCGGCTAAGTCGCGCCACGGGTTGTCGCCGAGGAAAACCGCTTCCAGCACATAGGCGATTACCAGCGCCGCCCCGGCAATGACGAACCCATGCAGCCAGTGTGCCGGCAGACATGCCGCCAAAATCAGAGCCAGAATGCCGCGCGAAATCGGCAGGCTCCAGGCCTCGGCAAGCATTTCAAAGGCGCGCCAGTTGCCGCGTGCCATCGCCGCAACTAATCTGCCCGTGGCCCGCGTGGCAACGTGAAAGCGGCCGCCCTCCCAGCGCGCTTCCTGCATGGCCTGTGCGGAACGTACCGGGGCCAGTGGAGCGTGAACGTACGCACCCTCAACCCATGCCACGCGCTGCCGCGCGACGACCAGGCGAATGTGGTATTCAAGATCCTCGCAGATGCTGTCCACGGTGAAAGGCACGCGCTGGATGGTGTCGTCAGCTATCCCGAAGCCATTTCCAAAAACTCCTGCGGAGAAGCCCAGGCCGGCGCGCCCGCGGGCCCGCAGCACATTGATGCCTCTGAACGCCAACACGCGCAGCCGCTCCAGCGAGGTAGCCGGCCGCGAGGCAGGCAGTTCGAGCTCGTAGCGGCATTGCGTGGCTGCGGCACCGCGCTCCAGAACCGTCTTTGTGGCCGCGACGAGATTGGGGCTGGCCACGGAGTCGGCATCCACCACCAGAAATGCATTGGCGCCCGCGGCACGCGCCAGTTCAAAGCCGCAGCGAAGGGCCACGCCTTTGCCGCACATTTCGACATGGTTCAGCTCCACCACGCGCGCACCGGTTTCCGCAGCCACCGCCGCGGTTCGGTCCGTGCAGTTGTGCGCCACCACGATTACGGGAACGCTCCAGGCTGCCACGGTAGAGGCTCCCGCTCCGTGCGAAGAACTGGACGCACACCCTGCTGCGAGCAGCGATTGCACGGTCCGCGCGATCATCGCTTCCTCGTCGTGAGCCGGCACCACTACCGCGAGGCGAATCTCCCGCAGCTTCTCCGCATTGGCTTTTCTCCCGCGGCGCAAATTTCCCGCAATGCACACGGCAAGATCGGCGAGCAGCGGTACGGTCAGCATCGCGATCGCCGCCGCCAGCCCTTCCGTCAGAAATGCGCTTTGGAAAATCAATGCGTCGCTCGTCTCCATTTGTTGGTTCGGCCGGCCTTCATAGCCGATCGACTCAGTTCAACTGCACCCCGCGAAAAAGCGCCGGCTTCCGCAAAGCGCGTGCCTAAACCAGCACGCGCCGGAAACCCACCTGGGCGACAAGCGGATTGACCGGCACGCGCTCCATTGCCGGGTGCATAGCCTGCACCCAGCCCGTAAGAAGAAAGAACAGCATCACCACCTGTTCGCCCATATAGACCGTCGAGAGCGTCGTCATCAATCCGATCAGCGCCGCCAGATGCGCAAGTGTCAGCATCCGGTCCTCGCTCGGGATGCGCTGGGAGATCGTGCGCAGCAGTTTCAGAGCGCTGCCGGTGACGATGGCCAGGAACACCGCCAGCCCCGTGAACCCCTCGGTCACCGCAAGCATCAAGTACTGGTTGTCGATCGACACCTGGCCGTTGATCGCTGGAAGCGTCGTGATGCCCCAGCCAAACGCCTTGCGCTCCATCACCAGCGGCGTGTAATTGGTGAGCAACTGGCGGCGGTAGATGGCGTTGCGCTGCTCCTCCGTAGAGGCCTGGCTGATCGCCTTCTCCGTGTACTGGTTGGTGAAGTACAAGGCGCCTGCCGCAAACACCGCGCAGAAGAACGCAAACACGATCACGGCTTTCGCCACCGGCAGGTATCGTGTCAGCAACGCAAAAATCAGCGCCAGTCCCACGCCGATCCATGGGCCGCGTGACTGGGTCATCAACAATCCGGCCACAATCGCGGTGAGCGAAAGGCCGCGCACCGTAATGGGCAGGCCGTGGATCAGGCGGCGCGAGCCCCAGTTGCGATCGGCGCTGCGCAACCACAGGCAGTACACCAGCCCGATGAGAAAAATCATGCCCGCCAGAATGGCGTGGCCGTAAGGTCCTGCAATGCGTCCGAATCCCCAGCGCATTTGCGGCTCCCACACCTCGTTCTGGTTCGCGCCCAGGAAAGGCGTGGCCAGTTTCTGCCATAAGCTGCGCCCGGTGAGGAAATCGTAGAGGCTCAGTGCCGCGACCACGGCCAGCAACTGGACGATGCGCGCGACGAGCTGCTTGCGCATCCCATCGTGTTCCTGCTCGATGAGCAGCTTTCCAACCATGTAAGGAAGCACCATGGTCAAAACGCCCGCAACGAACATCAAACCGCCATCCGCGATGTTGGTACTGAGCCGTTGCGATGCCGCGAAGTTCGGCGAGAACAGTTGCGTCCAGTCTCCGTTTGCCAACTCCGCGCTCAACGCCTCTGAAAGTCCGGCGCAGACGGCGAACAGCAACACCCAGAGGTCCATCCACGCCCAGCGCCAGCGCCGCATCTCTGTCAGCACCAGGGAAATGCCGAGGGGCAGTATGGCGGCATCGGCAAAACCGATCGGGGGCAGATGAGGCGGGCGAAGAACGTAATACTGCGGCAGCAGTAGCAGCGCAGGCAAATAAACCCAAAGCAGCGCCTTCCGTGCCGACCCCATGGCCAGAACCGCCCAGCAGGCCAACGCCGGTATCAGAATGATCGCCGCCATCTCGTTTACACCCCAGAGCTTGTGCTTAACTTTCGCGCGGGCAAAAGCTAATTACGAGCTCTAGCCCTCAGGGCATTTCCGTTCGTGCTCTGGGGCTCTCCGTCTTTCTGCCCCCGCCGTCAATTGCCGTTCCACGCAGCAGCGGATGTTTCGTATATCTATCCGCGAATCCCGTTTTCCACCGGGAACACGTCTTGTTCGCTCCGCAGCCTGATAGGAACCGGCGATCCAGCTTTCGCACCCAACGGACGGCCTTGGGGAATTGCCGGCTGCCACTCGTCGAAGAGTGGCTGCAGGTTCCATGCGTGGAGCACGAAGCGCGTTTTCAGGTTGAGTCCTGCCAGTGAGAGCGAGAGTCCGGCCTCCAGCAGCTGGCGCCGCGCGCCCAGCAGAACTCCCAATCCCGCCGCCGTCACTTGATTCACTGAGTGCAGATGGACCACCATCACCAATCCGTTGATAATGCTGGCCGTGGTGGCATCCTGCACCAGCGCTGCGATCTCGGCTCCCAGCCTGCCGTGAATGTTCACGTGCAGCACTTGCGGCGTCACGGCCGTGGTCACTCGGGATTCGCCCAGGTAGGGCCGCTGCCACCAGGCTGCCAATAATGCCATCGGCAAGTGCCGCACCAGGCCGGCGAAGTCGCGCAGGTACCGCGGGCCCAGCCGCACCGGTTCCTGCAGGAAGCGCATCGCCCACTCCAGCCCGCATCTCTGAATCCAGCGCGGGGCGCGGCAAGTATCGCCCACCAGAATATCGAAGCTGCCGCCCACACCCATGGAAAGGGGAACGCCCAGCCGCTTGCGGTGCATCCAGATCCATTTTTCCTGTTTCGGATTGCCAAATGCGACCAGCAGAATGTCGGGGCTGACGGCATGAATCTTCCTGAGGATCTCCGTGTGATCCATGCGCATCAGGTTGTCTTCGTCGGGAGCAAACGTGCCTACGATCTGTACCCCGGGATAATTGCGTTCGAGCAGCCGGCTGGCGCGGTCGGCCACGCCGGGCTTGGCGCCCAGCAGAAAAATCTTGTAACCCTTGCGTGCTGAAAGTTCGGCGAGCCTCGGCACCAGGTCCACGCCGGTCACGCGCTCCGCCAAGGGACATCCCAGCAGGCCCGAAGCCCAGACCAAAGGCATGCCATCGGGGAAAACCAGGCTCGAACCGGCAACAATGCGATGCAGATGCGGATCCGCCAGCGCGTTCAGCCAGATGTCCACGTTCATTGTGCACACCTGGTGGGTTCCACCCGACTGAATCAGACGCTCCAGTGTGTCAACAGCCTCATCCGCGCTCAAGCTGTTGATCGGCAACCCCATAACTGCAACCGGATGCTGCAAGCGGTCCCTCATCCCAGAGTCCATTCCCCGCCTATGCACGCGCCTGGCCTAAGCAGTGGATGCGATTGCCGTCACTTTCACGGCTGATTCCTTCTCTTGCGCGCCGCATTCCTGTCCGCAACTGGAAATGAAGATTTCCAGAGGTGCACCGAATGCCACGTTGACGCTATGGCCTCCAGAGTACACCGAAAGTGAACCAATCTTCTTGACTCCTTCAGAATCAGTTCCGACGCTTATGACGCGGGCGGACTGATGGCTAGAAACTACCCTTTTGGAACCAACAGGAACAATGGCGAGAAAGTGGGCACGGACGCGCGGGGAAATACCTCCTTAGACACTCATCAATCCCGTACACGAGTAACCGTTCTCTGGTTACTTCTTCCGCAGTTGCACAGTTCAAAGGCTTTCTTCGCCGGCATCCTGTCTCTGAAGTTCGCCCCAAAACTACGCGGTCATCCTGAGCGAGTCCCGGCGTGTCGGGACGAGTCGAAGATTCTCTGTTGAAAAGCAACACCAAAAGCAAGAACTTTTCTAATAAAGTCAGTCGGGTTTGGGTTTTCGTCTCAAGCGATTTTCAAGGCCGGGAAGAGCTTGGCTCCG
>Ga0074046_10004308_pt1 | contig 11669 bp, 8 predicted proteins | sample BogForMeECP23OM3_FD_94441 | JGI IMG/M metagenome (GOLD analysis project Ga0074046, IMG submission 94441) | Bog forest soil microbial communities from Calvert Island, British Columbia, Canada - Bog Forest MetaG ECP23OM3 | ecosystem: Environmental > Terrestrial > Soil > Wetlands ...
AGCGTCCGGCTGCAGCCGGACGCTTTTTTTGTGTGGAAAATTGCGGGCCGCCGCGAAGGCGGGTAGCGGGGCAATTTCAAAAAAAACCGTCCCTCAGGGGCTAAAGCCCGCGTTTGTTTTGCGGTCTTTACGGCACGAGTGAACTCGTGCCCTTTCAAAACGGTTTTAAAACTGACCCGCCAGCTAAACGCGCGAAAGAATAGCCGCTTCCGGTAACATACAGAATGGTGCTGAACAAAGAATGAGTCTGAAAGCCAAACTGGAAGCTGTAATTTATGCCGCAGAAGAGCCGGTAACGCTGGCGCAACTGGCCGGTCTGTTTGCCGATGAGGCCCTGGAGTGGAAGGCGGAGCAGGAGGCCGCGGCGCAAGCGCGAGCCCAAGAGCCGGCTGCGGAGGAGAACGAGAATTCGCCGCTGGTGCAGGGTACGCTGCCCGATCTGACGGTTGCGCCGGACGCGGTTGAGGAAGCGGAAGCTTCGGAAGCGTTGGAAGAGAGCGCGGGCGAGGACGCCCGCGCTACAGCCGGTCAGGAGACCGGTGGTACGGAGCCGGACGTCGACCAGGCCGAGGCAGAGGCAATGCGCGCGGCGCGAATGCGCGACCGTGAAGTCCGCGGCGTCATCAAACAATTGCTCGACGAGCTGATCGCCGAGTATGCCGTCGATGGCCGGGGCGTCGAGATCCGCGAGATCGCCGGCGGTTACCGCATGGCAACCAAGCCGGAGTGTCACGACGCGGTACGTTCGTTCATCAAGGGACAGAAGCCGCCGCTCAAGCTTTCGTTGCCAGCGCTGGAAACTCTGGCGGTCATCGCCTACAAGCAGCCGGTGACTGCGCCGGAGGTGAACGAGATTCGCGGCGTGGATTCATCAGGGGTCTTCGGATCGCTACTGGCGCGCAAGCTCATCGTCACCGCGGGACGCAAGCCCGTGATCGGCCGGCCGATTCTCTACAAGACTACGCGCGAGTTCCTGCTGCGCTTTGGACTGAAGGATGTCTCCGAGCTGCCGTCGATGGAAGAGTTCGAGAAGATGGCGGCGAGCGAACTGGAAGAACCGGAAATTGCCGAGCCGGAAGTTGCTGGGGCGGAACCGGCGGCCGGTGAAGCAGCCGAAGCCGTTGCCGAGTTCAACCCGGATCTGAGCACCGAAACCGATGTGGGGACGAATGGAACCGGTGCGAACCACGAGGCCGAAACCGCGGCGCAATCCCCACAAGCCGCTTCCAATGCGTCAGGCAGCGACGCGGAGTGAGCAGAAGGTCACAGGTTTCCCCATGGCAGTGAAAAAGAAAACGAAGTCGGCCGCACCCGCGGCCAAGTCCGCGCCCATAACCAGGAAATCGGATGCCGCGAGCAAAAAACCTGCGGCTAAGAGCAAAGCGACCAGCCCGAGAACCGCAAAACCTGCGGCGAATTCGCCTGCTCCCGCAAAGATGCGCGCAAAGCCAGCGAAGAAGGCTCCCGCAAAAGCCAAGGCGCTCCCGGCAAAAAGCAAAAAGCGCACCGCGAAAGTGGAGCAGGAATCCGCGCTTCGCCTTGAAGCGCCGGTGCTCGATCCGATTGGCGATGTGACCAGCGGCGAGGCCCATAAGTACCTGGGCGACGTTGAGGATGCGACGCACACTGAAGTCGAAGTTGCGGGTGCGAAGACTGCGGCTCTCGAAGCCGGACCGGGAATGACCGCAGCTGCCCAGGCATCGCAGGCAGAAGGCGCCGGGGCCGCTCCGGAAGATGAGGAAACTGAGGCAGACGCGAAGCCGCGTCCAGCCGCCAATCCTGAGCGGCTGCAAAAGATTCTTTCGCGGGCGGGCATTGCCAGCCGGCGTCACGCTGAGGAGATGATTGTTGCCGGGCGCGTGATGGTGAATGGCCAGGTGGTAACGCAACTGGGCAGCAAGGCCGATCTCGGGCGCGATCACATTCGCGTCGACGGCAAGTTGCTGCACGGCGCCGAGCGGCATCGCTACTTTATGCTCAACAAGCCGCGCGGCTACGTCACCACGGTGAGCGATCCTGAACACCGGCCTACCGTGATGGAATTCTTCGCCAAGTCGAAAGAGCGCGTGTACCCGGTCGGCCGGCTCGATTACCTGAGCGAAGGCCTGCTGCTGATGACGAACGACGGCGAACTGGCGAATCTGCTCAGCAAAGCCGGTTCGGGCGTGGAGAAGACATACCTCGTCAAGGTCGCCGGGCAGCCCACTGCCGAAGAGCTCGAACGGTTGCGCGGCGGCGTGACGATTGAAAAGGGCGAGCCAGGTTCGGCGCGAGTGCGTACAGCACCGGCGCGCGTCCGCGAGTTCCGCGAGGGCGACAATCCCTGGTTCGAAGTGGTGCTGATCGAGGGACGCAACCGCGAATTGAGAAAAATGTTCGCGGCCATCGGACACTTTGCCGAAAAAATTCGGCGTGTAGGCTATGGGCCCCTGGTGCTGGATGTCGAACCGGGAAACATGCGCGAGCTTACCGAAGATGAAGTGAACGCGCTGCGGCTGACCGCCGAGGGCAAGATGAAGCCGCGCCGCATCAAAGTCGCGAAGATGCTGCCGAAGGAAGCCGGGCTGGCGGCGGAGAAACGGGATCATTCGAAAGGCCGGAGCTCTGATCGGCCGAGTCGTGGCGAGCGGCCGGAATTTCGCTCCGTTCCCCGGCAGGATCGCGGCGAGAGGCCCTTCAGCAGCGCGCCACGCGCACCTTTCAAGGCCCGCGGCGATCGGCCGGAATTTCGCCCCGCTCCACGCCAGGAACGCAGCGAGAATCGCTTCGGCAGCGCGCCACTGGCGCCTTTCAAACCTCGCGGCGAAAGGCCGGAGTTTCGCGGCGCTCCGCGACAGGAACGCGGCGAGAGGCCCTTCAGCAGCGCACCACGCGCACCGTTCAAACCCCGCGGTGATCGCCCGAAATTTCGCTCCGGCCCACGGCCTGAACGCGGCGGGAAATCCTTCGGCAGCGCTCCCCGGCCGCCTTTCAAGCCGCGTACCGAACGGCCGGAATTTCGCCCTGCTCCACGCCAGGAAGGCGGCGAGAACCGCTTCGGCAGCGCGCCACGCGCGTCCTTCAAACCCCGTAGCGATCGGCCGGAATTTCGTGGCGCTCCGCGCCAGGATCGCGGTGAAAGACCTTTCAGCGGCGCACCACGACCGCCTTTCAAGCCGCGTACCGAACGGCCGGAATTTCGTGGCGCTCCGCGGCAGGATCGCGGTGAGAATCGCTTCGGCAGCGCGCCACGCGCACCGTTCAAACCCCGCAGCGACCGTCCGGAATTTCGGCCCGGTCCGCGGCCTGATCGTGGCGAAGCCAAGCCGCCTATTGAGATCGAGCGAGTCGCGGAGTTTCAAAAGGGCCCCGCGGTTGGCGGCGACAAACCGAAGCCTTCGTTCGACAGAAAACCGGGCTTCGGCGGGAAGCCGGGATTCAGCGGCAAGCCAGGCGGGTTCGGCAAATACCGCGGCAACACTAAAGGCGGCCCGAAGCGTGGCGCTTCGCGGCCCGGCGCGCCGCGCGGCGGACGGAAACGCGGTTAATCACAGGTCTGTACTATCCCACGTCTCAATAGCGAGACGTGGGGCACCCGGCGAGCCTTCGAAAAGCAAAAGCAGCCGCAAGTCCTTCGACTCGTCCCGGCGCGTCGGGACCCGCTCAGGGTGACATCCCTTATTTCCGCTCGGATTTTATTCGAATTTGGCCGCTCGCTGATGCGCGGTCCGCTCCACTCAGGTTGACAGACTGGTGGGGATGCGAGGGGCGAAGCGCTCTTGTTGATTGGCGTTCGCCGCTTATTCTTTGCGGACTCGGAAGCGCCGCATGCGTCCCACCAGCGAAGCCGGCCCGCTCACGCTAAGGCGCACAACATTGCCTTCGTAGTCGCGATCGTGCACCACCATGCCGGCTTCAATCGCAGCCAGGACCGCGCCCTCATGCTGCGGAACGCGGAGCTCCGCTTCGATCACGGGATCGGACTGAAGCGCCGCATCGATGGCCGCAAGCAAATCATCCACACCTTCGCCAGTCAACGCGGAAACCGCTACTGCCGCGCCAGCGGTGGCGCCGGGGGCGCTCTTACCTTTGGGACCAGATTTTGTTCGGGAAACCAGCGCCTTTCGTTCCTCTTCGGGAAGCAGGTCGATCTTGTTCAGCACTTCGATGCGCGGCTTCGACAAACTCTCGAGTTCGCCGAGCACCTTCTCGACCTGCGCCTTCTGCTCGTCACCGTAGCTGGAGGCGGCGTCGCGCACATGGATCAGCACTTCGGCCTGTTCCACTTCTTCGAGCGTGGCGCGGAAGCTGGTAACGAGCGTGTGCGGCAGGTTGCGGATGAAACCGACCGTATCAGACAACAGGACGCGGCGGCGGCTGGGCAGTTCAATGGCGCGCAGTTTGGGGTCGAGCGTGGCAAACATGCGCGCCGATTCCAGCACTTGCGCGCCCGTAACGGTATTGAAGAGCGTGCTTTTGCCCGCGTTGGTGTAGCCGACCAGAGCGACCGTGGGCACAGGAACGGCCTCGCGGCGCTGGCGCTGCTGGCGGCGCACGCGTCGCACGGCTTCCAGATCGCGCTTGAGCTGGTCGATGCGCCGCTGGATGCGGCGGCGGTCGGTTTCGAGTTGCGTCTCGCCGGGTCCGCGGGTGCCGATGCCGCCGCCCAGCTGCGACATGGCTTTGCCGCGGCCGGTCAGCCGCGGCAGCATGTATTCAAGCTGCGCCAGCTCCACCTGCAATTGTCCCTCGCGCGTTCGCGCATGCCGGGCAAAAATGTCCAGGATCAGTTGCGTCCGGTCGAGCACGCGGCACGGCAACGCGGCCTCGAGGTTGCGCAATTGCGTAGCTGTAAGGTCGTGATCGAAGAGAACCAGGTCCGCGTTCGTGGAGGCGGCAATCGCGGCAATCTCCTCCACCTTGCCGGAACCGATGAGCGTTGCGGGATCGGCGCGCAAGCGGCGCTGCAGCACCTCGGCGGCAACCTGCCCGCCCGCGCTCAGCAGCAGCTCGCGAAATTCGGCGAGAGATGCTTCGGCATCGAGACCCTGGGCATCGCGCGCGGCGACCAGCGAACGCTGCGGGCGCGTGGATTGTCGAAGAGTCTCGGGTCGGGAATCGATGGCTTGGGGAACGCACTCATCCGCAGACGCAGAGTCGAGACACAAACTCTGCGCACGCGCCGCCTGAATGGCTGCGCGGTTGTCACGCGAACGGACCCCAAGGTCCACTCCGACGAGGACGGCGCGCTCAGCCCGACTACTGCCTTGGGTTGCAACGTTGCCGCTCCTGTTCGTCGTGCTTGCCAGGCGAGACCACTCCACCGGGGGACGCTCCGGCGCTATCTTTGTTCCGCAGCCAGCGGCGCTGCCGACGGTACCGGCACGGCTGACGGACCGATGCCCGACGACACAGCAGCCGGACGGTGTTCGCTATGAATCACGCTCCGGTTGCTTACCACAGTTGAAATCGCGTGTTTGAAAATCAATTGTTCCTGGCTGTTGTTCTCCAGGAGCACGGAATACTTATCGAAGGACCGAATTTTCCCCGTCAGCTTGACGCCACTGACCAGATAGATCGTAATGGGGGATTTGTCCTTTCGAACCGTGTTCAGAAAGGTGTCCTGAATATTTTGTGCCGGCTTGTTCTCCATGTGCCGATCTCCTGCTTTCTTGGTGAAGGTTGGTGGTGCAACTTTCCTTACTGCATACTTCAGATGCACGGGACGGCTCCGGAAACCCCGGGAGCCGGCTAACCCCGCAATGTGACAAGATTATAGAGGTTTTTCCCCCATTTCAACACTGCGGACGTCCGGGGCCCTCGAAAACGTTACTGAAGAAACTGGCCGGAACAAGCTACGGGACGCCTAACTTCCATGGCTGATAGCATCTAGGTGTGCCAGACACCGCGATTTCGACACACGCTTCGGCCAAGGCGGACCCATCAACTGAGACGCCTGGGCGCATTCCAGTTCCTATGCTGGACCTGAAACGCCAGTACGGCCCCATCCATAGCGAATTATTGGATGCGCTCAGCCGCGTTCTCGCAACTCAGCAATTCATTCTTGGCGGCGAGGTGGCGGCGTTCGAAAAAGCGGCGGCGGAGCAGGTGGGGGTGTCCCATGCTCTGGGATGCTCGTCGGGCACTGACGCCTTGTGGCTGGCGCTAGCGGCCGCTGCCGTGGGCCAGGGTCAGGCTGTTATCACCACCCCGTTCAGCTTTTTTGCTTCGGCCAGCTCCATCCTCCGCGCCGGTGCGACACCGGTGTTGGCAGACATCGATCCCATCAGCTTCAACCTGTCGCCCGCGGCGGTGGGCGCAGTGCTCGACGGTCCACGCGGCGCGGCAGTTCGCGCCATTCTTCCTGTGCATTTGTATGGACAAACCATCGAGTGGCCCTCTTTCGCGCGGATGGCGCACGAACGCGGGCTGACCATCATTGAAGATGCCGCCCAGGCCTGGGGCGCCGAGTGGAATGGAGTCAAGGCCGGCGGCCTGGGCGATATCGCCGCGTTCAGCTTTTATCCCACCAAGAACCTGAGCGCCGCCGGCGACGCCGGCATGGTCACTACGAACTCAGACGGTCTGGCCGAGCGGTTGAAGATGCTGCGCCAGCACGGCATGCGCCGGCGCTACTTCCACGATGAGCTGGGCTGGAACGCGCGCATGGATGGGTTCCAGGGCGCGGTGCTCGCCGTAAAGCTGAAATACATTGGCGCATGGAATGAGGCGCGCCGCGCACTCGCCGCTCGCTATCACGCTCTGTTTGCCCAGATGGGATTAGCGGAGGCCGGGACCTACCCCGTGCATGGCGTGGTTTTGTCGCGCGAGTTGCCCGGCGCAAAGCACGTTTGGCATCAGTATGTGATTCGCGCGCCGCGGCGCGATGCGTTGCGCGAGTTTCTCGCGGCGCGGGGCATCGGTTCCGAGATCTACTATCCTCTGCCGCTGCACCAGCAGGAAGCGCTGAAAGGTCTGGGCTACACCGCAGGCGATTTCCCCGAGGCTGAGCGCGCCGCACGCGAAGTGCTGGCGCTGCCCATCTTCCCTGAGTTGCGCGAGGACGAGCAGCAGACGGTGGTCGCGGCGATTGCCGAGTTCCTCAGCTAAGGCACTTCCACTTCCACGTGCGACGCTTCTTCCACAAACGTCGCGATGGCGGAGTGATCGAAGTCGCCCTTGCCGCCGGCGATCAGCGAGGAAATCATCTGCTGCACCACTTCTGGCCCGTCGAGCAGCATGGTGACAACGATGGGGGCGCAGGCACCGACATCGGCGTTGGATGCGCCGCGCTGGGCGCCGTCGGCCACGGCAGCGTCGACGTTTGCCTCGGTCCGGCCGTAAGCAACTACCGTGTGGCCGACCTTCAACAAATTCCTCAGCATGGGACGGCCCATGACACCGAGCCCCACAAATCCAGCCGCTGCCATCAATGATCTCCCAAGGGGAATTAGGATTGAGACGTGCGCAACTACTTCAATTATTTTACCGAGATCGAGGAGCGCTTCCAGCAGCGGCGCGGCGCGGTTCTGCTGCTTTCCACGCTGGATTGGGCGCTGATCGAGACCTGGCGCGACGCCGGGATTCCGCTGGAGGCGGCGTTGCGCGGCATCGATGCGGCCTTCGACAAGTATGAGGCACGGCAGAAGCGGGCGCGGATGCAGCGCATCAATGGCCTGGCGTGGTGCGCACAGGCCGTGATGCAGGCTGCGATGGAAATGAGCGAAGCGGCAGTCGGTTCGGCTTCAACGCCGGCCGCTACCGCGGAATCCGGCTTTGAACACGCGCGCGTCGCGGCCCATTTGACCGCGGCCGCCGAGGCGCTGGATGCTTCCGAAGTAGCCGCAGAAGCGTGCCGCACAACGGCCACGCGGCTGCGCGAGATAGCGATGGCAATGCCTGCCCCGGCAGGTGAAAAGCCCGTGCCTGTTGATCTTGAAAAGTTAGAGCAGCAACTCATGGTGCTCGAGGACAGGCTGTACGCCGCGCTCAAACTCGCGGCCCCGGAGGAGCGAGTGCTGGAACTGAACGAGCACGCAGATCGCGAATTGGCGCCCTACCGCAGCCGCATGGGCGCCGTGCAAATGCGCCAAGTGAAGGAGCAGTTTGTGCGGAAGCAACTGCTGGTTCACTACAATTTGCCGCGGTTGAGCCTGTTCTATATGAGCCAGCAATGAAGAAGCGCATCGACAGGAAACATCTGACAGGGGCTAAAGCCCCCAGTCATTCTGCGGCTGATTCGGCACGGCTGAAGGCGTGCCCTGATACAAAGCCGACGGGCAATCGAGGTGGTGCGACAGGAGCAGCCGAGGGTCGAGACTTCGCGGTGCAGCAGAGCGACAAATCCCCGAAGCCCGTGCCCGCTCTTTCCGGCGATGCGGCGCCTTCGCAGTTGATCCACATCGAAAAGCCTATCTACGGCGGCGCGTTCCTGGCGCACATCGAAGGCAAGGCGGTGTTTGTGCCGCTGGCTCTGCCGGGCGAGCAGGCGCGAGTGCGCGTCGTGGACGGCAAGCGCGGCTACGCGACTGCCGAGGTGGAAGAGATCGTCACAGCATCTCCGCAGCGGGTCGCGCCCCCATGCCCGCACTTTGGCGCATGTGGCGGTTGCCAGTATCAGCACGCAAACTATGCTGCACAGCTGGCTTATAAAAAGGAAATACTGCGTGAGACGCTGGAACGCGGCGGCGTTTACGCGCCCCAAGACATCGCGCTGCTGGCCGGAGAGCCATGGGCGTATCGCAATCGCATCCGCCTCGCCATCGACGCCAATGAAGATGCGGGATACCGCGGGCGGCGTTCGCATGCGGTCATTCCCATCGCCGCGTGCCCCATCGCGGCTCCGCTCCTGGTGCGCGCTGCACTCGCGGCGAGCAGGGTTTTGCGGGAATCACCGGCCCGATTGCGAGTGAGCGAGATTTCCCTCTTTTGCGATGCCGCGGAGACGGCGCTGCTCGCAAGTGTCACGGTTGCAGGATCGGGAAAACGCGGCTTTGAGGATTTTGAGCGATCCCTTGCCGGCAATATTCCGGAGCTGAAGGGCGTCGAGTTCCTAGCCGAAGGTGCGAAAGGCCAAGCACCGCACAGCATGGCGCAATGGGGTGCGAATTCTCTGCTTTATCGAGCTGCGGGGATGGATTATCGCGTGGATCAGGGCGCGTTTTTTCAAGTGAATCGCTGGCTTGTCGATGCCCTGGTCGAGCGGGTCACGGCGCATGCGCGCGGCGGGCTGGCCTGGGATCTTTTTGCTGGCGTGGGCTTGTTTGCGCGCCAGCTTGCCCGCAGCTTCACGCGCGTGATTGCGGTCGAGTCGGCTTCGGCTTCGATTAAGGCGTTGACGCATAACCTGCGGGGCACCAGCGCATCCGCGGTGAAAGCGGCTACGCTCGATTTTTTGCGGAGAGGTGGCGGAGGCGAACGGCCCAATCTCATTGTTGTCGATCCTCCGCGATCGGGTTTGGGTGCGGAAACCACGGCTTTGCTCGCGGAAATTGCGGCGCCCGAAGTCGTTTATGTCTCGTGCGACCCCGCCACGCTGGCTCGCGATCTGCGTCCGCTCGTCGATTCTCGTAACGGGCCCCGCTACATCATCGACCAAATCACTCTCGTTGACCTCTTCCCGCAAACCTTCCACCTCGAAACCGTGGTCCGCCTGCACCGATAGCGGTGCTCGCGCCGGATTCGGTGCACGGGGTCTCGGTTCCTGATACGCTTGAAGCCAAATTCACTTCGCGAATTCGGGCCCCATGTGTCCATCGCTCCCCCCACCCCCGCGCAGCCCGCGGCCGGCCTGACGGCCGTTCCCCTATTTCATGCGGCGTGGCTGTTCGCGGCGGGAATCGCTCTGGCTGGCCGTCTCTGGTTGCAGCCCAGTGTTGTGCTCATTGCGTTGGCGCTCACCGCTGCCGTGTGCGTGGTGGCGGCGCTGCGCGGGCAACGCATGGTCTGGCTGCCGTTGGCCGCGTTGTGGCTGTTGCTCGGCGCATGGTGCGGAGAAATGGAACCCCACCCTGCGCCTGCGCCCGCGCTGGCCGCGCTTTCTGACGGGTTGCTGCGCACGGTTGAGGGGACTGTGATCGGCATGAGTCCCATGCGTACTGAACTGGAACAGAATGTCGGTGAGCCTTCGGCCGCGTCTCTCTCCGAGCGCGTGGACTTGCGCGTGGAAAGCGTCGAGGTGGTCAGCGACGAGAGCGATGCGCAAGCGCTGATGGGCGGTGGAGTGCGCCTCACCGTCCGCTGGCCCGCCGGTCAAGCTGCGCAGGCATTCAAGTGTGGAGACCACGTGCGCGCCGTGGTTCGCTTGCTGCCCCCGGAGACTTATCACGATCCGGGGGTCTGGAGCCGCGCGGATTTCCTGCTGGAAGACGGCATTACCTCGACGGCGACGGTGACTGTTGACCGTGTGGCCCGGCTGGGGCATTCGCCCGGCGCTTTTTTGTCGTGCCGCGTGAGCGCATGGCAACACGCGTCCACTGAGCGGCTGCTGGCGTTACCTGCCGCGATGCGGAACTTCCCCGCGCCGCTGCGCCTCTCTGAAGACGATGCCGTAATGCTGTCTGCAATGGTGGCCGGCGACCGCACTTACCTGACCCACGCGCTGCGCGTGGGCTTCGAGCGCACCGGCTCCTTTCACATGCTGGTGGTTTCCGGTCTGCATCTCGCCATCGTGGCCGCCTGTCTCTTCTGGATCTTCAAGCGGATGCGGTTGCCGCGTGTTCCCGCCACGCTTCTCACTATCGCTGTCTCGTTTGCTTACGCGCTTTTCACCGGTTTTGCCACGCCAGTGCAGCGCTCGCTCTGGATGGTGACGCTTTATCTGCTCGGGCGGCTGATTTACCGCGAACGCAGCCCGTTGAACACTATCGGGTTTGCCGCGCTGTGCCTGATGGTGGTCAGCCCGCGCAGCCTCTTCGACTCCAGCTTGCAGATGACGCTGCTGGCGGTGGTCGCAATTGCCGGCGTCGCCGCTCCGCTCCTACAGGGCACGATCCACCCCTACGCGGCCGCAACGCGTGACCTGAGATTGATTGCGATCGACATCAAGCTCGCGCCACCGCTCGCGCAGTTCCGCGTGCTGATGCGTATGGTCGCGGAGCGCCTGCAACGGGCAGTGAGCAGCACCATCGCGTGGCGCTTCTTTCCGTGGTCTGTGCGCTTCGTCATTCGCGTGCTGGAGCTGGTGGTGATCTCGTGCGTCGTGGAGCTGGCGATGACGCTGCCCATGGCGCTCTACTTCCACCGCATCACCATCTTTGCGTTGCCCGTGAACCTTCTCATTGTGCCGGTGCTGGTTGTGCTCATGCCGGCGGCGCTGCTTACATTGCTCCTGCTGGTCATTTGGCCAGCCGCCGCCGTGGTTCCGGCGATGGCGGCTGCACTGGTGATGCACCTTGGCGTGCGTCTTGTGCACCTTTTTGGTTCGACGGCCCTCGGCGACTTCCGGATTCCCGGCCCCCTGCTCTGGCAATCAGTTGTATTCTGCGCGCTGATTGGAGCGGCGATTGCCTTGGCGCGGATGAGCCTGAAATCAGCGGATCGGCGGTTGCGGGCTGGCGCCTGGATTGCGCTGGCGCTGGCGGCGTTTGCCGCGGTGCTGCCGCGGCCGGTCGATCGGCCCCATGGCGCAATGCTGATGGAGGCCATTGACGTTGGCCAGGGCGACTCACTGCTTCTGATCACGCCGGATG
>Ga0074046_10004309_pt1 | contig 11668 bp, 10 predicted proteins | sample BogForMeECP23OM3_FD_94441 | JGI IMG/M metagenome (GOLD analysis project Ga0074046, IMG submission 94441) | Bog forest soil microbial communities from Calvert Island, British Columbia, Canada - Bog Forest MetaG ECP23OM3 | ecosystem: Environmental > Terrestrial > Soil > Wetlands ...
CATCCCGCCGTATACTAGATTTCATGACACATTGCCTGGATTGTGGCTCACCGCGCACCAGTGATCAGTGTCCGAACTGCGGGCTGACGTCAGCCGCCGCAGAATTAGTGTTTCGCCGGCGGCTGCTCCGCCAAATGGCCTTATTCTTATTTGGCTCACTGCTGTTTCCGTACCTCAGTCAGGTTTATCCCCCGCTCGATTTGGACGCCATGCTGGTATTTTTCGGCTTGGTGTTCTTTGCCGCGCTGACATTAGCGGTTTTCCTTGATCGCCAGGCGCGGGCGCGCAAGGACATTGAGATTCTGCGCCATCTGTTCACGGGTCTCATACCCATACCGTTCATACTCTCTGCGGCGCTGCTCCTTAATGGCAAACTCGATCCTCCGAAGAATGTGAGTTATCACCAGACGACCGTCGAAGGCCGTTATCTGATGAAGGGCATTGTTCGCGGCACGCGACGGCTCTTCGTTTATTCGTGGCGAGAGGGGCGCAGGTATGAGCGCTTGGCGGTCGACTCCGATGACTATGACCGTTTCCACGAGGGGGACAAGATTAATGTAGGGGTTGAACCCGGCGCGGTCGGAATTCCTTGGCTCTATGGAGTATATCGAGCAGGGCAGACCAGTGTGCCATTGCCTCCGGAAACGCACATGAACGCGAACAAGCCCAAAACTTCGCCGCAGGATCAGCAGCGTGCTCCTGCCCCATAGACAGTCTCAATAAACCGGCCGTCCGTTGAACCCTAGCGGAATCTGCAATTCCAGTACGTGGCCATTCTTGCCCAGCCGGAAGCGGATGCGCTCCATCGAGCCGACGTTTCTCTCAACGAAATCAGGAGTTTCAATCGGCTTTTCTGGCACGTCTGCAAGGGACCATTCCACTGCATCGCCAGTTACTTTAATTTTCTGCGGGTCGATGTCGAAAACTTCCTGGTCTTGCACATTCACCAGCAAGTAGCGCTTCCACAGCCGCACCAGTAGCACGCCTTTCTTCTCCGAATGATAAATGTTCCAAGAGTTCGGAGCGTTGTCGTTGAATCGTAAAATGGCAAACTCCAGCGTATGCCAGGTGAGCTTCTTGGAAGCTTCCGCTTGCGATTGTCCTTTTGCGCGGATCGGGGCGGTAATGGCAAGAAAAAATAGAAGCGCTGCGGCCCAGCGAACCCAGATTCGGAATTCCGTATTCATTTGCTGAAGCCGCATTGATTCCACAAACTGCCCCACTCCCACAGCCCGAACCCGGTCTGCGTGGGAACAGGATGCCCAACCTGGCGCGCCAGCATAGCGATCTGGCCGCGGTGGTGCGAATCGTGGGCTATCAAGTATCCGACAAAAGCCACCACGTCCGGTTTGAAATGAGGCACCTTGCCCGCTGGGTCGTTCAGAGCTTTCTCTAGCAGGGCGTGGATGGCCTCGGCACTCGCTTTCAAGGATGTTTGGACCTGCGCACGCGTGGCTTTGTCCGGATCGAGTTTGGCCGGATGCTTCGCTGTCTTGTCCGCGGCGGAAAGCCACATCAACCGCACGTGATGAATGTGAGCGGCAATCGCGCCAATCGAACGGCCCTTGCCGGAAGGTGGGGGAGCTTGCCAGGCGGCATCGGCGATATGACCGAGCAACAGCTGATTGGCTTTTTCGTTGATGGCGAACGTTTCCAGCAGTGATCTGCGGAAATCGATAGCGGGTGATTTGGAGCCAGGCGCAGAGGTTGGCGGCATATCTAGATCCTCGATGAGTGCAGCTAGAGAAAGTGTACGACAAGAAGAGTCGAATTGGCGGATAGACAAGTCGCCCCCTAAAACCTGGCTCCCGGACACGCCGTAGATGCAGAACTAGCGCTAATTGAGTGGGTTATGGAGGTACCAGTTAAGTAATCCGCTGCACCAGTACTACCACGCCTTCTGTAAGGTCGCTGTTGATGCCACCGGCCCATTGAGCCATTTGCGCCGTGCCTTCATTCTGAAAACTCTGAGAAAAGAAGAATCTAATGGAGGAAAGAATGAACGATAAGTCCAAAGGGAGCACCGCCAGAATACTGTTGGGCTTGGTGGGATTTGTTCTCCCTGTGATCTTCGCTGCACCCACTAGTGCGCAAACTGCGCCGAATGGCCGTTGGGAGTTCGTCGTTACTAGTGGGGATACACAGGCCCAGCTCGATCAGGTTGGCCAAGTGACCTTCAGCACGTATCTGAGTCTGTCCGGGACCGTGCTCTCCGGCGACTCCCAGGAAACTACGGGCACGAGTGCCGGGGAAATATTTTGCTGCAATGACATTGTGACGGGAACATTCGTAAAGCATGGGGCTGTCACAACCGCCGTGGTGGAGTTTTCCGTTCCGGAAGATGCTTCTACCGGCCAGACGGCGTTTAATTACGCGTTCAACGGTACATATAATGTAAACCCCACCAACTCAAATGGGCCGACGATAACCGGTACATATACAACAAACGTCAACCCTGCTTACTCCAACGGATCCGGCACATTCGTGGCCACGTGGTTCCCGGATTTTCCTGCGAAGCCGCAAACCTACCTCGGCGGCCTGGCCGGACCAGATGGTGGTTCCGGGCCAGTGGACGTTCCGACGATGATTACCCTGGGCACCGATAAAACGTCGCACGAGCTTATCGGCACCGTGACGGTTCCGGGTTTGGCCAATAACGGCACTGTCGGCATCCCCGGTTTGACGAATAATGGCATCGCCTGCTTTGCTGGAACATTGACAATTCAGCACGTGGAGAACCCGGCGTTGATTGGTGTCGGCGGCGCGCCGAATGGACTAGGCGTGCCGTTTGCTTCCGGTGTTGGGATCACCGTCTATGCGCAAGACTCCGCAGGAACGCAGTTGTCGTTGATTGGGTACGCCGTGAAGCCCAACGGAAACTCCGCCGCAGTCGCCGAATCGTACATGACAAACACAGACAACGACGGCGATAACACAACGACAAACAATGGAACCAATAACGAGATCGTCTTCTACTATGGCATCACTGGCGGTCCGTGCGACGGTTTTGGTGGAGGGGACGCACCGTTTCACCCTGTCTCGAAACACGATAAGCATAACCATCGCGAGCATGATCGCGGTGATAGAGAACAGCAGCGCCGTTAGGACTTGAAAAGTAGGGCAGACTATTTGAAGCAGTCAGAGGACAAAAAATTGAGGGCGCATGAACCTTACGATTCTTGCGCCCTCTTTTAATTGTGCCGCGAAGTTTTTAAGGCTACCCGGCTCAATCTAAAAGCAAAAGTATTCTTTCCATTTGCCTTTAGCAAGAGGTCTCCGCGCAATTTCCTGTGCAAATCTGTGCATGAGTGTGGAAAAGCCGCACGGAGGTCCGGCAATGCGATGGAAGTTAGAAACTGAAGACGGCCTTGCCGGAGTTCCCGCCTGCCACATAAGAGTAAAGCTCGCGGGCGTTGTCGAGAGTGCCGCGTTTTGCGATAGGGGAGGCCTTGAGGCGACCAGCTTCGAAATAAGGAGCAAGTGACGAGAGCAAGCTCGCTCCGTCGGTTACGGTGATGGCCAGGGAATCGACGCCGAAGAGAGTCAGACGGCGGTGATAGAAATCGAGTAGATCGAACGAAACCCGACGCGTTCCGACCGAGGTGATGGCGACGTGGCGGCCGAGTTGGCGGAGCGTAGAGAGCACGGGTTCGAAGAGTTCGCCGCCCAGGCAATCGAAGGTCACATCTACGCCTTGCCCCCTAGTGATTTGCTTCACAGCTTCCTTCAGATCGGATTGGCTTGTATCGACATAGCCCAGTAAGTTTAGTCCAACAAATCTCTCCGACCGGAGTGGCTTGCGATCGACAGCGATAAGTTTGGCATTCTGCGTTTGCCCGAGTTGGAGAACCGCCGAGCCGACTCCACCCTGCGCACCGGTAACAAGGAGCGTTTCACCCTCTTGGAGTTTGGCGCAGCGGAAGAGGCCTGCATAAGCGGTGATAAAATTGACACCGACACACGCAGCTTGTTCGAAAGTGAGATTGCGGGGTTTGGGAGAAACGGCTCCAGTGGGGATAACGAGGCATTCGGCGTGACTGCCGTCCCGGATCAAACCAATGTCACCGCCGCTGCCCCAGACCTCGGTGTTGAGGAGATTAGCCGGGCCGTCGACCACCAGGCCAGCGAAGTCTCGACCGGGAGTGCGAGGAAGCGTGGTGGCGGACATATTGCCCTGTAGGTTTTTGACGTCACTGGGATTAATGCAGGCGGCAACGACTTTGATTTTCGCTTCGCCCGGCTGGATCGGTGGGTCGGGAAGTTGCTCGATGGTGAGATTCTCAAGATTGTCGGCGAACGACGAAAAGCGAAGAGCTTTCATGAGGTGATCCCCAGAAGTTGGAACACAGGTGGCTGGGAGGATATCACTGGCCGGGGAGCAAGGATAGAATTGGACGCCACGAGCGGAAGGAGAGAATGGCTATAATGCTGAGGGAGATCGAGAGGGCGAATTGACGAAGCGGATTTGGCGGATGCTGAGCCGGGTGTACCCGCGGTGCAGCATGATTTCGCAAGCGATCGCGTACAACGTATTTTTGGCGTTTTTCCCGACACTGTTACTTGCGGTTGGGTTTGCTTCGAGTTGGGTTGGCAGCAAGACGGCCACGCTGGAGGCCATCCGGAATTTTACGGACTTCTTGCCTCCGGGCAGCCAGGGAATCGTGGCGGACTTTCTGGATCGCCGAGGGCCGGATCTGTGGAAATACGCATTAGCCGGCGTGGCAGGGGTACTGATCGGGGGAACCCAGGTGATGAAGTTGCTGATGCAGGGGATTCACCTGATTTATGGCGATGAGGAACGGATTGGATGGCTGCATCGACAGTTGCGCGGGTTGCTATTGCTGCTGATCACTATGACGCCAATCCTTGCAGCGGGGATTTTGGGAGTGTTCGGCAGACCGCTGCGGCATTGGCTTACCGAACAGTTTGGGAGGAACACCCCGGTGCACGGAATGTGGTTGGTATTTTTCCCAGTGGCGGCAATGGTGCTGGCCATGTTGGCGCTGACGGTTATTTATTGGGTAGCGCGGCCGAAAGAGAAGCACTTGAGGCACGTGTTGCCCGGAGCCGCTCTGGCAACCCTGCTGTGGTGGCTTACGAATGCGCTATTTGGGTTTTATGTGCGGAAGATGCCGGCCAACGTGGTGTATGGGGGCTTAGCAGCCGTGATTGGCTTGTTGGTCTGGATGCAGATATCCGCTGCGATTGTGTTTTTGGGTGCGGCGTGGAACGCCGAGGCGGCGGCCGTCAAGAGTAATAGTGCTTGACGTGTGCAGAACCCAAAGAAAGTCATAAACCGAAGCTATTCGCGATGAACCAATCTTAATTTGCGTGCCTTCCGCATCAATGTGACAATCAAAAGATGTTCAAAACAACTTATCGTGTTCTGACACTCTCCCTGGCCGGAACGCTGCTCTGCGCGGTCACCTTTGCGCAGCAGACTTCCGCGCCCCCCACGAATCCACCGGCAGCGTCGACCACAGCTCCCGCCAAGCCGAAAACCCAATCAACCACAGCCGCAAAACCCGGCACAACCGCTGCGAAGAAAACTCCGGTTCCGTTGGTCTTGAAGACGCAGAAAGACAAGGCCAGCTATGCCATCGGTATGAATATTGGAAAGGGCTTAAGAGAGAACCTGAAGAAAGATGCCGTCGACGTGGACTCCGACATTCTCCTGCGCGGAATGAAGGACGCGTTACAAGGAAACAAGCAATTGCTGACCGACGAAGAATCCCAGGCTGCTCTGACGGCTTTGCAGACCGATCTGCGCAAGCACCAGCAGGAAGTCCTTGAGGCAGAATCGGCGAAGAACGCCAAGGCCGGAGAAGCATACTTGGCGGCCAACAAGACAAAGCCTGGTGTGGTTACGCTACCCAGCGGTTTGCAGTACAAGATCATCACTGAGGGGAACGGCCCGAAACCAACGGCAAGCGATGTAATTGTCTGCAACTATAAAGGCACGCTGGTTGATGGCACTGAATTCGATAGTTCCTACAAGCGCGGCAAGCCGGCCACAATCCCTGTTGGCCAGGTGATCAAAGGTTGGACAGAAGCGCTCCAATTGATGCCAGTTGGCTCTAAGTGGCAACTCGTGATTCCTCCTTCACTGGGTTACGGGGAGAAAGGCACGAATGGTGGCCCGATTGGTCCCCAGGAAACACTGGTCTTCGAAGTCGAACTAATATCCATCCAGCCGAAGGCGGAAGCTAAACCAGCGGCGGGCGCGGCAGCCCCAGAGGCGCAGCCCGAAGCTCCTCCAGAACCCAAACCGGCACCGGAACCAAAAGCACAGCCTCAAGCGCCGCCAGACGCCAAACCTCAGTAGACGAAATCCGCGCAAAAAAAGCCGGAATGGGCCGTCTCCTCAACCCATTCCGGCTTTTGTATTTAAACTATTGCTACTTAACTTTGAGCCCTTTCAGCAGGTGATTGACTGCCTGTTCTGCCTGGTAGGGTGTGATGGTGTGTTTGTTGTTCAGGTCTTTTTGGCTGATGGCGCGATAGGCAAGCTTCTTTGGATTTCGTAGGGCTAGGTCGATGACAAATGTGCCTTCGTGGTATCTAACCGTTCGATATTCCACTTCCGGCGGGCCCCATCCCCATCCGGACCAGCAGCCATAAGGTCCGCACACAATGCCCGGGTAACCGCCGGGATACACTGTGCCAACAGTCGCTTTTTGGGTCTTCACCGCAACATGGTAATCGACAAGGAAATCTGCCGAGGCTGGATCATTTACTTGCACCAGGCCCTTGGACTTCAAGGCCCGCTCAATCGCCTCCTTAAGCTGGTTGCGATTGGCTTCAGTATTCCAGTCCCGGTTGCTTTCCATCCGCTGCTCCGGCGGCGGGGCAGTGGTGATCACGTCCCGCGACACGACAGGGCGGCCGTCAGCTTCGCGTTGCACCTGCGGCGCCGGAGGCGTAAGGGGACGCCAAGCCCAAGTCATACCTTTAGCGACTCGAACGTCTGGGTCGCGCAGTATCTCCACGTTGTCGTCACAACCCGCTAAAACCATGCCCCCCATAAGCACAGCCGCCATTAAACCTGCACCTGCTATTCGTTTCCCCAGTTCCACGTCACGTACCTCCACACTATAGGAAACACCAATGCCGCCAAAAAGTTGGCCTTGTTCGTGCAAAACTACTTTACCGCGGAAGCGGCCCAGTCGGCGGGAGGAAACACAATCGGCCAGAAATTGGGAGCTGGCCGGTCAAACTCAAACGCGACCCTATAGAAGTCCATGCCATCTTCTTCCGTGCGCACCACTCGGCAGCTCATTTCCAGGCTGTTTTGGGGATTATGGAGAAGAAAAGACTGGCCCACGTGCAGATGCTGCCGCATTCGCAAAAGGCCGCCGTGGGCATTGACGACCTGAGTCTCGGCTTTCTCCTGAATCTGCTTCCGGTCTTCATCTTCAGCAACGAGAAGGACAGTCATGCGCAATACCACGCGTTCGCTTCTTCGTCGGTTGTCTTGCGGCGCCATAAATTAGGGATCCCTTATTATCGCATTCTACCCTTTTCGGGGCTTGGGCGAACTGTACTATCTGACAGTTTTTTCTCCCATTCCGGGCTGTTTCGCGGAAACCGAGCGTCAGAATTGTGACTTTGGTATGATAGAATCTTGAAAATTCAGCAGCTTAGGGAACAGATGGCTACTCAAACTGAGACGAAAACTCTGCTTCGCGTCCGCCCTCGCGGGTTTTGCGCCGGCGTGGTGCGCGCTGTCGACATCGTAGAGTTGGCACTGGAGGCTTACGGCGCGCCCGTGTATGTGCACCATGAGATCGTACACAATACCTACGTTGTAGAACAGTTGCGGCGTCGGGGCGCCATTTTTGTAGAGACTATAACGGAAGTGCCATCCGGCTCCGTACTGGTGTTCAGCGCCCATGGCGTGCCTCCCACGGTGCGTCAGGAGGCCAAGGAGCGCTCCTTGCGGGTGATAGATGCCACATGCCCGTTGGTGACCAAGGTGCACTTGGAAGCGCTGAAATTCGCGCGGGAAAAGCGCACCATTATTCTGATTGGTCACAAGGATCACCAGGAGATCGTAGGTACCTCCGGCGAAGCTCCGGACCGCACCTTGGTGGTTGACTCTATCGCCGCGGTAGATGCCATTCAGGTCGAGGATCCGGAAAAGCTGGCGTTTTTGACGCAGACGACTCTCAGCTTGTACGACACCCAGGAAATTGTGGCACGGCTTCGCCAGCGGTTCCCCAAGATTCTGGGACCAGCCAGCGACGATATTTGCTACGCCACGCAAAACCGTCAGGAAGCGGTTGAGCAAGTGGCGAAAGACGTGGATTTGATCCTTGTCGTAGGCTCGCAGAACAGTTCGAACAGCAACCGGCTTGTGGAGCTTGCGGAGCGCTTGAATGTAAAAGCGCGGCTGATTGACTCTGCGGCCCATATCGATCCGGCCTGGCTCGAGGGAGTGCGCCGCATCGGACTAACTGCCGGAGCATCCGCACCGGAAGTGCTTGTCGAACAGGTCAGCGAACGACTGGCGCAATTTGGATTTACGGACCAGCAGGATCTGGACTTGATCCGTGAGGACGTACGCTTCACGTTGCCCGCGGAGCTTGCCTCGATCGCGCCGGCTCCGCGCCGCTAAGCGCAAATCGCGGCGGAGTAGATTGAGTTTTGCTTTGCCGGGCAGGGGAACACCCGGCGCAGTTGCCGTAGCCCGGCACAATCTGTCGCTTCACAAGGAGCGTACTTTGGCGGTCAAAATTGTCCGTCAGCCGAACAAGATTGCATTGATTGGGGCGCCTTCGAGCGCAGCCGCATTTACCCCGGGCAGCGAAAAAGCACCGGCTGCCCTTCGCGCCGCGGGACTCCTGGAAAAACTGAAAGCCATCGGTTACGAGGTTACGGATTTCGGCGATTGTGCTCCTCAGATGTTTGCTGACGACGAAGAGCATAAACGGGCCAGGAACCTACAGGCTATTGTTGCTTCCCTGAATGATCTCAAACCACGGGCGGAATTAGCGGTCAAATCTGGTGCCTTGGTCCTGGTGTTGGGAGGCGACTGCACCCAGATCATCGCCTTGTTGACTGGTGCGCGGCGCTATTACAAACACCTCAGCCTGCTTTGGTTCGACCGGGATGCAGATCTAAACACGCCCGCGAGCACCCCTTCGGGGCGCCTTGATGGGATGGCCCTGGCGGCAATACACGGTCGGGGTTCTGCGGAATTGGTACGCTTTTGGAGCGAACCACCGCTGGTACGGGAACCCGACACGCTGATTTATGGCTTGGAACGCCTCGACCCTGCCGAGCACGAGGTTCTTTCCCGTTCACCCTTGCGGCACATCTACGCCGCGGACATTAAGTTGAAAGGAGCCACCCTAGCCGCGCAAAACGCTCTGACCCAGCTGCATGCCGAAGCACGGGAGTTCATGCTCCATCTGGATCTCGACGCCATTGCCCAAGAAGAGTTTTTCGCTACTAATGTTCCCGACAGCGGCGGGCTGTCGTTCGCCGATGTACAGAACTCGCTAAATGAATTTGTGAAGCATAAAAACTTGTTGGGTCTGGATGTCGCCCAATACAATCCTGACAAGGATCCTGATGGAAGCGCCGCGAAGCGTGTGGTGGAACTTCTGGCAGAAGCTCTCGCCGCGAGGCTGGCTGCCTTTGCTCCTCCTGCTCCTCCGAGTGCCACTGACGCAGATGCAACCCCGGCGGAACCTTCCTCTTCAACGACGGCGTAGAGTACTACGGGTAACTTTTACCGAAAACGGTCGATCGCTAGAGAATTCCTGCGTACTAGTGCTTAGAGAATTACCCGTACCTAAAGCGATTTTAGGGACCAAATACAAGGTTTACCGACTGGTGCAATAGGTGCTCTTAGCCGAGCAAGGGGGACCTATGTCAGCAGCCGCAGTCGCGCCTCGAATTGGCGTTTGCACAGAGTACCAACGCTTACTCGGTTCCTGTCAGAGATCCTTAGCAGCATGGCAACAACGCCGCACATTGGCCGACCGTGACCCACTGGCCAGGCTTAGGTCGCGCCAGGAACTCAAGCATCTTCGGGATGATTATGCTCGGGCCTATGCCTTACTGGAGAACCATGAGCATTTCTGTCAGGCGTGTGAGTATATTTCCAAAGTGAGCGGCTTGGATTTTGAGAGCATGTCCAGTGCTTTAAGTCACCACTACCGTATCCCGTAAACAGAAATCCAAAAATTCTTGAGCGTGCCGCAGCGTTTTCAAGGCGTGCGCCGCTCCGCGTGAGAGTGTTGTTGGATGCGGATTTCCGCTTCTTTGGCCAAGCTCTGAACCGCGAGTTGCGTCTTATGCACCATGAGTGAGCAACCGATGGCGAGCCCAACGACCGCCGAAGCACCTGTTAGCATTGGTGAGGATGGCCGGGGCAACGATGGCGGTCAGCACTGCGAACGGATTTGTGCCAATCGGCACAGATTGCAGTAGCAAGGAATGCTCCCCGTTTGGCGACTGCGAAAAAGAGTGCTCCAAGGATATTCTGATTCTCTGCGGATTCAAACCATTTGGAGTGCTCTCCCTCTTTGTTTGGCGAAAACAAGAACTTGTGGGTTCCGAGGTTGAATCAATAGAATCATTCGTTTTCGAGAGGCGCAGGCAGACGATAGAATAGAAAAACGACCCTCCGGTAAGCGTTGGGTGTGAACTGAATACAAGCTCAGAGATGGAGTGAAATGGGTACTCGCCTTCAAGTGATGAAGTTTGGTGGAACGTCCGTCGGCAATGCGGAGTGTATCGCGCGGGCGGCAAAAATCATTGCCCACGGCGCCCAGGAAGGACGTTGTGTCGCCGTCGTATCCGCCATGAGTGGAGTGACGAACTGCCTGGTCGAGGCCGCAAAAACCGCGCAGACCGGAAATGGGACCGGTGCGACCGCGGTAATAGAGGCCTTGCGCTCACAACACGAGTCGGCATTGACGAGCCTGATCAAGGGCGAAGATGAGCGAGCACGAGTGAGAAAAAGACTGCACGCGGTCCTTGCGGAAGGTTTGCGGTTCTGCGAAGGAACGGCGCTGCTCAGGGAACTCTCCCCCCGAACCATGGACGCTATTTCCAGTCTCGGAGAACGCTTGTCTGCCCCGCTGGTTTCGGCTGCAGTGAAAGAGCTAGGGGTACCGAGCGAGCCGGTGGAAGCGACGGAACTAATTGTCACGGATGAATTTCATGGGGGCGCTGAGCCGCAGATGGAACAAACCCGGGGAAGGTCGCACGCACGAATTCTTCCGTTGCTCGAGCGCGGAATCGTGCCGGTGGCAACAGGCTTCCTGGGAGCCACGCAAACCGGCGAACTGACGACACTGGGGCGAGGCGGATCCGATTATTCCGCGACGATCCTGGGAGCGGCCCTGGATGCGGATGAAGTGATTATCTGGACGGACGTCGATGGAGTGTTGACAGCAGATCCGCGCCTGGTGCCTGAGGCGCGAACGATTCCGGAGATTTCTTACCGGGAAGCGGCGGAATTGGCGTACTTCGGCGCGAAAGTGCTGCACCCCAAGACGCTGAGACCCGTAGTCCAGGCCGGAATACCAGTTTGGATCCGAAACAGTTTTTCGCCGGAAAAACCAGGAACAAAGATTACGCCGCAGGGGCAAAACATCGGCGGAGGTGTAAAAGCGTTGACGGCCATCCGGGACGTGACGCTCATCAGCGTGGG
>Ga0074046_10004310_pt1 | contig 11667 bp, 13 predicted proteins | sample BogForMeECP23OM3_FD_94441 | JGI IMG/M metagenome (GOLD analysis project Ga0074046, IMG submission 94441) | Bog forest soil microbial communities from Calvert Island, British Columbia, Canada - Bog Forest MetaG ECP23OM3 | ecosystem: Environmental > Terrestrial > Soil > Wetlands ...
CAATTCGGAGGCGTTGTTGGTGGCCGCATCCATCGCCGTCATTTGGGCGGCCAGTTCCGCGGCCCGCGATTCGAGCAGGGCGCGGTAAACCTCGATCTCCACGTAGCGCGGAAGCAAGGCGTTCGATATTTCCAGCGCAGGCTGCTCGTAGATGTAGTCGATCAGCTCCTCACCCGTCGCTGGCAGCACCGGCTTGACAGGCAAGTAACGCTCCACCATCACGCGCTGAGTCAGAATGGACTTGAACTCGTTATAGAGGAAGTCAACCGCGTCCACCGCTCGCTGGGTGTAGAGGTCGATGATCTCCTTGGCAATCTGGTGAGCGTGCGAAAACTGTAGATGCCCAAACAGGTTAAGGTGCTCAGAAACCATTCTGACGGGCTGGTTGCGGAAGGCATCTCGACCCTTGCGGCCGACGGCAATGATCGAGACTTCCTGGCCGCGATGTCCCTCCAGGTAATAGTGGGCGGCCCGGATCAGATTAGCGTTGAACGCCCCGCAAAGGCCTCGGTCTGCCGTGATGAGCACCAGCAGGACGTTCTCGATAGGCCGCTCGGCGAGCAGCGGATGGGCGCGCTGCTCGGTGCGTGCGGCAAGGCTGGCGAGCAACGTCAGCATCTGGTTGGCGTAAGGGCGTGCATTAAAGATGCTGTCTTGGGCGCGCCGCAGCCGGGCTGTTGCCACCATCTTCATCGCACGCGTGATCTGCTGCGTGCTCTTGACCGAGCGAATGCGACGCCGAATATCAAGTAAAGTAGCCATGCTCGTGTCTCAAGCAGTGAATCTGACTATTGAACCAGATCAAGCCCGTCGGCTGACGGGCGCCGTCCTTTAGCCCACGGCGCAAGCCGTGGGAACGGAGTCGCCCCCCCCTCGAAACCTTCCCAGCCCCGTCAGGGGCGGCATCGGGGATCTCGTTAAACAAAAACATACCGAGGCTCATAGTCGACTCCGTGTTTCTTTAGGAAAGCAAGCAATTCCTCTTGAAAGCTCACTTTGCGGTGATGCTCTTCCTGATTCAAGATGTAGCGCTTCACGGGGCCGGATGTCGCCCCTGGCGGGGCTCGAAAACTTATCTTGGGCACTCCTTCCCCCACGGCTTCGCCGTGGGCTAAATGACCACGCCCGCTTCGCGGGCTAATTTCACGCCGCCCTGGCCTTCCGCTCCGCCAGAAATTTGGCTTTGTACTCATCCAGCAGCTTGCGAATCTCCGTTCGCAAGGGTTCGTCGATCTGTTTCTTCTGGATGAGTTGGCTCCCCACCGAAGGGTAGGCAGTATCCATGAATTGGTAGAGCCCCAGCTCGAAGGGTTGGCAATCTTCGACCTGGAGGTCGTCGAGGTAGCCGTTGGTGCCTGCGAAGATGATGAGGATTTGCTTTTCAACCGGAAGCGGATTGTACTGCCCCTGTTTGAGGATTTCCGTCAAGCGCTGCCCGCGGTTGAGCTGTGCCTGGGTGGCTTTGTCCAGGTCGCTCCCGAACTGGGCGAAGGCGGCCACATCACGGTACTGGGCCAGGTCCAGGCGCAGCGTGCCGGCCACTTGCTTCATGGCCTTGATCTGCGCGTTGCCGCCCACCCGTGAGACCGAAAGGCCTGCGTCCACGGCGGGTCGGATGCCGCTGTTGAACAAATCGGTCAGCAGATAGATCTGGCCGTCGGTTATTGAGATTACATTGGTGGGAATATAGGCGGAAATGTCGCCTGCCTGCGTTTCGATGATGGGGAGCGCTGTGAGCGATCCGCCGCCCAAGGCATCGCTCAGCTTGGCGGCGCGCTCCAGCAATCTCGAGTGCAAGTAGAACACGTCACCTGGGTAAGCCTCACGGCCGGGGGGCCGGCGCAGCAGCAGCGAGATTTCGCGATAAGCCACCGCGTGCTTGGAAAGATCGTCGTAAAGACACAGCGCGTGCCTGCCGCTGTCTCGAAAGTACTCCCCCATGGCGCATCCCGCATAAGGGGCGATGTACTGCATGGGGGCCGGGTCCGAGGAACTCGCCTCCACTACGATGCTGTACCTCATCGCATCATATTCTTCCAGGGTTTTAATGACCTGGGCGATGGTCGAACGCTTCTGGCCGATGGCCACGTAAATGCAGATCACGTCCCCGCCGCGCTGGTTCAAAATGGTGTCGACCGTGATGGCGGTCTTGCCGGTTTGGCGGTCACCGATGATCAATTCACGCTGGCCTCGACCAATGGGGATCATGGCGTCAATGGCCTTGATTCCGGTCTGTAATGGTTCGCGCACCTTTTGGCGGTCAATTACGCCGGGAGCCAGTCTCTCAATAGGAATGTACTTGTCCGTGAGAATGGGACCTTTGTCGTCGGTCGGCCGCCCCAGCGCATCCACCACGCGCCCCACCAAGGCCTCGCCCACAGGCACGGACAGGATGCGCTTGGTCCGCTTGACGATGTCGCCTTCCTGAATCTTAACGTAGTCACCAAAGAGTACGGCGCTCACTTGGTCCTCTTCCAGGTTCAACGCCAAGCCGGCGACATCGTGGGGCAGCTCGACCAGTTCACCCGCCATGACGTTGTCCAGGCCATGGATTCGCGCCACACCGTCACCGACGGAAATGACCGTGCCCACTTCGTTGACCGAGACACCGCGGTCGAAGTGTTCAATCTGCTCGCGAATGATCCTGGTGATTTCATCTGCTCTAATCTGTGGCATGCTCTTGCATCTCCTGGGGAGTCCATGAGTCGAGGAGTCAAGCAGTCGAGGAGTCAAAGGTCCAAAACGCAGGCGAGGTCTAGCGGCTGCCCAGGATGAGGTTTCTCCTCCTCGACTCTCGACTCCTCAACTTCTCGACTCCTTGACTTCTCGACTGCTCCTCGACTCTCGACTTGTTCACCTCGCCGTCAAACGCTCCCGGATTCGCGCCAGATTGCCCCGCACCGACCCGTCGTAAACCGTGGTTCCAATCTGCGCCAGGATTCCACCCAGCAATTCGCTGTCGATTCGGAACTCGAGTTCCACCTGCTTGCCAGTCAGTTCCCTGAATCGCGAAGCCACGCTTTCGCGCTCGGCTTCCGAGAGGTCCGAGGCTGATGAGATTATGACTTGCACCACGCCCATTCGGTCGTTTGCAATACTATGAAAGGCCCGGACCACTTCTTCGAGCAAAGGCATCCGGTAGTTGGCCAGAAGCACACGCAAGAAAATCAGCGTCAGTGGGGAACCGCCCAGTCTCGCCTCGATAGCTTCCAGCACCTTCATTTTCTGCGCCAACGTCACGGCGGGCGAATCGAAGATTTCCCGCAGCTCGAGGCTCTCGCGGTAGGCCGTCGCGAAGTCCTGAAGCTCCTGGAGGACCTTGCGATAATCGCCGCTCGGCGCCACCACATCAGCGAGCGCGCTTGCATATCGATTTGCAACTGCCATGGGCATGGGAACGACCTGAGTCGAGAAGTCGAGAAGTAGGAGCCAAGTCGAGAAGTTGAGGAGTCGAGGAGTTAAAAGCTTCACGACCTTCAACTGTTGACCTCTGAACTTCTCGCCTTCTTGGCCCTTTACTTCTCAACTCCTCGACTTCTTGACTCCTCGACTTCTCGACTCCTTGATTTCTGCCAAAAACTCACCCACCAGTTTCCTCCGGCCCGCCTCGTCCAGGCGCCGGCGAATGATCTCCTCGGCCAACGCGACCGCCTGCTCGGCCGTGTAGCTCTTCAATTCCAGCTTGGCGGCCCGGAGCGCGACTTCAGTCTGGGCGCGTGCGGACTGGAGGATTCTCTCCGCCTCCTCGGCCGCCGCCAGTTTCAAACGCTGGCGTTCCGCCTCCATTTCCCGTCCGGCGGAAGCCCTGAAGGCCGCAATCTCGTCCTCCAGATGCCGCAGCTTCTCCTCCACGGTTTTGAGTAGGGCTTGGGATGCTTCCAGGGCCTTTCGTCCTTCCTCCAGGCTCTTTCGGATGGAGGCAGAGCGTTCGGCGAAGAAACCAGCTAGGGGTTTCCGCAAGAGAAATACGAGGGTTCCAACGAGCAGGGCGAGGTTAATGAACTTGTAAATCAACTCGCGTCCCGCGCTTTTCCCTGCCTCTTCACCCTCTGCCGCGCGGGCGGAGGCAAGGCTGTGGTCCTGGGCAAAGGTCCGAGAGAAACCCAGCGAGCCGGCCAGCCCCAGCAGGCAGGCGGCGAGAAGCCATCGAGTCAACGCGCGGCACAAGGAAACCCTCAAGGCTGAATCCTTCCCGCGCCATCCCTCGCGGCGCCTCCCAGGATCGTCTCGGCTATCTCCTGGCCTAGAGATTGGCAGGCGCTCTCTAACTCCTTCTTGCGCTGAACTACCTCGGTCGCCAGGCTGGCCTGCGCTTCGCTGAGCAACGCTTCCGACTGCTGGCGCGCCCCCTTCAGGGTTGCTTCCCGGTCCTCGAGGATGGAGCGCCCAACCGCCTCCCGGTGGCGGTATGTTTCCTGCCGCGCAGCCTGGAAAGCAGCTTCGTATTGACGCGCTTTCTCCGCTGCCGCAGCCGCTTGCTCCTGGGCACGCGCCATCGCGCCCTTGGTTTCTTCGTCACGCTTTTTCAACACTGCGGTCAGCGGCCCAAAAAAGAACCTGCTGAGAATGGCATAAAGGAGGAATACGAAAATAACGGTTGGGATCGTCTGGATAAAGAGTTGTGCGAGCTTTGAAAGAATCTCGCCCATGACTAAAGGGCCCCTTCACAGAGAGCAATGCGTGTCACCGTCAAACCAAAAAATGTAACATGCCCGTTTCAGAGGTGTCAAGAAACAGTGCCGAGTGACGAGTGACTAGTGACGAGCGGAAATCAGAAGTGAGGAGACCACGTGCCAGAAAGGCAGCGAGCCGCGGATTCGCTACAACGGACAACTGACCACTGACCACTGACTACTGACAACTTCGTTCCGCATTGACCGGGTTTGCAGTTTGGACGATCATCTATATACGCCAGGGGGAATAGGATGTGCGGATCCATTCGCATCTTGGCGTTGCGTAAGTGTGTAGGTGCAAGCGCATCTGAGCACTATTGGGCATCAAAGGCGCTGGAACACATTTTCCTGGAGAGAAGGTGATGGGTCAATTTGATGTAAAGGCGGCTTTACGCCGCCACTTGGTCCGTCGGCTGACGGATAAACTCGCCGCTACAGCATCACATTGACCCACTACCGAAGGGAACTGAGGATAGATTATGAGCGCTGGTCCGAAGATACTGGGAGTCATCCCGGCAAGGCTGGGATCAACTCGGCTGCCCGGAAAAGTGCTTCGAGAAATTGCGGGCAAGCCGATGCTTTACTGGGTTTATCACCATTCCCGGCGTTCGCCGTTGCTTGCCGATCTACTGGTGGCAACGGAGAACGAAGAAGTGAAGCAGTTCTGTGAAGGGCAGGGCATTCCAGTCACCCTGACCGGCCGCCACCCCTCCCCAACCGACCGTGTGCACGAAGTAATGACGCGGACGGATGCGGACGTCTACGCGAACATCCAGGGAGATGAGCCGATGCTGCGGCCGGCGCATTTCGAATTGCTGCTCACGCCGTTCTTGCAGGGAGAGGTCCAGGTCACGACCCTCAAGGTCGCCATGGACCCGGTGGCAGCGCTGGATCCGAACAATGTCAAAGTCCTGACCGACAACTCAGGCCGCGCGCTTTACTTCTCTCGCTACCCTATTCCTTACGACCGTGACGGTCAAGGCGGGATTCAGTACTACAAGCACCTGGGCATTTACGCTTACACACGGGCGGCGCTGTCCCTGTTTCACTCCTTACCGCAATCCTCGTTGGAGTTAGCTGAGAAGCTGGACCAACTGCGCTTTTTGCAGAATGGCGTGCCCATCATGGTGGCCGAGACGCCGCATGACACGATCGGCGTAGACACTGAGGCTGACCTGCAGCGGGTGAGTGCCTTGTTCGCGGCGGGAGCAATCGAGTAGCTGGCCTAGATGCGATCGGCCAGTCCGCCGTGTCACCCCCGCGAAAGCGGGGGTCCATCTGCCCCGGCGTGGATTCCCGCTTCCGCGGGAATGACGTGTAGATGTGCAGTAGAAGCTTCGACCTGTTTTCCCATGCGAGAGACGAAAATGAAGCGAATATATTCTGCGGAAGAGCTCGGCATCCCTCTGTCCTCGAAAAAGGAAGAAGAGCTATTTAAATGGTTTTTGGCTTGTTTGCTCTTCGGCAAGCCCATTCAGCGGCAGGTTGCCGAGCGAGCTTCTAATACGTTGGTCGGGGCCGGACTACTGAGTCCCGACGCCATTCTCAGCGCCGGGTGGGATGAACTGGTGCGGCTCTTGGATGAGGCGCACTATGTCCGCTATGACTTCTCCACGGCCACCAAACTCCTCCATGTCTGCAAGGAGCTCAAGGAGCGCTATGGCTCGCTCACCAATCTTCTCGCCCAGTCAAAAACGTCCGCAGAACTTTCCGCCAACTTGCAGGAGTTCAAGTATATTGGTCCGGTAACCGCCCGGATTTTTTTGCGAGACGTGCGTCCCCTATGGTACCCGTCGGCGCGTCGGCGAAAGGAGAGAAGTGTCGCCTCACACTGAATTCTATTTCAGCTTCCTAAGGACATTATTGTAGTCCTCGTGCGAGCCTATCCAGACCCAGTGAAGATCGTTGCCAAAGCGTCTGGCAATGGCTCGGTAGGAGCGGCCTATGGCAACCGTCCAGACCATTCCCTTGGGCCGAAACTCAAGTGAGGGGTGGAAAGGGTCCTGCATGAACAGCTGGTATTTTTCATCGGCTAATTTCTGGACCGCATCAGGCAGGGTGGCGTAGAGTTTTCGAAAACTCGGCGTCAAGAAAGAGCGGAGAGGAGGCACTACGCTTTGTGAGCCTTTTCTCGCTGGGCGAGGAATTCTTCCAGCGGTATAGACTTTCCGGCTTTGATTTCAGCGTCCCACTTCTCGATCATAGCCATGCCGACTCCACCCTCGGAAAAATCGTCTTCGATTTGCATGTCCCAAGCCTTGGCGTCCTGTTCGTTCAGCCAAGCCACGAGTGAGGTCCTTTCCCCTTCGGGAAGCTCGGCAATCGCTTGTTTGATGCCTTCCAGTGTCATACGGACAGCATACTTCCTCCGGCTCAGGAATGCAAACGGCTTCGAGAAACCGATCTCAATAGTGCCTGCAAATCTCGCTCTTGATGATTGCTTGATCGAGAGGGCGCGCCGAATGGGTCGTCACAAGACGAAGAAAGAAGCCGTAACCGCCGCGCTCGATGAATACATCAGACGTCGGCGGCAGCTGCGGCTATTGGCACGCTTCGGCACCATTACCTACGACCCGCGGTACGACTACAAGGCTGAGCGGCGGCGCTCAGTGGCTGGCGTTTGACGAACGATGAGCTCTTCGGCACACTATAATAAATATGAGCAAAGCTACGAGGTCGAGCAAGAGCTTTACTATTGATCGTTCCATCCTCGACTATCTTCAACGCACGCGTTCCAGCCATTCACGAAGCGAACGCGTGAATGAATTGCTCCGCCGGGCAATCCTCGAGGAGCAATACGAAGCGCTGGAGAAGGAGGCCGCGGAGTTTTTTGCCGCCGTCGGAAAGTCGGAACGCGCCGAGTCCAAGGCCTTTGCCGCGGCCCAACCCCGATTTCCGTTTTGAGTTTCTGACCGACCGCTAACGCATCCCTGACCCGGGGCTGGGACAGGTCCCGACAAATGCGCAACAAGCCCCACACGCGAATTAGTCACATGCCAGAGCGGCATGTGCGCGCCACCTGCGGTACAATCAACAGGTAACGATCTGAATCTGAACAGGAGTTTTTATGGCAACGAATCCCTCTAAGGTTCCTGCTCCCCGCTTGAAGCTGGATGTCCACACTGTGGAAGATGCCACGGTAGTGCGATTGAGCGGCAACCTGACACGCGACGATGTTGCGACATTCAAGGAAAGAGTCAAAGCCCTGATTCCGCACACCAAGCGGCTCGTCCTGGACCTCAGCGAGGTCGCTTACATGGATAGTTCAGGGCTGGGCGGCGTGGTGAGCGTGTACGTCACCGCCAAGAGAGCAGGCTGCGAGCTTCAGTTGATCAACTTGAGCAAGCGCGTCCGGGAACTGCTCGGATTGACCCACATGCTCTCCGTCTTCGAAATTACTGGCCAGTATTTTATCAAGATGGGGTGAAGACAGGAATGTCGAACGAGAAAAGCTACCACATGACCACTGAGGAATTCCGCCAGAATGGCCGGGCGGTCATTGACTGGATTGCTGATTATTATGAGCGCATCGAGTCATTCCCGGTGTTAGCTCAATTACAGCCGGGTGAAATCCGTGCCTCGCTCCCGCAGGAACCCCCAGCGAGCGGCGAGGCCTTCGATGCCCTGCTGCGCGATGTTGAGAAGTTGATCCTGCCGGGTATAACGCACTGGCAGTCGCCCAATTTTTTTGCCTTCTTTCCCTGCAACGCTTCAGCTCCCGCAATTCTCGGCGACCTGCTGTCGTCCGGGCTTGGAATTCAGGGCATGCTGTGGGCTACCAGTCCGGCCTGCACCGAACTCGAAACTCACGTGCTCGACTGGCTCGTCCAGATGCTGGGCTTGCCGGAGAAATTCCTTTCCACATCAACAGGCGGAGGCGTAATTCAGGACAGCGCTTCCAGCGCCTCGCTCTGCGCGATTTTAGCAGCCCGCGAGCGCTCCACAGGTTACTCCAGCAATAAGCGAGGTTGTAGGGGCGAACTCATCGCCTACGCCTCTACACAGGCTCACTCCTCCATCGAAAAAGCCGTGAGGATCGCCGGACTGGGCGACGAAAACCTGCGCCTCATTGATGTTGACGCTCGATTGGCCATGCGCCCGGATGCTCTGGCGTGGCAAATCGCCGAAGACCGGCGAGCCGGGAAGATTCCCTGCATCGTCTGCGCCACCGTGGGGACCACCTCCTCGAACGCCCTCGACCCTTTGCCGGAAATCGGGCGGATCTCGAAGGAGCAAGGCATTTGGCTTCACGTTGATTCTGCCATGTCCGGCACGGCTGCGCTCTGCCCTGAATTCCGGTACATCAACGAGGGTCTGGAGCTGGCGGATAGCTACTGTTTCAATCCTCACAAGTGGATGTTCACGAATTTCGATTGCGACTGCTTCTACGTGGCCAACCGGAAAGCGCTGATCGATGCCTTATCTATTCTGCCGGATTACCTCCGCAATAAGGCCACCGAGTCGGGCGCCGTCATCGACTATCGAGACTGGCAGGTGCCGCTGGGGAGACGCTTTCGGTCCTTGAAGCTCTGGTTCGTGATTCGCCACTACGGTGTGGAGGGTCTGCGTCACCACGTGCGCCGCCACGTGGCCTTGGCCCAGGAATTTGCCTGCTGGGTGCAACAGGACGGCCGATTTGAGCTGGCCGCCCCCGCTCCCTTAAACCTGGTGTGCTTTCGCCACCGCGCTGGGGACGCCTTCAACGAAGCGTTGCTGGAGGCCCTCAATCGAAGCGGCGATCTCTATTTGACCCACACCAAGCTGAACGGGCGTTATATCATCCGCTTCTGCGTCGGCCAGACCTACACCGAACTTCGTCACGTGGAACGAGCCTGGGAACGGATTCGTGAAGAAACCTCGCGGCTGGAATCCCGCGGGGGATGGTAGCGCAGCGTGGCGGAGCCGCAACCAAACACGTCTTGTAGGGGCTGGGCTTGCCCTGCCCCAGGGCACCCCAAGGGGTGCCCCTACAAGAGAGGACAATTACCACACACGGCACATCTTTTGCCGCACCATCGGCTGGCCGGGCTTGCAGCCGAACGCCTGCTGGAACTGGGACAGGTCGGAAACGATGCCGTTGACGCGGTATTTGCCGGGTGAGTGTGGATTCGTGATGGCGTTCAGCCGCAGATTTTCCGGCCGGTCGTTCTCGCAGGTCCACTGCCCGAACCCGATGAAGAAGCGCTGATCGGGAGTGAAGCCGTCGATGGGCTTCAGGTCCTGTCCCTTGGTCGCGTTCTTCCACGCGATGTAGGCGAGCAACTCCCCGCCCAGATCAGCCACATCTTCGCCACTGGTCAGCTTACTGTTGATGTGGATATCGTCCACTACGATGTATTGCGCGTACTGTTGGCGGAGGCAGGCGATGCGCGTGTCGAATTGGGCGGCGTCTTCCTTCGTCCACCAATCTCGCAGATTCCCCTTGGCATCGAACTGGCGTCCCTCGTCATCGAAGCCATGGGTCAACTCGTGCCCGATCGTGCCCCCAGTGTTGCCATAGTTCGGAGCATCATCCATCCTGGGATCGAAGAGCGGCGGTTGTAGAACACCGGCCGGAAAATTGATGTCGTTCATCTGCGGATCGTAATAAGCGTCCACCGTGGGCGGAGTCATTTCCCACTCGCCGCGATCGACGGGTTTGCCGATCTTCGCCAGTTGGCGCTTGGATTCGAAGATTGCGCTGCGGCGCACGTTGCCGGCGAAATCGCCGCGCACGATATCGAGCGAGCTGTATTCACGCCACTTGTCCGGATAACCGATCTTGTTGACGATGGCGTGCAGCTTTTCCAGCGCCTGCTGTTTGGTTGCTGGGCCCATCCACGGCAGTTTTTTCAAGTCGTCCTCCATGGCCGCCTCGATCTCGCGCGTCATCTTCACGGTGCGCGCTTTGACGTCGGGGCCGAAGGTTTTGGCCACGAATACCTGGCCCAGCGCCTCCCCCAAGTCGCGGTCGACCCACCGCACACATCGCTTCCATCGCGGCTGCATCACGTCGACGCCCCGCAGCGTGTGGCCGTAGAAATCAAAGTTCTCCTGTTGAAACTTCAGCGAGAGATAAGGAGCCCGGTCGTGCGCCAGATGCCAGCGCAAATAAGTTTTCCAGTCGTCGAGGCTTATGCTCTGGATCAGCCGGTTCATTTCCACATAGAACGCCGGCTCACTGACGTTGAAGGTTCCGACGCCCGGCGAGCCCTGTGCCTCCAAGTACGCGTCCCAGTCGAAATCTGGCGTGAGAGCTTTCAACTTCCCACGATCCATTTTGTGGAACAGGTTGTGGGGATCGCGCCTCTCGACCCGCGTAAGGGAATTCTTAGCCAGCGCCGTCTCGATTTCCATTACCGTTTTGGCTTCCGCGGCAGCGGCTCCGGCCGGGTCGCCAAGCAATTCGAACATCCTCTGCACGTGGCCCAGGTACTGGCCGCGGATCTCCTGCGACTTGGGGTCAGTCTTGATGTAGTAATCGCGGTCCGGGAGGCCGAGACCGCCCGCGTCGGCAAAAGCGATCACCTGCGTTGAGTCCGCGTAGTCCTGGTTAGAGCCAAACCCGAAGAGCATCCCACTGCCCGACATAGCCAAATGCTCATAGCCGAGGTATCGGCCCAGGTCAACCTTCGACTTCAGGGCGGCAATCTCTCCCAGGCCCGCTTGCAGGGGAGCAGCGCCGAGCTTCTCGATGGCAGGCTCATCCATGCACGCCTGAAAATAGTCACCGATCTTCTGCTCGGAGGCATTGCGGGCGCGACCCGGGTCGGACACCTCCTCCAGAAGGCCCCACAGGAACTGCTGGTTCTCGTCGGCGAGTTTGGCGTACACGCTCCAGCTCGCCTGGTCAGACGGGATGGGGTTGTTCTTCATCCAACCGCCGCAGACATACTGGTAGAAGTCGCCGCAAGGGTCGGCGGTCCTGTCCATCGAGTTGAGATCGAGGCTGGGCGTGTAGGGCAGGGATTGGAGCGGATGCTTCTCGAGCTTTGCCGTCGCGCCCTTCGGCGGC
>Ga0074046_10004312_pt1 | contig 11664 bp, 11 predicted proteins | sample BogForMeECP23OM3_FD_94441 | JGI IMG/M metagenome (GOLD analysis project Ga0074046, IMG submission 94441) | Bog forest soil microbial communities from Calvert Island, British Columbia, Canada - Bog Forest MetaG ECP23OM3 | ecosystem: Environmental > Terrestrial > Soil > Wetlands ...
GAAGGCTGACGGCGGAACGCTCTTCCTCGATGAAGTGGGCGACATGAGCCTCAAGACGCAGTCCAAGGTGCTGCGTACGCTCGACGAAGGCCGCTTTGCGCCGGTCGGCGAAGAAGAACCGATTACCGTGGATGCCCGGGTGATTGCTGCCACCAATAAAGATCTGGAAGACGAAATCTCCAAGGGTAACTTCCGTGAAGACCTTTTCTACCGCTTGAATGTGATCCCCTTCTACGTGCCGCCGTTGCGCGAACGGAAAGAGGACGTCCCGCAACTGGCGCGCTACTTCCTGCGGGAGTTCTCCAACAAGTACGACCGGCGGCAGAAGGAAATCGCCGATGAGGCGCTGGACGCGCTGGAGCGTTACTCGTGGCCGGGCAACGTCCGCGAATTGCGCAACTTGATTGAGCGGATTGTGATTATGAATCCGACGGTCAGCAAACTGGAGCGCAAGCACATGCCTACATTGATCTATCGCGAAAGCGGACGCCGCGCGATGGGCGACTTCTCCAGTTTGCACCAGGCGCGCGCCGCTTATGAGCGCGACTACATCCTGAAGAAGTTGGATGAAAACCACGGCAGCGTGAGCCGCACCGCCGAGGTGCTCGGACTGGAACGCAGCCACATGTATCGCAAAATGAAGACGCTGGGAATTGCGGTGAAAGAATAGTGGCTAGGAGTAAGGGATAGTGGATGGATTCCAAAAGGTCGGCCGCGTGACAGGTCGTAAGCTCATCCTGATTGCCATGGTACTGGTGTTTGCAAGCAACTCGACGGTTGCTTGCGCGCAAGTCCCCTCGGCGACAGAGGAAATGCGCGCCGGCCTACTGGCCTACAAGTTTTTCGATTACCCGGGCGCAGCCGAACACTTCAAGGCTGCGCTTGAAATCAACCCTGATCTTACGCAGGCGCGGATTTTCCTCGCCGTAGCTTACGCCCAGCAATACATTGTTGGGGATGACTCGGCGGCGAATGTTGCCATGGCGGAGCAGGCAATCGACGAGTTTAAGAAGGCCCTGAGTGCCAAGCCGACGGAAACGGAGGAATACAAGGCCGTCGTCCCTCTCGCATCGTTGAGCTTCAATCTGAAACGCTTTGCCGAAGCCCGCGAGTACTACGGGAAAGCCATCGAACTCAAACCGACGGAGGCGCACAATTACTTCATGGTCGGGCTGATCGATGGCACCGAGGCTTCCCTTGTGCAGAACAAAGCTCGCAGCGAACTGGGCCTGACCGAGAGCCAGATGATCAGCAGGCCGGAGGCGTGTGTTTCTCTGCGCGCTCAGAACCAGCAGAAGGTCGAGGACGGGATTCAGCGGATGCAGAAGGCGCTTGAGCTGCAGCCCGACTCCGATGAGGCGATGGGGTATTTGAACCTGCTCTACCGCGAGCGTGCTGAGTACGAATGCGATGACCCGGAAGCGCGGAGGGCCGATTTGAAAGCGGCTGATGAGTGGACGGACAAAGCCATCGCTACCAAGAAAGCTCAGACCGAGAAGGCCGCAGCCGAGAAACCGGTCACGGAAACACCGGCTGCCAAGCAGCCATAGGTTTATTGTCCGTCTTCGGGATCGGACTCGTCGACCTTTCCTGACATTTGCTCCAGTTGCGTGCGCCAGTCCGTCTCCTGCACAAAGTCGCGCGAATCGCGCCAGCCCGGCCGCACTTTCACGAACAACTCAAGGTAAACCCTCGTGTTAAGCAGCCTCTCGATCTGTAACCGCGCCGCGGTGCCGATCTTCTTCAGGTTCGCACCCTGTTTGCCGATGAGGATGGCTTTCTGGCCGTCGCGCTCGCAATAAATGGTTGCTGCAATGCGCGTCAGCCTGGCCGCTTCTTCGTATTGCTCGATCAACACCGTGGTTGCGTAGGGGACTTCCTGTTCCGTGGCCAGCAGAACTTGCTCGCGGATGAGTTCGGCCACCAGAAACCGTTCAGGCTGGTCGGTAATCTGGTCTTTGGGGAAATACCGAGGTCCTTCGGGAAGCGCTTTGACGACGGCGTCGAGCAGGGTGTCGAGCCCCTGCTTCTTCATCGCCGAGATGGGAATGACCTCCGCGAAATCGTGCCGCTCTTGGTATTCGGCGATCAGCGGCAACAGGCGTTGCTTGTCCAGCTTGTCAATCTTGTTCAATAGAAGGAAACAAGGCCGGCCACTTTTCTTCACGATGTCGAGCACGAACTTGTCGCCGGTGCCAAACTTCTCGCTCGCGTCCACGATCAGCAGCAGGAGGTCGCAACCTTCCAGCGCGTCATACACTTCCTTCATCATGCGGCGGTTAAGAGAATTGATCGGCTTGTGAACGCCGGGTGTGTCCACCAGGACGATCTGCCCCAGGGGGCGCTTACCTTTACGCTCAACGTTAACGATGCCTTGAATGCGATTGCGGGTGGTTTGCGGCTTGCGTGTAACGATGGCGAGCTTCTCGCCGACCAGGGCGTTCAGCAGAGTAGATTTGCCTGCATTGGGTCGGCCGATGATGGAGACGAATCCAGAGCGAAACGCCATATCAGGCCTGGACCTGCTTGGGCTCGAGGCTGACCCGGACGCGGTCCACACGGCGCTCGGTGGATTCAAGCACTTCGAAGCGTAATCCGTTCTCATGAAAAACTTCGCCGGCCTTGGGAATGTGTCCGGCGAGTTCGCTTACCAGCCCGGCAATCGTGGTCGCCTCTTTTTCATCCGGTCTGACGCCCCAAAGCTTCTCCAGCAAATCGACGTCGGTGTTGCCCTTAAAGATGTACGAGTTCTCGTTTTCCTTAAAGATCTCTGGCTTTTCGTGCTCGTCGCGTATTTCGCCCACGATCTCTTCGACCAGATCTTCGATGGTGACCACTCCGATGACGCCGCCGTACTCGTCAATCACAACGGCCATGCGGATGTTGTCGTGTTGCATCTCACGCAACAATTCACTGCCCAGCTTGGTTTCGGGAACGAAGTACACATCGGTCTTCATCAGGTCGCGCACCGTCTTGATGTGCGCCTCAACATCGGGTACCTGCAACAGGTCCTTGGCATACACGATGCCCTTGATGTGATCAATATCGCCTTCGTACACCGGAATGCGCGAGTAGGGATGTTTCTTCACCAGATCGGTGAACTCGGCGATGGTCATGCCCGTTGGCACGGCGACGATCTCCGGCCGCGGCGTCATTACATCGCGCACCGTCTTGTCGCCGAACTCGACCACCGACTGAATAAGGTCGCGGTCGCCCTCCTCCAGGATTCCTTCTTCCTGACCAGCTTCGATTAGCGCGTCAACCGCTTCCGACGGATGCTCCGGCGCTTCGTCCGCGTGCTCCTTCGAGAGCGATGTGACCGATAGTGCAAAGGCGAGAATCAGCGTAACCGGCAGGGCCAGATAGATCAGGGCGCGGAGCACTGAGACCCAGTGCCTCAGCCATTCGCCCCGGGTCCGTACAAAAAATACGTACGGCAGCAGGCGATTGAAGACCACGATGATCAGGATCAGGCTGACCGCCGCCTGCACCAGGTCAAGTACGACCCAGCGCTTTTCCATGAACACGGCGTAGCCGATTAGCACGCCAATGCTGGCCATGCAGATTTGCGTCAGCACCGCCACGGACAGTGCGGCCCGCTCGCGGCTCACGTGCAGGCGGGGCTCGACTTGCTTCTCGTAAGCGTCGATGTTCTCTTGAAACTCGCGTGCCAGGAACTTGCCCATCTCAGCGTGCAGGCGGTCAACGTAGGAGACCAGCGCCAGCATTGCCAACAGGACCAGCAGCAAGATGAATAACGGAAGGGTCATCTCCGGATGCCTTGGGGCTTGCGGGGGGCTGAGCGTTTGCCGGGTTTACCGGGATGCTGTCGGCCGATGGAGTTGGTTCGCTCGATTAATCCAGTGGGAAGTCCCAGTTGTTGCCTCAATTTCGTTTCGCGCGTTTGCATTGCACCGTTGTCCGTTTCGTGGTCGTAGCCGGCGAGATGCAGAAGCCCATGCAAGATCAGGATTTTCAGTTCGATCTCCGTCGAGTGTCCGATATCAGCAGCATTCGCGGCAGCAATGTCGGCTGAGATTGCGATGTCACCTGCGAGCTTCGGCATGGCAGACGGAAAGGAAAGAACGTCGGTCGGTTTGTCTTTCCTGCGGAAGCGACGGTTCAGCTTCTGGAGTTCGCGGTTTGAGGTGATGCGGACATTTACTTCGCCGCTGAGCCCAAGCGCGCGCTGGGCCCTGGCCGCAAACAAGCTCAATGCTCGTGCCCTGACTTCTGGGGTATTGTGCTCCAGCAAGACCACTTTCTTCTCAAGAACAAAGGGGAGGGCATACACGCCCTCCCACATCATGATAACAAGTCTCTACTCGGAAACGCGATTTTGTGCCGCAGGCGACGTTTCTGCCGGAGGAGCTTCCGCCAATGGAGTTTCGCGCTCGATACTGGTCGGATACACCTGCCCGTTCGTGCTCCGCGATGTGGCATAGCCATTGCCGTTCTTGGCTTCGAGCGTCAGGGACAACTGCTCGTTGCGGCCCTTGTAATCGTCATAGGCCCGGATAATGCGTTGCACCAGGTGGTGCCGCACGACGTCGCCTTCATCGAAGTAGCAGAAACGGAGTCCTTCCACATTTTTCAAAATATCGATCGCTTCCAGCAATCCGCTACGGTTGGAGTTTGGCAAATCGATTTGCGTGATATCGCCCGTAATGACCGCCTTGGAGTTGAACCCCAGGCGGGTGACGAACATCTTCATCTGCTCGGAGGTAGTGTTCTGCGCTTCGTCGAGGATGACGAACGCATCGTTGAGAGTGCGCCCGCGCATGAATGCAATGGGCGCGATCTCAATAACGTTCTTCTCCAGATAACGGTCCACCTTGTCAGGCTCGAGCATGTCGTAGAGCGCGTCGTATAGAGGACGAAGATAGGGATCGACCTTCTCCTGGAGCGTTCCGGGCAGGAAGCCCAGGCGCTCGCCCGCTTCGACTGCCGGTCGCGCCAGAATGATACGGTTGACACGCTTCGACATCAGCGCCGCGATTCCCATGGCCACGGCAAGATAAGTCTTGCCAGTTCCTGCCGGACCGACGCCGAACACCATGTCGTTCTTCTCGATGGCCTCGATGTAGCGGCGCTGGTTGATGCTCTTGGGCTGCACGGTGCGCTTGCCAAAGGAACGTTGCTTACCGGCCTCGGCGAGCCCGCGCAGTGTCGTGGTCGAGTCGGTCGTCAAAACACGGATCATCGACCCGAGATCCCCGTTGAAGAAGGTAAAACCGTTGCGCAACAGGTGCTGGTAGTCGGCGAAGACTTGTTCGGCGCGGCTCACGTCGCTGGCCGCTCCTGCGATCTCGATGGACTCGGCCTGCATGGCGATGGTGACGTTCAAACCATCTTCCAGCAGGCGCAGATTTTCGTCGCGGGTGCCGAATAAGGTTTCGATGTTGGGGCTGATATCGATGTTCTTTTTCATCTAGGCTCGGGAGTTAGCCTCCTGGGGCACTGTGCTCCGGTTTGAGGTTTCGATGGATGACAGTATTTTGGCGCGGGAAGGGAAGTGCAGCCGGAAGGTTCGCCGAAGCGAAGGACTACTCTCATTGGCGGTTAGCCTATCTCCTATTTGGGAAAGAGTCAATGGCACTGAAGGGAAAACTAGTGCTGCTCGGGGTACTTTTCGACAGCTCTGTAACAATCAACCCCCAACTTTTTAGATGGCCTAGCCGTCCAAAAAGGATCGCTTACAGGGCGGCTCTCGACCAGATTTCTAGCCGAATCGAGACTCTCAATGTCGGCCCGCCGCAAGAGTAGCAAGTGCAGGTGAATGGCAGGTTAAAGCAGATTGAAGGCCGCGGTTCGGTGGACAAGCCCAGGCAAATTGCTCGTCCGCGATTTGCGGAATGTGCGCAATATCCGCTAGAATCAACTATTCGGCTCACGTCGACATTCTCACCATAAGGATTACAGCAAAGTATGGCAGACCATTTTTCGGCGCTCAAGCGCGCGCGCCAGACCGAGACCAAGACTACGCGCAACCGCGCCAACAAATCACGGCTGCGGAGCGCGCTGCGTTCTCTGCGCGAGGCCATTGATAAAGGCGACAAAGCCGCTGCCCAGAAGGCTTATAGTGCGACGGTTTCCGTCCTCGATAAGGGCGTCCAGAAAGGCGTCCTGCACAAGAACACCGCCAGCCGCTACAAGGCGCGCCTCAGCACCCGGGTGAAGGCCGTCGCAGCCAAGTAGCCGAAATTTCGCGCCAAAGATGAAGGCGGGCCAGGAGCCCGCCTTTTCGTTTGCTTGAGATTATTGTTTTCGCCACAGAGATGAATACATCAAGAACCTCTGTGTCTCCGTGGTAATTACTTTCCTGCTGCCTCGCCCTGCGGCTTCCAGCGCAGGACCGGCTTCCTCGCAGCCGCCGTCTCATCCAGGCGCGAGACGCGCGTATTGTGCGGCGCCTCGAAAATGATCTCCGGATGCTCCTCGGCCTCCTCCGCGATGTTCCTCATCGCTTCAATGAACAGGTCAAGCGACTCCTTCGACTCGCTCTCGGTAGGTTCGATCATCAGCGCGCCAGCCACCACGAGCGGGAAACTCACCGTGTAGGGATGGAAGCCGTAATCGATGAGCCGCTTCGCGATGTCGCCGGTCTTGATGCCCTTGGGAGTCTGCAGCCGATCGCTGAACACCACCTCGTGCATGGTGGGCGTTTTGTACGGCAGATCGTAGCTGTCCTCCAGTCCTTTGCGGATGTAGTTCGCGTTGAGCACGGCGTCTTCCGTGGTCTGGCGAAGGCCGTCGGGGCCGTTGGCCATGATGTACGCCAGGGCGCGGACATGCATGCCGAAGTTGCCGTAGAACATGCGGACTCGTCCGATAGATTTCGGCCGGTTGTAATCGTAGCCGAGAGTGCCATCCGGTTTGGTCACGAGGACCGGGAGGGGCAGGAACGGCTCAAGGATTTTCTTGCACGCCACCGGTCCTGAGCCGGGACCGCCTCCACCGTGGGGAGTGGAGAATGTCTTGTGCAGGTTCAGGTGCATGACATCCACGCCGAAGTCGCCGGGACGCACCTTGCCGACCAGCGCGTTCATGTTGGCGCCGTCCATGTAGAGCAGCGCGCCCTTGGCGTGCAGCACGTCTGCGATCTTGTGGATCTCTTGCTCGAACACTCCCAGGGTGTTGGGATTGGTCAGCATCAGCGCGGCGACATCTTCATTCACCTGCGCCTCCAACGATGCCATGTCCACCATGCCGGCGGAATTCGATTTCAGATTCTCGACGCTGTAGCCTGCCATGGCTGCCGTCGCCGGATTGGTCCCATGCGCCGAGTCGGGAATAAGGATCTTCTTGCGCGGATTACCCTGCGATTCCAGATAGGCGCGGACCATCAGGACTCCGGTGAGTTCGCCATGCGCTCCCGCCGCCGGTTGCAGGGTAATGCCGTCCATGCCGGTGATTTCCATGAGTTGATCGCGCAGCATCTGCTGAATGAGCAGCGCGCCCTGGGAAATACGCTCCGGCTGATAGGGATGCGCCTCTGCCAGCCCCATCAGCCGCGCTACATATTCGTTCACGCGTGCGTTGTACTTCATGGTGCACGAGCCCAGCGGGTACATGCCGTGATCCACGGCGTAGTTCCAGGTGGAAATCCGCGTGTAATGGCGAATAATTTCGATCTCGCTCACCTCCGGCATGTGACCGAGGTCTTCGCGTGCCTGCACGCCCAGCAACTTCGCCGGATCGACTTCAGGCACATCGAGCGGCGGAAGCTGGTAGGCCTTCTTGCCCGCGGACGATCTCTCGAAGATCAGGCCTTCGTTCTGGCTGATGTGGGAGGTGACTTTGCGGATCTTCTCGTTCCAGTTCACAGCGCCACCTCCTTCGCAGCCGCGTCAATCGAGGCCTTGGTCGCCGTTTCCGTGCAGCACCAGAGCGAGGCGTTGCCCAGCTCGGGATAAAGCTTTTTCAGCGGGAAGCCGCCGATGATGCGTTGCCCCAGCAGCTTGTCGTTGATCGCATAGGGGTCGGTTTTGGTCTGGATAACGAACTCGTTGAATCGTGGCGCGCCTTCAAACAGCAGCGTCGCACCCGCCTTCTTAAACTCGCCGGCTGCGTAGTGTGCTTTGGCCAGGTTCTGCTTTGCTAGTTCCTTCAGTCCTTCGCGGCCATACACCGTCATGAAGATGCTGCACATCAGGGCGACCAGCGCCTGGTTGGTGCAGATGTTCGAGGTCGCTTTCTCGCGGCGGATATGTTGCTCGCGCGTGGAAAGCGTCAGCACAAATCCGCGCTTGCCGTTGCGGTCGCGGGTTTCACCCACCAGGCGCCCGGGAATCTGGCGAACGAACTTCTCGCGAGTCGCCATGACTCCGCAGTACGGTCCGCCGAAACCGAGCGGCACGCCGAACGACTGCGCCTCCATGCTCACAATGTCGGCTTCTGCCGGAGGCTTCACGATGCCCAGCGAAACCGCCTCGGCAATGGAGACGACGAGCAGTGCGCCTTTCTTGTGAACGATCTCGCCAATGGCGGCGACGTCTTCAATGGTGCCAAAGAAGTTGGGCGATTGGACCAGCACACCCGCGGTTTCGTTATCGATCGCCTTGTCGAGCGCCTCCAGGTCCACGCGGCCGTTCTTGAGGTAGCCGACGGTCGAGACCGGCATTCCCTGGTAGCGCGCGTAGGTGGTGATGACCTCTCGATATTCCGGGTGAACGCCGGTGGCGACGACGGACTTATGCCGTCCGGTGACGCGGGCGGCCATCATTAGCGCTTCGGCGGCGCCGGTCGAGCCGTCGTACATGGACGCATTGGCCACGTCCATTCCCGTCAACTCGCAGATCATGGTCTGGAATTCGAAGATGGATTGCAGGGTGCCCTGTGCGATCTCCGGCTGGTAAGGCGTGTAGGCGGTGAAGAACTCGCCGCGCGAAACCAGCGAGTCGATAACCACCGGGCGATAGTGCGAGTACGCGCCCGCGCCCAGAAACGTGGCATAACCTTGCGCGCTCTCGGTGGCGCGCTGGCGAAAGAACTCCACGATCTCGCTTTCCGCATAAGCGCGCGGGATGTCGAGATCGCGTTTGAGCCGGTATTCCGCAGGGATGGTCGTGAATAGATCGTTGATTGACTTAGCGCCGATCTCGCGCAGCATTACCTCGCGGTCGGATTCAGACTTAGGAAGATAGCGCATGGGTACCTGTAGCTTTCCTGGGCGAATATATGAAGAGTGCCACGGGTGAGACGAATGCCCGGAGGCCGAGTAAGTTAACCGCTATACATCAGAATTGTCATCCCGAGCGAGGACTACAGTCCGAGTCGAGGGCTTCGCTTTCTTACGCCGTCGTTTTTCGAAACTCAAGGACTCCCGTTGGCGTGGGCCTAAAGCCCTATTTCCGCCTTAGTGCCCGCCCTCTTCAGCTACAAACTTCTCGTAATCGGCAACTGAGAGCAATTGCTTGGCCTCGTTCGGGTCCTTTAGTGTGACTTTAATCATCCACGCGCCATGAGCGTCCTTGTTTACCTGCTCGGGTGAGGTGTTCAGCGCATCATTCACCGCCGTAACTGTGCCCGACACGGGCGCAAACAAATCCGAGACCGCTTTTACCGACTCGACCGTGCCAAATGTTTTTCCGGCAGCAATCTCGGACCCGACCTTGGGCAACTCGACAAATACGATGTCGCCGAGCGACTCCTGCGCGTGGTCGGTGATGCCGATGGTGCCGGTGTTGCCGTCCACCTTCAGCCACTCATGTTCTTTGGTGTACTTGTAATCCGCGGGATAAGCCATATGACTGCCTCCTCAGCACCGAGCGCGTACATCGGCGAAAATTCAAATATGAACTACCGTTACAGCAAACCTAGAAACCAAGAGTGTCATCCGCCGAAGGACCGTAAATGGCCGGAACCTTTAGCTCGTTCAGGCGCAAATATACGCCAAGCTGGGCACGGTGATGCACCAGGTGATTGAGGAACATTTCGCGGTACGCCAGGAATCGGGAACCCTCGAAGATGACCTTGCCCCCAAAACTAAGCTTCCAGCTGTCGTTCCATGCATCGTCGCGCATGGCGGCGAGCGCCTCCCGCGCCTTCTTCGCGCCCTCATCGAGCAGGCCGACCAGTTGGGCCGCCGACTCCATTGTCGCCGGCTTAAAGTTCGCTGTTGCAAAGTCCAACTCAGGAGTCGTAAGGATGATCAGGCCAAGGCTCGGGAGTTGGGCGATATGCGGCGCCAGCCGCCCCAGCGGCATGGACTTGGGATGAGGTGCGAAGTCTGGCTTGTCAGCGGGAACTCGTTCCAGCGAGACCCGCGTATTCTTTATTTCTGCATCAAATTCCGGCAACAACAGTTCGCTGACACGCATACATGCTCCATTTGTCTTAGGACTGCCTTTTCGGACGCTTATAAAACGGCGTCGGGACTACTTTGCACTTCACCGGCTGGTTGCGGATTTCCACGGCCACTTCGGTTCCGACCCCAGAATGCTCGATGGGAATGTAGGCCAGCGCGATATTCTTCTTTAGGAACGGGGCATACGATCCGCTGGTGACGTAGCCAATCTCCTTCCCATTCAGATCAAGCACTTTATAGCCGTCGCGTGGAATTCCGCGGTCCACCGACTCCAGGCCGACGAGCGTACGCTTGATACCGTCTGCCTTGGCGCGCTCCAGCGCCGCGCGACCGAGAAAGTCGCCTTTCTCCATCTTGAGGAAGCGCTCCAGTCCAGCCTCCCACACATTAGTCTCGTCTGAAATCTCATGCCCGTAAAGCGGCAGCTTGCCTTCCAGCCGCAGCGTGTTGCGCGCACCAAGCCCACAGGGCACAATGCCGAACTCCTTGCCGGCTTCCATCACCTCGTGCCACACCCGTGCACTGGTGGCCTCGTCGGTGGGAACGTAAATCTCGAAGCCGTCTTCGGCAGTGTAGCCAGTACGCGCAATCATAATGTTGCGCAGCCCGCAAACCGTCCCATGAGTGAACCAGTAGAACTTCACTTGCGACAGGTCAGCGTCGGTCAGCTTTTGTAGCGTGTCGACGCCTTTCGGTCCCTGGATCGCGATCTGGGTATAGTTGTCGCTCAGGTTCTCAACCTTGACATCAAATTGGCGGGTGTTCCCGGTGACCCAGTTGACGTCCTTCTCGCGCGTGCCGGCGTTGATCACCAGCATGTAATCGTCTTCACCGAGGCGGTGCACGATGACGTCGTCCACGAAGGTTCCTTGCGGATAAAGCATGGCCGAGTACCGGCACTGGCCGATCGCCATTCCAGCGGCGTCATTCATGGTGATGTGCTGCACCGCGGCGAGGGCTTGCGGCCCGGAGATGCGGATGTCGCCCATGTGGCTGACATCAAAAACGCCGACTCCGTTGCGGACCGCCAGATGCTCTTTCATGAGGCCGCCTACGGAAGGGTATTCGACGGGCATGTCCCAGCCGTTGAAATCGACCATCTTCGCGCCCATCTGGCGATGGACGGCATTCAAGGCAGTCTTGCGGATTGGCGTGGCCGCCAGTGTCTCAGAGGACAAACGGGAATCCTTCGGCGCACAGAGCGCGCAATGGAGGTTGCTGCAACCAAGTACGGTACCACGCGCGAAATTGAGGGGTCAACGCGAGCAACGGTGCGCGGACAAGAAGCTGTCCCGGTGAGCAAATTCAGTTCCATCTTCCTCGATTTCGAGAAAAATGCCTGTTACGAAGGTACA
>Ga0074046_10004313_pt1 | contig 11664 bp, 7 predicted proteins | sample BogForMeECP23OM3_FD_94441 | JGI IMG/M metagenome (GOLD analysis project Ga0074046, IMG submission 94441) | Bog forest soil microbial communities from Calvert Island, British Columbia, Canada - Bog Forest MetaG ECP23OM3 | ecosystem: Environmental > Terrestrial > Soil > Wetlands ...
GATTGCGTTTGGACTGGGAATCAACAAGCCGAACGTGAGAGCTGTGGTGAGGTTGGGATTGCCGGACAGCATCGAGCAACTCTACCAGGAGACGGGCCGCGCGGGGCGCGATGGGTTGCTGGCCGATTGCTACCTCTTTTGGGAAAGGAAAGATAATGGGCTGCGGGCTTTCTTCATCAATCAGATTCAAGATCCCACGGAAAAAGTGCATGCCTGGCAGCGGTATCACCAGATGCAGCAGTTCGTAGCTGCGGGAAAATGCAGGCAAAAGGAAATTTGCGCTCATTTTGGGGAAGCGACCAAGTGGGAGCGTTGCGGGATCTGCGATGTTTGCGCGGGGTTGCCGAAATGGCTGGCGGAGGGCAAAGGCACACCGCAGCGAAACGCGACACCGCAGCGAAACACGCAGGGCAGCCACAGCCCCAGCCGGGTTCTGGAAGCGGCACGATTTGAGATGAATCCAACCGTGCAGGTGGACGAGGAGTTGAGGGAATACATGAGGGAATGGCGCAGGAATGCGGCACGCCAAAAGATGACGGCCGCGTTTGTGGTCATGCACGATGCGACGCTCGATGCTCTGTGCCAAGCGCGACCCAGAACTATCACCGAGTTGCGGCGGATTTCCGGGATGGGCGAGAAGAAGTGCGAGATGTACGGCGAGGAGATACTGGAAGTGTTCCGGAGATTTGGGCGCGGCGAGCGGGCCAGCAAAGAATGGCACGCGCGGCCGTCAACACCGTCTCTGGAAACAAAGGATCTACTTGATAAAGGGCATAGTTTTGAAGAGATTGCCCAGATTCGCGGGAGGAAAGTGTGGTCCGTGAAGGCGATGGTCGCGGACTTGATTGAGAAAGGCGAAATAAGGTTCCGGCCGCAATGGGTCGATGCCGAACGGTACAAGGAGATTGAAGAGGCAAGCAAGCGACTTGGGATGGATCTGGTGAAACCCATCGTGGATGCGTTGACGGGAGGGACGAGTTACGAGGACGTTCGTTTGGTGGTCGCGGATCTACGGTGGAAGAAGAAACAAGAAGGCAAAGCCGCGTAATTCTTCCCCTGCCATCACGAGTCGGGGCAAGCGCTGCGGCAAGAGCGCTGAGGATCACAGAGAAGCGAAAACTGGCAGAGGGATTCCTCGCTTTGCTCGGAATGACGAGAGTGCTGGCACCCCACCGAGATGGTGTCGAGCTATGCGCGACCCTACAAGGGCGACGGCGGGCCGTCGGTGGAGGACGTAATCAGCCACTGTCCGGCGTAATACGGCAACAACACCAGCAAAGGCGCAAAGCGAAGCGGCGCATAGAAACGATCGAGGGCCAGCAGGCCGTCGGAAAGGACAAACAGGAGGGCTCCGATGGCCGCCAAACGCGCGGCTGAGCTACGCAGGAAAAAAGAACGCCCCATGGCCTGCGCGGCCATGGACAGGAGAAACACAGAATAAATCGCAACCGGAAGCCGGAGCGCCGCCGGGAGCCGCGAAAACAGCAGGAAATTGCAGCATGCGGCAAACAGGAGATAGAGAACCCACACGATGGGGCGCGCAGGGAAACGGGTGCCGCGGGTGAAAGCAACCAGGTAGGCGATGTGGGTGAACAAGAAGGCAGAAAGACCCAGTGTGAAGAAATGGTCTGACCGAAGGAGTAGGACATCTCCCGCGAGTGAAAACAGGAGCCCGATTGCGATCCAAAGGGAGTAAGGGTTCTTGCGCACGCGCCAGTTCGCAAACGCGATGGCAAGAATTAGAAGCGTCGCGAGCGGCGTGAAAATCCAAAGGAGCGGAGAGCTCGCGAGGAAATGAACGGCGATGGCGGCACCGATGCTGACACCAGCGGCGAGTTTCAAAGCGCGAGCGAAACGAAGCGGCATGCTGGGGAGAGTTTACTCCCGGGCAGCATTAAAAGCGCACACCTGTGAGCAGCTGGGCACCACTCTGAAGAACATCGGGAAGCTTTTTTTCTGAGGCTTTCCAGCCGGAAGAATCGCGACGCCTGGGCGGGCTCGGATGGACATCTGTTTAGGAGCATCGAAATATTCGCCGGGGCGAAGATTGACCTGTCTGCGGAAGGAAATGCGGTGCGCTGGTCTTTGAGGTGGGGTGACACGTTACGTGACGGACGGCCTCAGAAGGCCGTCCCTACAAGAGCGACAGAAAGAGGGCCGAAAAAGGCGCGCCTCCCCGTGCAAGTGGGGGTAAACGCCAGGAGGCCGCCACATCCTGCGGAGAAAGATAAGTTTGAGGAGTGGGTTACGACGTAAAAGCGGCGGCGAGCCGCCGCACTCCAAGATGGCTGGCGCGATTGCCAACTGGCACATGTGCGGGACGTAATCGAAACAGCAAGAAAAAAGAGGGCGGGATTTGAATCCCGCCCTCGAGTGAAATTGGGAAGAAGAAGTTACAGGAGCGGGGCTTTGCCGTTGAAGCGGGCGGCGGGGCCGAGTTCCTCTTCGATGCGGAGGAGTTGGTTGTATTTGGAGATGCGGTCGGTGCGGGAGGCGGAGCCGGTCTTGATCTGGCCTGCAGCCGTGGCGACGGCGAAGTCGGCGATGAAGGTGTCCTCGGTTTCGCCGGAGCGGTGGGAAATCACGGATTTGTAGCCGGCCTTGCGGGCAAGCTCGATGGCTTGGATCGTTTCAGTGACGGTGCCAATCTGATTGAGCTTAATGAGGATGGCGTTAGCGATGCCTTCGTTGATGCCGCGGGAGAGGCGCTCGGTGTTGGTGACAAAGATGTCGTCGCCGACAAGCTGAATCCTCTTCTTGCAGGTTTTGCTGCCCAGCACCTGCGTGTGTTCCTTCCAACCGGCCCAGTCATCCTCGGCGAGTCCATCTTCCAGGGAGACGATGGGATATTTCTCCACCCACTTCTCGTAGTAGGCCGTCATTTCCGAAGAGGTGTGCGCGGACTTGTCGGACTTCTTGAAAATGTATTTGCCGGAAGCCTTGTCGTAGAACTCGCTGGCTGCGGGGTCGAGAGCGATGGCTACCTGTTCGCCGGGTTTGTAGCCGGCGGCGGCAATGGCTTCGAGAATGATCTGAATGGCTTCTTCGTTGGATTTACAGCTCGGCGCGAAGCCACCCTCATCGCCGACGGCCGTAGAATAGCCGTGCTTTTTCAGCGAGGCTTTGAGGGAGTGGAAGACCTCGACGCCCCAGCGGAGAGCTTCGCTGAACGTGGGAGCGCCAATGGGCATGGCCATGAATTCCTGGAAATCAACGGAGCTGTCGGCATGGGCGCCGCCATTGAGAATATTCATCATAGGGACAGGGAGGAGATTGCCGGAAGTGTCCGTGGAGTAACGCGAAAGATATTTGTAAAGGGGCAGCTTGACGGCAACGGCAGCGGCGCGAGCAGCGGCCATGGAGACGGCGAGAATGGCGTTGGCGCCCAGGCGGGACTTGGCGGGAGTGCCGTCGAGAGTGATTAGTTTGTGGTCAAGAGCGCGCTGGTCGGCGGCGTCGGTACCGGTGGCGGCTTTGGCGATCTCCGAATTGACGTTGGCGACGGCCTTAAGGACGCCCTTGCCAAGATATTTAGATTTGTCTCCATCGCGAAGTTCGAGGGCCTCGTGCTCGCCGGTGGACGCACCCGAAGGAACAATGGCGCGGCCAAAAGCGCCGGATTCGAGTAAGACCTCAGCTTCAACGGTAGGATTGCCGCGCGAGTCAAGGACCTGGCGGGCGTGAACGCGGGTGATTTTGGTGGACATATAGATAGTGTCTCCTGAGAGATTTGCAACAGAAGATTGTAGCAGAGGTGGGGAAAGTGGCGAGTGACGGGGGACACGTTGTGGGGAGGCGTGACTCGTGACTGATGACTCGTGATTCGTGAGAAGCGACCCGTGCCCAGCGACCGGTGTAAGCCCGAGAGCGGCCCCTCCTAGATCTTTGCTGCTCAAGGTAAAAAGGCGGACCCTACAAAGACGAATGAACGGTGACTGATGGGTTCACGAGTCACCAGTCGCCCTACTGGGCTTCGGGTTCCTCGATTAGAGACTCCTGGCGAACGACCACGATGATGCCGGAAGGAGTGACATGGAAGCGGCGGCGGTCGGCTTCGAGGTCGTAACCAATTTCTGTATGTTCGGGCAGATTGACGTGGCGGTCGATGATGGCGCGGCGAATGCGCGAGTGGCGGCCGACGTTGACGTGATTGTACAGGATGGATTCGGAGACTTCGCAATAGCTATTGACGCGGACATCGTAGCCGACGACGCAATTCTGGACGCGGCCGCCGGAGAGTATGGAGCCACCCGCGACGATGGAGTCAATGGCGGCGCCCATGCGGTCGGCGTCGGCAAAAACGAATTTTGCGGGGGGATACTGGTGCTGCCAGCCGCGGAGAGGCCAATGCTTGTCGTAGAGGTTGAAGACTGGCGAAACGCTGACGAGGTCCATGTTGGCCTCGTAGTAGGCGTCGAGGGTGCCGACGTCGCGCCAGTAGAGAGTCTCCTGGCTGTTTTCATCGACAAAGTTATAGGCGAAGACGCGGTGCTTGGAGATGATGCGGGGGAGAATGTCCTTGCCGAAATCGTGGGAAGACCTGGGATCCTCGGAATCGGCGAGGAGGATGGGGATCAGGAGTTGAGTGTTGAAAATGTAGATGCCCATGGAGGCGTTGCAATGGGCAGCTTTGTGGGGCGAATGCTTGGGCTTGGCGGGCTTTTCCTCAAAGCCGATGATGCGCCAGTCCTTGTCGGTTTCGAGGACGCCGAATTGCTTCGCGGCCTCCGCGGCGGGGACTTCGATGGTGGCGACGGTGACATCGGCGGCGGAATCGATGTGCTGCTGGAGCATTCTGGCATAGTTCATCTTGTAGATTTGGTCGCCGGATAGGATGAAGACGAACTTGGAGCGCTCGCTGCCGATGGAGTAGATATTCTGATAAACGGCGTCGGCAGTGCCCTGGTACCACTGTTGAGAAACGCGCTGCTGGGGGGGAAGCACCTCGATGAACTCGCCGAGGCCCATAAGCGGAGACCAACCGGCGCGAATGTGGCGATTGAGGCTGAGGGCCTTGTATTGAGTGAGGACAAAAACGCGGCGGAGCGAAGAGTTGATGCAATTCGAAAGAGTGACATCGATGATGCGGTACAGAGCGCCGAAGGGGACAGCGGGCTTGGCACGGTCTCTGGTGAGCGGCCAGAGACGTTCGCCTTGTCCACCCGCGAGGAGAACTCCAAGGGCATCGCGCATATCAGGCATGAGGGTCAGCTCCCGAGGCAGGACTCTGAAGCAGTTTAGTGTACCAGCAGAGGCAAGGGGGACGCACGATGAGAAAAGGAAAGGGCGGAGAATTGCCGCGGGAGTAAAAAGTAACCGAGGAGGTAACCTGAGGGGGAAAGAAAGCGAAGAACCAGAAAGAGGGCTTGACTTGGAGGGCTGGAATTGACTACAAGAAGCCAGCACCCTCGTGAGATAATCTACCAGGGGCAGTGCCGGAGATTGTTGGCGGGCGCTGCAAGTGACCAATCCGAACCGGAATTGGGGTGAAGACCATTGGCAGAAGTAGTGATTCAAGAGAGCGAGTCTCTTGAGAATGCACTGCGGCGGTTTAAGCGCAAGGTGCAACAGGAAGACATTATCAAGGAAATCAAGAAGCACAGCTTCTACATGAAGCCCGGTGAGAAGCGCCGGGCCAAAGAAGCGCTTTCGCGGAAGCGACTGCGCAAGAAGCAGCGTCGCGAGCAGGACTAAGAACCTGAGCGAGACGCGGCTCGGCGCCGCACTTCCGGGATCAGGCCCCTATCAGGCAGAGACGTTTTGGGTGTTCGTACATTGACTGCGTCCACAGGCCCATGGGATCCGTGCCCGGCGTTCCCGGAGTACAGGTCTAGATTCACAAACGAGCCCTGGTGCAAGATGAGCCCGTCCCCGCTGCCCGTTGGGGGTCCGAGGGGAGCGGCTCATGGAATACCACGATAGGGTCCTGAAGTGCTCGGAGTGTGGTGCCGAGTTTGTGTTTACCGCCGGCGAACAGATGTTTTTCGCCGACAAGGGATTCAAGAACGAACCGAAACGCTGTAAGGCGTGCAAGGCCAAACGAGCGGAGGGAGGCGGAGGAGGCGGGTCGACGCAAGCGCGGGCAGAAACCAAGACCACATGCTCGCAATGCGGAAAAGAGACCACGGTTCCTTTCCGACCGACGCAGGGGCGCCCGGTGTTTTGCCGGGAATGCTTCCAAGCAAGGCGGTCCATGGGCGCAGCGTAAACCAAACTTCAAGAAATTGGGACTGAAGGAGAGGGCTATCGAAGTCGATAGCCCTTTCTTGTTTTTGAGGGTGCCGAGGCGAAGAGCCGAGATTAGGTTTGGCAACTGAAGGATTGACGCAGGCTGGTAGCGAACCGATTCGAGTGGTGGCGAGCCAGGTCAGTGAAACGCGGCGAGCCAGGATTCGAGTTGGGCGAGGGATTCGGGCATGTTACGGCGGCCATAGCCGAAGCGAATGTGGCGGGGCTCGTCGTAGACGGTACCGGGAAGGAGAAGAACACCAGCTTCGCGGACGAGGCGTTCACAGAAGGATTGGACGTCCTGCGCGGGCTTGAAGCGAGCGAAGCCGATGGTGCCGGCGTTGGGGGGAGTCCAATCGAAAAGATGCGCGCGACGCGAAAAGAAGGCGTTCAGTTGGGGAAGATTGCGAAGAACGATCTGGAGATTGCGGTCGATGAATTTCTGGCGGTGGCGGAGGGCGACGGCAGTGAGGAATTCGCTGGGGGCGCTGGCGCAGATAGTGGTGTAGTGCTTGAAGGAGACGATCTTCTGAAGGATAGAAGCATCGCGGCAGGCGAGCCAGCCGAGGCGCAGCCCAGGGAGGCCGTAGGTCTTGCTGACGGAGCCGAGACTGAGGGCGCGCTCATAGAGATCACAGGCGGCGGGAAGTCGAGTGGCGGGATCGTGCTCAAGCTCGCGGTACACCTCGTCGGAGAAGACGTAAATGCCATGGCGAGCGGCGAGTTCCAGGACGCGGCGGAAAATGTCCGGAGGCATAAGCAGTCCGGTGGGGTTGTGGGGCGAGTTGATGTAAATAGCGCGCGTGTTGGGGCGGACGAGCGATTCGAGGGCGGAGAAATCGTGGGCCCAGGCGTTCGCGGGGTTACGGCGCCACTCGGAAACAGCGGCGCCGGTGCTTTTGGGGACGGTGAGAGCACTTTCGTAGCAGGGCGTTTCGACGATGGCGTGATCCTTGGGCGTGAGCAGAGCGTGATAGAAGACGAAAATGGCTTCTTCGGCGGCGGAAAGCACGACGAGTTGATCGGAAGAAATTTGCGAGTACATGGTGGCCAAGACGTCGCGAAGCCAGGGAGCGCCGGGGGATTCGGTGTAACCGCACCAGAGGTTGAGGAAGGCATCATGGGCACCAGGTTCGAGGGCGAGTATCTCTTGAATGGTCTGGGATTCAGCGTCGGAGGAGGAGAGCAGATACTTAGCGGCAAACTCGTACTTGCCCATATACTCCTCGATGCGGAAGGTAGAGATCTGCATGAGGGTGAGTGTGCCAAGGGGAGACGCGGGACGTCCAGAACCAAATTGAGCGGCGGGAGGCCGGCTCCCTGGCAATGGATGCAAATCGGAGGGGGGAGAGGGTATGATACTGGCTCCGAAGTGCCCATGGAAACCAAGCCATCCGGAGGGCCAAAAGATGGCTCACCGCTTCACCCTCGGTGTCGAAGAAGAATTCCAGATTATTGATCCTGATACGCTGGAGTTGCGCTCGCACGTGGTGCAATTGCTCTCCGCGGCGGCGCGTGGATTGGGCGACCAAGTGAAGGGCGAGATGCACCAGTCCATCGTCGAGACCGGGACGAAGATCTGCGAGAACGTGAGCGAGTTGCGGCTGGAGATTCACCGGACGCGAAACGAACTGGTGGCCGCAGCCGAGAGCACGGGTCTGCAGGTGGCGGCGGCGGGAACGCACCCGTTTTCGAGCTGGATCGATCAGGTGATTTCCCCGGGAGAGCGTTACCAGCACATCGTGGAAGAGATGGGGCAACTGGCGAGGTCGCTGCTGATCTTCGGGATGCACATTCACGTGGCCATGCCGGACAAGCAGACAACCATCGACATGATGAACATGGTGCGGTATTTCCTGCCGCATCTGCTGGCGCTTTCGACGAGTTCGCCCTTCTGGATGGGGCGCAACACGGGGCTGAAATCGTTCCGGACGACGGTGTTCCGGCGATTTCCCCGGACGGGCGTGCCGGAAACGTTTGAGTCCTGGAGCGCGTACGAGAATTTCGTGAACCTACTTGTGAAGCTGCACAGCATAGACAACGGAAAAAAAATCTGGTGGGATGTGCGGCCGCACCCGACGTTCGGAACCCTGGAATTCCGGATGTGCGATGTCGCCACGAAGGTAGAAGAAGCGGTAGCGATTGCGGCGCTGACGCAGGCGATTGTGGTGAAGATCCACCGGCTGTACACAGGGAATATGGGCTGGCGGCTGTACCGGCGGGCGCTGATTGAAGAAAACAAGTGGCGCGCGGCGCGGTATGGAATCGAAGGGAAGCTGATCGATTTCGGGAAAGAGGCGGAAGTGCCGATGAGAGAGTTGGTCCCGGAACTCCTGGAGTTTGTGGATGACGTAGTGGACGATCTGGGTAGCCGGAGCGCGGTGGATTACATACACACGATCATGAATGAGGGCACGAGCGCGGAACGGCAACTCCGCGTATTCCAGCAGACCGGGGACCTGAAGGATGTGGTGCGGCATTTGGTGAGGGAAACACGAGGAAGCGCGGAGGATGGGAAGTCGGCGACGGCGGGCGTGATCAACTAGTGTGCTGAATCGGAATTACTTTCTTGATATCGCAGCCCATCAGGTCATTACGAGGGCCGCACGTTGCGGGTGGCCCGAGGAATCTGCTTTAATTTTCAAAATTCAGGAGAAAAGCAGATTCCTCGCTTCGCTCGGAATGACAATTTCTCTTTTTCAGCGAATTCATGATTCGGGACACCTGCAGCAGGCGCTGCGTATGACAATGGGGCCGGGATAATTCACAGGGCTAACCGAAACAGAGGGAACGGAAGGTGAGCGATGATGAAAGTGGGGTTGTTGTGCGGGCGGGAATATAGTTTTCCTCCGGCGTTTCTGGCGCGGGTGAACGAACTGGGCAAAAAAGAGGGCGTAACGGCGGAGTTTGTGAAGCTGGGCGGGACGCGGATGGGCGAGCCAGCGGAATACCGGGTGATTGTGGACCGGATTTCGCATGAGGTGGATTACTACCGCGGCTACCTGAAACAGGCAGTGCTGCAGGGGACGTACGTCATCAACAATCCGTTCTGGTGGACGGCGGACGACAAGTTTTTCAACTACAGCGTGGCCGCAAAACTGGGCATTGCGATTCCCAAGACGATTCTGCTGCCGCAGAAGGGTTATCCCTCCGATGTGGACATCACCTCGGAGTCGCTGCGCAACCTGAAATATCCGATGGACTGGGTGGGGCTGCTGGACTCGGTCGGGCGGCCAGCGATTTTGAAACCGTTTTCGGGCGGCGGATGGAAGCACGTTTACAAGGTTCATGACGAGGAACAACTGCTGGAGGCGTACGACAAGACTTCGCCGTATTGCATGACGCTGCAGGAGTTCATCGATTTCGAGCAATACGTGAGGTGCTTTACGTTCGGCAAGTCTGACATTTTGCCAGTGGCGTATGACCCGAAGGAGCGGAAGTACCTGGTGGAGCATAAGTATTTGTCGGATGAAGTGGGCGCGCGGGTGGTGAAAGACGCGCAGGCGATCAATCTGGCACTGGGCTACGAAATGAACACGATCGAGTTTGCGGTGAAGGATGGCGTGCCGTACGCGATCGATTTCCTAAACCCCGCGCCGGACTTCGAGAGAGACCGGATCACGGAGTTTTACTTTACGCAGGTGGTGGAGAAAATGGCGCGGCTGGTGATCGATCGGGCGCTGCATGGAAACGTGGCAAATACCTGGCCGCGCTGGGAAGAGATGCTAGGCATTGGGCCGGCGGCAGGATTTACGGGAGCGCCGCGCACGGCGCTGGCAGCGCAGTCTGCTCCCTTGGGAACGACGGCGCTATGAAGTCCAGAAAGCGGGCGGCGAAGCATCGCGATCCAGCCGAGCACTGGAACGAACTGCTGCGGCCACTGGTGAAGAAGTCGCCGGCACTTGCGAAGAAATTCCTGGCAGATGTGCGCGTGGCGAAACTAACCTTTGGGCGGCGAGTGCACTGCCCTTTTTTGCGGCCTTATTTTCTCTTGCCTGCCGATGAGCAGCGCGTGCGGTACGTCTCCGAAGCCATCGCAGCGGTGGCGGAGCGCGTTACGGCTGCGGCGTTGAATGACAAATCCCTTTTCGAGCAATTCCATTTGCGGCCGGAGGAAGAGCGGTTGGCGCGGCTGGCTGCGGGACCGGGACCGGCAAGCACGGCGTCGCGGCTGGACGCGTTTCTGCTGCCGGACTCGTTGAGGTTCACGGAATACAACGGGGAATCGCCGGCGGGCGCGGGCTATTCGGAAACGCTTTCAGACATTTTCCGTAAATTGCCGGTGATGGAGGAATTTGCGAAGCGGTATGAGGTGCACAGCTACCCGCTGAGCGCGAAGCTGCTGGATGCGTTGATAACGACGTATGTCGAGTGGGGCGGGAAGGCTTCACGGCCACAAATGGCGATTGTGGATTGGAAGGAAGTGCCTACATGGAGCGAGTTTGAGATTTTGCAGGCGCGATTCGAGGCCATGGGCGTGCCCGTGATTCTGGCGGACCCGCGAGAATTGGAATGTGACGGGAAGCAACTTGCCGCGAAGGGAAAAAGGATCGATTTGGTGTACCGGCGGGTGTTGATCAATGACATTGTGGCGAGGCCCGCGGAATGCGCGGCGCTGGTAAAGGCATACGAAGCTGGAACCGTGTGCGTGGCGAATAATTTTCGCTGCAAGATTCCTCATGTGAAGGCGTTTTTTGCGGTGCTGACGGACGCGAAGAATACGGCGCTGTTTTCCGCGGAGAAACGTGAACTGATCCGGCGGCACGTTCCGTGGACTCGTGTGGTACAGGACGTCAAAAGCGATTACAACGGCAAGCCGATTGAACTGCTGAAGCACATACGGAAACACCGAGAGGACCTGGTGCTGAAACCCAGCGATGAATATGGAGGAATGGGCGTGACGCTGGGGTGGGAAACAGGCGCAAGACATTGGGAACGCGCCATTGATGAGGCATTGCCCGGGGGAAAGAAGGCCGAGGCGCACGGCTGCTGGATCGTGCAGGAGCGCATCCCGGTCAGCCGGGACGTGTTTCCGCACATCGGTGCGGGCGGCAAAGTGGATTTCCGGAACATGCTCGTGGATTTCGCGCCATATTTGTTTCGCGGGAAGCTGGCGGGGTTTTTAACGCGCTTGAGCGCGACAGGATTGGCGAATGTGACGAGCGGCGGTGGGCAGATACCGTCGTTTCGGGTGGAATCGAGAAAAGTGGGAGCGGCGTAATTAGCAGGGAAAATGATGGGGGCCAGCGGGTCAGTTTCCGTTTAGAGCGCTATACCTCGAAGTGAACTGACGGTTTGCCCCAAACGTCCTCGAACGCCGTTTCTGGACCGCAAGGCAAAGTGCTGATGGGTTCCAGGGTTGCTTTCGCATAACCCGACGAATCGCTTTGATCCGTTTTCGGTCAACGCTGTGCCGTTAGGCGGGAGCTATCCAAA
>Ga0074046_10004314_pt1 | contig 11658 bp, 12 predicted proteins | sample BogForMeECP23OM3_FD_94441 | JGI IMG/M metagenome (GOLD analysis project Ga0074046, IMG submission 94441) | Bog forest soil microbial communities from Calvert Island, British Columbia, Canada - Bog Forest MetaG ECP23OM3 | ecosystem: Environmental > Terrestrial > Soil > Wetlands ...
AGTTTGTCCGAGCCCTCGGTCCGCACGATCAATCAAATCGCGCGATTCGGTAGACACCCGGCGGACACGAGCATTTTTTTCGAGGGCGACATAGCGCGTGGAGTTTACATATTGTGTGAAGGGCGCGCGGAGGTCCTCACGGCTGATACCGACGGAAAGACCCGGATTCTGAAGGTCGCCCTGCCAGGCGACGTTCTGGGACTGAATTCCGTATTGGCGGGCACATCTCAGGAAGTCACCGTCAAGACCATACATCCCTGCCAGTTCGCATTCATCGCGCGCGGGGCTTTTCTGGAATTCGTGAAGGAACACGGTGATGCGTGCTTGTATTTCGCGCAGCATCTCAGTCGCGATTGCCATGCGGCCTATGATGTGATTCGTTCGATGGGCACCCCGGTCGAGAAGAGGCTCGCCCGCTTCCTAATGTCGTGCTGCGCGAACGGGTGTGTGAACGAAGGAATTGTTCGGGCAGAACTTGTTTTGACACACGAAGCAATTTCCCAACATATTGGCTGCTCTCGTGAGACGGTGAGCCGTGTGCTCAGCGACTTTAAAAGAAGACGTGTCGCGGAACTCGTTGGTACCACCTTGCTGGTGCATGATTGCGCGGTCCTCGAAAACCTAAGCGTTATTTAGTGCGTCCAAGGAGCATCTGTCCCGCCAATTCGCGTGCGCTGTTCGCTCTGAAGGAGATGGGGGCTTATGCGTGGCGCAAGAGAAGGTTCGGCTTCAAGCGAACAGCGAGAGTCTCTGAATTTATTTCCGGGTGTCAGGGTCAGACGAAGAAAGCGATTCAATTTGTTTCCGTACCTCGCCCAAATTGATTGGCTTCGCGATGTAGGAATCAAAGCCGGCCGCGATCGCTCGTTCCCGATCTCCTAGCATGGCGCTGGCAGTCACAGCAACCACCGGCAATCGGCGGAAACGAATGTCGTTTCGCAATTCCTGGATGACACGGAAACCGTCCATGACAGGCATTTGCAAATCCAAGAACACCAGGTCAGGCCGATTCTGGTGAACCAGATCAAGAGCATCGCGGCCGTTGACTGCTTCCATCACGCGGTGACCGGATGTTTCCAGAATCTCCCGCATCAGTTCACGGCTGGGAAGATTATCGTCTGCCAAAAGAATTTTCATCGAACTCCGCCTGTGCGGCGCTGAGTGATTCGTGCTTAGGGCCTGGGTGACCTCGGCAGGGTGAAATGAAACCGGCTCCCCTTCCCGGGTTCACTCTCTATCCAGATCCTGCCGCCGTGCTGCTCAACGAGGAGTTTCGTTATCGACAAACCGAGGCCAGTTCCTTCACGGACGCCCGTCGTAGCCGCCGGAAGTTGGTGAAACGCCTCGAAGACTGATTCTTGTTCTTTTCGAGGTATGCCGATTCCCGTATCAATCACGGAGGTGGAAAGCAGCGACCCTTCTGATCGGGCAACCAAACGTACTTGCCCTTCCTCGGGCGTGAACTTGATCGCGTTACTCAGAAGGTTACAGAGCACCTGCTTTACTCGTACGCGGTCCGCATAGAGGAATAATTCCTCGCCGACGTCAGTCATCAACTCAGTTCGCTTGGCGACAGCCAACGGTCGCACGGTGGACAACACCTCTTCGACTGCGACGCTCATTTGAAAGGTTTGATATTTCAGCTCTAAACGTCCCGCCTCAATCTTCGAGAGATCGAGAATGTCGCTGATCAGGGCCAGGAGATACCGCGAACTCTCCTGGATATGTCCGACAAACCGTTCCTGCTTCTGGGTAAGAGGACCCGCGGTCTGTTCGGCAAGCAGGTCGGAGAACCCAATAATCGAGTTCAGGGGCGTACGCAGTTCGTGGCTCATGGTGGCGAGGAAGTTGCTCTTCAAGCGATTGGCCTTCTCGACCTCCCGATTCCGAATCTCCAATTCCGAATTCGTTACCGCCAGGTCCCGGGTGCGCTGTTCCAGCCTCTGGTTCAGCATTTTGATCTGTTCTTCCGCTGCCTTGCGATCGGTCACGTCGCGAATCACACAGATGACGCCAGGTCCAGTTTCCCCTTTAAATGGGCTCAGGTTGATATCCACAGCAAATTCTGTGCCATCCGCGCGCAACGCTCTAAGATCGAGTCCGGATCCCATAGGCCGGATGAGGGAATGAGCCTGATAGCGTCCCCGGTGAGCCGGATGACGCTCGCGGAACCGTTCCGGCATGAGTATCTCCACGGATTTTCCCAGGAGTTCCTCTCGCGGGTACCCAAACAATTTTTCTGCTTGGGAATTCACCAGCACAATTCGGCCGGAGCCGTCGACCTCGACGATTCCGTCGGGGGCGGCCTCCAGCAACCGCCGGTAACGGTTATCCGCAATTGGAACAGCCGCGATGGAATCTAATCCGATGCCCATTGTGGTCATGATGCTCTTTCCGCGATTTCTTCACTTTGAAAAGAATCACGGGTGGCCCACGGAATCTCGGTCGCGGTAGCCCTGCCGGGCGTGAGGGATAGCGGTTTGCGTTCGACCAGATTGTGCTTATGCATGCGATAGATGAGCGTCTTGCGGCTCAGACCAAGGTAGCGCGCGGCCTGGGATTGGTTCCAATTGCATTTTTGCAGTGCTCGGAGGAGAACTTCTTTTTCGATGCCGCCCAGGCTGATCCCTTTCGGCGGGAGATTGAGATTAATGACCTCGATGAGGGCGGGGTCAGACTGGAAGAATGTTGGTAAATCGGCTAAGCGAATTTCACTGCCGCGCGCGAGAACGACGATACGTTCCACGGTATTCGCGAGTTCGCGGATGTTACCCGGCCATCGATGCGCCGAAAAGCGATGGAAAAGGCGTTCTGGCAGCGTGAGGTCCCTGCGGCCGTGTTTGCTGCAGCTTCGCTCAAAGAAGAACTGCGTCAACTCAGGAATGTCCTCCGCCCGTTGTCGTAGGCTTGGGAGTTTAAGTGGAATGACATTCAAGCGATAGTACAGGTCCTCGCGGAACGTGCCATTTTCGACCATGACGGGAAGACTGCGATGCGTGGCCGCAAGAATACGGATATCGACCCGAGCGCTCGTAGCTGCACCCACCTTTTCGATGTCGCCGTGCTCTATGAGCCGCAAAACCTTCGCTTGCAACTCAAGAGGCATCTCCCCAATCTCGTCGAGAAACAGGGTGCCCCCGTGGGCCGCCTCGGCTTTCCCTCTCCGGTCCATCAGGGCACCGGTGAAGGATCCTCTCACGTGCCCGAACAACTCGGATTCGAGAAGGTCCCTAGGAATTGCGCCGCAGTTGACGGTGATAAATGGCTTGGCGCTGCGGCTGCTGTTGGCATGAATCGCCCGGGCCAGTAGCTCTTTCCCCGTGCCCGTTTCTCCCTGGATCAAAACGGTGGAATTGGTGGGAGCAACTCTCGCTGCCTGGTCCAGGATTTGGAGCATTGTATGAGAGTGGCCGAGTATCTTTTCGAATCCGCACTGCTTGTCCAATACGCTGCGAAGAAAACGCACTTCTGTCTCGAGATCGATGTGTTCCAGGGCACGCTTGACGATCAAGCGCAGTTCGCCAATATCAACCGGTCTTGTGATGAAATCTCGAGCTCCCGCCTTCATCGCCGCGACGGCTCCTTCTACGGTGCCAAATGCTGTAACGAGAATCACGGTAGTCTCGGGATATCCGCTGTGAAGTTCTCTGAGCAGATCGACACCGGAAATCCCCGGCATCCTCACATCCGAAATGACGAGGTCGGCCGGCTGGTTTCGCATGATTTGCAGCGCTTGGGAAGCGTTCTCCGCCTCGCTGAATTCATATTCCGGTGAGGCCAGGGCTTCGCGAATGAGCTCCCGGTTCTCCGCGAGGTCATCAGCAACGAGAATTTTTTTCATCGTGGGTACTCCTCAGCTAGCCTATGCCGAATTCGTTGTTCCTGCTCTTAGCTCGACGAAAGATTCGCAGCTAGGCGAGTTCTCCAGAGCATTCCCGAAAAACGAAAATCTGCGGGACGGATACTTGCATCGCTCACCTTGTGACTTAGCCTCGAGTTTCTGTCACCGTGCGAAGAGCCAAAATCGCACAATCCCCGCTACGAACACCCACACCAGGCACAACCCGAGCAGAAACCCGATCAGCACTTGTGACCCAGAGATCTCTAGTCTGCGGAAGTCGACAGCACGCTGAGCCACGGCAGACTCTTCGTCTACAACCCTTGCCGTTGGAAGCAATGGCGCAGCATTCAGGGCCGTCAACGACAGTCCGATTTCCGAGCCGGTTGCTTGAACTTCGTTTGCGAGATTCATGACGCTAGCGGCACAGCCAGACGGCATAGCGAATGGCCTCAAAGACCGGGAATTGATAGTGCGCCCGCAGAAGGCGATACCAAGAAAGGATGGAATGTGGCCTCATGAGTACTCCTTTTTGGCGCCAGCCCTCGGTTACCCAAACGCTGGCTGAACATACTCAACACGATGGTGCAGTTCGCCTGCCAAGATGCGGTCTAATCCAGACCGCGACAACTGATTGAAGACAAAAGAGTTTTGCTTTCCCAGACTGCGATCCCGAAAGAGAGTGTCGAAACTCCCGTCGGTTTCTGGACAAGTGTCCGAGCGTCTACGACACTTGAGCCACCCTTCCGTCCTTGCTCTTCCCCGTGGGCGGCTTGTTGGTTCAATCACTTAGCCGGCATTCCCGGTTTGCAGCTCTGGCTTTTGCGCATTTTCAAGCCCCAATGAATGGAATCGGAAATGCACCAGAATCCTTCGAGCGTTAGTCATGGAGTGCCAAGGGATTTTCGGCACTAGGCAGGTTGTACTGATGTCCGCAAGCGCTACGCACGCAGAGGCCCTTTCGTTGGCGATCTTTTCCACGGGAATCGACGCGCACTGGGAGACGGAAATTCGCACGGTGTGGAATACGAGAGAATCCACCGCCGAAGAACACGAGCTGGTTTATGAAATCAGTTGGATTTCAGAACTTAGCGCTTGGCGGCGCTTTCTGCGCTCGGAGCGGAAGGTGAAGGGTTGAAGCGAGGACCGAGATACGAAACGAGTCGTCCGGGAGAAACACAGGCCGTTTTTTTCTTTGGCGAAGTGATTGCCCTTACTCAGGTTGGAATTTAGACGTAAGACCCGTAAAGAGGAGACCGTTACGGCCGTCATTCTGATGCTCGCCATGTTCGCCATCTTTCTCACTATCGAATACGTGAGGAAGGGAGAGAAGCACGGGAATTGAATGGATTGGTATGAAAAGTGCACTCGCATTCAGGCGCATACAACGGAAGGCTCTCTTAAGAGGTGAGAGATGCAGGAGGCCGGTAACGGATATGTCGATCACGCTTAGCTTGATGCCTAAGGCAGGTCGCACCGTCGATCAGGGTCACCCTTGGATCGATTTCTGCCGGAGCAAATTCCGGGCGCACATCCCGAGCACACTCGGACGTCTGACCTCCATCTCGCGGATCGAAGCGAGTGCACAGTTGGCGGCGATCGTAAAGTCCAGCGACGACGCCATCATCAGCAAGACGTCGAACGGCATAATTACCAGCTGGAATCCTGCGGCTGAGAAATTGTATGGGTATACGGAGACGGAAGCCATTGGGAAGCGTATGGCTGACTTCTTCCCGCCCGAGCGGCGGGAAGAGGAAGAAGATATTCTCAATCGGATCGCCATGGGCGAGACGATTGATCACTTCGAATCCCAGCGAATCCGGAAGGACGGCATCTGCATAGATGTGGCTGTGACCATCTCACCCGTGCGTGACGCTTCAGGCAGAGTGATCGGAGCCTCGACGATTGCCCGCGACATTACGGAACGCAAGCGTGTGGAAGAGGAAATACGGCAGCAGGCGAGCTTACTGGATCTTGCACCGGCGCTTGTGCGGGATATTGAGAATCGAATCGTTTTGTGGACGCGAGGAGCCGAGCGAATTTACGGGTTCACGAAAACACAGGCGCTGGGAAAAGTCTCGCATGAGTTGTTGCAGACGGAATTCCCTCAAGCGTTCGAAGAGATTGAAAAGACGCTCCTGGAGGAGGGGGCATGGGAAGGTGAACTTGTCCACCGAACGCGTGATGGAAAACGCATTGTGGTTGCCAGCCAATGGGTGCTGCACCGTGGTTCCACGGGGAAGCCTGTCCGGACCTTGGAAGTGAGTACCGATATTACCGCACTCAAACGCGCCGAAGCCTTGCAATTGCGGTCGCAGAAACTTGAAGCTTTGGGGACGCTCGCTGGTGGCATTGCCCACGACTTTAACAACATTCTCGCCGCGATCAATGGCAACGCAGTGCTGGCCATTTCGGGACTTCCTTCGGAACATTCCGCGCAAACTCACCTCGTGGAAATAGAGAAAGCCGGGCTGCGAGCCGTAGATCTCGTACGGCGAATTCTTAGCTTCAGCAAACCGCAGGAACAGAATCTGGAGGAGCAAAACCTCCACCTCTTGGTGGAAGAAGCCCTGAAGTTAGCGCGAGCCACGCTGCCGGCCATGATCGAAATCCGGTACACACAGGACCCCCACCTACCCCTGGCACGCCTAGACGCGACGCAGATCTGTCAGGTCATTTTGAATCTGGTGACAAATGCCGCCCACGCCATAGCGGACAAGAGCGGGCTTATTGAAGTGAAGGTGGATGTCCCTGTCGTGCGAGAAGAGGAAATTCAGCTTTACGCGCAAATTCCTGTGGGACCCTACGTACGCTTGTCGATCAGCGATAACGGCTGCGGAATGGATGCGGCGACATTGGAACGCATCTTCGACCCGTTCTTTACCACCAAGCCGATGGGCAAAGGCACGGGACTTGGATTGTCTGTCGTTCACGGAATTGTTGCGGCACATCGGGGAGTTTTGAAGGTCTACAGCGAGGCCGGTAAAGGCACGACCTTTCAGATTTACTTCCCTGCGCTACCAGGGGCTGTTCAGCTCATGCAAGCCGCGGAACGCGACGCCCCTGCCGGTCGAGGAGAACACGTTCTTTTTGTGGACAATGAATCGGTGCTGGTATTCGTCGGCACCAAGATGCTGGAGCAAAGCGGTTACAAAGTAACGGGTTTGTCTAGCGGAGAGGCGGCATTGAGAGTATTCCGGCGAAGACCTGAAGAGTTTGATGCCGTCATCACGGACCTCTCCATGCCTGCCATGTCGGGATTGCAACTGGCGCGGGAGCTGCGGAATTTGCGAGCGGACATCCCCATTCTTCTGACTTCGGGATACTTCAATCCCGAGGATCAAATGAATGCTGAAAGACTGGGAGTACGCTCGCTCCTCACAAAACCAGTGAACGCGAGGCAACTGCTTTGGGCACTCCACGCCATTTTTCAGGAGCAGGTCGAATCTGCCAAATCATGATCTGGTTCGTCTCTTGCTGCGTTGCGATGTGAGCCGCAGATCGTTCCCGTAGTTCTGTTCCCCTTGTCGGTGGCGTGCAGACTAGATGCTTTTATTAGCGGCACGAGATCATGGCCGTTGCATCTCCTGCCGTGCATGAATCCGAGAGAACTTAACCCTGCCAGCTGGCTGCATCGCTCAAGTATCAACGGGATTCCCACACAATCGCAGCAGGTCCGTTTTCAGAGAGAGCTAGGGGGCCGGGTCAAGCCTTATCGCCGCTCTTGAGCTACTGGAGAAACTGAACGTGGATGTCGTCTATCCTCCGGATCACACCTGTTGCGGCCAGCCCATGGCGAATAGCGGGTGTTATGAGAAAGCGCAAGCAACAGAAGAACTCTTCATCAGAAGTTTCTCCGCTTTTGATCAGGTAGAGCCTGCAATGGCTGCCCGATTTGGGGGCAGTGTGCTGCCTCTCATGGAGCATTTGGGGCACGCCGCGGCGCGATTCGATCCTTACGCGGCGGAAGATTCCTCAGTTTGCATCGTCTCCCGCAGTGTCTCCGCCGATTGTTATTGGCACGCGACGTGCTCTCTCGTGACGTAAGACACAGGAACCTATGACCATGACCACAACGATTCAAGCGGAACAAAAACACTCGGCAGCAGCAAGGGGTAATTTGTTGGCTTCTACAGTGACGATAGGCAGCTATTTGGCAACCAGGCTCGAGCAGATCGGGCTTAAGCATCACTTTGCAGTAGCAGGGGACTATAACCTTGTTCTTCTGGATCAGCTCCTTCTGAACGAGAACGTCAGGCAGGTTTACTGTTGCAACGAACTCAATTGCGGGTTTGCTGCTGAAGGTTATGCCCGCGCGCACGGTGCTGCGGCTTGTGTAGTCACTTACACTGTCGGGGCATTGTCGGCGTTCAACGCTATCGCTTCTGCATATGCTGAGAGCCTTCCTGTGATCCTGATCTCCGGCAGCCCAAACACAAACGATCTCGGTGCTAATCACCTGTTGCACCACACGTTGGGGACGCTGAACTTCGGCTATCAATTGGAGATGGCGCGCCACATCACGTGTGAAGCGGTCGCAATCACCCACCCCGAAGAAGCGCCCTCGCTGATTGATAGGGCTATTCGCGCGGCTTTCCGAAACAGAAAGCCCGTTTACATCGAAATCCCTTGTAACTTGTCCGGGGCTCTTTGCTCGGCACCCGGGCCGCGCGCGTCGCTCCTGGACTTTCCTGAAAGTGACCCAGCATCATTGGCCGCGGCAGTGGATGCTGCAAGCGCCTTTCTTCGAAAGGCGGTCAGGCCAATTCTTCTCGCGGGACCCAGGCTCAGATCGTACGGCGGAGTGAGCGCCTTTCGCGACCTTGCGGAAGCAGTCGGCTGCGGTGTTGCCGTCATGCCCAGCGCGAAAGGTTTCTTCCCGGAAGAGCACGCGCAGTTTATCGGCACTTATCTCGGTTCTGTCAGCAGCCCAGGTTGCGGGGAGCTGGTTGAATCGGCTGACGCAATCCTGGCTGCTGGACCCATCTTCAATGACTACACGACAGTCGGATGGTCCTCACAACCGGCAGCGAGCAAGACGATACATGTAGATCCGGATCGTGTTCACGTCGCGGGAGTCACCTATAACGACGTATTCCTGAACGATTTTCTGGAAGCCCTCGCCGAGGCGGCGAAAAAGAACCCCAAGAACGCAACAACGTTGATTGAGTTCCAGCGCACGCGGGTTGAATGTGGTCAACCAGCAGAAGCCGACCCGGATGCTCCGCTGACCCGGGGCGAAATGTGCCGCCAGATTCAAGACGTTATCGATCGAAACACAACGTTGATTGTCGAAACCGGTGACTCCTGGTTCAACGGCTTCAACATGGCGCTCCCGGACGGTGCAAAGTTCGAAATCGAAATGCAATACGGTCACATCGGCTGGTCCGTGCCGGCGACGTTTGGATACGCTGTGGCCGCTCCCGATCGGCGGGTCGTGCTGATGGTGGGTGATGGATCTTTCCAGCTGACCGCGCAGGAGGTTTGCCAGATGATCCGGCTCGGGCTGCCGGTAATCATCTTCCTCATCAACAATCGCGGATACACGATCGAGGTGGAGATTCACGATGGGCCATACAACAACGTAAAGAACTGGGACTATGCGGGAATTATGAACGTCTTCAACGCCACTGACGGCAACGGGCGAGGGTTTCGCGCTACAAACGGCAAGGAGTTATCGACTGCGATCAAAGAGGCGCTCGCTCACAAGACAGGTCCGACGCTGATCGAGTGCACGATCGACAGGGATGATTGCAGCAAGGAACTGATGGCGTGGGGATCGCGGGTTGCCGCAGCCAACGGGCGGCCTGCCCAGCGTGCCTAATTGCCCTGCGCACCTCCCCGGACTGGTTCATGAGGTTCGGCACGATGAAGGATCTTAGAGGACGCGAAAGCATGAACGCACTTTCTAAACTGACGGCGTCGAACGCCTTCCCGAGCGAGAGGACGCAACGCCTATGAGCTGGCCGCTGCTGGTCTATTTCGTGTTCGTCATTGTTCTGGTCGCAGCGGTTCTCGCCGTCTCTTACCTCTTAGGCCAGAGGCACTCCGAACCTGCGACCGCCGAGCCGTACGAAGGCGGCATTGTTTCCCAGGGATCCGCCCACGTGCGTTTTTCGATGCGCTACTACCGGGTGGCGATGTTCTTCGTTGTCTTCGACCTGGAAGCGGTCTTCGTATACGCGTGGGCCGGAGCGGCTCGGGAAGTTGGCTGGGCCGGGTATGGGGGAGTCGCGCTGTTCGTCGCAACGCTGGCCGCGGCGCTGCTGTATCTCTGGAGAACCGGGGCATTGGACTGGTGGAGGAAAGCAGATTGTTCGAGGTGAGAATCGCATGCAGTGGACACTGACGAAGCCGGACATAACGGGACTGACCGCAATAAAGGACCCGGAGCCTCTCGAAGAGACTGTGCGGCGGAGCGTCGTTTTGTCCCGCCTCGAGGATCTCGTGCGGTGGGGCCGCAAAAACTCGGTATGGCCCTTCAACTTCGGACTCTCCTGCTGCTACGTGGAAATGGCGACCAGCCTCACAAGCAAGTTTGATGTTTCGCGCTTCGGCGCCGAAGTGATTCGCAGCACGCCTCGGGAAGCAGATCTGATGGTCGTCGCCGGGACGGTCTTCCTAAAGATGGCGCCGATCGTTCAGCGGCTCTATGAACAGATGATGGAACCACGTTGGGTGATCTCGATGGGGTCGTGCGCGAATTCCGGGGGCATGTACGACATCTACAGCGTCGTGCAGGGCGTCGATAAGTTCCTGCCCGTAGATGTCTATGTGCCCGGCTGCCCACCGCGGCCGGAAGCATTTATGGAAGGACTGTTGTTGTTGCGGCAGGCAGTAGCGACGGAGCGGCGCCCGCTGAGTTGGGTCGTAGGCCCACAGGAAACCATTCGAGCGCCTCTGCCCTCGATGCGGGACCTGATGCAGCCTTCGCGGAAGAAGACGACCGTGTTGCGGGAGCCCGACGAAGTATGATCGCCGTTCCGACAATCACAGAGGAAATTCGCGACCAGTTTGGCTCGGCTGCGATAGCTCAGGAGACGCACGACCATATACCCACGTTTTGGGTGGCGAAGGACCGCATGCCCGCGCTCCTGCGCTTTCTGAAGGAAGAGGTCGAGCAGCCCTACAAGATGCTCTACGACCTTTCCGCGATCGACGAGCGTATGAGGGTACATCGTGAGGGACAGCCCGCGAGCGATTTCACCGTCGTTTATCATCTCCTCTCCTTCGACAGGAACGAATACCTGCGCATCAAGGTCGCTTTGGCCGAGGGCTCGCTCTCGCTGCCTACGATCACTCCCATCTGGCCGGCGGCTAACTGGTACGAGAGGGAAGTGTGGGACATGTTCGGGATCGTGTTCGACGGCCACCCGCACCTCGAGCGAATCCTAATGCCCAAGAGCTGGACGGGGCACCCGCTGCGCAAAGAGCATCCGGCTCGCGCGACGGAAATGGACCCGTATCACTTGTCGCCCGAAAAGGAGAATGCCGAGCAGGAGGCGCTTCGGTTCCGTCCGGAAGAGTGGGGCATGCGCCAGGAGCGCGACGGCTCGGATTTTCTTTTTCTCAACATCGGCCCGCAGCACCCCGGCACGCACGGTGTGTTGCGGATCGCCCTGCAACTTGACGGCGAGGAGATCGTCGATGCGATTCCCGAGATCGGGTTCCACCATCGCGGCGCCGAGAAGATGGGCGAGCGGCAGTCCTGGCACAGCTACATCCCGTATACCGACCGGATCGATTACCTCGGCGGGGTGATCAACAATCTGGCCTATCTGACGGCCGTTGAGAAACTGGCCGGGATCAAGGTGCCGCCG
>Ga0074046_10004316_pt1 | contig 11657 bp, 10 predicted proteins | sample BogForMeECP23OM3_FD_94441 | JGI IMG/M metagenome (GOLD analysis project Ga0074046, IMG submission 94441) | Bog forest soil microbial communities from Calvert Island, British Columbia, Canada - Bog Forest MetaG ECP23OM3 | ecosystem: Environmental > Terrestrial > Soil > Wetlands ...
CCGGACCTGTAAGCCGAATTCTGTCCGCCTTGCGGCGGGACGGTCATTCCTCTGGGCCACGCATTACTGCGAGGCTCAAGCGACCTACCCGGAGGTTGTGGCGCGCCGAGCCGGCACGCGTCCGGTCGAAACCGAATTCCCTCCCTATTTGGTCTTGCTCCGTGTGGGGTTTGCCCTGCCCGGCGCATTACTGCGTCGGCGGTGCGCTCTTACCGCACCTTTTCACCCTTACCTGAGCCTTGCGGCCCGGGCGGTATGTTTTCTGTGGCACTTTCCGTCGAGTGATTTCCCACCCTTGCGCAAAGAACGCGCAAGGATGGGCCACCCTCCCGGACGTTATCCGGCACACTGCTCTGCGGAGTTCGGACTTTCCTCCCGTCTTAGCCACCCCAGCACGCCAAAAGCGGGCGCGCCGGGGACCCCGGTGCGACGAGCGACCGTCCGGTCCGGCTGCCAACCAGTTCATTATAGTGCAGGCAGATACAGCGCATGCCGGATTAGGCTACGGAGAGAGCCGGATTCCAGGTGCCCAGCCCCTAAAGGGGCAGCTGATTTCGAAAGACTTACGGCATCGCTGAAGCGATGCCCTGATACGAGACGCGATTTCTTCTGCTGCAAGCTGTGATGGCGCGTTCTCTCACTCCGCCTCTTTGGGCGCAAGCAGAAACGTGTAAGCTAGCAGGGCCAAGCCGATCAACAAGGGAATCAGTCCGGCGAGATACACCGGTTCGTCGTGCTCAAGCCCATGCAGAAGCACCATGACACCGATGCCGACGACGGCCGTGATCAAGCCGCCCAGCTTCATGCCTTCGCGGCGGCGTTTTACGGCGCTCTTCTCCTGCTCGCGCATCAGTTCGATCGCGGCCTTGGCTCCCTCGCCGGAGCTCTCGGCGATTTTTTTCAGGGTTTCACTCTTGTAGTATGTTTCTCTCTCTTTGCGGCGTGCATCGGACCACGACGCCACGGCCAAGAAAGAGAACAGGGCAATACTTCCCACAACCGGTACCAGTACGGCTACCATCCCGACGGCGTTGCTGTCCACTTCGAATGCCATTGTCAGCTCCTTGAAGTTCTTTTGCTTTCGTCAGGTAGGACCGGGCTGCCGCAGTTTCGGTTGCATTTTCTTCGTCCAGGGTCCATTTTTGAAATAATGCAACCGGCCGCAGATTCGCCGTGTCATACCGTTTGAGGCAGTAGAGTGAGCGCGAGCGACGATCAGAGCGATGTGGAAAGAGTTCTGGCTGGCGACATTCCCGCCTTTGAAGCGATCGTCCGGCGCTGGCAAGGGCCGCTGATCAACCTGGCCTACCGTTTTTGCCGCGATCGCGGTCGAGCCGAAGAGATGGCGCAAGAGGCGTTTCTGCGCACTTACCGCGGGCTCAGCCAGTGGCGCAAGGACGCGGTCTTTTCCACCTGGCTCTTCGCGCTGGCGACGAACCTCTATCGTTCGGAACTGCGTCGCATCCCGGCACGAATGATGACCGTGTCGCTCGACGACATTGCCGAACCTGCGGACGGGCGCGCTTCGGACGGAGGGCTCGAAGACCGGGACCGGGATTTGGCGGTGCGGCGTGCGGTCGGCACTCTGCCGGCGAAGTATCGCGAGGCTCTGATTCTTTTTTACTTTCACGATATGGACGTCCCCACTGCGGCGCGAAGCCTGGGCTTGCCCGAGGGCACGGTCAAGGCGAGATTGTTTCGCGGGCGGGAAATCTTGCGCGGGAAACTCCCGCAACGGTTGGCTGTGCCGTGTTTGAAGGAGGCATAATGAGACGCTTGATTCGACATGACGAGGACGAGATTGATCGCATTCTTTCCCGTGAGGATGAAATCCTGCCGTCGTCGGGCTTCGCCGTCTCCGTGATGGATGCGGTTCGGCGCGAGGCTGCGGCACCGCTCCCGATCCCGTTTCCATGGAAGCGCGCTATGCCCGGCTTGGTGGCCGGAGGCCTTGCGCTGGCACTGGTTCTGGTGGCCGGGATTGTGGCTATGGTGCAGTTGGGGAGAACGTCAACGGCCGCACAGTTTTCTTTGCCTTCCGGAATGCCACCCATCTTCTCCTTGCATGGGGGTATCGAGTCTGCGGCGACCTGGACTGGGATGGCGCTTCTGGCGACGTTGGTGTCGGTGAAACTTTCGATGCGGTTGGCTTCGGGCAGGGGTTGAGATTTCTTCCGCGGCCTATCTATCCCTAGCGAACCCAAGATTGCTGTGATCAGGGGGTCTGCCGAGCTTCGCTCGGCCTGGGCGGACGAATGTGTCCGCCCCTACGCGAACGGGGGTTGCGGCGCTGATAAACTGATGCTGCCTGCATCCTGACCAATGAATATTTCCGAGGCTATCAAGATCGCGTTCCTGTCGTTGTGGGCGAACAAACTGCGGTCGGCGCTCACCTTACTGGGCGTCGTGATCGGGGTGGCCGCGGTAATTGCCGTGGTCACGTTCGTCAACGGCATCAATGGCTATGTTGCGACGAAGATCTTCAACCTCGGCGCCGACGTTTTCATCGTCTTCAAGAACTCACCTGCCACGACCAACATCGACAAGTACCTCGAAGGCGAAAAGCGCAAAGACCTCACCATGGAGGACTACCAAGCCGTCCTGGAAGCCTGCAAGCACTGCGAATGGGTAGGAGCCGCGCTACGCAACGAGAGCGGACACGTCAAGTATGGTGAGCAGTCCATCACCGATACCTGGGTCCGCGGGATGACGCCCTCCATGGTACCGATTCTCGATATCGACCTCACCGCCGGGCGCATGATCAACGATATAGACATGAGGAACAACTCCGCCGTCGTTGTCATCGGCCCGGACATCGTGGATAAACTGCTGCCCGGCATGGATCCCATAGACAAGGAAATTCGTGTCGACGGCTGGATCTATCGCGTGATCGGCGTCGGCAAACGCAAGGGCAAGACGCTTGGCCAGAGCCTGGATAACTATGCGATCATGCCCATCACCTCGTATCAGAAACAGAATGGCACTCACACCAGCATCCGCATCTCGGGCAAGGCTGCGGCCAGCGGCGCCGGATTCGACGAGGCGATGGATGAAACGCGCGCCGTTCTGCGCGCCCGCCGCCACGTTCACCCTGGCGACGAGGACAATTTCGATATAGAAACCAACGACAGCCTGCTGAGTATCTGGTCGAATTTCAGCGGGACTTTTTTTTACGCCATGATCGGAATTGCTGCCATCTCGCTGGTGGTGGGCGGGATCGTCATCATGAACATCATGCTGGTTTCGGTGACGGAACGGACCCGGGAGATTGGCATCCGCAAGGCCATGGGGGCACGCGGCGGCGACATCCTGCTGCAGTTTCTGATCGAGTCTGTCGCCTTGGCCCTGCTGGGCGGCGCGCTCGGCGTGTTGTTCGGAATCGGCATCGCCAAGGGCGTTACGCTGGCCATCGGCATGCCCTCTGCGATCAAACTCTGGGCAGTCGCGGCGGGACTATTTGTGGCCGCCAGCGTCGGAATTTTCTTTGGAGTGTATCCGGCGCGGCGGGCGGCTACGCTGGACCCGATCGCGGCGTTGCGATTTGAAACCTAAGAAAGGGATTAGCCACGGTCCGACATGAGCGAATGCAACATCCAGAAAGTATGAAGAACGCGTGTTCAGGAAGCGGAGCGGGTTGGGTAGGGGTCCTTCGACTCCGCCACATCATCCGCTTTGCGGATGATGTGGTTCCGCTCAGGATGACAGGGTTGGGAGTGCGATGCTAGTCAAGGGCGAACTCGGAGAAGGGCTGAACATGGCGGTGGACACGATCCGCAGCAACAAAATGCGGTCGTCGTTGACCGTGCTGGGCATCGTGATCGGAGTGGCCGTCGTCATCGGGATTTCGTCGATTGTGCGCGGCCTGAACGACAACGTGAGCCAGGTCATCAGCAGTCTAGGGTCCAATATCATTTTTGCGTTCCACATGGACCCGGTCGTCTTCGGACGCCCAACGGAAGAGATGCGCACCCGCAAGGAACTGACCTTCGATGACGCCATGGCGATGCAGGATCTGCCGCACGTGAAAGCCGTCAGCGTCAGCGTGCAATATGTGCACCCGGAATTCGGCAGTGGTACTTACTCGGTCAAATACAAGGACCGCAAGGCCAAGCAGACCATTCTGGAAGGCGACACCACTTCCTACAAGGACGTCATTGACGTCACGCTGGACTCCGGCCGCTGGTTCAGCGATATCGATGAAGAACGCCACGCTCCGGTCATCGTGCTCGGCCACGATACCGCGGAAGAGCTTTTCCCGAGTGAGCAACCGCTGGGCAAAGAGCTGGACATCGAAGGCCAGCTGTTTACCGTGATCGGGGTGGAGAAGATCCGGAAGAGTGTGTTCGGCGGAGGGAAGAATCCCGACGACAACAAAGTCTCATTCCCACTGACGACGTTCCGCAAGCTGCATCCCGAACTCAAGCAATATTGGATCAGCGTCAAGGCCACCTCGCACGACGACATGCCGAAAGCCATCGACGAAATGCGCGAGTTACTGCGGCGGCGCCGGCGGGTTCCGACCGAGAAACCGGATAACTTTGCCATCTTCACGCAAGACTCGATTTCCGACGTGTGGAATCAGATCACGAGCATGATCTTCATCTTCATGTTCGCGGTTTCGAGCGTGGGCCTGATCGTGGGCGGCGTGGGGGTGATGAACATCATGCTGGTTTCGGTGACCGAGCGCACCCGCGAAATCGGAGTGCGCAAAGCCATGGGAGCCCGCAAACGCGACATCCTGGTGCAGTTCACGCTGGAAGCGGTCATGCTTACGGCCGTGGGCGGCGTGATCGGGCTTTTGCTCGGTGCTCTTATCACTGCGATTGTTCCGATCGCGTTCCCGTCGCTTCCGGCTACCATGTCGATGTACTGGTCGATGTTTGCCTTCGCCGCCTCGGCTGCGGTGGGCTTGGTCTTTGGAATCTATCCGGCGTGGAAGGCGGCCAACCTCGATCCCATCGAGTCGCTGCGCTACGAGTAAGCAGCCGCCAGTCAGTAGGCATGGGTAGCGCGGACACTCTTGTCCGCGAGCCTTTTCGATGCTGCACGCAGCGCGGACAAGAGTGTCCGCGCTACCCAAACCATTCGCGGTTGAGGGTCCTCACGGTTTATTCTTGCGATTCACATGCCGCCAACTCCCAGAGCGCTACTCGAAGTGGTAGCCATAGTCGGAACCCTTGGCAGTTGTTTTTTCTACTTGCTCTCTGCGCTGGGGCTGGCTAGTTTCCTCCGCGACAGGCGCAAGAGGCTGAAGGAGCCCCCGCTGGCGGAGAGCCAACTTCCTCCAGTCTCCATCCTCAAGCCCTTAAAGGGTGTCGATCCTGAGATCTGGGAGAGCTTTTGCAGTCACTGCGAGCAGGAGTATCCGCAATTTCAAATTCAAATGATCTTCGGAGTCAGCGATCCTGCGGATCCCGCCATCGAGGTGGTGCGGAAGCTCCAGTCGAAATATTCCAAGCTTGCGATTGAGCTGATGGTGTGCGATCGCGTTCTGGGAACAAATATCAAAGTCAGCAATCTGGTGCAGATGCTGCCGGCGGCACGCCACGAACTCCTGCTGGTGAATGACAGCGACATTCGTGTCCCTGCGGATTATTTGCGGAGGGTGATCACGCCGCTCGCCGACAATTCCGTGGGATTGGTGACCTGCCTTTATCGCGGCGTCGCTGGCCCAACCGTCGCTAGTCCAACGCTTGGCTCGCGCCTCGAAGCCTTGGGCATCAGTACCGACTTCGTGCCGGGCGTGCTGAGCGCCAGGTTTCTTGAGAAGGGATTGCATTTCGGACTGGGTTCAACGCTGGCGTTTCGCCGCCGCGATCTCGAAGCCATCGGGGGCTTCGAAACCCTGCTGGACTATCTGGCCGACGACTATGAACTCGGCCGGCGCATCGCGTCCACGGGAAAGAAAGTCGAACTGAGCGCGGCAACCGTCACCACATTTCTGCCTGCCTACACGCTGCGGCAGTTTTTTCAGCATCAACTGCGTTGGTCGCGAACCATTCGAGATGCCCGTCGCTGGGGATACGCCGGATTGCTTTTCACGTTCGGCCTGCCCTGGGCATTGCTGACGCTGCTGACTGCCCGGGGCGCTCTGTGGGGGTGGGGACTCTTCGCGCTGACGTTGGCTTTACGGCTGGCCGGCGGGTTCGTCGCTGCGGAGCCCGTGCTCCATGATCGCCAAGTGCTCCGCAACATTTTCCTGCTGCCGCTGCGGGACCTGATTGCGCCGCTGGTCTGGGCTGCAGGTTTTATGGGGAATCGCATCCACTGGCGCGGCGAGGTCTTCGATCTGAAAGACGGGCGGTTGACTATCACTAAGCCGGCGTCACCGGTCGATTAGAAAAAATAATCTTGCCTCCGCGCCGTGCGACCTCATAGCGCGGCAATCCGCGCAACGCCGGCGGATCCTCCTCTTCGGCCCACAAGAAAACGCGGTGTGGACCATTCCACATCTCAACGAACGAAGCCTGCGTCTCGAAAACCCGCGGCGCTCCCGGAAACTGCGTACCGTACCACATGTTGCCGCCGGGCGATCGCAAACTGTGCAACGGGATTCCGGTGTAGAAATTCAGCGAGGACGCATTTTCATACAGCCCTATCACCACGATCTGATCGCCGGGCCGGTACTGCTCGCGAATCGCCAGCGCCAGATCCTTCGAGGAAAGAATCGGCGAGAAAATCCCGAACGCAATCCGCACGCACGCCAGCACGATCACCATCATCGCCACCAGCGCAACATTCCCCGCTCCCGCCCGATCGCGACGGCGCAGAATCCAGTTGGCGACCGCTCCCAGCAGAAATGCGAGCGAAAAGCCGAACAAGGGCACACGGAATGCCCCCATTGCCTGCGGGGTTAAATCGAGAAAATGGCCGAAGGACAGTGCGTAGTCCTGCGGATGTTTCCGCAACAGGTCCGAGAGGTCGGCGCCGGGAGCGGGTGGCTTCGAGAAAAGGAGCAAGGCAAAGCCAACCGCGGCGATGATGACGCCCGTGACCAACAGCACCGCCGATGAAATTCGCCCACCGCGCCGTTCGGGACTGTCAGCTGCAGAAGTTCTCTCGCGTTGCAACCACCCGCCGACCAGCAATGCCATCCCCGGAATGGCGGGAATGGTGTAGTATTCCTGCCGCGTCGAGAGGCTGAAGAAGCCTACGATTACCAGGTTCCACAAGAAGAACAGAAGATACGCACGCTGGCGCCGCGACATCTGCGACCGGAACTCGCGCCACCTTCGCGGCACTTCCTGCAGCGACTGGGGAAGAAAAACGGTCCAGGGAATCAGCCACAAAACCAGCAACACCCAGAACAGCAGTAGCGGAACTGTGTCGTAGTCGCGCGGAACGCGCCGGTTGAGGAAACGCAGGATGTGCTCGTTGACGAAGTAGAACCACAGAAACCCGCGGACGTTCCCCTGCGCCGGATTTCGCAGCGCCGCCAGAATGTGCCACGGCGCAGCGACTGCGAAAAACACCAGCGCGCTGGAAACGAGCCGCAGTTTTAGCAAGTGCCTCAGATTTCCCGTCAGCAGAAGATAAAGCCCGATGGCTCCTGCCGGAAACACCAGTCCGATCAATCCCTTGGTAAGCACGTTGAGCGCGCACACGGCGGCGAGTCCCCAGCAGGTCCAGCGCTCAGGTCTCTCTTGCTCCAGCGATACCAGAAAAAGCCAGAAGGTCAGGGTTAACCAAAGGCCCACCGCCACGTCCGGAATTAGAAAGCGCGTAAAAAGATACGGTCCAAGCGCGGTTGCCAGCACCAGCCCGGAATCGAATCCGCCTTCGTCTCCCAAAGCCCAGCGTCCCAAACCGTACGTGGAGAGAATCATCGCCAGCACGCCCAGCACGAGAGGAAAACGGGTACTCCACTCGCTGACGCCGAACAGCGTGTAACTGGTAGCGACACCCCAATACATCAGCGGCGCTTTTTCCAGATAGCGGACGCCGTTGGCGTAAAGCGTCACCCAGTCGTGGCGCTGCACCATTTCCTTCGCCGCCTCGGCATGCACCGTGTCCGCATCGTCGAGCAAGGCGGGACGAGACAGTCCGGCCATGTAGATGACCGCCCACAACGCAATCAACGCCAGCACGCAAATTCGCCAGTCGGAGAAAAATCCGTTCGGACGGGTCATTGTTGGGGGGATCGCCTTCTCAGTTGTCGGATGGTCGAGATTGGCTGTAGCGCCAGAATTCATCGCGGGAATTGTCATTATACGGGAGTGTGGGGACGGGGCTGAGCCCCGTCTGGGCGGGGCTGAGCCCCGCCACCACACAATCTCCACCACACAACCTCAGTCCGCGGCGACCCTGCGGGCAACACGGGCGCCGGCCACTTCGCGGTAAATCTCAAGAATCCTCGACACCGAAGCAGTCCAGGAGAAGCGCTGCGCTTGTTCATAGCCGCGTTGCCTCATCTGCGCGCGCAGCACGGGATCGAGCAGCGCGCGTTGCAAGCCCCGCTGGATCTCAAACACGTTTTCCGGATTCACCAGCAGCGCCGCGTTCCCCGTAACTTCCGGCAGGCTCGAAGTGTTCGAAGTGACCACCGGGGTTCCGTGGGCCATGGCTTCGAGCGGGGGCAAGCCAAATCCCTCGTAGAGCGATGGAAACACAAAAACCTTCGCCACATCATAAAAAATGCGCAGCACTTCGATGGGCACAAATCCGAGGAAGCGCACGTCGTTCTGCACCCCGCTGCGCACCACCGTGCGCCGCAGCCGGGGATGGCTCGAAAGATCGTCGCCGATAATGATGAGCTTCAGATCCTGGAACTGTTGTTCCTTCTGCAGTTCGCTCTTCAGCGCCGAAAACGCTTCGATGATGCGCACCACATTCTTGTGCGGCCGGATCGCGCCCGCATACAGAATGAAGGGATAGTTCACCAGATAGCGCCGGGCAATGAGATCGAGGTCCGCGTCGGTGGCATGGCCACGCAGGAAACGCTCATCAATCGCGTTGTACACCACTTCGATACGGGCATCCGGGATGGCCAGCAGTTTTTCGATTTCGTTCTTGGTGAATTGCGATACCGCGATTACGCGCGCTGCCCGGCGCAGCACGCGCCGCGTCAGGTAAAAATGCAGGCTGCGCCGTAAACTGGAAGAGTTTCGCGAACCATACATGTGCTCCAGCAGGTCGTGCACGGTGAGAATATAAGGACAACTCAAGCCGCGCGGAATCCAGAACAGGTGCGGGATGTGGACCACGTCGCAGCCCAACCGCCGCACGATCGCCCGGAAATCGAGATTCCCTTTGAGCGCGTCATCGCGCCCGGCAAGAGGGACCGCGTGGAAATTCGGCGGCAGCGGGCCGCATTCCGCCACTTTCGCCGGCGACCCGATGAGGAAGTACTTGTTGTCGCGGTCCAGGCGCGCCAGGGTGCGGACTACGTTCCGGATGTAGGTACCCACCCCGAATTCCGTCATGCGACGGATGTCGATGGCTACTCTCACAGGTTGAATTTAACCACAGGGAGGACTGGGGAACACAGGGAATTCGCTTAATTGGCGAGTGCGCTTGTCGCATAGGGGTCCTTCGACTCCGCAATTCCGTTCGCTTCGCGAACGGAATTGCTGCGCTCAGGATGACAACTTGTTAGGACTAAGCCCTGACTTCGGCTCGCGCGCGCCGCTCGGCGTAGAGCGGGAACGCCTCGGCCAGTCCCAACACCTGCTTGCGGATCTTGGATAGCACGGCAGCGTCTGTCCGATGATCGAGCGCTTCCGAAATCCAGTGCGAGATCTGCCGCATCTCCGCTTCCTTCATGCCGCGCGTGGTCATGGCCGGACTGCCAATGCGAATGCCGCTCGGCTTCATCGGCGGATTGGTATCGAACGGAATGGCATTCTTGTTGACCGTAATGCCGGCCTCGCCGAGAGCTTTTTCCGCCTCGCTCCCCAGCATGCCCTTCGCGAACACGTCGACCAGCATGAGATGCGTGTCGGTTCCACCGGAGATGATGCGATAGCCATCGGCGGCCAGCGTCTCGGCCATCACCTTGGCATTGGCCACGATCTGCCGCGCGTAGTCACGGAAACTGGGTTGCGATGCCTCGAGGAAGCACACCGCCTTGGCGGCAATGATGTGCACCAGCGGACCTCCCTGTATTCCGGGAAAGACCGTCTTATCGATCGGCGCCGCAAATTCCTGCTTGCTCAGGATCATACCCGCGCGCGGCCCTCGCAGCGTCTTGTGCGTGGTGGAAGTCACGATGTGCGCGTGCGGCACCGGCGATGGATGCGCTCCTCCCGCCACCAGTCCCGCGAAGTGCGCCATATCCACCAGATAGAGCGCGCCAACTTTGTCCGCAATCTTGCGCATGCGGGCGAAATCGATGATCCGCGGATACGCGCTGCCGCCGCCGATGATCAGCTTGGGATGCTCGGCGGTGGCGAGCTTTTCCAGTTCGTCGTAATCAATCGTTTCGGTTTCTTTGGTCACGCCGTAAGGAACGATCTTGTAGGTCTTGCCCGAGAAATTCAGAGGATGTCCATGTGTGAGGTGGCCGCCGTGAGCCAGATTCAACCCAAGAATCGTGTCGCCAGGTTGCAGCACCGCTGCGTAAGCGGCTTGATTGGCCTGAGATCCCGAGTGCGGCTGCACGTTGGCATGCTCCGCACCAAAAAGTTGTTTGGCACGATCTCGCGCCAGATTTTCGACGACGTCGGTAAACTCGCATCCGCCGTAATAGCGCTTGCCGGGATAGCCTTCCGCATACTTATTAGTGAACACCGACCCGGCAGCCTCAAGCACAGCTTCGCTGACAAAATTTTCGGAGGCGATCAGCTCCAGCCCTTCATGCTGGCGGCGAACTTCGTTGTCGATAGCGTTCGAAATCTCAGGATCAACTTCATAGAGCGGGCGGGACATCGAGGAATTTTTCATGGTTGGATACCGAAGGCTATTTTACTGCGGCGCGGACTGTTCTGTCCGCGAAAGGCCGCGAACAAAGCGGCGACGACTATCGGAAAAATGTCCAAACGAGGCGCTACGCTACAACTCCCGCTGGTACATAAAATCCGCCAAGTCGTTGGAGGCGTCCGCGGATTCTCCGTCGATATGTTCAGGTTGAGGTCCGCTTATCGGGTTGTCAGCCGGAGCGCTTTCATTCTCCGGGAGAAACCGCTTGAGCCTCTCCAAGGCTTCGAGATCCTTACGGTGCTCCTCGCGCATGTAGCGTTCGATTTTCGCTAGCTCTTGACCACTCAGCATTCGCTATCCTCCTGGTTGAGGGAGCCGGTCAACAAGAAATGCTAGCACCAAGATGGCTGGCAAAGAGGGACGGGGGTCACATAGGGATGTGATGGCCGCCACAACTAAGGTGGTAAGTCTTTGATCTAATGTCCCGAAGGAAGGAACCAACGCCATGAGTCTTAGTCAGCTTGCCCGGTCCATCCGGGAGTCGGCAACTCTCAAGCTGAATGAAACTGCGGCTCTACTCCGCGACAAAGGAGAGCCCATCATTCATCTGGGAGGGGGCGAACCCAAGAGCAAGGCCCCGATTGATGCAGTGATCAACTGCGCGGCACTGCTGAACACCGGAGAAATCCGGTACACGGCGCCCGACGGGATCCCTGCGCTGAAGAAAGCCATCGTTCGCTATACCGAAGAGCACTACAAGAAGATCGTGTCGGCACACAACGTGATCGCCTCGGGCGGCG
>Ga0074046_10004317_pt1 | contig 11656 bp, 9 predicted proteins | sample BogForMeECP23OM3_FD_94441 | JGI IMG/M metagenome (GOLD analysis project Ga0074046, IMG submission 94441) | Bog forest soil microbial communities from Calvert Island, British Columbia, Canada - Bog Forest MetaG ECP23OM3 | ecosystem: Environmental > Terrestrial > Soil > Wetlands ...
CTCGTCGTCAATGATTACTGGCAGGAGGCCATCGACTGCGGCGCAGGCTTCGTGCATCTCGGTCAAGGCGACCTGGAAGCCGCCGATACCTCAGCGATCCGGCGCGCAGGGCTAAAACTCGGGATCTCCACCCACAGCCATGAAGAGCTTAACCGCGCTTTGCGCGAAGCTCCCGATTACGTAGCGCTCGGCCCGATTTACGAAACCAAGCTCAAGGTCATGCCATGGGCGCCGCAGGGGCTCGCCCGGATCGGGGAATGGAAGGCGCTGGCGAAACGCCCGCTGGTGGCGATCGGCGGCATCACGCTTGAGCGGGCGCCGCTTGTCTTTGCGGCGGGCGCGGACAGCATCGCGGTGGTGAGCGATGTTGTCGCTCATGCAAATCCCGAACAGCGCACGCGAGACTGGCTCGCCTCTGTTTCGTAGGAGGCGGGAAGCTCCCGAGCGGAGTTTAAAAACCTTCGTCAAGCGGACACTTCAGAAGAGCTGAAATCGGCTGCGTCTTCGTTCACGGGCAGCCCGACCATCCTTTATCCGGTTACCCCAGAGCGGAGTGCGCAAGTCGGAATCGGTTGCGATGAAACCCAGAGGCAAAGCCTTGTCTTCCCGGAACGGCGCGTGCGCCGTATCCGGGATCGCTAAAGGCGTTTCGATTTGTAAAGGCTCCGGATATGCGACGGCGCGTTCCGGGGCGACGATCTGGGGACGCCCTGTCCGGGTAAAACCCACGATGCCCTAATTCGAGCAACCGGGCCGCGATATCTGGAATACCGTGCCGACTTCGAAGCCCCTCCCCATTTGGCGGTTCCATAAAGCGCGCCGCCTCGGCCGAAAATCACACCGCCGTGCGGCTCGAATGCACGGTCTGGGTCCACGGCCCTGCACTCGTTGCTGACGGCGTCAGCTTGAAGACCGCGCCTTTGTTGGCGCTTCCCCCGTCCCATGTCACGCCGTAGAGAGAGCCTTGGGTATCAAAGACCAGGCCTTCCTCAAGGAGAGCGCCGCTGTTTTTCAAGTTGTACAGCACGGTCTCGGTCCACGCTCCGGCGCCCGACACCGGCCGCGTCAGCTTGAACACCGTGCCTTGGCCTACGCGCGGCGGGGTCATCTGCGCGTCCTGTGTGATGCCGTAAAGTGCGCCGGAAGCGTCAGAAACCAGCTTGCCCTGGCCGTATCCATCGGTACCGCCCTTGAAAGTATAGAGCAAACTTTCTATCCAACGAGCAGTGCCGGATACCGGGGGCGTCAGCTTGAACACCGTACCAGCGTTTGAGCTGCCCCCAAGTATTGTCGTGCCGTAAAGCGCACCTCGCGAGTCAAAGATGAGGCTGGCGTACGGAGAGGCGCCGTCGGCGCCACCCTTGAAGCTATAAAGCACGCTCTCAGACCACGTCACTGTGCTAGAGGCTGGAGGCGTCAGCTTGAACACGGTGCCCGCGTTCGAACTCCCTCCAGCCGCGGCCGTACCGTAAAGCGCTCCTTGAGTGTCGAAGATCAGCCCGCTGTTCGGTTGGCCGCCATCGGCCCCGCCTTTGAAGGTATACAGCACCTTGAATGCCCATTGTGTCTGACCACTCGCCGGTGGCGTCAGCTTGAACACCAGGCCAGCGTTCGAAGAACCACCACCCGACGACGCAGTGCCATAAAGGGCCCCTTGAGTATCGAAAATCAGTTCGGCCTCAGGATACGCGCCATCGGCGGCACCCGTGAAGCTATACAGAATGCTTTCGATCCAAGGTCCCGTACCGGAGGCCGGCGGAGCCAGTTTGAATACTGTGCCTAGGCCAGAGGCCCCGCCATTCTGGGTCGTGCCGTAAAGCGCGCCTTGCGTGTCGACAATCAGGGCCGCCACCGGCTCCGCGGCGTCCTTCGCGCTCGCCTTGAAGCTATACAGCACGGTTTGACCCCCTCGCGCTGGCGCGAAGCCGGCCATCGCGGCTAATGAGGCAAAGCTGGCGAGGAGAGCAGCTGACGCCAGTCGCGCGCTTCGCAAAGAAAATCTCGAATCAAGTAGCATTAAGTCCCCGTCGCATCTAACGGGTAAACTCATGCAACTATATTATTGCGTGTAGCTTTCGCCGGTTCTCGCCCTACAGCAGTACTAAACCGGGCAAGATCATCACCATGGACAAGCTCAGCAGCGACGAGATCGAACCCGTGGAGGGCGCAGTAGCGCTCCCAGCCCGGCCGACACATTGCCTCCCATATCCGGAATACTCATCCCGCCAGCAGATGGTCACGAGGGCATTTTGGGATTGCTGTTCGGCCGCACCCTTCCGTCCGTGAATGAAGCTCGCCATTCGGCCTCCGATACCGCTCGCGATGCCTTGAGCACCCGCCTATCGGATGAAACCGCCGAGCCCGCGCTAGCTTGGAAGCTTATAAGCTTATCTCACGCTTGCCCTTCACAGCGGTCTCTACAGTTTTCTTAGCCTGAATGGAGTTTTGGGCACATCATGTACTTTGGGCCGTCCAAAGATCGCCGTAGTTGGGAAAGCTTTTCAACATTTCGTCGCTGCGGGTCGGCTCGAGCAATGGCAAGACCCGCCGCAAAAACGCATTCATAAGCGGAGAGGTGTGCCGGAGGTAGAGGTCTAGCGGTTCGAGCACATGCCGCATCTGGAGTTTTGGTCCATAGCCAAGGCTGGTGCTTACGATAGACCTGAAGCCGTTCGCGATCGCCCAGGAAATGATATCTCGCATCACGGTGAAGTAGAGATGGAGCTTCAGCGCAACGGAGTAGTCGAGCCCCAGATATTCGCCGTAAAGCGTCTCTCCCTGCACCATGCAGAGGGAAAATGCGATCAGCTTCCCATTCTGCCGCCACAGAAAGAAGCGAGCCTTATCGGGCATTCGCCGTCCGATTTCTCGAAAATAAGATGGCGTGAGCTTCTCGAACTTCAGTTTCGAGCGCTCGAACACCTGCTCGTACAACGCATACATATCATCGATGGCTGCGTCTGCGTCGCAAGTCACCTCCAGTTCAATGGGACTCGACTGTTCCGCCGCTTTGAACTTCCGCCTGAATTCCGTGCGCCGCTTGGCTTTGATGGCTTTGCTGAGATAATCGTCAAAGCTTGAGTATGCGGTAATGTCGAGACGCGTCATCGGCATGCTCGGCATCATTGAATAGCCGTGGGATAGGAAACAGGACAGAGAATCGCGATACAAGGCGGGAAATTCCTTCAGCAGGATCAGAGAAGCTTTTTCCCTGCGCGCCAGAGTTGAGAGGCTTGCTGCCAATATTTGAGCCAGCCCGGCGCGCGCACCCGGCTCCACAGCGTAGAGATGGCCTTCGCCGGCAGCACAGCCGACCATCAATGTTCTTAATGTCAAAAATCGCGGCCAAAATCGCCGGATCCCGTCCGCGAAAGCTTTTGCCCTTGGCCCAACGCCAGCCAGCAAATCCTGGTCCAGAATGAAGAAGGGCTGAACGGCGCAGATGTGCCCGGCCTTATTCTTGATCGCGAAATAGCGATATTCGAACTCGGGGCAGATCGTATCCTCGAGAATTTCGTAGTACCGGCTTTGACTGAAAGCGTTTGGCCAGGCCTCAACACTTGCCAGCTCGGACCGGCCCACGACTGCGACCTCGTCGCCTTCTTTTTGATCAGGAGCAGCGCTTCCGGTCGATGCGAAGCGATTATCGTACGCAGTTTCTAACAGACTTGGCATTCTGGTCCCGGCGACTAACTCACCGATAAACACAGCCACCACTCGCCAATTGTTCCCTTGAATTGTCTCGGGATGTAAGGAGCCACCCGGCGGTCGAATTCAGAACTGGCCGCCAAGTTGCCCGATGGCAGTTAGAATATCCCCAACGCAAATTTGAACGCTTCGACTCCGGCCGCCACTGCTACGCCGATATACAGAGTGCCGAGAAAGCCGAGTACCATGCCGATAACGGCCGCTTTCCCATCCTTCTCGATGAGGCCGACCGCCATCAGCGCAATGCCAAGCGCCGGCAGCCCGTTTCCGAAGGGGATGGGCATCATCAGGAAACCCGCGACAACCGCGATATAGAGGCCCAGAAACCGCTCGCCGGCGCCTGAAACGACCGAGCACCAGCGAGGCATTGAACGTTTCTCGACCCAGACGAGAAACGTCTCGACACGCGCTGCAACCTTTTGGAAAAGCGCCGCGGAAAGCTTCTGGCGGCGCATGAACTCGGGCAGCCACACCTCGTTGCGTCCGGATGCAAGCTGCAGCGCGAACAGGACCACTGGAGCGCCAAGGATAAAGGAAATACCCGGGATGACTGCATTCGGCAGTGCAAACAGGATCATGAAAACGCCGAAGCCGCGATCCTTGAGCGCCGCGAGAATTTCACCGACCGTGACGTCCCGATCGCGCGCCTGCTGAGCCAAGTCCCTGATCGCGACCGAAGTCTTGTCCGGCCTGACGCCCTCGAAAGCAACGGCAGAATCATTCCCGAGCGTCACGCAGCCTCTTGGCCAGCATCCTTATCGTCTCTGAGAGGCAGGACGCAGGTCACGGTCGTGCCCTCTCCTACCCTGCTCTTGATGTCAAGTTTGCCGCCATGCATTTCAACGAGGGAGCGCGAAATTGCTAGCCCCAGACCCGTGCCCTTGTGCCCTTTGGTTAGTTGATTTCCGACCTGCTCGAACGGCTTGCCGAGCCTTCCGATTTCGTGCTTGGCAATACCGACGCCGGTATCGGCGATGGCGATACGAAAGCTGCCGCGATAGCGGTAGGCACGCAGCGCAACCTTCCCGCCCGGCGGAGTGAATTTGATGGCATTTGAGAGGAGGTTGATCAGCACCTGCTTCAGCGCCCGTTTGTCGGCAAAAATCGGAATGTTCGCGTTGCCGCACTGAATGAGCTCAACTTTGCCCTCGATGGAACTCGGATGAACAACGGTCAGGCATTCCTCGACGATTGTGCTGAGCGCCACCCATTCGGGTGAAAGCGTCATGCGCCCGGCCTCGATCTTCGACATGTCGAGAATGTCGTTGATCATTTCCAACAGGTAACGCCCGCTGGCGTAGATGTCCTTGACGTAGCTCTCATACTTTGGATTGCCGATCGGGCCGAGCACGCCATCGCGCATCATCTCGGAGAAGCCGATGATCGCGTTCAGTGGAGTCCGCAGTTCGTGGCTGACATTGGCGAGAAATTCAGACTTGGCCTGATTGGCTGCCTCAGCTCGAATTTTCTCCTCGTTGTAGCTTTCCGCGAGCTCGCGAAGCTGCCGCGCCTGGATCTCCAATTGTCTGCGGCTCTGTTCGAAGCCGTCGACTTTCGCCCGCATTTCCTGCTCCCGTTCAAGAACCTCGTGTTCGCTGAGCTTCGACACGGTAATGTCTGTGCCTACACTGACCAAGGTTCCGTCCCACGTCGAATATTCGCCAATCTGCAACCACGACCCGCAAGGGAGCTGCTGATCGCGAAGGTGGAAGCAGCCAGCCGAGCCCGGAACCTCAGGCGGACGCTGCGCTATGGGCTCCTGGGCCTGCGCCTGTACCTCCTCCAAAGATGCGCCCCGCAAACCCGATGCCCTCGCGATTCGATAAAGCTGCCGGAACTTGCGATTACAAAGGATGAGCCGATTTTCGCCATCCCAGATCGCAATGGAGATCGGGAGCGATTCCATTATTCTCGTCAAGCGCGCAGCAAGGTCATCCCCTGACGAGGCGGCGGAGGGATCAACAGGTAAGAGAACGCCTCCAAACGCCGGAAGTCCCGATCTCTTGTCCCGGCTGATTTTTCCCCTCAAGGCGAACGCCTTCCAGCCTCCGCGCGTGTCCTTGATCCGAATCGGCCAGCACACGTCCTGCTCAGAGGTTTTTAAGGTGCGTGTAATCGAGTTATAGAGACTGTCGTCGGGGTGGAGATAAGAGCGCAAATCGCGAAAGTTGGTTGGAACCTGGTGTGGAGAAATCCCCAGAAGACTTGCCGCGTTTCCGTTCCACGTCAAATCGCCATTCACCAATTGCCAGCGGAGCACGATGCCTCCAGCAGAGGCGATGGCTTCGTGTTGCTCTGCAAGAAGCCGCTCTGCATCACTCGCTCTCTTTGAGGAGTGCTGCAGATGTGCAACGCCGGCAAGGAGCGAAACCGCAGCCATGAACAGAAAAGCGACGATGGTCTCCGGATGGGCCGATGCGGACCCTTGAAGGATTGGCGCAAGAAGCAAAAGCCCTGCCAGTCCGGCCCCGATCACAACCAAAACAAGCTGTGATGGAGACTCTCCGGGCGATGCTCCCACCCGCGATGCGCAATTTCTGGATGCAAACACGTTCCCGCGATACACCTCGCGCCGAGGTTCGGTATCGAAGAAAGTGTCGTGAAGGGCATCAAGGGCCATATCTTCCCGCCGGCAGAATTAACCCATATAACCGAGTTCTTAAACTGCGCGCGATCGGTTAATAAAGCGTCTACTCTGGGAAGACACGCCCTGTCGCAAGATTAATATTGTTTCATGACCTCCGAAGGGTTTGATTTATCGCAATTTTCGCTCAGGCTGCTTTTGCTCCGGCATCCTCGCCGGCGATTTTTGATGCAATCTCGAACACGTCGGAGGACAGGCTCTTTTTCGCCAGCACGCGCCGAAGCGCAGCCAAAGCGAGCGCACGCCGCTTCGATTCGAAGATGCGCCAACTCTCGAAGGCGCCGACGAGCCTCGACGCAATTTGAGGGTTGAAGCCGTCGATGTCGATCACGGCGCTTGCTACGAACTCGTAGCCCTCGCCACTCGCATCGTTAAAGCGAACCTGGTTGCCGTGGGCAAACGCGCCGTGGACGGAGCGCAACCTGTTTGGATTCTTGACCGAGAACAGCGGGTGCGCCGTGAGTTCCTTGACGCGGTTCAGCGTTTCCGGGCTCGGCGATGTTGCTTGCAGGGCAAACCATTTGTTCATCACAAGAGCTTCGTCCTTCCAGCGCCGGTAGAAGCGTTGGAGAGCCTGATCATAGGCTTCCCCGCCGACTTGCGACAGGATCGACAATGCCCCCATGGCCTCGGTCATGTTCGTTGCCGTGCGGGCCTGCTCTTTAACTTTCGCAATACCGAAGCGGCTCTTGCCGGCCGCAAGCAGGCTCAGGCACGCTTGGCAGAGCGCACGCTTGCCCGCGCTTTCCGAATCGGGGCGATAGGGCTCCGCGGGTGCGCTTGCCTCATAGTTCTCCTCGAGGATGGCCCTGAGGCTCCGGCCCAATGCCGACCGCAGGTTTTCCCGAGCGACGTGGATCGCTTCGGGGTCGACATTTTCGCCTATCGCCTGCGCAACATCGGACTCCGATGGAAGAGTCAGGAAGGCGGCCCTGTAGGCGTGTTCCAGGCTGCCGTCGTTCGCGACGGCGCCAGCGGCTTGCACGAAACGCGCGTTGACGCGCGCTTCGGAGCCGCTCGCGATCGCTTTCGCCATGTCCGCGATGTGCTTCAGCGCAAAGGCCTGCGTTGTCTGCCAGCGGTTGAAGAGGTCGCTGTCCGAGCGAATCACGGTCAGCATCTCGCGATCGCTGGCCGAGGCGTTCAGCTTAACGGGCGCCGAGAAGTCGCGAAGGATGGACAGCACGGGACGCTCGCCGACATCTTCGAACGTGAAGACTTCTTTCTTTTTCCGAAGCATGACCAAGCCGTCCCGGAGAGGCTTGCCATCCTCCTTCAGCGGCAGGTCTTCGCCATTGCCGCCGATGAGCCCAAGCCGCACGGGAATTGGAACGGGTTTTCTTTTCGCACCCTCAGGGACAGGAGGATAAGACTGGCTCAGAGTAAGACGGGCGGACCTGGCAGCCTCAGAATACGTTATGCGCGCATCGAGAGCGGGCGTGCCCGCCTGATTGTACCAGAGCATGAACTCCGACAGATCGGTCTTGTTGGCATCGCCGAGCGCGGAGATGAAATCCTCGACCGTCACCGCCTGGCCGTCGTGCCGCTTGAAATAGAGGTCGAGACCCCGCCGGAACCCGGCCTTGCCAAGAACGGTTTGCAGCATCCGGCAGAGTTCCGCACCCTTGTTGTAGACCGTCCGCGTGTAGAAGTTGTTGATCTCTATAAAGGATGCGGGGCGGACGGGATGCGCGAGCGGCCCGGCGTCTTCCGGGAACTGCGCGCTCTTGAGGAAGCGGACTTCCTGGATGCGCTTCACGACCGCCGAGCGGACATCCGCACTGAACTCCTGGTCGCGGAAGACCGTCAGTCCCTCTTTGAGACAAAGCTGGAACCAATCGCGGCAGGTGACGCGGTTGCCCGTCCAATTATGAAAATACTCGTGCGCGATGACCGCCTCGATGTTCTCGTAATCTGCGTCGGTCGCGGTCTCGGGGCGGGCCAAAATCAGGGCATCGTTGAAGACATTCAGCCCCTTGTTCTCCATGGCGCCCATATTGAAGTCGGAAACAGCCACGATCATGAAGGTGTCGAGATCGTATTCGAGGCCAAACCGCTCCTCGTCCCATTTCATGGCGCGCTTGAGCGATTCCATCGCCCATGCACAGCGGTCTTCCTTGCCGGGTTCGACATAGATGCGCAGATCGACCTTGCGGCCCGAGCGCGTTGTGAAGATGTCTTGCGCCATGCCCAGCTTTCCGGCAACCAGCGCGAAGAGATAGGACGGCTTCGGGAACGGATCTTCCCAGACTGTGAAATGGCGGTTGCCGCCGGCTTCACCGCTTTCGATGAGATTGCCGTTCGAAAGCAGGATCGGCGCTTCCTTCTGGTCTGCTTCAATGCGCACCCGGAACTTCGACAAAACGTCGGGCCTGTCGAGGTAATAGGTGATGCGGCGGAAACCTTCGGCCTCGCACTGCGTGCAATAGACGCCTTGAGACCGGTAAAGGCCGCTCAACGCCTTGTTCGCTTCGGGATCGCAAATCGTCTCGATCTCAAGCGTAAACGGCGCGGAGGGCACGTTATTGACCGTCAGATCCTTGTCGGTGAGGACGTATCTCGATGCGGGCAGTTCCTCGCCGTCGAGAGCGATGCGGACAAGCTGCAGCAACTCGCCGTCAAGCTTGAGCGGGTGTGCCTTGCCCTTTGCATTCGGGTTCGGATGCAGGGAAAGCCTGGCCTTCACACGCGTTTGCGAAGGGGTCAGATCCACGTCGAGTCCGGTGTTCGAGATCAGGAACGGCGGCGGCGTGTAATCTTTGAGATGAATGGCTCGAGGCAGGTCTGTTTTCATTCGTTCGTCCTCAATCACGACGCCTGACTAAACCGCGCGGGCCTTTGTGCAAAGGTGTTTTTGGCCATCCACAGCGTCTCTCAACCATTCCCGACAAAATGGTGGCTTGCGGCTGGGTTCATAGGAGTGCCCTTTCAAAAGGCGCAAAGTCCAATCAAAGCCTGCTGCGCTTTTCACAAATTCGCTTGACCGGGGGCCGCGACGCAGAAACCGTTGCGCTCAAGAAACCCGGAGGCGCATGGAAAGAAAGATCACCCGCATCCTTGGCCTCGATCCCGGTCTGCGCAATCTCGGCTGGGGCGTCGTCGATTGGGATGGCGCGCGCCTCTCTTTTGTGGCTTGCGGCACAATCACGTCGGATGCGGAAGAGCCAATGGGACAAAGGCTCGCGGCGCTCTTCGTAGGCCTTGAGGAGGTTATGCAGCGTTGGCTGCCCATGGAGGCCGCGGTCGAGGAGACCTTCGTGAACGTCAATGCCCGTTCGGCGTTGAAGCTCGGCCAGGCCCGTGGTGTTGCGCTCCTTGTGCCGGCGCGCCTGGGCTTAGACGTCGCGGAATATGCGCCAAATTCGGTCAAGAAAACGGTCACCGGCACCGGCCACGCCGAGAAGGGGCAGATCCGGGCCATGATCCGCTATCTCCTGCCTAAGGCGACCCCGGAGACAGCCGACGCCGCTGATGCGCTTGCGGTTGCGATCACTCATGCGCATCACCGGCGCGCCCGTAGCCTCACCGCTTGCAAAGCCTGATGGTCAACGGGGGGGGAAGAGCAAAGACTTCCGGTATCTGGTCCGGCCAACTTAGCTTGAATCGCCTGCCGCACTGGTGACAAATCGCGATGGAGGAACGGACTTTCATCCGTCGTGATCACGACACAGCGAGCCACTTCTCCACCGCACAAAGCCACTCGCTCAGCAATCTTGAGGACTAAACAATGGACCAACGTCTCGACCTGGCGAAAGTTTCTCCCGACGGCTACAAGGCTATGCTGGGGGTGCACGCATATGTACAAAACAGCGGCCTGTCACTCGGGCTCCTGGAACTGGTAAAGATCCGTGTATCACAGATCAACGGCTGCGCTTTCTGTATCGCCATGCACGTTCCAATGGCGCGCAAACATGGGATCAGTGAGGACCAGATGCATCTTCTCGCAGCGTGGCGCGAAGCGCCGGTTTATAGCCCGAAAGAGCGTGCCGCCTTGGCCTGGGCGGAAGCCCTCACGCGCCTTACCGGAGGCGACGTTTCCGATGAGGTCTACGCCGGGATGCGTAAGCATTTCTCGGAGAAGGAAGTGGCCGATCTTTCTTTTGCGATTGCTGAAATCAACGCATGGAACCGCCTGATGATTTGCACACGAACCCCGCCCCAGCTCGGAATCGCCCCAGCCTGAAATCGGTCCTCATGGGCTCCGTGATACGGAATGGATGGTAGCCCGGAGCTTCGCTGTTCATCGAACGCGACCAAGACGTCTTTCGCGTCTTGGCCCCCAAATAAACCACGAGCCTGGGCGGCGCATTCGGCTCGCCTGTGTAAAATTCAGGTGAGCACACATTCTGGCGGTTCGACTCGGGCTAGATTTCAATCATGATCGGAAAATTGCGAGGATTGGTCGACGCCGTCGGCGCGGATCACGCCATCATCGATGTGGGCGGTGTCGGCTACGAAGTTGCCTGCTCCTCACGGACACTCTCGGCACTGCCGGCGCCCGGAGAACCCGTTACGTTGTCTATCGAGACGAACGTACGGGAAGATGCAATCAAGCTTTACGGCTTTTTGAGTGAGGCCGAGCGCGGCTGGTTTCGTCTCTTGCAAAGCGTGCAAGGCGTCGGCGCGAAAGTCGCGCTGTCCATTCTCAGCACCCTCGATGTGGGGCAACTCGCGAACGCCATCGCGCTCCAAGACAGAAGCATGGTAACGCGCGCTCCAGGCGTTGGCCCCAAGGTTGCGCTTCGCATTGTGAATGAACTCAAAGACAGAGCGCCTCCCCTCGCCCTTGTTACCGTGCAGGTGTCGGGGCCTTCGCAGGTCAACGACGTTAAGAGCGGCAGCGCTGCGCCCTCCCCGGCTGCGGAGGCCGTATCGGCGCTTGTCAATCTTGGTTACGCGCCGCTCCAGGCTAACGCCGCAATCTCTGTGGCCATGTCGAAGGCCGGCGACGCAGCCCGCACCGAGGATCTCATCCGTCTCGGCTTGAAAGACCTTGCCCGGTAGTACTCAAGCGGGCCACTCAAACCCGAAGAATTTAGAGGCTGGTTGAGCGTCCCGGAATTCACCCACGTTCTGCAACATACCGACCTACAAGGTACTGCCTTTTTTATCGGTCGGGAAATCAGTAGTGAGCTAGAGCAAGCTTTTGCTGCGTATATTTCCGGTAAGGACTCAAATTTTGTCGAGTGGGGAGGCGCTGTTACCAGCTACTCCCCCTCTAAGAACCGTGCATGAGAGTTTCCAACTCACACGGCTCAAGCCTTCGCGAATGTCTCTGACTGAGACACGGCTGGCGCAGAACGA
>Ga0074046_10004318_pt1 | contig 11651 bp, 10 predicted proteins | sample BogForMeECP23OM3_FD_94441 | JGI IMG/M metagenome (GOLD analysis project Ga0074046, IMG submission 94441) | Bog forest soil microbial communities from Calvert Island, British Columbia, Canada - Bog Forest MetaG ECP23OM3 | ecosystem: Environmental > Terrestrial > Soil > Wetlands ...
ACTCGCATTGAAGGGCATCTCCGCATCGAGGCCATGCTCAATGACTCCGGCCACGTCGGCGACGCCATGTCTTCCGGCACCATGTGGCGCGGCCTGGAGGTCATCCTCCAGGGCCGCGACCCGCGGGATGCCTGGGCTTTCTGCGAACGCATCTGCGGCGTGTGCACCACCGTCCACGCCCTTGCTTCCGTGCGTTGCGTCGAGAATGCCCTCGGCATCACAGTCCCCAAGAATGCCGAAATCATTCGCAACATTCTCTTCCTCACCCAGATGGTGCAGGATCACGTCATCCACTTCTATCACCTGCACGCTCTCGACTGGGTGGACATCGTTTCCGCGCTGAAGGCCGATCCCGTGGCCACCGCCGCTCTCGCACAAAAGATTTCCCCCCACGCGCCCAATGCCAGCCCCGGATACTTCCGTGACATCGCCACCACTCTCAAAAAGTACGTGGACTCCGGCCAGCTTGGCCTTTTCGACAACGCCTACTGGGGGCACCCCGCCTACAAGCTTCCTCCCGAAGCCAACCTGATGGCGGTTGCCCACTACCTCGAAGCCCTCCAGTGGCAAAAGGAAGTCATCAAGATCCACACCATTTTCGGCGGCAAGAATCCCCACCCAAACTATCTCGTCGGTGGCATGGCTTCCGCCATCAACCTGCAAGGCGACAGCGCGATCAACATCGAACGCCTCAACATGGTCAAGGATCTCATCACGCAAGCCAAGCAGATCGTGGACACGCTCTACATTCCCGACCTGCTCGCCGTCGCTTCCTTTTACCCCGAATGGACACAGATCGGCGGCGGCCTCGGCAATTACCTTTCCTACGGCGATATCCCGCAGCACGGCATCAGCGATGTCTCCAGCTTCAAGTTCCCCCGCGGCGCCATTCTCAACAAGAATCTCGCCGAGGTTCTTCCTGTTGATCCCGCCGACGCCGGCCAGGTGCAGGAAGAGATCACCCACTCGTGGTACGAATATTCCGGCGGCAAGACGGCTCTTCACCCCTGGGATGGCGAAACTTCTCCCAAATACACTGGTCCGAAACCGCCCTTCACCCAACTCGACGAAAACGCCAAGTATTCCTGGCTGAAGACGCCGCGCTGGAGAGGCAACGCCATGGAAGTGGGCCCGCTCGCCCGCGTCCTCATCGGCTTCGCCAGCGGCCGCAGCGATTTCAAGGAAGTGGTCACCGCCGCGCTGGGCGCCTTGAAGATTCCCGCTGCTGCGCTCTTTTCCACGCTCGGCCGCACCGCCGCCCGCGGGCTCGAAACGCAACTCGCCGCTCAGTGGCTCCAGGACGAATTCGACAATCTTATCGCCAATCTCAAGGCTGGCGATTCCACCACCGCGGACACCTCCAAGTGGGAACCCTCCACCTGGCCTGCCGAAGCCAAGGGTTACGGTTTCACGGAAGCGCCCCGCGGCGCGCTCTGCCACTGGATCCACATCAAGGACACCAAAATCGCCAATTACCAGATCGTGGTTCCTTCAACCTGGAATGCTTCGCCCAAGGATGCCAAGGGTCAGCACGGCGCGTATGAATCCGCCCTGCTCGGCACACCCATGGCCGACCCCAAGCGCCCCCTGGAAATCTTGCGCACCGTCCATTCCTTCGATCCTTGCCTGGCCTGTGCCTCGCACGTCATCGGCAAGGATGGCCGCAAGCTTTCCGAATTTCTGATTCGCGTCTAGTGTCGTTCCAACTATTTGCACCAAATGACGGTCCAAGCATCTGACGCGAACACAGAGAAAGTATTCTCGAAGGATTTTGCTGGAGCAAGTTGGAACGGCACTGGGAGGCAGCTATGGCAAAAGTCATTCAGCCGTTCGATCCGAAAGATGTCGTCGCCCATCCGGAGCACTATTTCCGCCGCGCCTACGTCTGGCAAGTGCCCGTTCGCCTCACGCACTGGGTCAACGCGCTCTGCGTCACCGTGCTTTTCCTGACGGGCCTGTATATCGCTTCACCCATCCTCGCTCCCAGCGGTGAGCCCGCAAATCACTTCGTCATGGGCCGCATCCGGGAGATCCACTTTGCCGCAGGCATTATCTTCATCATCAGCTTCCTTATACGCATTTACTGGTTTTGGGCCGGCAACAATTACGCCCGCTCGGGTTTCCCCTTTGTGTGGCGCGCCAGTTGGTGGCGCGATCTCTTTCGTCAGGCCGCCGACTATTTGAGGCTCGAACGCGGCCACGTCCACCTTGGCCACAACGCCCTGGGCGGCTCTGCTTACACCTTCTTCGTCATCTTCCTCGGTTGGGTGCAGATCTTCACCGGCCTCGCTCTTTATTCGGAGACGAATCCCGCCGGCACTCTCAACAAGCTTTTTGGCTGGGTCATTCCTTTTATCGGCAATTCCTACAGGACCCACATGATTCATCACATGGTGGCGTGGGCCTTCCCTTTCTTCGCTCTCTTGCACATCTACATCGTCACTTACGACTCCACGCAATACGGCAATGGCCTGATCAGTTCCATCATTTCAGGCTACAAATTCTATCGGCAGGGGGACATCCGTAATGATGAGTGGTTATCTTGATTTTCTTCGCGACCCTGCCCCAATACTTGTTCTCGGCCTTGGCAACACCCTTCTCAGCGATGACGGTGTCGGCCCCGCCCTTCTCGACCACCTTTCCAGCTCTGCCCAGCGCTGGGAAGGCCAGGTTGAGTTCGTGGATGGCGGCACGCAAGGCCTTGCGCTCCTCGGTCGCCTCAGCGGCCGCAAAGTTCTCATTATTGTCGATGCCGTGAAAACCGGCGCGCCTCCAGGCACCGTTCATCGCATGACCCTCGGCGAACTCCGCAGCGCCAATCCCGGCCGCGCGGGTTCCGCGCACGAAGGCAACGCCGGTGAACTCCTCGCCGCCGCGGAACTCCTCGATGAACTTCCCGATCGCTTGTTCGTTGTCGGCGTCGAACCCAAGAAGATTGCCACGGGCCACGGCCTTTCCGCTGCCGTCAAGCGCGCTCTTCCTGAAGCCTCCAAGGAAGTCCACCAACTCCTCACGCAACTCTGCTAACGCGCTGGCTGGAACCGCCGCTTAGATCGCGCAAAAAAAAAGGCAGGGGATGATCCTGCCTTACGTACAAACCAGCGTGGGCTCGCAGAATTAGGCGAAGACTTTGAGCGAATTGCTGGACAATGATGTCGAAGAACTCGAGGGAGAAGTGCCCGTGTCAGCGCCGTAGGCGCGGCAGAAGTTAGCCCAGCGCGTGAGCGCTGGGACAAGGGCAGTCAAAAACATTCCTAAGCACCGTAGGTGCGACACACGCCTGTAAATCCGCGCGTGTGCCCCTTCGATACATCCGCTGAACTACTTGAAGTGCTATCCTTCTCGCGTCTGCCATGTCCACACACCCCGATCCCGGCCAGCCGGACTTTCACTTCGATTGTGTATTCCACTACGTCTCCCACATGGACCTGGCGATCCGTTTCTATCGCGACGTTCTTGGTTTCAAACTCATTTCGCGCGACGTTGTGGCTCGCTTCGATATTGATGGTGTCCTCTTTGAACTCGTGCCTGCTCCCGTCAAGGGCAGCCTGCTAGCTTCAGGCAACGCGCGTCTCTGCCTGCGCGTGGAAAATGTCCAGCAGGCGCTGGACGATCTGCGCGCCAAGGGCGTGCGTACCGGTCCGGCCGTGGACAAAGGGACCGGCTTGCTCGGCTCTTTTGAAGACCCCGAAGGAAACGAAATCTATCTCTGGCAGCATCACCATAAGTCGTAGGGGCACGAACTATCGTGCCCTCCCTCTCACCCCCCCCACCCGCTTTGCCCTCTCGAGCGGAGCGAGGGATCTGCTTTCCCAGCGTCGTAGGTGCGATAGAAGTTAGCCCAGGGCGTGAGCCCTGGGTACATGCCGCACAAAGTCCCCCAGCGCCGTAGGTGCGGCGCATGGGAACCCAGCGCGGTTCGCAACAATAGAGAGCGCCCTTGCACCCTTGAGAATTGCCGGGAGGCGCCACTCCCCGGACTTAGGGAATGATAGTGGAGTTCACGTTGAAATCGTTTTGCCGAAGAAGCTCGACGCTTCCCTTCCGGAAAAGTTCCCTAGCACCCGCCAATCGAGTCAGTAATTCTTTCTTTTCCCTTTCTTCATCTTTGAAAGCGCCCTTCCTGATGGCGTCGACAGCTCCAACTCTCAAGACTGCCATGACGTCTTCGGGCGTAATCTTACGTGAGTAAAAAGCGAAAGGTACCGTTGGATGCAAGCTTTTCACTTTCTTGAACAGGTCAATGCCGTTCTGGGGAGACTGTCCAAGGGCCTTCCACTGGAGCTCCAGCAGGTCGTGGGCCTCCCCAATAGCTCGCATCGTTGCTTGCAGCTGTGCCTTGTTGGTTTGCTTGGGATTGTCGTACAACTTTGAAAAGCTCGCCGCAACATCCTTTGCTTTCTTTTTTGCAACATCTCTGTCAGCTGGTGTCGGAGTGGAATCACCAGAGGCCCCAGGCAAATACAGATCGCTCACGAATATTATTGGGGCCTTGGCATTGAATAGCCTCTCTCTGTCTTCTGGCCATTTAATCAATTCGCAAACGTAAGCCCCACTCACGATACTGCTGAACCTCGCGAGTTCTGAGTCGTCATCGTCGATGAATATGATCCTTTCCATCTTAGTTCTCTCCTCGTGGGTACCACACTGTTCGCCCGCCAGGACCACACCTACCCTGTTTTTATCACTCTCGGGTAACCTTCTGAAGTGATATCCTCCCATTCTGAACCCCAGGTTAATTCCAAGTGCCACACGATCCCTCAAAGAAAACCCCAAGCGCGGCATACGGGGTGCTGTGGAAGACAATTCACGCACGTATTTTGGACTTTCTGAAAGAGGGGATCCACCCGGGTATGCTTAACCCGGTCTTCGGTCTGCCGGTGCCGAAGGACGTTCCCAAACATCGTGGACCTTCGCCGAACGAGCGATATTGGCTTGACTGGTTTCGCGAATTCAGCGAAATCAATAACTCAATGGAAAGACTGACCCATTCTTTGGTCTATCTCTCGAGCTATCCAAAGAGCAAGGCATTCCATTTCCATAGATTGTCTGAGGCCGACTGGCTCCGATACCACATTGAGGCGTACCTCAATGAGGTGTATATACTGCACGAGCGACTAACACGTTTTCTACGAAAGATAGAAAAAGTGGGTATTGCTGCACGCGACAAATCTGCGCTCAATTCGGTGAACAAACTTAAAGCGGTTGTTACCGCATCCCTTAAGAACGTAGTGCGAGCCCGGGGCGGCCATGTTCACGAACAACGCTTTGACGACACAGAACTGGCGAATCTTGGCTCCCTCGTGCTCATAACCAAGTCAAGTGAGTTACGGCCGCTCCGTACACTTCGACAGTTGCAGTATCTTAAGGCCTTGCAGAAATGGCGCAGGCAGCTTTTGGCAAATAACAAGGAAACTCAAAAACTCTGCGAGTATGTTTTTGAGGAAGCCAACACCATCCTCATACGGCATGAACCCCCGGGGATCTCGCGAAATTGAACGACAAGCCAAGGATTCTGAGGGCAGGGCCGACCCGCCCACTTTCAACTCTTGCACCTCTGTGCGCAACACGAGGCGGCGGGCCAGCCTGAGGTGGATACTGCTGGCTATGGTCGGCGAGTTGTGGCAATCTCTTGGCATGGGAAACAAAGACAGAGGAAAGCGCGAACTCAAAAAGCCCAAGAAGCAGACTCCCAAGCCCGCGCCTGCAAGGCGTGACTCGAGCCTGATTGCGGAGCAGATCGCGCCGAAACCAACCAGCTAACTTGCCGCCGTTCAGAACCGCGCTGCAACATTGGTTTCTACAGGTGAGTCTTGGGGCCGGTGTGTTCTCTGTGTTGAATCCCGCCCTATCCTGCTTTCTTGCTCGCCACTCGCTGCCTTTCCCCCTGCTGCTACATTGCAGGACAGCCTTTTTCATCCGAAGTGAAGGCCGGGCCGCGGCAGGCGCACCGGAATGCGGTCCGTAGCGCTTGTTTCCAGCAAAGTTCCTCGCATACAATCATCTTCTTTGCAGCACCTTACGATTCATCAAGGAGCCTCATGTCTCGCCTCGCCGCAAAAATCACGGGTGTAGCCGGCTATGTGCCGCCCCGCTTGCTGACCAACGCCGACCTGGAAAAGATGGTGGACACCACGAACCAATGGATCATGGAACGCGTGGGCATACGCGAACGCCACCTGGCGGACAAAGGAGTAGCCGCGAGCGACCTGGCGGTGGAAGCGGTGAAGAAGCTGGTTGCGGCGCATCCCTTCGATTTGCAGACAGTGGATCTGATCGTCGTGGGCACAGTCACCCCGGACATGATGTACCCCTCCACGGCGTGCCTGGTCCAGCACAAGCTGGGAATTGCGAATACCTGGGGCTTCGACGTTTCCGCGGGTTGTTCCGGCTTCCTCTACGCGCTGAACGCAGGCGTGAAGTTCATAGAATCAGGTCAATACAAGAAGGTCCTGGTGATCGGCTCGGACGTGAATTCGTCCATGACCGATTACACCGACCGCGCGGTGTGCATCATCTTTGGCGATGGCGCGGGCGCCGTGTTACTGGAACCCGCAGCGGAGGGCGAAGATGGCATCATCGACCAGGTCGCCCAGATTGAGGGCGTGGGAGGACAATTCCTTTATATGCCGGGTGGGGGCAGTTTGAACCCCGCATCGCACCAGACCGTGGATCAAAAAATGCACTACATCCATCAGGATGGGAAGAACGTATTCAAATACGCGGTCAAGAAAATGGCGGAGATGACCGAACGCGTGCTGGCCAAGAATGGGCTGACCGGCAAGGATGTGGATTGCTTCATCGCGCACCAGGCCAATCGCCGCATCATCACGGCCACCGCGGAACGCCTGGGGATGCCCCTGGACAAAGTGATTATCAACATCGAGCAATACGGCAATACCACGGCTGGGACAATCCCGCTGGCCATGGAGACGGCGCTGGAAGAGAAGAAGTTAAAGAAGGGCGACATCGTGCTGCTGGCCGCCGTGGGCGCGGGATTCACTTCCGGCGCGACGCTTTTGCGCTGGGCCTACTAGGGCAGCGAATTCGCCGGCGACCGGCACACGGGGAACGGCAGAGAGCAAACGTAGTTTCGCCGCGAGGTTAGCAGGAGCGGATAGAAGCGGCTTGGGCGAGGTTGTCTTGGAGCCGGCGCTCGATCTGCACGGCCGCATAGCGCGCGCAGAGGGCCATTTCTCGTTCGCCCCAATTGGCGGCCGCAGGCGACACGTGGCCAAAAAGTGTTTGCAGGCCGTGAATAGCCTGATAATAGACGCGCACAAGACCGAGGCCGCTGTGATCGCTCTTGAGTTCGGGGGTGAGTCCGTGCAGGGTGGCCAGCTTCTCGAAGTCGGCACCGCAAGGGCCGGCTTGCGCAATTTGAGCGGCTTCCAGGACACGGTTGGAGACGGCTTGAGAGGCAACCCCAGTCAACACCGCGCGCCAGTAGTAGAGCGCAAACTGGAGTAGCGCAACAATCGCTATCGCGAATATCATGGCGGCAAACATCCCTCAGCCTCCATGCAAAGTATCGGGTGAAACGCTGCGCTGCCCAATAGCTCGCTGGTACCACCTCGGTAGAACCCGGAAGGTGGTATCTTCCGGTACCCGCGTACGGTTCCTTTCGCGAGCACACCGGCCGGAACCCCATGTCTAGTAAGGACTTTCTGCAGGTGCGGCATGGTGCTGGGGCTACTTTTCCAGAGAGAAACAATAGGCAAGAGCCTTCACCCTGCGGAAAATCGCCATTTTGTGACTTTGGAGTGTTTTATACACCCGGCTGTAATACGCATAGCGTATCGTTATTAGATTATCGCTTTCACTGAAGCTTTCCCCGCCCCGGCAAATAATGGATTAGAGGAAAAAGTGAACGTGAAGATTCTTTGTGTGTTGCTGCGACTGTTCGCGCTGAAACGCGAAGCGCGCGTTTCTTTGTTGTTCCACCAAAAGGCCGCATGAGAGAAAGCTTCATCTATCGCCGTTTGATCCGCCCGATCCTCGACCTGCTGCGGCAAGACGTCACGCCGGAGAAACTGGCGCTGAGCCTGGCGCTGGGCCTGGTCCTCGGAGTCTTTCCCGCGGTGGGTTGGACCACCGCGCTTTGCGCACTGGCCGCCCTGATTTTTCGCCTGAATATTCCAGCCATCCAAATGATCAATTATTTCATGTACCCGGCGCAGATTGCGCTCTTGCTGCCTTTTTTCCGGCTCGGCGAAAAGGTTTTCCGGGCGCCCCATCTGCCGATTTCCATTCCCCATATCTACCAAATGGCCCACTCCGACCTTTGGGGCGCCATCAAGTTCCTGTGGAGCACCACGTGGCACGCAATTGTGGTTTGGGCTGTTCTTGCGCCGCTGTTTACGGCGCTGCTCTACTATGTCCTCGCGCCGGTGTTCCGCCACGTGGCCCGGCGCATCGGCGCGTCCCTGCCTGCTGTGGAGTCTTAGGTGGCTTGATATGGTGAAGAATCGGTGGCCTCGGCGATTGCGGCGTAAGAGTCCTGCGCCCCTTCAGGGGACTGGCGCGTGCCGGGCTCGCGGAAAGCCCGAAGCTTTGGTAGCCGCATCAGCCTCGCTTAGAGAATTTCGAGGATTTCCTCGTAGCGCTTGAAGGGCGGAATGAGGTAAGCGCCCGCCAGCTCCGTGCGGGCCCAGGCGAGCATTTCGCGGGCCACCTCGAAACCGCGGTCGCGCGCCGCAGCCCCGGCGGCTTCCATGGATTTCAAGAGCGGCTCCGGAATCATAATGCCGGGCACTTCGTTGTTCAGCCGCAGCGCCTGTTTGTAACTGTTCAATGGCCACACCCCGATCAGCACGGGGATGGCGGGCTTGCCGCCCAGTCGTTTCAAGAAGGCGTGCCAGTGTTCGGGATCGAAGAGCGGCTGGGTCATCGCGAAGTGCGCGCCGGCTTCCACTTTGGCGTGGAAGCGCGCGATTTCATTCTCGAGATCGTCGGCAACCGGGTTCAGCGCGACGCCGACGGTGAAATTCGTCTGGCCGCCGAGCGTTTTCCCCGCCCAGTCCGTGCCCTGGTTCAGGCGATTCAGGATTTTTACCAGGCCGACCGAATCCACTTCGTACACGCCGCTCGTTTCCGGATAATCGCCGACCGAAGGCGGATCGCCGGTAATTGCGAGGATGTTTCGTACTCCCCCAACGGTCCACGCGCCCAGGAGCATGGCCTGCAGGCCGATGATGTTCTGATCGCGCGTGGTGAGGTGCGGCACGGTTTCCACGCCCCGGGCTTCTAGAGCGCCGGCGACAACGAGCGCGTCCATGCCAACGCGAGCCATCGCACCACTGTTGATGTCGATGGCATCCACCTTTTTGGAAGCCATCACTTTGTCAACTTGCTCGTAGATGCGGTCGAGCGCGAGGCCCTTGGGCGGATCGATCTCCACGCAAACGGCGAATTCCTTTTTCTGCAGTTTCTTCCAGAACTTGCTCTCCGGCTCGCGCTGCTGGACCGCCGCGGCGTGTTTCGCGATTTTCACGACTGTCGCCACCGCATGAGTTTTCCCTGGACGGAGCGACCTTACCGCTTCGGCCATGGCGCGGATGTGCGCGGGCGTGGTGCCGCAACAGCCGCCCAGGATGCGCACGCCGAGTCCGGCGGCTTCCCTGGCGAATTGCGCGAAATATTCCGGCGAAGATTTCGGGTAAACGATGCGGTCGCCCTCGCGCTTGGGAAAGCCGGCGTTGGGCATGGCGCTGACGCGGATGCCCTCCACGTTGGTGAGTTCCTGAAGAATGGGAAGGAGCGATTGCGGGCCCAGGGTGCAGTTGGCGCCAATCACCTGAACGTTTTTATCTTTCAACATCGCCGCGGCGAGGAAGGGCCGCACATCGCCATACGTGGTGCCTTCTTCCGAGTACGTGAGTTGCGCAATGATGGGCAGGCCGGAGAAGGAGCGGATGGCATCAATGGCTAGCAATAGCTCCTCGATGTAGGAAAACGTTTCGAGGATGAAGAGATCGACGCCACGCTCTTCGAGTGCCAACGCCTGTTCGTGAAAAACGGAGAGAATGAAATCGGGCTCGGGATGGCGCGCCTGCACGCCGATGCCCAGAGGCCCGATGGAGCCGGCGATGAGCACCTCGCGCGCGGCGGCTTCCCGCGCTTCCCGGGCGATCTTCACACCGCGGTTATTCAGGCGCTGCACCTCGTCGCCGAGTCCGACGGGAGCGAGCTTGAAGCGGTTCGCACCGAAGGTATTGGTTTCGATGATCTGGGCGCCCGCCTCGATGTAGCTCTGGTGGACGCGGAAAACGGCTTCCGGCTCGGAGGTGTTGAGTTCGTCGAAGCAGCGCACCGCGCCGATGGCTTCGTGCAGCATGGAGCCCATCGCGCCGTCCGCAATCAGAATGGAATCCTTCAGCCGTTCGTTGAATTCCTGAATTTTCATGAATCGTGTGTCCTGTTCGCTGAATTCGTGGCACGAGCAAGCGGGTCAGCGTTTTTGCTCCATCAAACTCGCGACGATACTCATCAAATCATACTTGGTGAGAATCTCGAACTTGGATTCTTCCATTTCCACGAAGATGGCGGGATTTTCGTGGCTCAGAATATAGGTGATGCGTTCGACGGGAGCCGTCCTGGGAACCAGTGGCAGCGGCTTGCTCATCACTTCGCGCACCACGAGCTTGCGCAGGTCTTTGCCCTGCAGCGCGAGCGTCAGGATCTGGTCTTCATACACGGTGCCGATGGGCACATTGTCCTCAAAAATGGGAATCTGCGAGATGTCCTGCTCCTGCATAGTTTTCAGCGCGTGAAAAACGGTCTGGTAGGGCCGGGCGATCACCAATTCACGGACCTTGCCGGCCTGCCGTTTGGCGGTGACGATTTCCGCGGCCGTAATCGCTACGGTTGCTTCGGTGTAGCCGCGTTCGCGCATCCACTCGTCATTGAAGACTTTGCTGAGGTAACGCATGCCGGTATCCGGCATCAGCGCAACGACGAAATCCTGCGGGCCCAGGTCCTTGGCCAGCCTCAGGGCGGCAGAAAGGCATCCGCCCCCGGAACCGCCGACGAACAGCCCTTCGAGCTTGGCCAGGCGGCGCGCCACAACGAAACACTCCTCGTCATTGATCTGGATCACATCATCCAGAATCTGCATGTCCAGCGTAGTAGGGAAGAAATCCTCGCCGATACCTTCGACGACGTAGGTGCGCGCCTTGGTGACTTTCCCCGTTTTGTGAAAATCGTAAAAGAGTGAGCCTTCCGGATCGACCCCGACAATCTTGACTTGGGGATTTTTCTCCTTGAGAAACTTGGCGACGCCGCTGATCGTACCACCCGTGCCCATGCCGCACACAAAATGGGTGATCTTGCCTTCGCTGTCTTCCCAGATTTCCGGGCCGGTGGTGCGATAATGGGCTTCGGGGTTGCTGGGGTTGTCGTACTGATTGGGGTAATAGGAATTGGGGATTTCGCGCGCCAGTTTTTTCGCCACGCTGTAGAAGCTGCGGGGATCTTCGGGCTCAACAGCAGTGGGGCAGACAATCACTTCCGCCCCGAGCGCTTTCAGCAGGTCCACCTTTTCCTGGGATTGCTTGTCGTTGGTGGTGAAGACGCATTTGTACCCGCGCACGGCCGCGACCAGCGCCAAGCCCATGCCCGTGTTGCCGCTGGTGGCCTCGATAATGGTGCCG
>Ga0074046_10004319_pt1 | contig 11650 bp, 12 predicted proteins | sample BogForMeECP23OM3_FD_94441 | JGI IMG/M metagenome (GOLD analysis project Ga0074046, IMG submission 94441) | Bog forest soil microbial communities from Calvert Island, British Columbia, Canada - Bog Forest MetaG ECP23OM3 | ecosystem: Environmental > Terrestrial > Soil > Wetlands ...
CTAGAACTAGAGCTAGAACTGGAACCTGGATTGGAAGAAGAAGGCGATCCCGGCGAATTCGGATTTCCTCCCGCATCCGGCGAGTTGCCCGGAGAAGGATTGTTGGGATCAACCGCCGCGGCCGGCGGCGTGCCGGCGCCCGGCTGTCCAGGCGTTGGTCCCAGTACCGGACCGTTGTTCAAAGAGATGTCCTGCTGATGCAGGAATTTGAAGTCCTTTTCTTTGCCCGTGGCCGGCTCCCGGTTCACCGGGTCCGTATATCGCTTGCGGAGGAAACGAAGGTGGTTGGTGTCTTCCAACTCCTCGACGCGGGTCGGATACCGCTGAAATTTCTTGTAGAAGTGTTGAATCGCGCGCATGTACTCCGTACCCCGATGCCGCATTTCCTCTTCGCGATCGCGGCGGATCTGTTGCTTCATCTCGGGCAACACGGTAAGCAGCGCAATCATGATCATCGCCATGGCCAGCATCAGCGTGATCATCAGGTAGCCGCGCTGGCGATTTTGTGATTTGTGATTTGTAATTTGTAATTTGGTCGATCTCAAACCACGACGCCGCATAATGCTCACTCGCCTTCAAATTACAAATTACAAATCACCAATTACAAATCAGCGATCGTCCTCACCCGCGCGTTAAGGGCAGACTCTGCCGGTTGTTATTGATCACATCTTCCACATCTACCGCGTTCGGTGAAATGTGGATAACGCGATAGCGCCGGTCGACAATGTCGCCCTCGGCTGCGATAAAAATGTCATCGCCCTGAGACAAGAACACTTTCTTTGTCTCTCCGGGCCGGTTCGCAAAGCCAAAAAACTTAAGCGTGATGGGCGGCGGTGGCGGAGTTGGTGGAGGCTGGCGCAGCGTGGCCGACACAGCATCCTTGGCATCTGTAGTACCGTTCTTCTTTGCCGGTTCGATGGGCATCGATCCCGCAACAAAGATATTTCTTCCGTTGCCCGCGTACTTCGTTTCCTCGCTTTGGCTGAGCAGCTTGAAGTCAAGGGTAGGGTCGAGCCGCGGTTCCACCGCAGACACTATCTTTCCTGAAGCCGTGCGCCGCACACTGGTCCGAACCGCGGTTGCAGCCGTCGGTTCTGCTGTCGGTGCCGTTGCCGGCAACGAGGGCCAGAGTACCCGGCCCAGCATCAGCAGTGCGATCCCGCCCAATCCAGCCAGCCAGATGAGTTGCTTCCGATTTTCGATTTCCAGCTTCACTCAAGCACCCGAACGCAGAAAACTGTGCAACCTGATTTGCAACTTGACCGGTCCCGCGCCTTCGCCCGCCAGTTCCACGCTGTCCACCATAAAAAACAGCTTCGACCTCTCCAGCGTATTAATGAACCGCACCAGTTGCAGGTAGTCCCCGGAAAAACTTCCTTCGATGGCCACTGGAATTGCGCCGGAACTTTCAGCTTCCTCTTTCGTGTATTTCGCCTGCTGGATCCGAACCCCATTCTCTGACGCCAGCTTCCCCAGTTCGTTGACCAGATCGGAGTCTTTCGCGGCAAAACGGTCCTTGTAAAACCCGCTGATTTGACCCTTGGCCTGCACGATCTTCTTGTCCATGCCGCGCAGCGGTTCCACTTCGTGGGTCTTCTTTTGCAGTTCGAGTCGTAGTTCGTTCAATTGCAGCGTCCGCGAATCCGCCGAACCTACCAGCGGCGAGAACAGGACGGCCAGCGCAACCACATCGGCCGCCAGCATCACCCCAATCGCAATCTTCAGCTTGCGCCGCGAGTTTCCCAAGTCCGGCATTACTTTGCGCTCCTGTCCGTCGAGCCCGGAACATAAATCGAGACCACCGAAGCGGCCATGCCCGATCCCGCCTCCGAACCCTGCCCCTCCGAGACCAGTTCTGTCCCCTGGAAGCGCTTGGAGTCTTCCATGCGATGAACCAATTCCACAGCGGCCGCACGCGTGTCGCACGCCACCCTCATATCCAGTTGCATCTGATTCTGATCATTCAATTCCGGTCGCAGCGAGACCACATGCAGGTTCGGGGGCATGACCGGCTCCAGATCTTCGAACACGCGCGTCCACGAGAATGCTTTGCGCTGAATCAGTCCGTTCAAAAACTGTGACTGGTCCCGGGTGCTGCGGTTGACGGGCATGTCGAGTACCGCCTGATCGTCGATCCGCTCCTTGTTGAGCTCCGCGATCTGCTGCTCCAGTTGCGCAATATTGTGGCGATCTCTTCCGGCGTTGGTCCAGCCGCGCAACGCGAACATCACCAGAGCCAGCGTCAGCGCAGCCAGCAGGCCTACGCCCAATCCCCAGCGCGCCCAGAATTCACGGGCATCTTCGTACGGCCGGGTCGCGAGATTGATATCCAAACGCATATTAGCTTCTAGCTTCTAGCTCTTCGCTTTTGGCCCTTAGCTCGGAGCCAGGAGCTAGAAGCCAGAAGCGATTTACGAAATCAGAGCTCCCACTACGCCCGCCATGCGCCAGCGCGGAATCGCCCCGGTGGTGGAGTCAATCTGCGACGCCGCCACCAGTTCCTCAACGTGCGCGCCGGACTGGTTCTTCAACGCTGCCGCGGCGCTACCCATTTCCGGCAGTCCCGCCACATACACACGCTCAATGTTCAGGTTGTACGTGTCCTGGAAAAATACCACCGAGGGATAAACCTCTTCGGCCAGTTGATCGCCAGTGATGGTCACGCCGCGCACATTTTCGAGCGTCCGGAATAACAGCAGTTGCTCCTGATCGAGAATTGCGATGCTGATGGTACGTGCGTCTACCTTGACCACCAGGGTTGCCCGCTCCGCGTCCGCGGCCCCCAGCGCGGCCAGCATCGACGGCATCACCATCCCCGGGTTGTACCCCGCGTCGCGAAACGCCGACTCATATTCCTCGAGCACCGTGTTCAGCACCACGGCTGCCACCGCCCGCATCCCTTTTCCCGTCGCCTGCGCGTGATACGAGATGCGGGCATCGTTGGGATCGAACGGCAGCGACTTCTTCAGCCGGAAACGGACCACCGCTTCGGCTTCGTCCCGCTTCGGCGGGAGCGTTTCAAAATCCAGCAGCACCACCCGCACCGAGGTGTCGGGAAGAATCGCGATCACGTCGCGAGACCGAGCTCCGACGCCGCCGAGCGCGCTTTCAATCGCTTGTCGGACCGCCGTCCCGTCGCGCAGATTCGCTTCCATTAAATCGGGTACCACCGTGCCCGGCGCCAGTTCGCGCGCCGACGCCATGGCCACCATCCGCCCTGTGTCGGCGGCGCGGCCCGCCAGCACGCGGTCGGCTGCAATTTCGCAGGCGAGCATCGGGCGTCGGACGTGTTTGGATGAGCTGATCATTTTTACTTGTTGCCTGATCGAAATTACTTCGGACGGTGGAGCGACGGGTGCCCTCGCCCGTCCCCCTCGACTCCAAAACTGATGATATCCCCTGTGTTCATAGCGAGAACAGTTACCTCTGCGGATGCCGGGACTGGACTTTCGGCCCTTGCAGATGGTAACCAGCCTCAGCGCATGGTCTCGATAAACGTGACCTTGTTGATCTCTTTCAGGGTAGTAAATCCGCCGCGCACCTTGTCCAGAGCCGACTCGCGCAGGAAGCGCATGCCCTCTTCACGGGCCGCTTTCCGGATCTCCGAGGTCGGCCTCTTCTCCAGAATCATCTCGCGAATACGGTCGGTCAAATCCAGGAGTTCGTGAATTGCCGTCCGCCCCCGGAACCCCGTGCCCGCGCACTCGATGCAGCCCTGCCCCTCATACAACGCAACCTGCGACCACTGCAGCGGGTCTAGACCGCTGGCTTCGAGTACGTCGTTCGGATAATGCACAGCCGTGCGGCAGGAATCGCAGATGACCCGCACCAGTCGCTGCGCCAGAATGCAGTTCAGCGCCGACACAAAGTTGTAAGGCTCGACGCCCATGTTCAGGAACCGGCCCAGCACGTCGACCACGTTATTGGCGTGTACCGTGGTGAACACGAGGTGGCCGGTCAGAGCCGATTGGATGGCGATCTGCGCGGTTTCGTTGTCGCGGATTTCGCCCACCATGATCTTGTCCGGGTCGTGACGCAGAATCGACCGCAGGCCGCGGGCGAAGGTTAGCCCCTTTTTCTCGTTCACCGGAATCTGGGTGATGCCGCGAATCTGATACTCGACCGGGTCTTCGATGGTGATGATCTTGTCTTCGTCGGTCTTGATCTCGTTGACGGCGGCATAGAGCGTAGTCGTTTTACCGCTGCCCGTCGGTCCCGTGACCAGCACCATGCCGTACGGTTCCTTGATGTAGCGGCGAAAGCGGCGCAGGTCGTCTTCGTCGAACCCGACCACGTCGAGCGTGAGCTTCTTGAACTTCTCGCTCATCGACTCCTTGTCGAGCACGCGGAGCACGGCATCTTCGCCGTGAATCGAGGGCATGATCGAAACCCGGAAATCGATGGCACGGCCGTTGTACTTCACGCGGAAACGGCCGTCCTGGGGCACGCGGCGCTCGGAAATATCGAGCTCGCTCATGACCTTGATGCGCGAAATGATGGTGGAGTGGTGTTCCTTGCCGATGGGCGGCATGGCGTTGGTGAGCACGCCGTCAATACGAAACTTGATGACCACCGAATCGTCGCGCGTCTCGATGTGAATGTCGCTCGCCCGCCGCTGCAACGCCGTGAAGATCGTGGTGTCAACCAGACGGATGATCGGGCTCATGTCGGTGCCCGCGCTCGCCGTCAGTTTGTCGATGGAGATGGTTTCGTCGTTCCCGGCTTCGTCCTCGCGGATCACATCGAGCGTGAATCCTTCGCTCGCGTCTTCCAGCACGCGCTTGGACTGCTCGGTCTTTTTCAGAATGTCGGAGATTTGCTTGAGGGTCGAGACTTTGGTGACGATCCGCTTGCCCAGCAGCAGGCTGATTTCGTCGATCATCATCAACTGGCTGGGATCGGCAATCGCAATCGCCAGCCGTCCGTCCGCCGTCTCATCCAGGGGCACGAAGTTATAGCGGAACATCAGGTGCACCGGGATCTTCTCAAACAGATCGTGGTGCAACTGAAAGTCGCTCAGATCGATGAATTCACAACGGTAGCGCCGCGCAATATCGCGCGCGTGCACAAGTTCGTCGGTCACCGCCGCCGGTTCCGGCACCAGCTTTCCGCCATTCCCGCCGTTGACCAGTGCTGCTTTTTTGTCCGCCATGCCCATTCCAGTCTACAGCTTCTAGTGCACGCCCGCTCCCAGGGTGAAGATTGGCATATACAGGGAGATCAGGACGCCGCCGACAAAGACCGCCATGACGATCAGGATGATCGGCTCAATCAGCGCCATGGCTGCGCCCAGAGCCGTCTGCACATCTTCTTCGTAAAATTCCGCCACCGAACTGAGCATCGCCGGCAGCGCTCCGGTCGATTCGCCGACCTCCAGCATTTCCACCGCCAGGTCGGGAAACAACTTTTGTGCCTCCAGGCTATGCGCCAGGCTCTGCCCTTCTTTCACCCGCTCCGCCGCAGCGGTGACACCGTTTACCATCTGCCGGCTGCTCGTCGATTCGCCCGCCGTTTCCATCGCCGGCACCAAAGGTAGCCCTCCCTGCAGCAGAGTCGCCAGAATCCGCGAAAAGTTCGCCACCTGGTACTTCAACCGGATTTCCCCGATCAGCGGCAGCGACAACAAAAACCGGTCAATGCGTTCTGCCCCGCGATCGCTCTGCTTCCACCGCAACAACAAAACCACCGCCACCGCACCGACCAGCAGCACGATCCACGCATATTTTTGCGCGTTCAGGCCGACCGAAAGCATGAACACCGTGATTGCCGGCAGTTGCGCTCCCAGGTTGTCGAACAGGTCGGCAAATTTTGGCACCACGTAGGTGATCAGAAAAATCAGCATCACCGTTACCATCGAGACCAGCAGCGCCGGATACACCAGCGACACCAGCAGCTTCTTACGGAATGTCTGCACCATCCGCTGATACGTAATGTAGCGGCCCAGAACCTCTTCCATGCTGCCGCTCTTCTCTCCGGCCATCAGCGTGGTCGTGTACATCTTCGGAAAAACCTGCTGGGCGGCAAACGCATCGGACAGCAACTCGCCTCCCTTGACCCGTTCGCGTACGTCTTCGAGCAGCCGAAGCAGGGATTTGTCACGTTGCCGCTTGATCAGAAGATCGAGCGCCGTCAGAATCGGCAGTCCAGCCTTAATCAATGTCAGAAACTGCTGGTTGAAGATCAAGAAGGTGGACTGTCGCAGCTTGCCGTGCCGTCCCCCGCCCCGGTTGAGGATGGTCCGGGGCTTGACCCAGTACACCAGGTATCCCTGCTGCGTGAACCGGTCGTGGACCTCCGCCTCGGAATACCCGTGTTCCACCTGCTGCCGCAGATTGCCCTGTTCGTCGGCGACTTTGACCAGGAATTGTGCCATTCGATCTCGTCTGATGCTGCCGGTCTGGTTTCGAGCGCCTGCCGTCTTGCTTCTCAGACCAAGTCTAACATTCTGTTCCCAAAGAAGTTACCGCAGTAGTCCATTGACGTGGTACGCAAGTAACCGAATCGTTTTGTATCAGGGCATCCTATAGCGATGCCGCAAGAACGTCGAGGAAAAGTCCCCTTATGGGCTGGCTGTTGATGCTACGGCCCCAATTCTCCTTCCACCGTCTCCACTCCCGGGGGAGGGGTAAACTGAAACCGGCTGTCGTTCAACTCCGGATTCTCCTTCCAGCCCGCAAAGCGGAACTCCGTGGTCGCCCCGTCCGCTTCCAGTAATACGATGCGGACAATCTGGTCAGAGGGAGTGATCTCCAGTTGCACCTCGTTAACTTGGCCTGTCATCGCCTTTGGGACCCCTCGCAACAGGGTGTTCCCTGCGTTCATAGGCGATTGATCCGCGACTTTCGACAGTCCCCGTAATTCATTCTCCAGCCTGGTCTTGCCGAGCAAAAATGCCAATGGAGACCGCAGGTCGTCCAGTTTCCGAAACTCCGTCTTTCTGAGTTGCCGTTCCGCCGGCAGGTAGAACCACACCACCTGGCCGTCGCTGATGAACAGCTTCTCTTTCGGAGAACGGTATTCCCACCGCATCTTGCGCGGCTTTTTCAGCCACAGGGTGCCCGACTCCACTCGCTCCGCGCCCTCGCCCCGGTAGATCTCGGTGAAGTCCGCTTGCAGGCTGCGCAGGTGGTTGTAGTGCTCGTCGACCGCCCGGGCCAACTGACGAACATCCTGTGCCTGAGCCACTCGCGTCAGGCATGACAGCGCGACTGCCACCATCACCAGCCAGCAAAACAGTCCATTTTTCACGCCGGATAGATTCCCCAATTTCTGATTTTACCTGCAGTCTATTTCTTTTCGGTGAACACCGAGTACTGATCCGTTCCGCTGACTCTCACCAGTGCCCGCGACGCTCCGAGAACACTGTCCATCGCGGGGTTGTGATACACGACCCAAACTGGCCTCGGCGCCTGCTCCAAAGACTGCTCAAGATTTCGCAGTACCCGCTGCAATCCAGCTTCGGGCAGCGGATTGAACAAGTACAACACGAGCGGCGTGTCAGGAAGGTCAAACTCGCAAGCATCCATGCAGACCGCCTCGATCTGCGCGCAGCGCTGCGTTGGACTTCGATAGTCGCTTATGTTCTCTTCCGCCGCGTCATGCAGTTCCGCAATCAACTCCACTCCCACAATCTTCCGAAACGGATACTCCGAAGCCATCAGCAACGTCCGTCCCTTCCCGGAGCCAAGATCGACGAAGGTGAATCTCTTGAACTCGATGGGCAGGCTCGCCATCATCTCCCGAAATAGGGCCGGCTCGGTCGGCTGATAAGGCGAATGAAACGCTCCCAGCAGCCGCGCCCGCCAAGCCACGGTGCCGCTGGTCGTGTTGACGCGATTTTCCCAGTCGTACTCCATGTCGCCGTAGCGCTGCCGCCGGCGCTCGGGCGTCGACTCGCGCACAAAGGTCCACAGAATACCCGCCACCAGGGAAGTTGCACCGGCAGCGCCCTTCTTTCTCGCCTGTTCGCGCCACCAGCGACCGAACGCGTTCCAAAGTTGTCGAGGGAAACTTGAGGACACGCAAGGATGCTAACAAAATGGAGAAGCCGCGGTTAGCTCTTAGCCTCTGGCTTTTAGCTAAGAGCCAAGAGCTTCAGTGGAACTTTGGCGGCCCCGGTTTGAATCCGGGGGGCAGCCCCTTCTCCACAAACGAGAAGTCTTCCGGGTTGCGCAGCTCGATGCGGCCGTCGGCCATAAGCTTGTAGGGCTTGCCATCAGGATCTCGCGGTACACCTGCCAACATCCCCGCGCCGATCAACTGGTTGAAGCTCGACGGCAGCCGCCCCGTTTTCTCGGTGTATGAGGCGACGATCTTCTCTAGTTCCGTTACGCCTTCATCGACGTCTAAGGCCCGCAGGTGCGCGACCGCGTTTTGCTTGATCAAATCTTCCGCCGCGGTGGCATAGGTAGCCTGCCAGAGCATGCGGGCTGTCTGGATTTCACCCGCATGCTGCGCCATCTGGGCCGCCATGATGCGCAGGAACGGATGCGCTTTCGGCACTTTGGTGCCCCGCTCGAATGCCTCGGCAGCGTGCGCGTAGTCTTTCAGGTCTATGTAGTAAAAAAATCCAAGGTTGTAATACAGTTTCCAGTTGTCGGGGTTGTTCCGGATGCCACCCTCGAGCAGAGCGATCGCCTTGTCGGGTTGGCCCGCACCCAAGGGCGGCTTCGATCCCAGGAAGTTCGCTCCGAACTCGTAGGCCACAATCAACTTGGGGTCGAGCGTCGTCGTGATCTCCAACAGCGGGGCCAGCAGGTTGTAGTCCGCGGCTCCAGCCGCGTGCCGGCCGCCAAAATACTGCACCGCGCGCGTCCAGTAGATGTCGGCCAGCAACCCGTCATAACCCAGGCTCAGGCGTTTGATCCACTTCGGCGAGTTGAAATAGAGGACGTCTTCCAGCGTGGCGTGAGTCCGTATCTGGTCGATCCGCCGCAAAAGCAGAATGGATCCGGCGAGCGAAAGCAGCAGCAGGAGGCTGGCAACCGTCGTGACTTTCCGCGAGCCTCTCATTTCAGGTTCCTGCGCTCGAAGATCAGCACTGCTCCGCAGATGGCCATCGCCGAGTACGCTAGCGCGTAGGCCGTATTGTAGGCAATCAGATGTGCGGAAATGGGCTGTTCGTGGGCCACCTGCCCGATCACGTTCAGTGCCGAGAAGTTCGGCACGAGGTAGGCAGCGGCCGTCGCCAGCCACCGCGTAAGGCCATGCGACATTCCGGCGAACCCGCGCAGATCCTCGGCAAAGCTGCCGATCACAAACAGGGAGAAGGTAAACACCGCCGACAGCAGCGGGGAAGAGAACGACGAGAACAGCAGCGCCAGCGAACACAGAATCAGAAACTGCAGCACAATGAAGAACAACGCGACCACGATCCAGGCGTCGGAGGACTGGAATTTGTGCGACACATAGAGCAGGGCCGCGAACACTCCGATGGCCATGCAGAACGTATTCACCACCAGCGTCCCGGTAAGTCCGAAGAACTTGCCGACGATAAATTCCCAACGCCGCACCGGGCGCGACAGCACGGTGTAGAGCGTGCGCTTATCCATCTCTTTCGAAACCAGGCCGATGCCGATGAAGATGGCGATGACTACGCCGAACAGCGACACCGCGGTCAGTCCCAGGTTCACCACCACCAGTCGCTCGATGGCGATTGAGATTTGCCCCACTAGAATTGCGGCCCCGGAAAGCAGCAGGGCGAAGGCGATCAGGTTGTAAAGAACGCGGTCGCGCACCGCTTCGCGGAAGGTGTTGGCGGCGATATGGGTCACTCGATTCATCTTGCCCCCACCGCCGGCATAGCTTCCGGACTCACTTTTTGCAAGTAATACTCTTCCAGTGAGGAACGCACCGGTATCAGCGAGATCAGCCGCAGGCGCTCCCGCCGCAGGATTTCCAGCGCCGCCTCCTGCTGGCCTTCGGGCAGGACCGCACGGATCGTTTCCCCAATTACGTGGCACTCGGCTCCCAGACCGGTGAGTCCGGCGGGAACGGTCCTTCCGTTCCAGATCAGCTCCACCTTGCCTGCGATCGACGAGGTCAGTTCGGCCACGTGGCCCACTCCCCGCAGTTCACCCAGGTGGATCACCGCCACGCGGTCACATAACGCCTCGGCGTCAGAAAGGATATGGGTCGAGAAGAAAACGGTTTTGCCTTGCCGCTTGAGTTCTTCGATCAGGTCGCGGACCTCGCGGCGGCCCATGGGATCCAGTCCCGACATAGGCTCATCGAGAAAAACCACTTTCGGATCGTGCAGGATGGCCTGCGCAATGCCGGCTCGCTGCAGCATGCCCTTGGAAAATTTTCGCAACTGGAGGTCAGCGGCATCGCGCAAGCTGACGCGTTCGAGCGCTTCCTCCACCTTTCCCGCCAGCTGACTTGCTTCCACTCCCGACAACTGTCCGTAATACTTCAGCAATTCGCGCGCGGTCAGATAGTCGTAGAAATAAGGCTGCTCGGGAAGAAACCCAATTTGTGCCTTCATGCGGGGATCGTCGAGTTCCATGCCCAGAATCCGCGCGCTTCCGCCGGTGGGAAACACCAAACCCATCAGCATCTTTAAAGTGGTGGTCTTTCCCGCCCCATTGGGCCCCAGAAAGCCAAATATTTCGCCGTTCTCGACCACGAGGTTCAGAGGGCGCAGCGCGCACTTCGGCCGCTTGCGCCAGAAGCCAACACTGTAGGTCTTTTCCAGACCAAGGATTTCAATGGCGGACATGGAAGTAAGGTCTAACCAGAGAAATTATATTCGAAGGGATCGCGAAAATAGTTGCCGCGCAGGGTGACCGCAATTACGGAAGTGTCTATGTCAGAGCGCCAACGTAAGGCTCGCTCTCGAACCCTTAGTGAGCTATCGGGTAGGCTTGACAAGTTGCAAGGTCGCTGGGTGGCAGGCCCCCCGCGGTCGGTTGGCTTCGTAGTGTCCCGTCCGTTACCACGCAGTAATCCTCGTCTCCAGTTCTGTCGGCGGTTAACGGCGTGGCGCCGGCCACGAAATCTCCGTTGATTCCTCCGGAGATAATCCCGGTTGCCAGGAACTGGTATCCGCTGTGCCCCGCCGAGCCTGGGACCGCATTTGCGATAGCGTTGTCCAGCAGGCATGCGTTAGCTGGAGCAGGCGTGCAAGGTGCGGTCTTGCCCAGGTCCTGGATCTGGACGGCGTATCCGATCGTCGGGAAGTTGCTGAAATACGAAATCTCAGCCGTCGTGATGGTCCGCACCGCAGCTGCCGCCGATGCCTGGTTCGCCGCTATTCGCGCGCGCAGCAGATTGGGAATTGCAATCGCAGCAATAATCAGAATGATGGCTACAACGATCAGCAGCTCAATCAATGAGAAGCCCCGTTGTCGCATCTGATGACGCATACGATTCACTCCTTACCATTTCTGTTGCATTTCACTTGCCTAAGCATATCGCGCCTGCGATTACCACTGCGATTACTAAAGTGTTGCCTGGTACTTCGTCTAGGGTTGGCCTCCACGGCCTTCGGCTTTGCTCAGGGCGAGCTGTGGACGCCCGGGGCTATGCAACTATCGTTTCCCAAATAAGAAAGGAGCATCGGATGTCGCCATCCGATGCTCCTGGTTTGTACCGTTCCCCGCTTTGCCAGCTTTAGACGCTTACTGGATCGGGGGAATCGTGCCAGCGC